>Ga0160428_1000045_pt1 | contig 157293 bp, 134 predicted proteins | sample SolpanmetagenomM_FD_108198 | JGI IMG/M metagenome (GOLD analysis project Ga0160428, IMG submission 108198) | Solar panel surface microbial communities from Lawrence Berkeley National Laboratory, California, USA - M | ecosystem: Engineered > Built environment > Solar panel > Unclassified ... | reverse complement strand
TCAGCAGCAACTTCAGGAAATAAAAGACGCGGGCCTCTACAAGAAAGAGCGCGTGATTACCTCGCCCCAGGGCGCCGAAATCGACACCCAGGAGGCGGGCGACGTGCTCAACTTCTGCGCCAATAACTACCTGGGCCTCAGCTCGCACCCGGCCGTGGTGGAGGCCGCCAAGGCCACCATCGACAGCCACGGCTACGGCATGAGCTCGGTGCGCTTCATCTGCGGCACTCAGGACATTCACAAGGCGCTCGAAGCCAAGCTGGCCGAGTTTCTGGGCACCGAGGACACTATCCTCTACGCCGCAGCCTTCGACGCCAACGGCGGGGTATTCGAGCCGCTGTTTGATGAGCGCGACGCTATTATCTCGGACGCGCTGAACCACGCCAGCATCATCGACGGCGTGCGCCTGTGCAAGGCCAAGCGCTTCCGCTATACCCACAACGACATGGCCGACCTGGAAAAGCAGCTCCAGGACGCCGCAGCCGCCGGCATGCGCCACCGCATCATCGTCACGGACGGCTCGTTTTCGATGGACGGCACCATCGCCCAGCTCGACAAAATCTGCGACCTGGCCGATAAATACGACGCCCTGGTGATGATAGACGAGTGCCACTCGATGGGCTTTTTGGGCAAAACCGGCCGCGGCACCCACGAGTACCGCGACGTGATGGGCCGCGTCGACATCATCACTGGCACGCTGGGCAAGGCCCTGGGCGGCGCCATGGGTGGCTTCACGAGCGGCCGCAAGGAGATTATCGAAATCCTGCGCCAGCGCTCGCGGCCCTACCTGTTTTCCAATACCCTAGCGCCCGCCATCGTGGGCGCCAGCCTGCGCGTGCTGGAGCTGCTGACCGAAAGCACCGCCCTGCGCGACCAGCTGGAGGAAAACACGAAGTATTTCCGCGAAAAGATGACGGCCGCCGGCTTCGACATCACGCCCGGCGAGCACCCCATCGTGCCCGTCATGCTCTACAATGCCAAACTGGCCCAGGACTTCGCCGCCAAAATGCTCGACGAGGGCATCTACGTGGTGGGCTTCTACTACCCCGTGGTGCCGCAGGGCAAGGCCCGCATCCGGGTGCAGCTGAGCGCCGCCCACACCCGCGCGCAGCTCGATAAGGCCATCGCGGCTTTCACCAAAGTGGGCCACGCGCTGGGCGTGCTGAAGTAGGCCCCGCCGCATGCCAGGCCCCGAAAGGCGGCGCTACTCGGTGGGGTAGCGCCGCCTTTTCGGTAGGCAGGCCGGGCGGGCACCCGCCGCCGGCGCCACCTAGTAGCAGTTTTATGCATTGATTATCAATAACTTATTAGTACTCTTTTGCTGTTTATTTTCGCTTCTTTCAGCTATTAGTATGCACCGCATTTTTTTGGTCGATGACCATACCATTGTGCGCGACGGCCTGCGGGCCCTGCTCGCCCACGAGCCTGGCATTGAGGTGGTGGGCGAGGCCGGCAACGGCCAAGAGCTGCTCGACCAGCTGCCCGACATCCCGGCCGACGTGGTGCTGCTCGATGCCAATATGCCCGTGCTCGACGGCCTGGCCACCACCCTGCGCCTACGCGCCGAGCACCCCGGGGTGCGCGTGCTCATCCTGAGTATGCTGTCGCACGAGCGCTACATCGGGCAGCTTTTTGATGCCGGGGCTTCGGGCTACGTGCTCAAAAGCGCCGAGAAAGGGGAGATTCTGGTGGCCATTCAGACGGTAATTGCCGGCCGGCAGTTTTTGTGCAGCGACCTGGGCCTCAACATGCTGCGTAAGGTGCTCTCCAAAGACGACGAGCCCGAAGAAGCCCCCAAGGCCAGCCGCCTCTCGCGCCGCGAAAGTGAGGTGCTGCAACTACTGGCCGAGGGCCTCACCACCAATGAGATAGCCGAGAAGCTCTTCACCAGCAAGCGCACCATCGAAACGCACCGCCAGAACATCCTGGAGAAAACTCAGACCAAGAATACGGCCTCCCTCATTCGCCTGGCCGTGACGCAGGGCCTGCTCGACTAGCCCCCGCCCGCCGCCCCCACATGCCAACGCCCGGCCTCCCCTAGGGGAAGCCGGGCGTTGGGGCGTTCTAGGCCCGCGCTAGCGGGCAACTTTGGCCTTGGTAGACGCGGTTTTGGCGGCTCCTTCGACGGGGCGGCTGGGGCCCCGGCGGCTGGTAAGACCGCCCTTGCGGCCGGCTTCGCGGGCTTCTTCGGCCGTCCACTTGTGGCCCTGGCCGCTGGCGTGCGAGGCTTTGCCGCCTTCGCTGGCAATGCGGCGCTGCTCGGCGGGGTCCATGCTGGCGAAGCCCCGGCGGCTGGTGCGGCTACCGTCGCCGATGCGGGCGGCGGGGCAGGTTTTCAAGAGCAGCGGCGCGGCCGCCTGGGGCGAAGCAATTGAGGCGGATTTCATAGTAGTGGGGGGAGGAAAAGGAATGGAGGATTAAAAAATCGATAAGTGGGTAGGCGCCGGCAAGCACTGGCCGCAACCCACGGCTTTGCAACGGCGAAGTACCTTCATGCGACTACCTTTTCCTATTCAAAAGCCTTATTTACAGGTTAATTACCAACTAATACGGAGCACCTCTGCGCCTTTTACTCAGTGCTTTTTGCACAAAATTTTCGGAGCCTGCGGAAAACACGTAGCTGAACCATACTGTAGCCCACCTGCGGACCATCCCACGCAGAATCGAGTATAAACGCGTAGTAAAATCATCTCTTTACTATTGATTATATGTATATTAGCTATAGCTTTGCGCTTCTCAACCCAGCAGCTACCCGGCCCTGCCATAACTGCTGCCTTTTTCTGGCTGATGCTGCCCATTTGCACGCCCACTGGTAGTGCGGGGGCCGGCGCGCTCACCTAGGCGGGGCCGGCCAGCAGCCACTCTTGCAGGCGGGCCTTGAGGTCGGAGGCGGCCAGGCCCCGGTGAATTTCGCCGTGGCGCACGAGGCTCATCTGGCCGGTTTCTTCGCTCACCACCAGCACCACGGCGTCGGTGGCTTCGGTGAGGCCCAGGGCGGCGCGGTGGCGCAGGCCCAGGGCGGCCGGCACCTCGGGGTTCTGGCTCACGGGCAGGATGCAGCGGGCGGCCACGAGGCGGCCCTGCGCTACTATCACGGCGCCGTCGTGCAGGGGCGAGGTCTTGTTGAAGATAGCCAGCAGCAGGCGCTTGCTGGGCTCGGCATCGAGGCGGTCGCCCGATTCGGCGTAGGAGCTGAGGTCGGAGGTGAGGGTGAAGCAGATGAGGGCGCCGGTTTCCTTGCCGGCCAGGCTCTTGGCCGCTTCCACAAAGGCCATGACGGCGGGGGCGCCGCCGGGCTGGCCGCTGGGCCGCCGCCACCAGCCGAGCGGGCCACCACCCTCCAGGGCCACCTTGCCCACGTTGAGCAAAAACCGCCGGATTTCCTGCTGAAACAAAATGATGCTCGCCAGCACGCCCACGCTCATAAACTGCCCCAGAATGGCCGTAAGCAGCCCCAGGCCCAGGGCACTCACCACCAGGTACACGAGGTAGAGGCTCAGCAGGCCGAGCGCCACGTTGAGGGCCACCGAGCCGCGCAGCAGCTTGTAGAGCTGATACAGCAGCCAGGTCACGAGCAGCACGTCGGCCACATCGGCCAGCCCTACGCGCAGGAAATAAAAGGGGAAAGGGAGCGACAAGGCAAAAACCGTTGGATAAGACAAAGAACGGCCGCCGCTTCGCCGTGGGCAAGGCGCGGGACCGTTTACTTCATCTGCCGCACACCAGGTCGATGGTTTGGCGGGCCTCGGCCACGTCGTGCACGCGCAGCAGGCGCGCCCCGCCCTGCAAGGCCAGTACGTGCAGCGCCGTGGTGCCGTTGAGGGCCGCCTCGGGGCCCAGACCCAGCGGCTTGTACACCATCGCCTTGCGCGAGAGGCCCACCAGCAGGCCGTGGCCCAGGGGCGCCAGCTCGGGCAGGCGGCGCAGCAGGGCGTGGTTGTGGGTGGGCGTTTTGGCAAAGCCGAAGCCGGGGTCGAGCAGCACGTCGGGCAGGGGCTGGCCGCCGTTGGCGAGGCGCAGCGCCGCCAGCTGGTCGCGGAAGAAGCGCAGCAGCGTGAGCACCAAGTCGTCGTCGTAGTGGGCCAGGCTGCGCATGGTTTGAGGCGTGCCCTTGAGGTGCATGAGGCAGTAGGGCACGCGCAGGCGGGCCACGGTGGCCAGCATGTCGGCGTCGAGGGTGCCGCCGCCGATGTCGTTGATGAGGTCGGCGCCGGCAGCCACGGCCTCGGCGGCCACGCCGGCCCGGAAGGTATCGGCTGAGAGAAAGGCCTGCGGAAACTCGCGGCGCAGGGCGGCCAGGGCGGGTAGCAGGCGGCTTTTTTCCTCGTCGGGGCTGATGTCGTCGGCACCGGGGCGCGAACTGTAGCCACCCACGTCGAGGGCGGCGGCCCCGGCGGCCAGCATGGCCTCGGCGCGGCGCAGCAGGGCGGCGGTGTCGGCGGGGCCGAGGCGCGAGCCGGGGTAAAAGGAATCGGGCGTAACGTTGAGAATACCCATCACCTGGGGCTGGCGCAGGTCGAGCAGCCGGCCGTGGGGGCTGCGTAGCGAGTGGGTGAGGGGCTGGCTTAGTGCGTTTTGCAGGGGCATGGGGGCGGGGTGGGTGGGCGGGGCGGCGAGAGCGGAGGGTTAAATATCCGGCGCTGCGGGCGAACTTGCGGGGCTATCCGGCAGGATGGTTTAACCGCGGAAGACGCGGAGGTTTTCGCGGAAGAGACGCGGCAGCCGAACGACCAGCCTTCCTTTACTTACTCACTCCTTGCAAACGCCCGACCACTACGACCTGATTCTGGCCGCCTGCCGCCAGTTGTTTCTGGCCAAAACCCACGACTACGGCACGGCCTGGCGCATCCTGCGCCTGCCCTCGGTGACGGACCAGATTTTTATCAAGGCCAACCGCATCCGCACCATCCAGGAAACGGGCGTGCAGAAGGTGGCCGACGACGTGGACGGGGAGTTTGTGGCCATCATCAACTACTGCCTCATTGCCCTCATGCAGCTGCGCCTGCCGGCCACGGCGCCGCTCGACCTGCCCACCGAGGAAGTAGCCGCCGCCTACGACCGCGAAAATGCCCAGAACCGCGCGCTGCTGCTGGCCAAAAACCACGACTACGGTGAGGCCTGGCGCCAGATGCGCGTGAGCAGCATTACCGACCTCATCCTCATGAAGCTGCACCGCATCAAGCAGCTCGAAAACCTGGGCGGCGCGGCCCTGGTGAGCGAAAGCGTGGAGGGCGGCTACCGCGATATGCTGAACTACGCCGTGTTTGCCCTCATTTTGCGGGAGGAAGCGGCCGGGGCCGCGCCGCGCCCGTAAGCGCCTCGCCGAAGCTAACGACCTTTGCCTACTTGCTTTATGAAGATTTCTTTGCCAACGCCGATGCGCCAAGTTACCCGCCTGTGCTGGGCGCTGCTGGGCATTTTGTTCATTTTTTCGGGCCTCATCAAGCTCAATGACCCGGTGGGCACGGCCTACAAGCTGGAAGAATACTTCGAGGTATTCAGCAGCGACGTGCCGGCCCTGAGCTGGCTTTTCGACCCGCTGCACAATGCCAGCCGCTTTCTGAGCGTGGCGCTCAGCGCGCTCGAAGTCATCCTGGGCGTGTCGCTGCTACTGCGCTTTTTGCTGCGCCAAACGCTGTACGCGCTGGCGGCGCTACTTATCTTCTTCACGTTTCTCACCTTTTATTCGGCGGCCTTCAACAAGGTGACGGACTGCGGCTGCTTCGGCGATTTTATCAAGCTCAAGCCCTGGACGTCGTTCTTCAAAGACCTGTTTTTGCTGGGGCTGTGGGCAGTGGTATTTTTCAACCAGAAGCACCTGCGGCACGCCTTCGTGCGGGGCACGCCGGGGCTCATGGCCATGACGTTTGCCAGCGCGCTGGCCATCGGCATTGGGGTGCGGGCGCTGGGCCACCTGCCGTACTTCGATTTTCTGCCCTACAAGGTGGGCAACAGCATCCCGCGCCTCATGAAGCCGGCCGAGCCGCCGCGCTACCGCTACACCTTCGAGCGCAACGGCCAGACGATGCAATCGGAAACCTTCCCCACCGACTCGACCTGGAAATACAAGGACATGACGGTGCTCAACCCCGAGAAATCGACGCCCGCCATCACCGACTTTGTCATTACCGATGCCCAGGGCGACGACGTGACCAAGCAGGTGCTCACCGGCAACAAGCTGATTCTCATTGTGCAGAATACTAACAAGGCCGACCGCGAGCGCTTCGAGCAGCTCAACAAGCTGTTTGAGGCGGCCGCCAAGTCGCGCAAGCACATCGACGTGCTCACCATCACGAGCACGGCGGCCGGCAAGTTCGACTCGTTTCGGCACGACGTGAACCTGGCCACGCCCTTTTACTTTGCCGATGCCACGGTGCTCAAGTCCGTCATCCGCTCCAACCCCGGCCTGCTGGTGCTCCACAACGGCACCGTGGTGGCCAAGTACCACTACCATGACATCCCGGCCCTGTACCAAATCGAGAAAGCGCTGCAGTAGCCCCTGCGTTGTCATTGCGAGCGCAACGAAGTGGAGCGCGGCAATCTTTCCTTTGCGTTGTGGTACTAATCCTGACGTGAAGGAAAGATTGCCGCGCTCCACTTCGTTGCGCTCGCAATGACAAACGATTGAACTGTCTATGCTCTCCTTTCTGCTGCGTCGCCTGGGCCAGGGCCTGCTTGTGCTGGTGGGCGTGGCCTGCACGGTTTTTTTTCTGTTTAACGTGCTGCCCGGCGACCCCGCCGCCCTGCTGGCCGGCCAGCGCACCGACCTGGCCACCAAGGCCGCCATCAACGCCGACCTGGGCCTCGACCAGCCGCTGCCTGCCCGCCTGCTCGGCTACCTCAACGATGCCTCGCCGCTGGGCCTGCACCGGCGCGACTCGGCCGGAGTAGCCCGCTACGGCGGCGTGGCCCTGCTGCCGCTGGGCCAGCAGCGCGCCCTGGTGCTGAAGTGGCCCTACCTGCGCCGCTCGTTTCAGAGCAACCAGGATGTGCTCAGCATTCTGCTCGACCGCTTTCCGGGCACCTTGTGGCTGGCGCTGGCGGCCATGCTGCTGGCGGCGGTGGGCGGCATTGCGCTGGGCGTGGCCGCCGCGCTCCGGCCGCAGTCGTGGGTTGACAGGGTACTGGTAACTACCTCGGTACTGGGCATTTCGGTACCCTCGTTTGTGGCGGCCATCCTCATCGCCGTCAGCTTTGGCTTCTATTGGAGCCACTGGACGGGCCTGAGCCTGACCGGCCAGCTCTACGAAACTGACCCCTTCACCGCCGAGCGCCACCTAGTGCTGCGCAACCTGCTGCTGCCCGCCGTGGCGCTGGGCGTGCGCCCGCTGGCCGTGATTATGCAGCTCACGCGCTCCTCCATGCTCGACGTGCTGAGCCAGGACTACATCCGCACGGCGCGGGCCAAGGGCCTAAGCCCCGGCCGCACGGTGCTGGGCCACGCCCTGCGCAACGCCCTCAACCCGGTAGTGACGGCCGTGTCGGGCTGGCTGGCCTCGCTCATGGCCGGCGCGTTTTTCATCGAGTACATTTTCAACTGGAAAGGTCTGGGCACCACCACGCTGCGCGCCGTCGAAAACCTCGATTTTCCGGTCGTGATGGGCGCCACGCTCTTCGTGGCCGCCATCTTTGTGCTCGTCAACATCGCCGTCGATATGCTCTACGCCCTGCTCGACCCGCGCGTGCGGATTAGTTAGGAGTGGAGAGTTAACAGGTAAAAACAGCCTGTGGCCTACCGTAAAGCAGCCCCCATTTTTAATTCATAATTTATAATTCATAATTAAAAAGCAATGGGCCACCTGTACCTCATCGGCCTGCCGGCTTCGGGCAAAACCACGCTGGGCCGCCAGCTGGCGGGCTACTACGGCCGGGGGTTTCTGGACCTCGACCACCGCATTGTGGCCGAGGCTGGCCAGACGATTCCCGAGATTTTTGCCGCCGAGGGCGAGGCCGGCTTCCGGCAGCGCGAGGCGGCGGCGCTGGCCACCGTGGCCGCCCACCCCGGCCGGCCGCTGGTGGTGGCCACCGGCGGCGGCACCCCCTGCTTTTACGACAACCTGGCCGTGCTGCACGCCTCGGGCTTCGTGCTGTGGCTCGACGTGCCGGCCCGCGAGCTATTGCGCCGGCTGGGGCGCCGCAACCAGGCCGCCACCCGGCCGCTGCTGGCCGCCACAGCCACCGCCGCCACGCCCCAGCAAGCCCTGGCCGAGTGGCTGGCCCGAACCCTGACGGCCCGTTCGGGGTTCTATGCCCAGGCGCGGCTGCGCCACCCCGGCGGCCCGGTGGCCGAAGTGGCCGCCGCCCTGGAGGCCGCTGGCTTCCAGCCCTAACCGGCGGCTACTGCAAAACCCCCTGGGGCGTAACTTTGTAGATAAGCTGGTTTAGTTAGCAATAAGTTAAGCCCCATAAGTATAGTATGCCTACTCTTCCCGATACTCCCGTGGCGCCAGCGCCGGTGCGGCCCAAGCACAAAGGCTCGGCCCAGCTATTTAAGAACCCGGTGCTGGAGCGGCTCTCGCACACGCACATTGCGCTGCCGGTCAGCATCTTTATCGCCACGGCACTGGTGAGCTTGTACTACGGCATCACGCACGGCTTCGTAGCGGGCCTGGCGGGGCTCGGGCTGTTTTTGGGCGGGCTGCTGCTCTTCACCTTGGTAGAGTATCTGGTGCACCGCTACGTGTACCACATTCCGGCCACTACGGCCGGCCGGGCCAAGTTTCAGTACACCATGCACGGCGTGCACCACGAGTACCCAAAGGACGAAACCCGGCTGGCCATGCCCCCCATCCTGACGGTGTTTGTGGCCTCGCTGCTGTTCTTTATTTTCCGGTTTGTGTTTGGCAACTGGGCTTTTGGCATCTTGTCGGGCTTCACGTTCGGCTACGCCATGTACCTGTTTGTGCACTACGCCATCCACATGTACGCGCCGCCCAAGAACTTCCTGAAAGTGTGGTGGACGCACCACGCCCAGCACCACTACCGCCAGGATGAGGTAGCCTTCGGCGTGAGCAGCACCCTCTGGGACCACATCGTGGGCACCATGCCTACCAAGCGCAGCGAGCAGGCCTAACTTCTTGCTTATCAACTAAAAAAGGCGCGGTCCCACCCGGGAGCCGCGCCTTTTTGCATAATGTTGGCCGGGCGGGAGCCCGCCAGAGTTTACACCGTAGTACCGCCGCTGTTGCCGCCGCCGCCCATCTTGGTAACGAGCCACCAGATGATAGCCACCACCAGAAACACGGCAATGGCACCCACCCAGATGCCGCCCTTAAAAATGTCGCCGATGGCGGCGCAGCCCGTGAGCGCCGAGGCCAGTACGGAGAAGATAAATAGCAGCGAGAGACGCGAAGTAGTCATGGGAAAAGGCAGAAGGTGAATGGGATATGAAGCCTGGGCCACGTAGCCGGCGGCTGGCTGGCTTTACTGCAACCAGCCCGAAAAGGTTGGCCAGCGGGGGCGCCGGGCCACGGCCGGGCGCCCCCGCTGGCGGGTGGCTTCGGCTTTTGTCGCACTTTTGCACCGCTATGGACTATCCCACCCTCTCCTCCGCTTTCGAGCAGCGCTTTGGCGCGGCTCCGGCCCTCGTGTTGCGCGCTCCCGGGCGCATCAACCTCATTGGTGAGCATACCGACTACAACGACGGCTTGGTGCTGCCGGCCGCCATCGACAAGGAAATCCGCTTTGCGCTGCGCCTCAACGGCACCGACCGCATTCGGCTGGCCGCCCTCGACTTCGACGCCACCTACGAGGTGGCCGTGGCCGACCTGGCACCCCTGCCCGCCGGCCACTGGGCCAACTACCAGCTCGGCGTGGTGGCGGGCCTGCTGAAGCGCGGGGCCGTGGTGCCGGGCTTCGACTGCGCCTTCGGGGGCAATATTCCGAGCGGGGCGGGCCTCTCGTCGTCGGCGGCGGCCGAGTGCGGCGTGGCCTGGGGCCTCAACCAGCTGCTGAACCTAGGCCTGGATACGATGGCGCTGGCCCAGATTTCGCAGATGGCCGAGCACGAGTATGCCCAGGTGATGTGCGGGCTCATGGACCAGTTTGCCAGCCTCTTCGGCCGGGCCGGGCACGTGGTGGAGCTGGACTGCCGCTCGCTGGAATACGCTTACTTTCCGCTCGATACGACCCACGCCCGCCTCGTGCTCTGCAACTCGGGCGTGAAGCACGCGCTCGGCGACAGCGAGTACAACACCCGCCGCGCGGAGTGCACCCGGGGCGTCGAGATTTTGCAGCGGCACAACCCGGCCATCAAGTCCCTGCGCGATGCTACCCTGGCCGACATCGACGCCGCCCGCGCCGAGCTGGGCGAGGTGGTTGAAAAGCGCTGCCGCTACGTGGTGGAGGAAAACCTGCGCGTGCAGAACCTCACGGCCCGCCTCGTGGAAGGCAAGCCCCTGGCCGCGGTGGGCGAGCTGCTGTATGCCAGCCACGCCGGCCTGCGCGACCTCTACCAGGTGAGCTGCGCCGAGCTGGACGTGCTCGAAGCCCTGGCCCACCATGCCCCCGGCTGCTACGGCGCCCGCATGATGGGCGGCGGCTTCGGCGGCTGCACCCTCAACCTGGTGGCAAGCGACGAGGTGGAAAAATTCATCGCCTTCATGACGAAGGGCTACCACGACCAGCTGGGCCTGAAGCTGGACACCTACGTAACCAACCTGGCCGACGGCGTAGGCATTCTTAATGGTTAATGTTTAGGGATTAATGATGAATAGTTCGGAAGCGCTGGCATGGGCAGCAACGTATTGAAGGAGAAGAGCTTTACCTTTTCCGTGCGTATTATCAGGCTGCAGCAGCACTTAGCCGGCTGCCAGCAGGAATGTACTCTTTCTAAGTAGTTGCTTCGCAGCGGCACCTCAGTCGGCGCTATGATACGAGAGGCTGAGTATGCAGAAACAAGGGCGGCTTTTGTTCATAAAATGGCCGCTGCGCAGAAAGAAGCCAACGAGACGCTCTATTGGCTGGAGTTGCTAGAAGCAACCGCTTACCTAACTGCCGCCCAGTCACTCAGTCTCCAAACCGATGCCACCGAGCTACTGAAGCTATTAACAAGCACCCTGAAAACCGCCAAAAAGCCGCCAACCCACCTCATTAATTCTTAAAAAATAATCATTAACCCTTAAAAGCATGGACCTTACCTCCCAGCCCCACCGCCGCTTTAACCCGCTGCTCGATGAGTGGGTGCTCGTGTCGCCGCACCGCGCCAAGCGCCCCTGGCAGGGCCAGCAGGAGAAAGACGGGGCCGAGGCGCGCCCCGCCTACGACCCCACCTGTTACCTGTGCGCCGGCAACACCCGCACCAGCGGCATCACTAACCCAAAGTACGAGCACCAGTACGTGTTCGACAACGACTTTGCGGCCCTGCTGCCCCAGGGCGAGGCCGGCACCTACGAAGAAGGCGGCCTGCTGCGCGCCGAGGCCGAAACCGGCCACTGCCGCGTTATCTGCTTTTCGCCCCGCCACGACCTGACGCTGCCCGAGATGCCGGTGGCCGAAATCCGGCGCGTGGTGGACGTGTGGACCGACGAGTTTCGCACGCTGGGCGCCGACCCCAACATCAACTACGTGCAGATTTTTGAGAACAAAGGCTTCGTCATGGGCTGCTCGAACCCGCACCCGCACGGCCAAATCTGGAGCGAGCGCACCGTGCCCGACCTGCCCGCCCGCGAGGCCCGCGCCCAAAAGGCGTATTTTGATAAAAACGGCCGCACGCTGCTCAGCGACTACCTCGCCATCGAGGAGAAAACCAAGACCCGCTTCGTGGTCGCGAATGACACCTGGGTGGTGCTCGTGCCCTTCTGGGCGGTGTGGCCCTTCGAGACGCTGGTGCTGCCGCGCCGCGCCGTGCAGGACCTCACCCAGCTCAACGACCAGGAGCGTGACGGCCTGGCCGACATCCTGAGCCAGCTCACCATCAAGTACGATAACCTGTTCGAAATCAGCTTCCCGTACTCGGCCGGCTTCCACCAGCGGCCCACCGATGGGCACGACTACCCCGAGTGGCACCTGCACATGCACTTCTTGCCGCCGCTGCTGCGCTCAGCCACCGTCAAGAAATTTATGGTGGGCTACGAGCTGCTGGCCAATGCCCAGCGCGACATCACGCCCGAGCAGGCCGCCGAGCGCCTGCGGGCGCTGCCCGCCGTGCACTACAAGCAAGGCGCCGCCAAGGCCTAGCGGCCCCGCGCGGGCCGGATGACGTAGCCCCGAAGACAATTGCCCCGGCTGCACGAGCAGTCGGGGCAATTGTCTTCGGGGCTACGTCATCCGGCCCACCGCCTCCCAGGTGAGCGCCGGTGGGCCAAACGGGTTAGTTGAGCACCACGCGCGTGGCCAGGGTAGCCGCGTCGGCCGTGAGGCGCAGCGTGTACACGCCAGCCGCCAGGTCGGCGGTAGCTATCGTGAGGTGAGCGCCGGCGGTGGGCAGGGCGGCCGACTGGCGGCGCACTACCTGGCCCAGCGTATTGAGCAATTCGGCCTGCACGGCGCTGGCCTGCGCCAGGCCCGGCACCTCTACGGCAAAGCTGCCGTGGGCGGGGCTCGGATACACGCTCACCCCGGCCGCCGTGAGGCCGGCCGCCGTAGCCAGCACCCCCGCCGGGCTAAAGCGCAGGCTGAAGCGGCCCGTGAGCACGGCCGTGGCCTGGCTGGCGCTCACGCCAAAGCTGTAGGGCTGGCCCTCGGCCAGGCGCAGGGTCTGGCCGGTTTGGGCATCAGTGAGGTAGGCGTCGAGGCCGGCGGGCAGGTTGGGCAGGGCCACCGCCGTGAGGGCGTAGGTGCCGGCGGCCGGCACGCCCACCACAAGCGGCAGCACCGTAGCAGCTGTGAAAGCCGGGCGGCCATCAATGGCCAGGCTTTCGCCGCTGCCGGCCACGCTGGCCAAGTTAAGGCCGGTGGTGTTGGGCAGCTTCAGGGCATCATACTGCGAGTCGAAGGCGGGGCTGGTGCCGGCCTCGGCGTAGGCGTAGAGCACATCGGCCAGGCCGCCGCCGCGCAACTCCAGCTGCACCAGCGGGCGCGGGTCGGCGGCCAGGCGGTGCACGGGCACCTGGCTGGCGTAAGTGGTGAGGCGGTGGGCGTTGCGAAAGGTGAGCGCCCCGGTAGTCTGGCCGCTGCGCACCCGCACAAAAAAGCCCTGGGCCGTGCCAATAAGCGAGCCGCCGGCGGGGAGCCCATTCACGCAGGCCCGGTACGTGCCGGTGTAGGGCCCGGCGCTTTCGAGCACGTAGCAGCCGGCATCGAGGTTCACGCGGTCGGTACCATCGACGAGCCGGCTGAAGTCGATGGGGCTGGGGTAGGGGTTGCCGAGCAGCTGCCAGCCGGCCTCGGCGGCGTTGGGCGACGAAGCGCTGCCGCGGCGCAGGTGGTCGAGCACAATCGTGCCGTTGACGAGCTGCCCCGTGAACGCGACGCGCTGGTCGGCCCCGATTTGCACCGCATAGCCGTAGCCCAGGCCCAGGTAGCTGCTGGTAGCTGGGGGCGACACCCAGCCCTTATCAAACGCTCCGTAGCTGGATGCTACCGTGGCCAGGCGGTCCTGGTCGTAGCCAAACACCGTGGGGAAGGGCCGCACCGCGCCCGGCGTGGCCGCCGTGTTGTAGTCCGCGTTCACCGTGGGCGTAAAGCCACTCGTGGTCAGGCCGGCAACCGTGGTGCTAAATACCGGCGCGCTGTAGTGGCGGTAGCCCAGGCCGGGGTTCAGGCTGGGGTCGAGGTAGCGCTGCACCGTGACATCGCCGCTCACCATGCCCCCACCCGAATTGACGACCAGGGCCGTGCCGCTGGCCGAGGAAAGCAGCGTGAGGGCCCCGTTGGCCAGCACGTCGCCGGTGCCCGCCACCGTCAGGGTTTGGGCCACGGCCACGGGTACACTGATTACCAAGTCGTTGGAATTAGTAGTACTGAGGGCGCGCACCTGGGCGGGCAGGTCATTGCCGGTGGCTTGCTGGGCCGTGCCGCTGTACACATACGTGGCATCGGGCGAGTAGCTGCGCCCGCCCGTGGTTTGGATGGCGCCCACGCCGGGGCTGCTGCTCAGGCCCTGCGCCGCGCAAATGCCCAGCGTGCCCCCCGCCGCCAGCGTAAAGCTGCCCGGCCCGCTCAGCACAAAGCAGCCGTCGTTGAGGCGGCCGCCGGCCTGCACCGTCACCGCGCCGCTCACCGTCACGTTGCCGGCCAGCGTGGCCGTACCCATCACCCTGATGCTGTTGTAGGTGCCGGCCGCCACCGCCGCGCTGGCACTCACCACCAGGTCGGTGACTACGGTGAAGGCCGCGCCGGCCGTGGTGCCGCCGGGCGTGGCCACCGTCACGCTGCCGCTGGCCGCGCCGGCCGGCACGGTAGCCAGCACGGTAGTAGCGTTTATTACGACAAAGGTATTGGCCGCCAAGCCATTGAAATACACGCCCGTAGCGCCACCCAGGTTGGTCCCCGTGAGCGTGACGCTGCTGCCCACCGGCCCGCTACCCACGCTGAGCCGGGTAAGGGTAGGGGCAATGCGCGGCGCATTTGGCAGCGGTTCGGCGGTGCTACTGGCAGCGGCTGCCGCGTCAGCGGGCGCCCAGCCGCCGGAGGTATGCCCCCCGGTGTTGCGCGTAAAGTTGGGAGCAGCCGCCACGCGATGGGCCGGGACCGGGCCGGCCGTAGCCAGCAGCAGCCCCAACGCCGCCAGCGGGCGGGTGGCCCGCGGCGAGCGGGCCCAAAAGTAGAAATCAGGCATAGCGTGTAGTTGGCACCAAGCAAAAAGCCCTGCCGGCACGACCGGCGCCTGAGCACGGCGGGCCAGCAGCGTTTTTGGGCCCCAGGCACGGGCAAATACCGGGCCGGCCTCAGCCAATCCGGTAAGCAAGGGCAATAGCCTTTACTAAGCAATTACTCTTTAAGTCAAATGCTTATCTGAATGCACTACCCTCCGCAATGCTGGCCGCCGCCCCCGGCGAGCCTACTTCCAGCGGGCAAAAAACGCGTCTACCACTTCGTGGTAGCCGTCGCTCACGGGCAGGGTTTTCTGGCGCACTTGCCGCGTGCCCCGGCCCACGGCGGCTACGTAGCCGAGGCCCACGAGGCAGGAGCAGTGGATGCGTAAGAAGCGGCCGGCAACCACTTTACCTCCCGCTGGTGCTGGGCAGTGGCCAGCGCGCCACCAACCCCAGGCTGGCCGCCGAGTGCCTGCGGGCGCGGCCCATTGTGCGCCGCAAGCAGCCCACCGCGCCGGCTACGCACTAGCCGGTGGTGACTGCTCTTCACCAAACGTGCCCCAGCCGTGGGGCGGCTGGGGCACGTTTACCAGGGGGTAGAGGTAGTGGCTAGGCCCGGCGCCGGGCGCGCAGGCGCTTGAGGCCGTAGGCCACGCCTGAGGCAAGCAGCAGCGAGGCCCCGCCATCGAGGGGCACGTCGGTGGGCTGGGGGTCAGTGGGCGTGGGGCCACCCGAGCCGGGTGCCTGGGCCTGGGCCGCCGTGCCAAGGGCTAGCAGCAGGGCAGCGGTTAAAGCAACTTGTTTCATGCCAAGATGGGAAAGGGCCGGCCCCGCACCGGGGCCGGCTGGGTAAGAAGTAAATTTATTGAATGACCACGCGCTTGGCCAGGGCAAAGGAGCCGGCCGCCAGGCGCAGCACGTACACGCCCGTTGCCAGCCCGTCGGTGGCTAGCGTGAGGCGGGCACCGCTGGCGGGCAGGGCGGCAGTTTGGGTGCGCACTACCTGGCCCAGCGCATTGCAGAGCTCGGTCGTTACCTGGCTAGCTCCGGCCACGGCTGGCACGACCACCGTGAAGCTTTCATGGGCCGGGTTGGGGTACACCGTAATGGCGGCAGCCGCCAGGCTAGCGGCCGCAGCTAGCGGCGCGGCGGCGCTGAATTGCATCGTAAAGCGGCCCGCTAGTGGTGCTTGCGCCTCGGCCGTGGTTACGCTGAAGCTGTAGCTGGTGCCCACATCGAGCTTGGTGAGCTGGCCAGTCTGGGCGTCGCGCAGGTAGGCGTCGAGGCCAGCGGGCAGGTTGGCCAGGCTGGCGGCGCTGAGGGTGTAGGTGCCGGCGGCGGGTACGCTCACGTGCAGGCCCAGGGCCGTGGCGGCCGTAAAGGCCGGGCGGCCGTCGATGGCCAGGTTATCGGCCCCGGCTACACTGCTCAGGTTCAGGCCCGTCGGGTTGGGGAGCTTGCTGGCATCGAGCTGGCTATCGAAGGCGGGGGTAGCGCCGGCTTCTACATACGTTACCCAGCTATCGGCCAGGCCGGCACCGGCCAGCTCCAGGCGCACGGCGGGGCGCGGGTCGGCCGCGGTGCGCTGAAACGCTGCCTGATTAGCGAAGGACGTCACGCGCTGCGCGCGGCGAAACGTGAAGGAACCGCTGGTCTGGCCGGCGCTCACGCGCACGAAAAAACCTTGTCCCATAGCAAGGAGCGGGCTGTTGGTGGCGCTGGTGCTCATGCCATTTACGTAGGCGCGGTAGCCACTGGTATACTTGCCCGTGCTTTGCACCACGTAGGTAGCGGCATCGAGGTTCTGACGGTCGGCGGCCTGCATCAGCGAGAGGTCGAGCGGGGCGGGGTAGGGGTTGCCTATCAGGTTCCAGCCCCCATCGGCGGCCGTGGGCCCGGTAGTGCGGCTCATGCCTACCGTAAGGGTGCTATTGTAGAGCGTGCCCACAAAATCGACAACCTGCCCGGCGCTGATGTTGACGCAGTAGCCCAGGCCTGGCGTAGCGCCATCGGTGAGGCTACTCGGCGAGAGCCACCCTTTGTCGAAGGCCGACAGGTTGTTGGTGCGCGAAGCCAGGGCGCTCTGGTTGTATAAGTAGAGGGTGGGGAAGGGCGTGACGGTCCCCGGGGTGGGCGAGGAGTTGTAGGCCGGGTTGAGCACAGGCGTGTAGCTGCTGGTGGCAAAATCGGCCAGCGTGGTGCCGGTAACGGCTACGCTGAAGTGGCGGTAGCCGGGGCCGCTGTTGAGCGAGCCATCGATGTAGCGCTGCACCACGGCCGTATTGCCGCTCACCGTGCCCGTGCCCAAATTCGCCACCAGCGCCGTGCCGGTGCTGGTGCTGAGCAAGGTCAGGGCCTGGCCGTTCAAGACGAGGTTGCCGGCCGCGCCCACGGTCAGCACCTGGGTTACGCTGCTGGGCGCGGCCAGGGTCACATCCGCGGCGTTGGTGGTGCTCAGGTTACGTACCTTATTGGGCAGGCCGGTGCCGGTGCTTTGGGCAGTGGTGCCGTTGTACACGTAGCTGGCATCGTTCGAAAACGAGCGGGTGCCCGTAACCTGCACGGCGCCCGTGGCATCAGTGGCCGTGATGCCGGCCACGTTGCAAATGCCCAGCGTGCCGCCCGCCGCCAGCGTAAAGCTGCCCGCGCCGCTGATAACGGCACAGCCATCGTTGAGGGTAGCGCCGCTGTTCACGGTCACGCTGCCGGTTACGGTTACGTTGCCGGCCAGGGTGCCCACGCCGGGGCTGTTAACGGTGAGGCTGTTGTACGTGCCGGCCGGGATGGTCGTCGTCGTCGTCACCACCAGGTCTACCACTGGCAGGATGGGGGTAATAACAAGCTGGCCACTAGCCCCGCTGGCCGTGAGCCCCCTGTTATCGTAGTCATAGGTAATGTTACTGCTGCCAGTGGCCGTCACAAAAGACGAACCGCCGCCGGCCGTAGCATAACTCGAACCAGTTAAGGGGTAGCCACCCGCACCGCCACCGCCGTAGTACCCGCCGCCGCCGCCGCCATTCTCGCCAAGCCCACCCTGGCCGTTGCTGCCATCGCTACTGCTGTAGGACACGCCATCTCTTCCGCCGCTGCCAGGGCCGGCTTGCGTGCCGCCCGCCCCACCACGGCCAGTGGCAGTACCACCATCGAGGCCGTTGTCTCCATTAGGTCGGCCGCCGCTGCCGCCAATATTCACTCCTCGCCCCCCGCCGCCCCCACCGGCAACCAGCAGGGCATTGCGGCTGCTCAGGTAATCGCCGGTGCTGCCGGCGGCAAGGAGCCGGCGCAGGTCAGTAGCGCCGCCCCCAGCCGCGCCGTTGCCATCGGTGAGCGGCCCGCCCGAACCATTACCAGAATCGCCGCCGCCATTATAGCCGCCGTAAATGGGGATAGAATTGTAAGCAGCTCCCTTACCACCCACTACCACCGTCAGCTTTTCACCGGGAGTTACCGTTATCGTAGCCTGCACGCGGCCCCCTAGAGCGGTAAATTTGGCAGTTGGGCCACCGCTACCCGCGGAGGCGCCGATAGCATCCACCGTCAGGCGCGTGACGCCGGCCGGCACGGTGTAGGTTTGGGGGCTGCCGGTGTAGGTAAAGGTGGTACTCGTCTGGGCCAGGGCCGCGGGGCTAGCCAATAGCCCACTGGCCGCTAGCAGCCAGACCGGCAATTGCCTGCTTTGTTGGTAGATTTTTGTTTTCATAGGGTGGCGTCGGATAGTTTTTCTGGAAGAAAAAGTTGTTTTTTTCTTAGCGGCAAAGTACGCATCAAGCTTCACTATAAATTACCTAAAAAATGCCTATTCTCTACTTATTGAATTAAAACGGGTATTTTTACCTGGGTTTGAGCAGGTATTTATACCTGGTTCGCGCTCAGCGGATTTACGCAGGTGGGTGCGCTCTAAACGGCACGTTCCCGCTGCTACGGTAACAGGGCGTAGCGCACCGGCCAGCGTCGCTACTTACAGCGGGTGAAAAACGCGTCCACCACCTCGTGGTAGCCGTCGCTCACGGGCAGGGTTTCCTGGCGCACTTGCCGCGCGCCCTGGCCCACGGCGGCTACGTGGTCGAGGCCCACGAGGCAGGAGCGGTAGATGCGTATAAGGCGGCCGGCAGCTTCTCTTCTATGCTGCGCAGGCTGGTGAGCGAGCTCAGCGGCCACGCGGCGCGGGCCAGGTGCACTTTCAGGCTTTGAGGCCCTTGATGCAGCGAGTATCGGCCAGTACCACGCGCACGAGCTGGTCCGCTGCCTTGGGGTAGCTGTGGACTTCGGCCGGGGCTCGAAGTAGGCCCGCGCCTGGATGGCGGCCCGCTAAAACTTCACGCAGCGGAAGGAACTGAGCAGGTAGTCGAGCGCCCCGGCCCCGAAACCTTCGGGCGCCTACGGGTTGAAGGCCGTGGTGAAAATAACGCGCTGGCCGCCGCCGGGCGGCACCCGCACCGGCTCCAGCGCACTGGGGTGGGGTAGGATGGTGTCCAAAAACTAGACTTTGATTCCAGACTGCTTATCTATGCAGCACGGCGCTTGCCCGATGCAGGAGCAAGTCCAGGGGACCAGCGGCGCATCAGCAACGGCAATGCGGGCAATGAACGCGGCTAGGACCATAGGCTCAGGCTTAAGGAATCCTTCGTCTTTGGCAGACGCGTGGGGCAATGGCGCGCAGCTAGAGGCGTCCGGGATGCGGCAAACTAAGGCTGCCGGGCGCGGCAGGCTGGCCGAGCGCAGCACAAGGGTGACACGGCTGGGCACCGAAGCGCTCATACTGTGCCTAAACCTATTTGCTACGCCGGGTTGCAACAGCGTAGGCGCAACGAACGGGCCGGGCGCGGCGGGGCCGGCCAGTGCTTCGCCCAATTGGCAATCGTGAATGAATAAGTGAGCTAACCTATTAACTAACAATCATTTTTCTACCCATCACCCATTCCTACGGGCACCTCCAGAAATACGCCGGTGCCCCGGCCGGGGCGGGCGTGCAGCGTAAGCGTGCCGCCCAGCAGCTCGACGCGGGTGCGGATGCCAGCCAGCCCAATGCCGCCGGGCCGGGCGGGCAGGGCGGCGTCGAAGCCTACGCCATCGTCTTCCACGCTCAGGTGCAGCCAGCCGGCCTCGCGCGACACCTGCACGAAGACTTCCTGGGCCTGGGCATGCTTCATTACATTATTAAGCAGCTCTTGCACAATGCGGTACACGGCCGTGGCCAGCAGGGCGGGCAGCGGCTCGGCCAGGCCGTGCAGGTTGAGGTCCACGGGCAAGTGGGTCGGGATGCGGCTCACCAGTTCCTGCAAGGCTACCACCAGACCAAAGTCTTCGAGGATGGTGGGCGTGAGCTCGAAGGAGATAGTGCGCGTGGCCTCGATGGCCTCGTTGAGCAGTTGCTGGCTGGCGCGCACGGCCTCGGAGGGGGGCAGCATATCAAGGTGCAGGCGGGTGCCGTAGAGCAGTTGGCCTAGGCCGTTGTGCAGGGCCTCGGCAATGCGGCGGCGCTCTTCCTCCTGGGTGGTAAGGATGGCCGAGAGCACTTCCTTTTGCTGGCGCAGGCGCTGGCGGGTGGCTTCCTCCTTGAGCTGCTCCGACTCGGTGATGTCGATGGCGAAGATGATGACCTCCTGCTGCTCTTCGTCGAAAAAGCCCGAGGCCTGCAAGTACACCTTCTGGCCCGCGTACTCGGTCATAGTGACGTAGCTGGCGGGCTGGCCGCCGAGCAGCCGCTCGAAGTGCGCGGCGCTGTCGGGAAACACCTCCACGGCCCGGCGGCCCACCAGTTCGTTTTCGGCCAGGCCCAGGCGGCGCAGGGCCTGGCCGGTGTGCTGGCGGTAGCGGCCATCGGGGCCGAGGCGGGTCAGCAGCACCGGCAGGTTGTGGAGGATGTTGCCGAGCAGGCGGGTTTTGTAGTCCAGCGCCTCCTGCACCTGGCGGCGGTCCGTCACATCGCGCACCAGGCCGGTGAGGCGCAGGGCCGCGCCGGTGCGCTCGTCGTAGCTGAAGCGCCCCATAGCGGCCACGTGGCGCACCGAGCCATCGGGATGCACGAGGCGGTGCACCAGGTCAAACACCGTGCGGGTGCGCCGGGCCTGGACCAACGCCCGCTGCACGGCGCCCACATCGGCGGGGTGAATGGCGGCGCGCAACGCCGCGAGGGCGGCCCCCGCCGGCAGCGCGGGCAGGCCAAAAACCTCCTGCGCCCTCTCATCCTGATACAAGCCGTTGGTAGCCAGCTCCCAGCCCCACACGCCGGCCCCGGCGGCGGCCAGGGCCAGCTGGAGGCGGCCCTCGCTTTCGCGCAGCAGCTGCTCGCCCTGGCGGCGGGCCGTCACGTCGCGCCAGGCAGCGTGCAGCAGGGGCTGGCCATTGATGAGCACCGGGTTGAAGGACAGCTCATCCCAGATTTCGGCGCCCGCCGGGCCGTAGCGCCGCCACTCCAGGCGGCACCAGCCCCGGGCCTGGGCCGTGCGCATGCAGGCGGCCAGCAGGTCGAGCGAGCGGCGGCCATCGGGCTGAAGCTCGGGCCAGAAGTGCTGGAGCGGGCGGCCCAGCACCTGCGCCTTGTCGGCGGCGCCCAGCAGGCGCAGGGCGGCGGCGTTGAGGTCGGCCAGGCCGTGGTCGTCGAGCAGCAGCATCCCATCGCGAGCCTGCTCGAAGGTGGCCCGGAAGCGCGCCTCTCGGGCGGCCAGCTCGTCGGCGGCCCGGCGACCGGCCGTCACGTCGAGCAGCACGAGGCGGCAGTTGGCGGGCGGCTGGCAGGCGTCGGGTCCTTCGGGGGCGGCCACGCCTTCGAGCTGGGCAAAGAACGGCGCCGCGCCGGGGCCGTGCATGGGCAACTCGCAGCTTTGGCGCTGGCCGGGCGCGGCCCAGAGCCGGGCCAGAAAATCGGCAAACGCCCGGCGCCCGGCGGGGGCCACAAACAGCGCCAGCCGTTGCCCCAGCAGCTGCGCGGGCGCCTGGCCCAGTAGCTGGCTGGTGCGCAGGTTGAGCTGGGTGAGGGTGCCGTCGGCGGCCACCGTGCAGTAGCCCACGGGTGCCAGGTCGTAGAGGTCTGCGTATTGCTGGCGGCTGCGCTCGGCCTCGGCCTGGGCCAGCCGCAGCTCTTCAAACTGCGTTTGCAGCTCTAGCTGGTGCGCTTGCAGCTCCTGCACGAGGCGCTGCACCTCGGCAGCCGTGGCATCGGGCGGCAGGGCAGCGGGCAACTGGGGCCCGCGCTCGGCGCGGGCGCGCAGGCGCGCAAGCATGTCGGATGGCAAAGGGCTGGGGGTTTTCATAATAAAGGCCGCCACGCGCGGCAGGGCCGGCCCCCTGCGGGGCGCGCTCAACAATACGCACACCTCCGGCGGAGCACCGGGCCGGCCGTGGGGCCAGTGCCCCGCCGCCGGCCCCACGGCCAGCTGGCCGGCCTGGGCTTTCAATTAATTTTTCAACTCTTCCTGCAAATAAGTACCCGGGTACTTACCCGGCAAAGACCCCGCTCGCTCCCCCGGGCTGCATACCCGGGCGGCTGCTACCTTGCCGCCAGTAGCTCGCGCACGCCCACCCTGGCACGTCGCAGGCGGCGGCTATTCACGCACAGGTAGTCGGCCTTGGCAGCGCTAACCCCGGCGGGCCAGCCGCCGCTTTTGATGGCGAAGGGGCAGCCCTGGCAGTGGGTGCGTGACAGATAATAGGTCGGGGGCGACACGCCAGCATAACGGAAAGCTTAAGCGGAGGCGACCACGTGGCGGGCCGCAAAATTTTTCAGGGCACGTGCGGAAGCTACTATAAGTCCTAGGAGATAATTATGTTTTCGGCGGGCCCCAAAAAGCACCTGCCGCCAGTGTTGCGGGCCCGGTGCAATCCAGGCAGCCAGCCGCCTGGCCGCCTGTCCGAGAGGCAGCCGAATGGCCAGGGTGGGCACCCGGCGCCGCGCGGCAAGTCGGCTAGCTAACAATATTGTACCTAGATAAGCACAAGAAAGTTAGCCTCTTCGCCGTTGGGCTTTGGCAGCATCTTGCTGGCAAAGCTCTTTCTCTTTTTTCCCTCTTTCATTCCTTGCTCCTTATGGCTTTCTTTTCGCGCCGGCGGCCCAATGCGCCGCCTGTTCCCGCTGCCCAGGCTCCCAGCCACGCCCGCGAGTGGGCCAACTCGCTGCTGTTTGCCGTGGTGGTGGCCACGCTGTTGCGCTGGTCGGCCGTCGAGGCCTACGTCATCCCGTCCGAAAGCATGGAGCACTCGTTGCTGGTGGGCGACTACCTCTTCGTGAGCAAGCTGCACTATGGCCCCCAGACGCCCCAAACGCCCTTGCAGGTGCCCCTCACGCACCAGACGCTGCCGGTGCTGGGCCTGCCCAGCTACACCGACCTCGTGCAACTGCCTACCTATCGCTTCCCGGGCTTTAGCACGGTGCAGCGCAACGATGTGGTGGTATTTCACGTGCCGCACGAGCAGCAGCGGCCCCGCGACCTGCGCACGTTTCTCATCAAGCGCTGCATCGCCGTGGCCGGCGACACGCTGACCATTCGCCAGGGCCAGGTGTTTCTCAATGGCCAGGCGGCGGCCATTGCCGGGCAGCCCCAAACCACTTATTTCCTGGCCGTGCCCCAGCCCAACGACGAGGTGCGCCAGGCGCTGCACGCGCAGGGCATCGTTGATTATACCCAGCCCGATGGCCTGCCCGCCGCCGGCACCCACCCCCAGACCGGCCAGCTCGGCTACTTCATCAGCTGCCCGGCCAGCGTGGCCGACTATTTCAAGAAGCAGCCCTACGTGCAGTCGCTGACCGTGGCCACGCCCGCCGCCGCGCTTTTCCCCGATGTGGCCGACTTCGACGTATCGGGCGCCCAGAGTGCGGCCCCGCGCCACTGGCAGCTCGATAACTACGGCCCGCTGCCGGTGCCTAAAAAGGGCCAGACCATCGCCCTCACGCCCGCCAACGCCGCCATCTACTACAAAATCGTGAGCCAGTATGAACACAATACCGGCATCAGTTGGGGGCCCGATGGCATGATATGGCAAAACGGGCGGCCCCTCACCAGCTACACCATCCAGCAGGATTATTACTTCATGCTGGGCGACAACCGCCATAACTCCGAGGATTCGCGCTTCTGGGGCTTCGTGCCCGCAGACCACGTAATGGGTAAGGCCGTATTCGTGTGGCTCTCGCTCGACCCCCACGCCGACTTTTGGCACCGCGTGCGCTGGAGCCGGCTGCTACGCCCCGTGAGCTAGCCCCGCTGCTGCTGAGTACCAAAAGAAAAAGGCCGCTCTCGATAAGAGAACGGCCTTTTCTTCGTAGCGGGGACTGGACTCGAACCAGTGACCTTTGGGTTATGAGCCCAACGAGCTACCAACTGCTCCACCCCGCATTGTTTGGTAGTACAAAAGTAGGCAAAAAAACCGGTACTGCAAGCCAGCCCCTATTAATAGCGGCCCACCGGGCGGTTGCGCGCTGAGTATCAGGGGCAAAAATTATGCGGTCTAGCGCAGCCAGTCCGCCGGGCGGGGCGGGGCCGGCCGTTTTGTCGCCAGCTTTGCGGTTTCGTTGGCTTTTGCTATCCTTCCTATATGTCGCCCAAACGCCCGGCCGCGCTGGCTTTCATCTTCGTCACTATTCTCATCGACGTTATTGGGCTGGGGGTCATCATTCCGGTGCTGCCCACGCTTATCGAGCAGCTCACGGGCGAGGGCGTGAGCCGGGCCTCGCAGTACGCGGGCTGGCTGTCATTTGCCTACGCGGCGGCGCAGTTTGCGTTTGCGCCGGTGGTGGGCGGGCTCTCCGACCGCTTTGGGCGGCGGCCGGTGCTGCTGGCCGCGCTACTGGGCCTGGGCTGCGACTACATTTTCCTGGCCCTGGCCCCGAGCATCGGCTGGCTGTTTGTGGGGCGCATCATCGCGGGCATCACGGGGGCCAGCTTCACCACGGCCACCGCCTACATTGCCGACGTGAGCACGCCCGAAAAGCGCGCCCAGAACTTCGGGCTGGTGGGGGCGGCCTTCGGGCTGGGCTTCATTATCGGGCCGGTGCTGGGGGGCCTGTTTGCGCATTTCGGGCCGCGCGTGCCGTTTGTGGTGGCGGCGGTGCTGAGTTTGTGCAACTTCCTCTACGGCTTTTTTCTGGTACCCGAGTCGCTGCCCGTGGCGCGGCGCCGGCCCTTCAGCTGGGCGCGGGCCAATGCCGTGGCCTCGCTGCTGCGCCTGGGCCGCTACCCCAAGATAATCGGCCTGGTAGTGGCTCTGGTGCTACTGTACCTAGCGGGCTCGGCCACGCAGTCGGTCTGGACGTTTTACTCCATCCTCAAGTTTAAGTGGGATGAAACCCTCATCGGCTACTCGCTGGGCGCGGTGGGGCTGGGCGCGCTCATCGTACAGGGCGGGCTGGTGCGGGTGGCCATTCCGAAGCTGGGCACGGCGCGGGCCGTGCTGCTGGGGCTGGGGTGCTACATCTTGGGCTTTGTGCTCTACGCGTTTGCCTCGCAGGGCTGGATGATGTTTGCCATCACGGGCATTTATTGCCTGGGCGGGCTGGCGGGGCCGGCCTTGCAGGGCAGCATCTCGGGCCAGGTGCCGCCCGACGAGCAGGGCGAGCTGCAAGGCGCGCTCACCTCGCTCATCAGCGCTACCGGCGTGGTGGGGCCGCTGGTCATGACCAACCTGTTTGCCTGGTTTACGCGGCCCCAGACGCCGCTGTATTTTCCGGGAATGCCGTTTCTGGTGGGGGCGGGGCTCACGCTGCTGGCCGTGCTGGTGGCCGTGGGGCCGCTGCGGCGGCTGCCCGCCGCGCCCGCCCCGGCGCCCGAGGCGGCGGGCATGGCCGGCGGCCACTGATTTTTCGTTAGGGGGGGCGTACCCTCTGCTGCCCCTTACCCCGTATGCCCGACCAGTTGCCCACCCCGCCGCTGCTGGCCCTCACCCCGCGCCCCGACCTGGATGTGCTGCTGGGGCGCTGGCGCTACCAGCCCGCCGACCCTGCCGAGCTGCGACCCTGCTACGAGCAGCTGGCCGACCTGGCCCTGGCCACGGGCTGCCGCTTTTGGCTGCAAGACCTGCGCCGCCGCGCCGCCCCCGACCCCGAAACCAAGCGCTGGCTGCTGCAAGACTACTACCCCGCCGTGGCCCGGCGCCTGGGCCAGCGCCTGTTTGTAGCCTACCTGTTCAGCCCCGCCATGCACCGCCAGATAGTGGACGCCCCCGACTACGCCCCGCCCCAGGCCTACGCGGCCAGCCCCTACGCGCTGGACTTTTTTGGCGATGAGGGCGCGGCCATTCAGTGGCTGCAAGCTCACCAGCCCGCCCGGCGCCGCACCACCTAAAAACGCCGCCCGCCCCGGCAGCACTGGGTAGCAATCGCTGAGCCAGCTAAAAATTTTCGGGCCCAAAAAGCTCGCGCTGGCTCATTGAGGCAGTTTTCAGGCCGTAGGCTCCTAGAAAAAGAGCGCCGCCCGCTTCCTTATTACGAATCTTTCGTATCATTACGAAATATTCGTAATAAGCTACCCGATGGAACGCCTTACCCAACCCGAAGAAGACGCCCTGCGCGCGCTCTGGCACACCGGCCCGGCCTTTGTGAAGGACGTGCTGGAGGCCCTGCCCGCCCCGCGCCCACCCTACACCACCCTGGCCAGCACGCTGCGCAACCTGGAGCGCAAGCAGTACGTGCAGGCCGAAAAGCTCGGCAATTCCTTTCGCTACGCGGCCCTGGTGAGCGCCGAAGACTACCAGCGCCGCTCATTGGGCCAGTTGGTGCGCGAGCATTTTCGCGACTCGTACAAGGAGCTGGTGTCGTTTTTTGCCAAGGAGGAGAAGGTGAGCGCCGCCGACTTGCAGGAAATCATCAAGCTCATCGAGCAGCAAAAGCCGGAGTAGCAATGGCCGCCACCCTGCTTTACCTGCTGAAGGCCAACGCTCTGCTGGCCGTTTTTGTGGCCGCCTACTACGGGCTGCTGCGCCGCCTCACGTTTTTTGGCCTGAACCGGGCCTACCTGCTGCTGGCGCTGCTATTTGCGGCGGTATATCCGGTGGTGCCGGTGCCGGCGCTGCTGCCCGCCGTGGCCGCGGCGCTGCCCGGGGCCACCGCCGGCGCCGGGGCACCCGTGGAGCTAGCTGGCGGCCCGGGGCCGGCGGTGGGCTTCGATTGGCAGCTGGGGCTGCTGGGGGTGTATGCGGCCGGCGCGTGGCTGCTGCTGCTGCGCCTGGGTACCCAGCTGCTGAGTTTGGTGCTACTGCGGCGGCGCACCCGCGCGGCCCAGGTGCTAGGCCAGCCGGTGCGGGTGCTGGCGGGCGCGGCTGGGCCGTTTTCGTTCGGGCGCACCATTTACCTGAGTGAGGCGGCCCTGACCGACCCGACCAGCCTGCCCGCCGTGCTGCGCCACGAGCAAGCCCACGTGCACCAGTACCACACCCTGGATGTGCTGCTAACCCAGCTCGCCACGGCCCTGGCCTGGCTAAACCCCGCGGCCTGGCTGCTGCGCCGCGCCGTGCTCGACAACCTCGAATACCTGGCCGACCAGGCGGCCCTGCGCTCGGGCCTCGACCGCCGCGCCTACCAGTACAGCCTGCTGCGCCAGCAGCCGGGCGGCGTGCCGACCCCGGCGTTGGCCTTTCACTTTTCCCTACTCACCCTCAAAAACCGGATTACCATGCTCAACCAGCCTGCTTCTTCTACCCGCCAGCTCGGGCGCTACGTGCTGGCTGCCCCACTCGTGCTGGCCCTGGCCCTGGGCTACTCGGGGGCCCGCGCCCAGGCGCAAACTTCTGCTACCACAGTAGCTTCCAAAAAGCCCGCTGGCCCTGACCGCTACTACATCGACGGCCAGCTGGCAACCAAAGCGGCAGCCGAGAAACTCGACACCGCCACCATCGCCAGCATGCAGGTGCTGGAAGGCCAGCAGGCTATCAGCTTTGCCCACAATGCCAAGGTGGGCCGCATTGTGGCCGTTGCGACCAAGCCCCGGCAACAGGATGCGGCCGTACGCGCCCTCAATAGCCAGCTCAATAAAACCGCCGGCCCGGCCGTGCCCGTACCGGTGGGGGAACTGCCGCCCGCCGCGCTGGCCTATATCACGAGCAAGTATCCCGGCTACCGCCTGGTCGGCGTGGGCCGGATAGCGGCGGCTGGTAAGCAGCCACTCCAGTACCTGGTGACTATCGCCCTGGGCCGCCGGCCCGAATATGTGCTGTTTGACGAGCAGGGCCAGAAGGCTACGCCGTAGGGCCGGGGCTGGAAAACACGGGGAACTTGCGCTAGCTAGCCAGTACTCAACCTCCTCTCTTTAACTTCCTTTCGAATGCGGGTTTTCATTTTTGCGCTGGCGCTGGCCGGCAGCCTGGCGGCGCGTGCCCAGGCCCCAATTACCATCAGCGGCACGATGCCGGGCTGCGCCGACTCCACTACCGTAACGGTGGCCGAGCCCATTGCGGGCGGGCGGCTTAGCTATTACTTCAGCGAAAACCCCAATGAGGCACTCGTGCGCGGTGGGCACTTTCGCTACCAGCTGCACGGCACCCCCACCAGCCTGCTGCTGCTCCAGGGCAAGTGCGCGCCGCCCCAGTGGGTATATGTGGAGCCGGGTGCCCAGGTCAGCTTTACGAAAAAGGAGGACGGCGCGGGCCACGCCAGCTACATCTTTGGCGGCACCAACGCGGCGGCCAACGACCTAGTGGGCAATGGCAAGCTCCTAAACGGCGGCCCCCCGGACCAGGCTCGTATTGGCGACCTGCTCGGCCCCGAGCGTAGCGCGGCGGCCGCGCTGCCTAAGCTACAGGGCTTGCTGCGGCTCTACCTCGACCAGCTCGACGCCCTTCAGCGCCAGCACCAGATTTCGGCTACCTGCCACGCCTTCCTGCGCGCCGAAACCGAGCAGCGGCTGCTATTTTGGACGAGCAGGCTCCTGGACTATTACCTACAGGACTCGACCGCCTCGCGCCAGCACCTAGCCATGCAGCCCGCCGAAGCGCGCCAGCTGCTAGCGCTGCTTTTTACTACCTACAACCCCGACTTGCCCCGCTACCGGCTCAGCAGCCTGGGCATGAACCGGGAGAAAGCTGCCTTCATCAAGCGCGGCCTGCTGGCGGGGCCACCGCCAGCCAGCCACTTATGGGCCGGCTTTCACCAGCAGTTGGCCGGGGTCGATAACTACATCGAAGCCTTCGACTACGCGCCACTGGCGGCGCAGGAGTACGGCGTGGGCGATGCCATTCTGAACGCCATAGCCTTGCAAACCATCAGCCCACCCGACCTGGTGGCCGTGGTGGCTGCCTACCGCGAGCGCTTTCCGGCCAGCCCCTACAGCCCGGTGCTGGCCCGCGCGGCCGCCAAAGCGCAGGCCGCGGCGGGCGCAACGGCGGGCAGGCAGGCAGCATTTGGGCAGTATGCGGCGGGCACGAAGGGAATAGCCTTTACCGAAGTAGCGGGCCTCGACACGGTGCGCACGCTGGGCGGACTGGTGCGGGCGTTGCGGCCGGGCCGGGCGGTATTCGTCGACTTTTGGGCTACGTGGTGCGGGCCCTGCATCAGCCAGTTTGCGCACGAACCGTCCTTGCATAAATTCTTGAACGACAGCAATGTCGATGTGTTGTATATCTCCATCGACCAGCCGGCCCTGCGCGAGAAATGGGCCACAATGGCCGCCAAATACCGCCTGCAAGGCTACCACTACCTGGCCCCGCCCGCTCTGCAAAAAGCCCTGCAAACAACCGTGCCGCACGTGCCCTACTACCTGCTGTTCAACCAAAACGGCCAGCTGGTGCAGGCCGATACGTACCAGCCCAGCGAGGGCGAGAAGCTGTATCAGCAGGTGCGCGAGCGCCTGCGCTAGCCCCGTGGGGCGGGGGCCGAACTAGAAACCGCGCGGCTGGCGTTGCCGAAGCGGGCGTAACTTGTTGCGGCGCGGGCCGCGCCGAGTAGCGCCCGCTTTTTTCTTAGCCTATGACGATGGTAGCGGACCGGCCGGCAGCAGCCGCCGGGGTTTCTTCGACTGATTTGCCGGCCCTCACGCAGGTGCGGGCCGAGCTGGAGGCCTACAAGCGCAAGTTTTACCTGAGCCTGCTGGTGCGCGGCGGCCTGGTGGCGGCGGCCCTGCTGCTGAGCTTGTTTGTGGTGGTCAACACCCTGGAGTACTTCCTGTACCTGCCCACGGCGGTGCGGGCGGGGTTGCTGTTTGGCTTCGGGGCGCTGGCCGTGTACGCGGTGGGCCGCTGGCTGTGGCAGCCGCTGGCCGCCCTGGCCAACCTGCGCCGCCTGCTCTCGGACGAGCAGGCCGCCCGGCAGGTGGGCGAGCTGTTTCCGCAGGTGCAGGACCGCCTCCTCAATGCCTTGCAGCTGCAAGGCCAGGCCCGTGGCAACGCGCTGCTGCTAGCCAGCCTGGAGCAGCGCGCCGCCCAGCTGCAAGGCGTGTCCTTTGCCCAGGGCATTGACATTCAGCAGCAAAGCCGGCCGCTGTGGAAGTACGTGCTGCCGCCGCTGGCCGTGGTGCTGGGGGCGCTGGCGTTTTTCCCGAGCTTTATTACCCAGAGCACCAGCCGCATCTGGCACTACCGGCGCCACTACTCGCGGCCCGCGCCGTTTGATTTTATCGTTAAGAATAAGGCGCTGAAAGTTTTTAAGGGGGAGAACTTCACCCTGAACGTGGCCGTGGCGGGCAAAGCGCTGCCCGCCAGCCTCAGCCTGCTGACCACCGACGGCGCCGAACGCCCGCTGGCCCCCGTGCCCGGCCACCCCGGCGAGTTTCGCTACACCTTCGAGCAGCCGGCCCAGGACGTGACGTTTCAGCTAAGCGGCGCGGGCTTCGTGAGCGACGAGTACCACCTCACGGTGCTGGAGCGGCCCGACTTGCGCGACTTTACGGTGCGCGTGACCTACCCCGCCTACACCGGCCGCCCGGCCGAAACCGTGCGCAACGGTGGCAACCTGACCGTGCCCGAGGGCAGCCAGCTGCGCTGGGAATTCAGCACGGCTGCCACCGAGGCGCTGGCCCTGCGCTTCGACAACCCCGCCGAGCTGGTGCAGGCCAGCCAGCAGGGTGCCAGCTTCGTGGCCGAGCGCCGGGCGCTGCGCTCGCAGCCCTATTTTGTAGACCTGCGCAACGCGGCCAGCACCAACCCCAACCCCATCAGCTACCAGCTCACGGTGGTACCCGATGCGCCGCCCAGCCTCACGGTGGAGGCGTTTTCGGACACCACTTCGCTGCGCTACCTGGCGCTGGGCGGCTCGGCTACCGATGACTACGGCCTCACCGCCCTGCGCCTGCACTACCGCCTGCACCGCGCTGGCGCGGGGCCGAACGCCGGCGGCGGCTACGCCAGCCGGGCGCTGGCCCTGCCCAGCGGCGCGGGCGGCACCTACGCCTACACCTGGAACCTGGGGCCGCTGGGCCTGCAACCCGGCGACCGGCTCGAATATTTTGTGGAAGCGGTGGACAACGACGGCATTCACGGGCCGAAAAGCACGCGCTCGCGGCCGCTGGAATTTCGGCTGCCCAGCCGGCGCGAGCTGGACAAGCAGCTGGCTTCACAGGCCAATTCGGTGGCCAGCCAGCTTAGCTCGGCGGCCAAGCAGAGCAAGCAACTGGAGCGTGAGCTGGCCCAGAGCCAGGACAAGCTCAAGACCAAGCGCGACCTGAGCCGCCAGGACCGCAAGCAGCTCGAAGACATGCTTGACCAGAAGCAGCAGCTCGACCAGCAGGTGCAGCAGATGCAGCAGCAGTTTGAGCAACTGCAAAAGCAGCAGGACCAGCAGAGCCCTAAAAGCGAGGAACTGGCCCAAAAAGCCGAGGAGCTGAAAAAGCTGATGAGCGACCTGCTCGACCCCGAAACCAAGAAGCTCTACGAGAAGCTGCAAAAGCTGCTCGACCAGCAGAAGCAACCCGACCCCGAAATGCAAAAGCTGCTGCAACAGCTCGAAAACAAAGAGAATACACTGCAAAAAGAGCTGGACCGCGCCCTCGAGATGTTCAAGCAGATGCAGTTTGAGCAAAAAGCCGAGCAGACCGCCGACCGCCTGGAGCAGCTAGCCAAGGACGAGGAAAAGCTGGCCGAAAAAACCGCCGAAAACGACAAAAGCAACCCCGACAACAAGCAGAGTGCCGAGCAGCAGAAAGCCCAAAACCAACAGCTGCAAAAGGAGCAGGCCCAGAAGCGCCAGGAGTTTGAGGAGTTGAAAAAAGACCTCGCCGACCTCAAGCAGCAAGACAAGGAACTGGGCGACCAGAACGAGTTGGACGAGCAAAAGCCCGACCAGCAGCAAACCGACCAGGACATGCAGGACGGCGAGCAACAGTTGGGCAAAAACCAGAACCAGAAAGCCAGCCAGAGCCAGAAATCGGCGGCCCAGCGCATGCAGAAGATGGCCAAAAAGATGAAGGACCAGATGAGCGACGACGAGCAGCAAAAGGCCCAGCAAAACATCGACGACCTGCGCGACATCCTCGATAACCTGGTCACGCTCAGCTTCGACCAGGAAAAGCTGATGAAGGACTTCCGGGCCGTGGACCAGAGCGACCCGCGCTTTGTGCAGCTCGGCCAAACGCAACGCAAGCTGCGCGACGACGCCCAGATTATCCAGGACTCGCTGTATGCGCTGGCCAAGCGCGAGCCCAAAATCCAGAGCTTCGTGACGCGGGAAGTGGGCGAGATGAACGGGCGCATGGACGAGAGCCTCACCCACATCCGGCAGCGCGACGTGGCCCGCGCCACCACCACCCAGCAGCAGGCCATGACGAGCATCAACAACCTGGCACTCATGCTCTCCGACGCCCTCAAGCAGATGCAGAGCGCCATGCAGCAGATGCAGGGCAAAGGCCAGCCGCAGCCTGGCAGCGGCAAAGGCAAGAAGAAGGGCAAGGGCAGCTCGCCCGGCGCCGGCAGCCTGGGCAAGATGCAGCAGCAGCTCAACGACCAGATTCAGCAGCTTCAGCAAAGCGGCAAAACCGGCCGCGCCCTCTCGCAGGAGCTGGCCAAGCTGGCCGGCCAGCAGCAGATGCTGCGCCAGGCCATGCAGCAGCTCGGCAACCTCCAGCCCGGCGGCGCCAAGCCCGGTGGCAAGGAAGGCGGCAAAGACGGCAAGGAGGGCAAAGGCAACCAGCCCGGCCAGGAAAAAGGCGGCCAGGGCGGGGGCGGCAACGCCGCCGAAATGAAGAAAATGATGGAGCAAACTGAGACGGACCTCGTCAATAAGCGCCTCACCGAGCAAACTATCCAGCGCCAGCGCCAGATACTGACGCGCCTGCTCGAAGCCGAAAAGTCGGCCCGCGAGCGCGACCAGGATACCAAGCGCGAAGCCCAGGCAGCACAAAGCCACCCGCCAGTTTTTCCGCCGGCTTTCAGCAAGTATAAAGCGGCCGCTCCCGACCGCCAAACAGAAATTTTACGTCAACAACAACCCACTCTAACGCCTTACTATCAGCAGAAAACAAGCGAGTATTTCCAGAAAATTCGGTAAGCTGCTGGCAACCCGCTGGACTACTCTACGTAGAGGCGGGTTGCTATCGCTTCTATGCCGGGCAGTGTTGCGCCAAGTGGCCCAAAAACCACGGTGCTACGACCTTGCCTGTTCTTTTGCCCGCCGTTTTCTACTTTTGCCGTCCCATTTAGCTGCGCTGCCCTCTCTATTCTTCCGTTACCCCTTATGAAGCAGGTTAAAATTCAGATTCCGTCGCTCGTGGAAAATATCCGCGTGGTGGAGAGCTTCATTGATAATTCCAAGGACACGTTCCAGATTGAGGACGATATCTACGGCAATATCATGGTGGCCGTCACGGAAGCTGTCAACAACGCGATTCGCCACGGCAATAAGTTTGATAAAGATAAGAACGTCTACCTGTCGCTTTTCGTCAACCCTAACCAGTTGAAGTTTGAGATTGAGGATGAAGGTACGGGCTTCGATTTCAACAACCTGGACGACCCCACGGCGCCCGAAAACCTGGAAAACCCGGGTGGACGCGGCATTTTCCTCATCCGCCACCTGGCCGATGAAGTCGAGTTCAGCAAGGACGGGCGCTGCCTGGAACTGACTTTTGCCCTGCACCCGGGCACCCACGGCACCCCTGAGCAAGCTGCGGCATGAGCCTCGCCCCCGCCTCCGGCGTGCGCTACTTCGAGGCGCCCGGCATTGAGTTCGTAGTCGAGGATGTACCCGAGTTCGGCCTGCACGATGCCGAAGACCTAGTGGCCTGGATTGAGCGCATTGCCGTGGTGCACGAGTACCGCATTGCGCAGCTCACGTTCATCTTCTGCACCGACGACTACCTACACAAGCTGAACGTGGAATACCTCAACCACGACACGCTCACCGACATCATCACCTTTGATAATGCCGACGATGCCGAGGTGCTGGAAGGCGATATCTTCATCAGCGTGGAGCGCGTGGCCGATAATGCAAAGGACCTAGGCGTCACGTTTCGCGATGAACTGCACCGCGTCATGATTCACGGCGTGCTGCACCTGCTGGGCTACCATGACAAAGACCTGCTGAGCCAGACGGCCATGCGCCGCAAGGAGGACTATTGCCTCTCGCTGCGCACGTTTTAGCGGGCGGCGCGTATTGCTGGCATGAGTGTCGCGCTGTCCCGCCTGCCCGGCGATTTTCTGGATTATTACCTCGGCCAGGGCTACTACCGCATGGGGCAAAACCTGTTTACCTGCGAGTTTTTGCCCCTCGAAACCGGCCTCTACACCACCCACTGGCTGCGGCTGGCGGTGGCCGACGTGGCGTACGGCCCCAAGCAGCGGCGGCTGTTTCGGCTCAATGAGCCGTTTGGGGTGAACGTTCGGCCCTTCCGGCTTTTGCCGGAATACGAGGCGCTGTATGCGCTTTACTACCAGTCGATTGACTTCGAGGCCAACCCTTCGCTGGGCGACCTGCTGCTGGATGGGTCCGCGCACAGCGTATTCGACACCAGCATTATTGAAGTGCGCGACGGCGAGAAGCTGATTGCGGCCGGCGTGTTTGACAGTGGCACGGACAGCATCGCGGGCATCGTCAATTTTTACGACCCCGCCTACCACCGGCACAGCCTGGGCAAGTACCTGATGCTGCTCAAGCTGGAGCACGCCCGGCGGCACCAGCTGGCTTACTACTACCCCGGCTACCTTGTGCACGGCTTTCCGAAGTTCGACTACAAGCTCTTCGCCTGCCCGGCGGCCACCGAGGTATTTAATGCCCGCACGCACCAGTGGCGGCCCTTTAGCTGGGAGGCCGTGAACCGCCAGGCCGCCGCGCTGCTGGCCGAGCGCCGCGAGCGCGACCAGGCCGAGGAAGCGGAGTGAGCCGGCCGCCCGGCCAACGGGTTGCGCTGCCGTTTTTAGAGCGAACTTTGTAGCCTGTTTTAAGTGTCCTAGAGAACAATCGTTTTTGACGGGCCATTTCTTAGCGCTATCTCCTATGTTCTCCGAAACTGAATACGACCTTATCGTAGTGGGCGCGGGCCACGCGGGCTGCGAAGCCGCCGCCGCCGCCGCCAACCTCGGCTCGCAGGTGCTGCTGGTGACGATGAACATGAACACCATCGCCCAGATGTCGTGCAACCCCGCGATGGGCGGCGTGGCTAAAGGTCAGATAGTGCGCGAGATAGACGCGCTGGGTGGCCAGAGCGGCCTCATCACCGACCGCACCATGATTCAGTTTCGGATGCTGAACCGCTCGAAGGGCCCCGCCATGTGGAGCCCCCGCGCGCAAAGCGACCGCATGCGCTTTGCCGAGGAGTGGCGCCTGACGCTGGAACAGATTCCGAACGTGGACTTCTGGCAGGAAGCCGTGACCGGCCTGATTGTGGAAAACGATACCTGCGTGGGCATCCGCACGGCGCTGGGTATCGAGTTCCGGAGCAAAACGGTGGTGCTCACCAATGGCACGTTCCTTAACGGCCTGATTCACATTGGCGAGAAGAATTTTGGGGGCGGCCGGGCGGCTGAGAAAAATAGCCGGGGCCTCACCGAGCAGCTCGTGGAGCTGGGCTTTGAAGCCGGGCGCATGAAAACCGGCACCCCGCCCCGCGTGGATGGCCGCTCGCTCGACTACTCGAAGATGGAAGTGCAGGCAGGCGACGAAAACCCCAGCCGCTTTTCGTACCTCGACACGCCGCCGTTGCGCAATCAGCGTCCGTGCTACATCACGTACACCAACGAGCGGGTGCACGAGATTTTGAAGGAGGGCTTTGAGAAGTCGCCCATGTTTCAGGGCCGCATCAAGGGCCTGGGGCCGCGCTACTGCCCGAGCGTGGAAGACAAAATCAACCGCTTTGCCGACAAGGACCGCCACCAGATTTTTGTGGAGCCCGAGGGCTGGAACACCGTGGAATGCTACATCAACGGCTTTAGCAGCTCGCTGCCCGAGGACGTGCAGTACCGCGCCCTGCGCGAAATCGCAGGTTTTGAGAAAGCTAAGATGTTCCGTCCCGGCTACGCCATTGAGTACGACTTCTTCCCGCCCACGCAGCTTACCAATACGCTCGAAACCAAGCCGGTGCGTAACCTCTGGCTGGCCGGCCAGATAAATGGTACCACCGGCTACGAGGAGGCCGCGTGCCAGGGCCTGATGGCCGGCATCAACGCCCACCAGCGCGCCGCTGGCAAGGAGCCTTTCACGCTGCGGCGCGACGAGGCCTACATCGGCGTACTCATCGATGACCTCATTAACAAAGGCACCGACGAGCCCTACCGCATGTTTACGAGCCGCGCCGAGCACCGCATCCTCTTGCGCCAGGACAACGCCGACCTGCGCCTGACGCCGCTGGGCCACGCCCTGGGCCTGGCCAGCGACGAGCGCTTGGCCCGCGTGCGCCAGAAAGAGGCCGACACCGCCGCCGTGCTGGCGGTGCTGGCCAATTTTGGCATTGAGCCGGCGGCCATCAACCCGTTTTTGGCGGAGCGCGGCTCGGCCGAGATTCACGAGAAAACCCGTGCCCTCAACCTGCTGCGCCGGCCCAATGTGGAGCTGCCGCACCTCACGGCTTTCTTGCCCGAGCTGGCCGATAAGTTGGCGGCCTTCAGCGAGGAAGCCCAGGAGCAGGCCATCATCCAGACCAAGTACGAGACGTATTTGCAGAAGGAACAGCAGCAGGCCCAGCGCATGCGCGAACTGGAAGACTTCCAGATTCGGGGCCGCCTCAACTACGGCGCCATGCCGGCGCTCAGCCACGAGGCCCGCGAGAAATTGCTTAAGATTCAGCCCGAAACGCTGGGCCAGGCCAGCCGCATCAGCGGCGTGAGCCCGGCCGACGTGTCGGTGCTGATGGTATACCTGAACCGTTAGCCCAGGCCCGGGGCTAGCTTGCGTCCTCATTCAGCAACCTTGCAGACTTCCGTTTCTTCTTCGACTGCGGCCCTGGAGCGGCTGCCCACCTGCCCCGTGTGCGGCAGCCCCGACCTGCGCGACAAGCTGCTCGTGCAGGATAAGTCGGTGAGCCAAGAGGTATTCACCATTCAGCAGTGCGCGGAGTGCGGCTTTCTGTTTACCAACCCCCGGCCCGGGGCGGCGCACATTGGCCGGTATTATGAGTCCGACGCCTACGTGTCGCACAACTCGCGGGCGCAGGGCCTGGTCAACCACCTGTATAAGGCGGCGCGCTACTTCACCGTGCGCCGCAAGGTGGCGCTCATTACCAAGCTGAACGGCGGGCGCCCCGGCCACCTGCTCGACTACGGCTGCGGCACGGGCCACTTTTTGGCCGGCGCCAAGCGCGCCGGCTGGCAGGTGACGGGCCTGGAGCCCAACGACCGCGCCCGCCACGATGCCGCCGCCCGCGTGGGCCAGCCCATCCTGGATGCCACGGCGCTGGCCGGCCTGGCCCCCGCCAGCTTCGACGTTATCACGCTCTGGCACGTGCTGGAACACGTGCATACCCTCCATGACACCCTGGCGCAGTTGCTGGCAGCCCTCAGGCCGGGGGGACGGCTGCTGCTGGCCGTGCCCAACGCGGCCAGCCTCGATGCCCAGCACTACCGCCAGGACTGGGCCTCGTACGATGTGCCGCGCCACCTCTACCACTTCGTGCCGGCCACCATGCAGCGCCTGTTGGCTGCCCACGGCCTGCGCGTGGCCCAAACGCTGCCCCTGCCGCTCGATGCCTACTACATCAGCATGCTGAGCGAGCGCAACCGCTCGGCCGAGCGGGCCGGCGGGCCGCTCACGGTGCTCAAGGCGGGCTACAAATCCAATCAGTACGCGGCGCAGCACGGCGGCCAATACTCCAGCCTGGTGTACGTGGCCGAACGCGCGCAAGCCCGCCGCTAGCCCCGGCCGGAGCCGGCGGGGTACTTTTGCACACCTTTTTCCGCCGCTGTTTTTTCTGATGGGTTATCGCGCTGCTTTTCGTGTTGTAGGGAATTTTCGGGCTACTGCCGCCGCGGGGCCGGCGCGCTGGGGAGGCAGTGCGGGCTTGGCGCTGGCTGCCTTGCTGGCGCTGGGCAGCTGCGCGGCCATCAGCTCGCCGCAGGGCGGGCCGCGCGATGTGCAGCCGCCCCGCCTCACCGGCACCTCGCCCGACAGCGCGGCCCGCAACGTGAAGCAGCAGTTTATCCGCCTCACGTTTTCGGAGCCCATTCAGGTAAAGGACCTGACCAAAAACCTGCTCATCACCCCGCAGCTGACGCCCGACAACTCGTACTCGCTGCGGGCCGACCGCGACTTCGTGACCCTCACGTTTAAGAAGCCGCTGGAGCCGAACACGACCTACTCGTTTAACTTCCGCAAGGCCATCGTGGATGCGAACGAGAGCCTGCCGGCCAAGTATCAGGCGCTGAGCTTCAGCACCGGCGCCACCCTCGACTCGGGCGTGGTGCGTGGCACCGTGGTCGATTTGCTCAGCAACCGCCCCGCCGCCGAGGCCCTGGTGGGCCTCTACCGCACCACCGACACCGTGACCGTGCGCCGGGGCCAGCCCTACTACCTCACCCGCACCGATGCCAAGGGCCAGTTTCAGCTGGGCTTCGTGCGCGTGGCATCCTACCGGATTTACGCCTGGACCGATAAGAATAATAACAACCGCTACGACGACGGCGAGAAGATAGCCTACCTGCCCGAGCCGCTGGCCGTGAGCGATACCACCGCGCCCCGCACCCTCCAGCTCGTGCGCCCCGACCGCCTGCCCCCGCGCCGTATCGGCCTCGAAGCCACCGCCACCCAAGTGCGCGTTTCCTTCAACGAAGGCGTGGAAACTGCCACCCTCACGCCCCTCGGCCCGGCCGATGCGGCGGCGGTGGCCGCCGCTCAGCGCGCCACCGAGCTGGCCGACCAGGGCCGCTCGCTGCTGCTTTTCAAAACGCCCGCCCTGGGCGATGGCCGCTACCTGCTGGCCACCGCCGACAGCGTGGGCAACGAGCGCCGCGATACCCTGAATGTGCGCTTCCCGGTGCCCACCGCCACGAGCAAGAAGCCGGCGCCGCTGCCCACCACCACGCTGGCCGGCAACCCGCGCAGCGTGTACCGGCAGGGCCAAGTGCGGTTTCGCTTCCCAGTGCCGGTGCAGCTAGTGGCGGGCAAAAGCCCCGGCACCCTGGCCGAAGACTCGGTAAAAGTCCACGCCCTGCGCGTGCCCACCGAGGCCAGCCTCAACGCCACCAATACCGAACTGACGGTAAACATCGATACCAAGGCGCTGAAAAATGTGGAAATCCGGCTCGATAGTACGGCCCTTGTAGCCGTCACGGGGCAGTCGCTGGGCTTTCGCCGCCCCGTACGCCTAGCCGTGACCGAGCAGGACCCAGGCGGCCTGCTGGCGGGCGCCATCCAGACCACGTCCAAATCCTTCTTTTTGCAGCTGCTGGATGAGAAGGGCCAGGTACTGGCCCAGCTGCGCTCGCCGCGCGGCACTTACCGCTTTGCCCACCTGGTGCCCGGCAAGTACCGCCTGCGGGTACTCATCGACCAGGATGGCGATGGTCGCTGGCGCGGCGGCGACCCCGACCTGCTGCTGCCCGCCGAGCCGGTGTACCTCGACCCCAAGGTGCTGGAACTGCGCGCCGGCTTCGAGATTGACGAAAAGCTGACTTTCTAGCCGCCTGCTGGGCAGCTACCAAACCCAACTTTTGGCTCGTTTGGGCCGCTATCCACACGCTTTGTGCAAAAGCCCCCGCAAACTGGTGTTTGCGGGGGCTTTTTGCGTGCGATGGTGGATAACTAAGGGGCGTTTCCAGTTACTGGGGGCAGTTTTTGAGGGTTATGCACTGGTTATCCACCGAGTTATCCACTGGTCGGGGGAGAAGGGGCGTTTTATGTGGATAACCGTGGGGATAACTATGGGCAACCAGTGGATAAAATGCGCATAAGTTTTTTTGGTGGTTCGGGTTGTGGGGCAGTTCAGCGGCACTGTGGATAAGTGTGGATAACTCCCCCATCTGACAAGCACTATCCACACTGCCCGGCAGCTGTGGATAACGAAATCGTGGATAAGTGGGGTGACCAGTGGATAACTACCCTAAGTTATTCAAAAACAAGCCTATGATATCCACATTGCCTGTGGATATCCCGTGGATAAGCCCATAGTTGTCCACCCGTTATCCACGCTGTGGATAACTCCGGCGAGTTATCCACTTATCCACACCCCTGATGGATGAAAACAAGAAGGGATTTTTTTAAAAAGAAATTAATTCACTAGATAGGCTTGTGGAAAACTCCGGCCGGTTGAAAACTTCTGGCTCGCCGGGCTGGGCTAACCCTGGGCCGAAGCGGGCCGTTGAGCAAGGCACCTCGGCGCCGCGTGTGCGCTTACCCGATACCTCCCCACTCATGCCGTTCGACTACACCCTGGATTTCCACACGGTTGATTTTCGCCAGCACCCCGAACTGTACCGCGTAGGCCGGGGCGAGCAGGGCGTGCTACTGGTGCAGCCCTACAAGGGCGAAATCCTGCCCCACTGGCGCTTCAAAGACGCGGCAGCGGCCCAGGAGTCGTCGGCGGCCATCTGGGGCCTGCTGGAGGCTTATTTGAAGGCTGGGGACTTTGTGGGGGCCGACATGGCCCGTAAGTTTTTGCAGATGGGCTACACCCGCGCCCGGCGCTACGCCAACCACGCGGGCGGCAAGAAATACGCTGGCCCCGTGCCCGCCGATAAAAAAGGCCAGAGCGGCGCCCACGGCCGGGCCGAGCTGCCGCGTAATCCACACCCCGATGTGGATAAAGTCGAAGCCGCCGCTATTTTCAAAGCCCGCTGGGATGCCGCCGTGGCCCTGCCCGACTACCAGCGCCAGAAAGCGGCCTTCGAGGCGCAGTACGGCAAGTGAGCCGCGGGCCGCTACCAGGCTGCCCGCGCCTGCGAAAGAAAGCCTACCGCTCCTTCTACCTTTGCATCCCTTACAAACCCATTGACTCATGAGCACTCCAAGCACAACCCCCAGCAGCATCGAGGAAAACGAAATCATCCTGGGCACCGGCATGGGCCCGCTGCGCTTCGGCACCACGATGGACGAGGTGCGCACCCTGGTGGGTGAGCCCGAAGAAATCGACGAGTCGGAAGACGAGGACGAATTTGAGCACCAAGCCTGGAACTACTACGAGGAAGACCACCTGCTCTCGCTGTATTTCGACCGTGAGGACGACTTCCGCCTGAGCTGCATCGAAACCGACAACCCCAACCTGCGCCTCTTCGGCGAGGTGATTCACGGCCAGCCCCTGGATAAGATAAAGGACCTGATGAAGCGCCACGGCCAGGCTGCCCCCGAAATCGAGACGATGGAAGGCGGCGAGGTGCGCCTTTCCTACGAGAAGTCGATGATTGACCTCTATTTTGAGGAGGGGCAGTTGCAGTTTGTCAACTTCGGCGTCTTCATCAACGACGACTTGGAGGTGCAGTGGCCCAAGTAGGCCGGGCGGGCCGAAAGCCCGAAAGTTCCCGCTATTATCCAGTTAGTAGCCGGTCAAGCGAAAAGTTATCCACAAAATGGCCCTTTTTTAGTGTTGATAAGTGGATAACTCGGTGAAGGTGGGATTATTCCCAGGTTACCGATGCTTGACTTGGCCAAGCTGCCTAGCAAAAAAGCCAACCCTAACTGGGTTGGCTTTTTTAGGTACTTATCCACCGTAGTGTGGATAACCGGGCTGATTTTGTGGACAACTGCCGCTCGGCGCCCGCGGGCTGCGCCAGCGCCGGCCGATAGTTATCCACCACTTATCAACATTCTGTGGATTAGCCGCTAAAGGAGCGGAACAACAGAAACAGGCCGCCGGCCAGCACCATCGTCACGGGCAGGGTGAGTATCCAGGCCAGGCCGATGCTGCGCACCATTTCGGGGTTGATGTTCTTGATGCCCCGGTTGGCCACCATGCTGCCCGCAATGGATGAGGTTAGCACGTGCGTGGTAGAAGTAGGCAGGCCCGACTGCGTGCTCAGGCCAATCATGGCGGCCGCTACCAGCTCCGAGCTGGCGCCCTGGGCGTAGGTGAGGTGCTCCTTGCCGATGCGCTCGCCAATGGTTTTGACGATGCGCTGCCAGCCGATGGTGGTGCCCGCCGCCAGCGAAAGGCTCACCATGAGCAGCACCTGCCAGGGCGCGTAGTCGGTGAAGGTTTTCATCTGGGCCAGGGCGTCGTCGTAGGTCTTGCGGTCGGCGGTGCTGATGCTCACGCGCTCGGAGCCGAGCAGCTGCTTGCCCCGGTTGGCGAGCAGCAGGATGGCGCGCCGAATCTCGAAGCGGGCGTTCTCGGGCAGGTCGGCCACCTTGTTTTTACCCGCGAATACGCGGTCGAGGTCGGTGGTCTGCACGCGCACTTCGGCCAGCAGCTTCTGGTCGGCGGCGCTCAGCTCGGCCGGGTTCACGCGGTTGATGACGTACTCGACCCGGGTGAGCGACTCGCGCAGGTCGAGGGGGTTCTTGGCACTGTCGAGGGCAAAATGCACGGGCACGATGCCGATGAGAATCAGCATGATGAGGCCCACGCCCTTCTGCCCGTCGTTGGAGCCGTGAAAAAAGCTCACCAGCGTGCAGGTAGTGATGAGGGTGAGGCGGATGAACAGGGGCGGGGGCCGGCGCTTGCGGGGCTCCTTAAAGATGGCCTTGCTGGGCGAGAAGCGCTTGAGCAAGAACATCATAATGATGGTGAACGTGAAGCCCAGGATGGGACTCAGCAGCAGGGCCAGGCCGCTTTCGCCGGCCTTGCTCCAGTTCACGGCCGCGCCCTTGCCGCCGGGCAGCAGCGAAAACGCGATGCCCACGCCCAGGATGGAGCCAATGAGCGCGTGCGACGACGACGACGGGATGCCGTAGTACCAGGTACCGATGTTCCAGATAATGGCCGCCACGATGAGCGCACCCACCATCGCAATGCCGTGGTACACGTTCTGGTCCACGAGGCTCTCGACGGGCAGCAGGTACACGATGCCCATCGCCACGCCAATGCCACCGGCAAACACGCCGATGAAATTCCAGAACGCCGACCACACCACCGCCACCCAGGGCCGCAGCGTATTGGTGTAGATAACGGTGGCCACGGCGTTGGCCGTGTCGTGAAAGCCGTTAACAAATTCAAATGCGCAAGCTGCTAGCAAACACACGACTAGCAGCAGCAATACATGGGGTTCAAGTCCGAACATAAAAAGGGGCCGGGGTGGGGTACCGGCCCACAAAATTAACCCCGTGTGAAGCGAACGGCGTGTTACCGAATTGTTGGCTGCCGCTAGGCCCAACCGGGCGGCCCGGTTTTAAAGCTTAATGCGCACCACTACATCGCTGGCCCCGCCGAAGAGGCCGTAGCCGCCCTGCACGTTGGAGCGCAGCGGCGCGGGCTCGGCAAAGGGGTTGTCGTTGGCATCGCGGTAGCGCTGCACCGACTGATAAAAGTCGTAGGTGCTGGCCGGCACGCTGCTCACCGTGAGCTCCAGGTAGGCGGGCGGCGGGGGTGCGGGCAGGTTGGAGGCGTAGCCGCGCCCGTAGTACAGCCAGACGGGGTTGCTGTAGAGCAGGCGCTGGCCATTGCGGCCGGCGTCGCTCACGGGCATCACGCTGGTGGTGCTGCCGGACGCCGAAAGCGCGAAGCGGTTGAGCTTAATCTCGGGGCCGTCTTGGTTGCGCAGGCCTTCATCTTCGGCGGCAAAGCCCCAGGTCTGGCCAGCCGCGTCGAGGGCCCGGGCGTAGGCCACGTAGTAGTCGGTGGTAGCCGCCGGGTCGGCAATGGCAAACGAGAGCTGGCCGTAGTAGGGTGTGGAAATGAAGTTGTTGTTGGCGGGCGGGGGCAGCGCCACGTAGCTGGCCGCCTCCACGGTGGGTAGCGGCGGCAGGGTCAGGGTGGCTTCGAGGGCCTCGACGCCGGGCGCGCTGGCGCGCAGCTGGTAGGCCTGGCCCGGCACGCCCGCGTAGCCCCGCACCGGAATGTAGGTGCCGTAGCGGTAGTCGGTGGGCTTGAGGGAATAGCGGCTGGTATCGGGCCGAAACTGCTCAACTACCTGTCCGCCAGCGTCGCGCAGCTCGATGATGGCATCGGTGCGGCCCAGCAGGTTTTTATTTTCCAGAATGCCCTGGCTGGTGCTGGCAAACGCGCTGCGCACGCTGAAATACTGCTGGTAGTCGGCCGTAGGCACCTGGTTGCTGAGCGTGTAGCTGAGCGAGAGGCGCGGCGTGTGGGCGGGTGGCGTCACGGTCACCACGCTTTCGCAGCCGGCCAGGGCCGCCAGGGCAAGAAGGAGCAAAGCAGATTTCATAGAATAGAGAAGTTAAAACTTGAACGCCTTGCTGACCGACGGGATGATGGGAAACAGCGACACCTGCTTGTAGGTGGCCGGGTTAACTACCGTGCCATTCTGGCTGACGTAGGCCGCGTCGAAGTACAGGTAATACGGGTTATTGCGGCTATACACGTTGTAGATAGACAGGCTGTTGACTACCTCGCCCCAGCGCTTTTTCTTGGTCTTGCTCAGGTCGAGGTCGAAGCGGTGGTAGGCGGCCATGCGGTACGAGTTGCGGTCGCCGTAGTCGTTGAAAATGGCATTGGGCCCCACCTGGTAGCGGGCCGCGCCCAGCGTGGTGGCGTTGCCGGTGCCATAGACCCAGGTGCCCGAGAGCGTGAGCGTGGGGCTGAAATGGTGAATAACGACCACCGACACATCGTGCCGCCGGTCGTACTTGTAGGGGAAAATCCGGCCTTGGTTGAGGTCCGCAAACTGGCGGTTACTCCAGGCCAGCGTGTAGCCTATCCAGCCGGTAGTGCGGCCGGTTTTCTTCTGCAAAAACAGCTCGCCGCCGTAGGCCCAGCCCCGGCCGCTGGCCACTTGGCTCTGCCAGTCGCCGTCGGTGGTGTTCAAGAAGCTGGCGCCCTCGCGGTACTCCACCAGGTTTTGCATGGGCTTGTAATAGGTCTCGAAGCTGAATTCGAACGCCTCGCCGCCGTAGTGCAGCGTGCGCGCCACGCCCAGGCTAACCTGGTGCGCCACCTGGGGCCGCACCTGCGCCGTGGCCGGCACCCAGAGGTCGGTGGGCAGGCCGATGCCGCTGTTGGTGAGCAGGTGGATATACTGCGTGGTGCGGGCGTAGGAGCCCTTCAGAGCCCAGTCGCTGGTGAGCATGTAGCGGGCGGCCAAGCGTGGCTCCAGCGATGGGTAGAGCTTGCTATCCACGTAGAAGCTGCTCAGGCGCAGGCCAGCATTCACCTTCAGGCGGTTGCTGAGTTGGTAGTCGTCTTCCACGTACGCCGCGCTTTCGGTGCCCAGCGTGCGCGTGCCCGAGGCCGAGGCAGTGGCCAGGTCGGCCGTTTGGCTGCTCTGCACCACCGCCCCCGGCCGGAAGGCGTGCCGGATAACCTGCCCCCCAAACCGGATGTAATGGGCCGGCGAGGGCACGTAGTCGAAATCCGTTTTCAGGCTAAAATCCCGGATGCTGGACAAGTAGTTGAGCGTGTTGCTGCTGCTGGCGGGCTGGCCCTGGTCGAGGTAGCGGCGCTCGTTGGCCTCGCCAATGTCGAACTGGTACTGGCTGTAGGTGAGGTGGGTGTTCATAAACAGCCGGTCGTTCACCACGTGGTTCCAGCGTAGCGCGCCGGTGAGGTTGCCCCAGCCCAGGCTGCTATTAGAGCGGCGGTAGTCGTCACTATTCTCGTTGGCGTCGCGCAGGTTGGCGTAGAAGTTATCGTAGCCCCGGTAGGCGCTCAGGTAGAGGCGGTCGCGCGGGCTCACCTTCCAGTTGAGCTTGGCGTTGAGGTCGTAGAAGTAGTAGCCCAGCGAACCGTTCCGCTGCTGCTGCCGCAGTTGCCACCGAATGAGCGGCTGGGCCACCACATCAATGTAAGTGCGCCGCGCCGACACGATAAACGAGGCCACGTCCTTCTTAATCGGCCCTTCCAGCGTGAGGCGCGAGGCAATGAGGCCGATGGCGCCTTCGCCGTGCAGCCCCTGCGCATTGCCCTCCTTCATCGAAATGTCGAGCACCGACGACAGCCGCCCGCCGTAGCGCGCCGGAAAGCCGCCCTTTATCAGTTCCACATTATTCAAGGCATCGGCGTTGAACACCGAGAAGAAGCCAAACAGGTGCGCCGCGTTGTAGACCGGCGTGCCATCGAGCAAAATCAGGTTCTGGTCGGGCGAACCACCGCGCACGTATAGGCCGCTGGTGCCCTCGCCGCCGCTCTGCACGCCGGGCAGCAGCTGCAACACCTTGAGCACGTCGGTTTCGCCCATGAACTTAGGCAGGCTCTTGATTTGGGCAATGGGCACGTTGATGGTGCCCATGCGGGTGCTGCGCGGGCCGTGGTCGTCGGCGGCTTGGCGGTCGCCCACCACCTCCACGCCGGCCAACTCGTTGGTGGCCGCTGGCAACCGGAAGTCGTGCCGGGTGCTGCCCGTGGCCGGCACGGCCCAGCGCCGGCGCTCGTAGCCCACGTAGCTCGCCGACAGCCGCACCGAGTCGAGGCCCGCCGTGGGCAAGGTCAGCGAGTAGAAGCCGTAGGTATTGGTGGCCGTGCCCTGGCCAGTGCCCGCCTGCACCACGGCCACGCCGATGAGGTTTTCGCCGGTGGCTTGGTCGCGCACGTAGCCGCTGATGGTGATGCGCGCCGGCTGCTGCGCCTGCGCCGCGCCCACGCCCGCCAGCAAGCCCGGCACCAGGAAGCGGAAAAGCTGCTTCATAAGCGGAAAAGGAAAAAGAGAGAATCTGACTATTACCGCCGAAGATAGTAGCAGCCCGGCCATACATGTGTGTAGGATGAGCAAATAGGAGGCACCTGCGTTGCACTGCCCGGCGGCCCCGGCCGAAATACTACCTGGCTGCCCCCCCGCGCCCTAACTTTGCGGCTTATGAGCAAGCCCACTACCGCCCCCGAAAGCGCCCAACTCAAAGACATCGTGGCCCACGCCAAGGAATACGGCTTCGTATTCCAGTCTTCGGAAATATATGACGGCCTGGCCGCCGTGTACGACTACGGCCCCAACGGCGTGGAGCTGAAGAACAACCTCAAGCGCCTGTGGTGGGAAACCATGACCCAACTGCACGGCAACGTGGTGGGCATTGACGCGGCCATCTTCATGGCGCCCCAGACCTGGGAGGCCAGCGGCCACGTGGCGGGCTTCAACGACCCGCTCATTGATAACCTCGACAGTAAGAAGCGCTACCGCGCCGACGTGCTACTCGAAGAAAAAGCCGCCGAGTACGAAAATGCCGGCGACCCCGCTCGCGGCGCGGCGCTCACCGCCGAAATGGGCCGCCTGCTCACGGCCAACGACCTGGCCGGCGTGAAGCAGCTCATCCTCGACGAGAAAATTAAGTGCCCCATCTCGGGCACCGCCAACTGGACCGACGTGCGCCAGTTCAACCTGATGTTCTCGACCCAGGGCTCGGCCGTGGACTCGGACGCGCCACCCGTGTACCTGCGCCCCGAAACGGCCCAGGGCATCTTCGTGAACTTTTTGAACGTGCAGAAGTCGGCGCGGATGAAAATTCCGTTCGGCATCGCGCAGATTGGTAAGGCGTTCCGCAATGAGATTGTGGCCCGCCAGTTCATCTTCCGCATGCGCGAATTTGAGCAGATGGAGATGCAATTCTTCGTGCGCCCCGGCACCGAAGGCGAGTGGTACGACACCTGGAAGGCCAGCCGCCGCCGCTTCCACGAAGCCATCGGCCTGCCGGCCGAGAAGCTGCGCTTCCACGACCACGACAAGCTGGCCCACTACGCCAAGGCGGCCGTGGATATCGAGTACGAGTTTCCCTTCGGCTTCAAGGAGATGGAGGGCATCCACTCGCGCGGCGACTTCGACCTGACCCAGCACCAGAACCTGAGCCGCAAGAAGCAGCAGTACTTCGATAACGACATCGACGAAGCCACCGGCAAGCCCTATGGCAACTACGTGCCCTACGTGGTCGAAACCTCGGTGGGCGCCGACCGCCTGTTCCTGGCCACGCTCTGCCAGGCCTTCCAGGAGGAAACCATCACCGAAGGTGAGGGCGAAACCCAAACCACTAAGACACGCACCTTCCTGAAGCTGCACCCGGCGGTGGCGCCCATCAAGGCGGCCATTTTCCCGCTGGTGCGCAAGGACGGGATGCCCGAAAAAGCGCAGCAAATTTTCGATGAGTTGCGCTTCGATTTCCGCCTGGTAATTGAGGATAAAGACGCCATCGGTAAGCGCTACACGCGCCAGGACCTTATCGGCACGCCTTTTTGTATCGTGGTAGACGGCCAAACGCTGGAAGACGACACCGTGACGGTGCGCCACCGCGATACCCGCGAGCAAACCCGGATGCCCATCAGCGCGTTGCGGGCGTACATCGGCGACGCGGTGAGCTTTAAGACGGTATTTGCGCAGCTCTAGCTCGCAAGTGCCGCGCTAAGGCCGGGCGGTTGTCCAACCTAAAATCTCAAGCTTATGTGGGGACATATCGCCCTTTCTATCATCAAGTTCCGACGAATTCTGCTGATACTCATCGCTGTTTCGACCCTGGGCATGGCCTGGGTGGCGAAGGACGTGCAGATGACCTATGACTTTGCCCAAGTGGTGAGTCCGAAGGACCCCGATATGGTGTACTTCCAGCAGTTTAAAAAGACTTTTGGCGAGGATGGCAACATCCTCGTGCTGGGGATGCAGGACAGCGCCATTTACAAGCTGCCGCAGTTTCGGCTCTACGACCAGCTGGCCAACGAGTTGGTGAAGGTGCCCGGCGTGTCGGGCGTGCTGGGTTTGCCCAAGCTGATTCAGATTAAGAAGGATACGGTCAACAACAGCTTCGTCACGACGCCCGTTTTTGCGCGCCCACCCACCAGCCAGGCGCAGCTCGACTCGCTGATGCGGGTCGTGAACAGCATCGAGTTTTACCAGGGCCAGGTGGTGGCACCGCGCACCGGCGCCACACTGCTGGCCGTGACGCTCGACCCCAAGTGGCTGAACTCGGACAAGCGCAAGGAGGTGATGAACAACATCTTGAACCTGAGCGCCAAGTTTGAGAAGGACTCCAAAATCAAGCTGCACTACGCGGGCCTACCCTACGTGCGCTCGACCATGACGAGCAAGGTATCGAGCGAAATGAAGTTTTTCGCCGGGCTAATGGTGGTGGTGATGGCCATCATCCTCTACGTCTTCTTCCGCACGTGGTCGGCGGTGGTGGTGCCGCTGCTGGTAGTGGTCATTGTCATGATTTGGTGCATTGCCACCATCGTGTTGCTGGGGTTCAAAATCAACCTGCTCACGGGTCTTATTCCGTCTATCCTGGTGGTTATCAGCGTGCCTAACTGCACGTATCTGCTCTCGCGCTACCACTACGACTACCGCAAATCGGGCAATCAGATACTGGCCATGACGCGGGTTATCCGCAAAATCGGCCTTATCACACTGGTGAATAACACGACCACGGCCATCGGCTTTTTCGTGTTCACCTTCACCGACATCGCCATTCTCTATCAGTTTGGCTTGGTGGCGACGATTAACATTTTCATCGCCTTCATCATCAGCTTCATCATGATTCCGGCGGTGTTCACCTACCTGCCTGGCCCCACCGAGAAGCAGCTGGAGCACCTTGATTCGAAGCCACTGGTGGGTATCATTCACTTCCTCGACTTCATCGTGCTGCGCCGTCGGCGCACCATTTACCTCACGGCGGCGGTGCTGGTGGGGCTGGCCTCCATCGGGATTTCGCGCATCGAAGCCGTGTCGTTTATGGTGGATGATTTGCCCAAGCAAAGCTCCGTGAATGAGGACCTGAGCTTCTTTGAGGCGCGTTTTGGGGGCGTGATGCCGCTGGAATTTGTGGTGGATACCAAGCAGCCCAAGGGCCTGCTGAAACTGCCCAACTTGCAGAAAATCGACCAGTTCGATAAGTTTCTGCAAGCCCAGCCGGAGCTGTCTACACCCATCAGCATGGTCACGTTTTTGAAAGCGGCCAAGCAAGCGTTCTACAATGGTGACCCACAGTTTTACAAGCTGCCTGATAATGACGATAAGAACTTTATCCTGAGCTACCTGGCTAACTCGCAGGGCAAGGGCGGTAACTCGACTAGCAAGCTGCTCAAGACCTTTATGGACAGCACGCAGCAGCGGGCCCGTATCAGCGTAAAAATCGCTGATATCGGCTCGCATAAGCTTGACACCTTGGTTAACAGGCGCATCGACCCGGCTATCAAGCGCATTTTCGGCGGTACTGACATGGTAGTGCGCCGCACGGGCACGACGGTAATTTTCACCAAGGGCAATGAATACGTGATTGGTACGCTGGGCGAGAGCCTGATGTGGGCCTTCGGGCTGGTGGCCGTAGTGGTGCTCCTACTCTTTCACTCGGTGCGCACCATCTTCTACGCCTTGGTGCCCAACATCCTGACACTGACCCTGACAGCCGGCGTGATGGGCTATTTCGGCATTGCCTTGAAGCCCGCTACGGCGCTGATTTACGTGATAGCCCTTGGTATCGACGGCGACAACTCGATTCATCTACTGGCCAAATTCCGGCAGGAAATGGCCATGCCTGGCAAAAGCGTGAGCGAAGCCATCACCAACACGCTGAGCGAGGCCGGGTCGAGTATGTTCTACACGAGCATCGTGCTGTTTATCGGGTTCAGTATCTACGGCTTCAGCGAGTTTGGCGGTACCAAGGCGCTAGGCGTGCTCATGGGCGCTTCGCTGCTCATTACTAACTTCTCGAACCTGGTTTTCCTGCCCGCATTGCTCGTTACGTTTGAGCGCGGCGGTAGCTGGCACACGCCCAAGGCAGCCCTGGTGCACCACTACGATGAGAACTACCACGAGGAAGACGACGATATTGACCTGAACTTGCAGCGCCTGAGCGTAGAGCAGGGCAACGCGGTGAAGACGACTTAATTGAATTGAAGTAAAAAGTAAGGTCATGCTGAACGCAGTGAAGCATATCTACCGCTTCGTTGGACAGTTCGGAGAAAGCGTTAGAGATGCTTCACTGCTTTCAGCATGACGACCGATAATATGACTTACCCCGAATACAAGCAGCCGCTCGACTACGCCAAGCTCGCCACCGATGTGCGGGCCTTTTGGGACGCCAACGGCATCTTTGAGAAGAGCGTGAGCAGCCGCGAGGGCCAGCCCACGTTTGTGTTTTACGAGGGCCCGCCCTCGGCCAATGGCCAGCCCGGCATCCACCACGTGATGGCGCGGGCGGTGAAGGACATCTTCTGCCGCTACCAGACGCTGCTGGGCAAGCAGGTGCCCCGCAAGGGCGGCTGGGACACCCACGGCCTGCCCATCGAGCTGCAAGTGGAGAAGGAACTTGGCATCACGAAGGAAGACATCGGCCACAAAATCAGTGTCGAAGACTACAACCAGCGTTGCCGCGAAACCGTGATGCGCTTCAAGGCGCAGTGGGACGAGCTGACCCAGCAAATGGGCTATTGGGTGGACCTCGACGACCCCTATATCACCTTCGAGCCAGAGTACATCGAGAGCTGCTGGGCGCTGCTCAAGAAGCTCTATGACAAGGGTTTCCTTTACAAAGGCTACACCATCCAGCCGTATTCGCCGGCCGCCGGTACCGGCCTCAGCTCGCACGAGCTGAACCAGCCTGGCACGTACAAGGACGTGAAGGACACGACCATTGTGGCGCAGTTTAAAGTGGTGCGCGATGCCGCTTCGGAGAAGCTGTTTGCCGGTGGGGGTGAGGGTAATACTTATATCCTGGCTTGGACGACTACGCCTTGGACGTTGCCTGCTAACACGGGCTTGGCAGTGGGAAAGAACATTCCCTACGTGCTGGTTTCAACCTTCAACCCATACACCGCCGCACCCATCCACGTAGTGCTGGCAAAGGCATTGGTGAGTCGCTATTTCTCTGAAAAAGGCGCGGCTGCTACTTTTGAGGGCTATGCCGAAGGTGATAAAAAGGTGCTGCCTTGGCGTATCGAAGCTGAGTTCACGGGCGCTGATTTAGTCGGTATCCACTACGAGCGTCTGTTCAATACCGAGGCTGGTTTTCCGCACTTTGAGGGTGAGGAAAACGCTTTCCGCGTTATCCCCGGCGACTTCGTAACGACGGAAGACGGTACGGGTATCGTGCATATCTCGCCCACGTTTGGCGCCGATGACTTCCGGGTAGCGCAGCTCAACGGCATCCCCGCGCTGATGGTGGCCGACGACCAGGGCAAGCTAGGCCCCATAGTGGACCGCACGGGCCGCTACGTGGCCCAAATGGGCGAGTTTGGCGGCCGCTGGGTGAAGAACTACGATGGCCACGACCAGAGCGGCGCCGACTATAAAACGCTGGATGAGAGCATCGCCATCCGGATGCGGACCAACGGCACGGCCTTCAAAACCGAGAAGTACGAGCACACCTACCCGCACTGCTGGCGCACCGATAAGCCAGTCCTTTATTACCCGCTCGACTCGTGGTTTATCAAGACTACGGCGGTGAAAGACCGGCTCATCAAGCTCAACAAAACCATCAACTGGAAGCCCGAAAGCACCGGCACCGGCCGCTTCGGCAACTGGCTCGAAAACCTGGTAGACTGGAACCTCAGCCGCTCGCGCTACTGGGGCACGCCGCTGCCCATCTGGCGCACCCAGGACCGGACGGAGGAAATCTGCATCGGCAGCATTGCCGAGCTGAAGGCGGAGATTGACAAGGCCGTAGCAGCCGAAATCATGACCCATAACCCCTACGCCAACGGCGAAAAAGTGGACCTGCACCGGCCCTACGTGGACGATATTTTCCTGGTGAGCCCTAGCGGCCAGCCCATGTACCGCGAGCCCGACCTCATCGACGTATGGTTTGACAGCGGCGCCATGCCCTACGCACAGTGGCACTATCCGTTTGAAAACCAAGAGGTTTTTGCCAAAAACTTCCCCGCCGATTTCATCGCCGAAGGCGTGGACCAGACGCGCGGCTGGTTCTTCACGCTGCACGCCCTGGCGGTGATGCTGGAAGACTCGGTGGCCTTTAAAAACGTGATTGCCAACGGCCTGGTGTTGGATAAAAACGGCAACAAGATGAGCAAGCGCCTCGGCAACGCCGTGGACCCGTTTGACACGATTGCCAAATACGGCCCCGACGCCACGCGCTGGTATATGATTGCTAATTCCTCGCCTTGGGACAACCTCAAGTTTGACCAGGCCGGCATCGTGGAGGCGCAGCGCAAGTTCTTCGGCACGCTCTACAATACGTACTCATTCTTCGCGCTTTATGCCAATCTCGACGGCTTCCAGCAGGGTCGCACGCCCAGCGTGCCCGTGGCTGAGCGCACCGAACTCGACCGTTGGATTCTGAGCAAGCTGCAAAGCCTGCTGGCCGAAGTGCGCGGCCATTTCGATAGCTACGACCCCACGAAAGCCGCCCGCGCGGTGCAGGATTTCGTGACCGACCAGCTCTCCAACTGGTACGTGCGCCTCTCGCGCCGCCGCTTCTGGAAAGGCGAGCTAACTATCGACAAACAAGCTGCTTACGAAACGCTGCACGAGTGCCTCAGCACCGTGGCGCAGCTCATGGCGCCCGTCGCGCCCTTTTTCGCCGACTGGCTCTACGGCAACCTCACTAAAGGCCAGGACGCCGCCGAGTCGGTGCACCTGACTTACCTGTCCGAGGCTGATACTTCGCTCATCGACAAGGCCTTGGAAGAGCGCATGGAGCTGGCCCAGCGCATCAGCTCGCTCACGCACTCGCTGCGTAAGAAGTCGGTGCTGAAGGTGCGCCAGCCCTTGCAGCGCATCCTGGTGCCGGTGCTGAACGGCTCGACTAAGGAGCAGGTCGGCAAGGTCGAAGACCTGATTTGCGCCGAGGTAAACGTGAAGCACGTGGAGTTTTTGGACGACACGAGCGGCGTGCTAGTGAAGTCGGTGAAGCCCAATTTCAAGCGCTTGGGGCAGGTGTACGGCCCGCGCCTGAAGGCCGTAGGCGCCCGCATCCAAACGCTGACCAACGACGAGCTCAGCCAACTCGAAAAGCAGGGCGAGCTAGCCGTGGAAGTGGAGGGCGAGCCCCTCACGCTGCACCTCGACGAAGTCGAAATCCGCACCCAGGACCTGCCCGGCTGGCTCGTGGCCACCGATGGCCCGCTCACCGTGGCCCTCGATGTAACCCTGACCGATGAGCTGCGCCAGGAGGGCCTGGCCCGCGAACTAGTTAACCGCCTCCAGAACCTGCGCAAAGACTCGGGCCTCGAAGTGCAGGACCGCATCCAGGTGACCCTAGCTGACAGCGCGCCCGCCGAGCTTCGTGCCGCTGTGGCCGCCTTTGGCGACTACATCCGCGAGGAAGTGCAGGCCCTGCGCCTCGACTTTGTGCCCGAGGTAGCGGGCGGCGCGGTGCTGGAGTTTGACGACTTCTCGGTGCCCGCCAAAGTAGACGTAGTAACTGCCTGACTGTGAGACGCCCGGCCGTGACTGAAAACGCGGCCGGGTTTTCCCGCGCACAACCGCTAGCCCCAGCCGTTTTCAAAGGTTCTGAAACCTCGTAATTCGGTATAAAACAGTTTAAAGTAACCTGAGTTTCACCTGTGCAGACTGACTTGCCCGTAGCTTCCTCTTCCACGCCTCCGCGCTACTTGGCGCGCCGAGGCAGCGTCCTGCCGTTTTTCCTGCTGGCCTTGTTGATTATTATGCTCGACCAGCTTTCCAAATATTTGGTGCACAAGCATATGCAACCGGGTTTGGCGGGTGAGATTCCGCTCGTTGGCCATTGGTTTAAGCTGCATTACACGTTGAATCCCGGTATGGCTTTTGGTGTGGAGTTGCTACCGCCGCCGTATGGCAAGGTGGTGCTCACGGCCTTCCGGTTGCTGGCAGCTGGGGGCATTAGCTACTACATCGTGCGGCTGTGGAAACAGCGGGCCGCAGCGGGCTTCATTGCCTGCATGGCGCTCATTTTGGGCGGTGCCGTGGGCAACGTGATTGACTCGCTGTTCTACGGCGTCATCTACCACAACGCGCCGTTTGGCTCGCCCACGCCGTGGTTTTTTGGGCAGGTTATCGACATGATTTACGTCGATATCTACGAAGGCTTTACGCCCGCCTCCTGGCCCATTTTTGGCGGTAAGTACTTATCGCTCTGGCCGATATTTAACCTGGCCGATTCGTCCATATTCATTGGCGTGGCGCTCATTCTGCTGCTGCAAGGCCGCTTTTTCAAGCAAACTGAGGAGAACACGGCCCTGGCGGCCGCGGGGCCGCCGGCTTCGGAACCTGTTTAGTCTAGTAAACTTGCGGCGCGGATTTCTTCCGCGCCGCTTTTGTTTTGATGCCCATGCCGTTGCTTACCGTTGAGAACCTGACCGTCGATTTTCAGTCGCAGCGCGGCCGCACCCGCGCGGTGGCGGGCGTCTCGTTTGCGGTGGCTAGGGGCGAGGTGGTGGCGATAGTGGGTGAATCGGGCTCGGGTAAGTCGGTAACCTCGCTAGCCCTGCTGGGGCTACTGCAAAAGCCCGCGGCCCGCATCGAGAGCGGCGCGGCTACGTTCGAGTCGGAGAAGCTGGGGCAGGTAGATTTGCTAACGCTTTCGGAGGAAGAATTGCAGCGGGTGCGCGGCAACGACATCAGCATGATTTTTCAGGAGCCCATGACCTCCCTGAACCCGGTTCTGACCTGCGGCTACCAAGTAGTAGAAGCGCTATTGCTGCATACTGCGCTCAGCAAGGCCGAGGCCAAGGCGCGCACCATCGAGCTATTTACCGAGGCGCAGCTGCCGCGGCCGGCGCAGATTTTTAAAAGCTACCCACACGAAATCAGCGGCGGCCAGAAGCAGCGCGTGATGATTGCGATGGCGATGGCCTGCCGCCCGGCGCTGCTCATCGCCGACGAGCCCACCACGGCGCTCGACGTAACGGTACAGGCAAGAATCTTACAACTCATCCGCGACCTGCGGCGCGAGCACGGCACGGCGGTACTATTCATCACCCACGACCTGGGCGTGGTGGCCGAAATTGCCGACCGCATTTTGGTCATGTACCGGGGGCGGGTGGTGGAGCAAGGCACGGTGCTCGACATCTTTACTAACCCCCAGCATCCCTACACGCGGGGCCTACTGGCTTGCCGCCCCCGCCTGTCGATTGGCAAGACGCGCCTGCCGGTAGTAGCCGATTTTATGGATACCGATGCGGCCGGCAACCTCACGGCACGGGCCGGTGGGAGCGGAGCCGGCTCCACCAAAATGGCCGTTTTGCAGTTACGGACTAATTCTGATACTTCCAAAACGTTCCCCGTGGAACAAAAACCATGTTCCACGCCCAAAAACCCGTTGTTAGCTGTCGAAAGTCTACAGGTGTACTTTCCGATTCGCAAAGGGTTTTTCGCCCGCACCACTGACTTCGTCAAGGCCGTGGATGATGTGAGCTTCACCATCTACCCCGGCGAAACGGTGGGCCTGGTGGGCGAGTCGGGCTGCGGCAAGACCACGCTGGGCCGCGCCCTGCTGCGCCTCACGGAACCAACGGCCGGCCGCATCCTGTTTGAAGGCACGGACCTGGCGGCGCTGCCGAGCGGCGAATTGCGCCACCGGCGGCGTGAGTTTCAACTCGTCTTTCAGGACCCCTACGCGGCGCTGAACCCAATGCTCACGGTGGGCGAGGCCATTCTGGAACCCATGCGGGTACACGGGGTGGGCGGCAGCCGCGCTGAGCAAAAGGCCCGGGTGCGCGAGCTGCTGCGCACCGTGGGCCTGAGCGACGATGCCGAGCAGCGCTATCCGCACGAGTTCAGCGGTGGGCAGCGCCAGCGCATTTGTATTGCGCGGGCGCTGGCGCTGCGGCCCAAGCTCATCGTGTGCGATGAGTCGGTGTCAGCGCTTGACGTAAGCGTGCAGGCGCAGGTGCTCAACTTGCTCAACGACCTCAAGCGCGAGTTGGGCATCACTTACCTGTTCATCACGCACGACCTGTCGGTGGCCCGCTTCATGAGCGACCGCCTGCTAGTGATGAGCCAGGGCAGAATCGTGGAGAGCGGCCCGGCGGCCGAAGTCTACGCGCACCCGCAGCACCCGTACACCCAGCAGTTGCTGGCCGCCATCCCCAGCGACGACCCGGCCCGAATTGCGGCGCGGGTGAGCCCGGCCTAGCATTGGCCGGGCAGCACAGTGCCCAGCCAATAAGCGGGGCAGTGCTATTCTTAATCCAACGATAAGCTTCGCTACTCGTTCAATAACCAGGCGCGACTAGTTGCGCCCCTACATTTACCCCACCTGCGCGCCACCGATATTCTATTTTCAGCTACCCGGCGGCCCGTCTTCTTTACCTGATGAAAAACCCCAAAGACCCTGCCGCCCCCCGCGCCGCTCGCGCGAAGGCAGCCCCGGTGGCCGCCGCTGCCAGTGACCCCGCCATCTCTACTACCGCCGCTGGCATCGACCAAGAGGTAGTGTACCGCCAGTTTGCCGACAATCCTGGCAAGGTGCTGGCCTATCGCCAGCTTTCGCGCCGCCTTGGCATTACTACCAAAGCGCAGCGCGAAGAGCTATTCGCCCACCTCAAAGACTTGAAGCAGGATGGCCGCCTGGAGTTGCTTCAAAACGACGAGTACCGCCTCGCCAACCCTACCGACCTGCAAGTGGCGGCTAGTGCCGCCAAGGGTCGGAAATCAGCGAAAAAGGAGGTAGCTGCCCCTGCTCCTGTGCCCTCGCTGGAAGAGGAGTTTGGCCAAGACCCCATCATTCACCGTCGCCGTTCGGCGGGCTTCGACCATGTGGGTGATGGCCCCGACCGCCGGCCCCAGCGCGACCCTAATACCATTATTGGTACGGTGGCCCTGGCTACGCCGCGCTTCGCCTTTGTGGTGCGCGAGGATGGGGCGGGTGACGACATCCGCATCTTCACCGACCAACTGCGCTACGCCCTCGATGGTGACCTAGTGCGCGTGCGCCTGCGCGGCGTGCGCGATGGCCGCCTCACCGGCGATGTGGTGGAAGTACTCAAGCGCCAGCGCGTAGAAGTGGTGGGCCGCCTGCAAGTGCAGGGCTCCATCGGCTTCGTGAAGCCCGACAACCGCAAGTCGTACTTCGACGTGATGGTGCCGCCTCAGGAGCTGCATGACTCGCGCAACGGCGACAAGGTGCTGGTGCGCATCACCGAGTTTCCGGACCACGATGGGCAGGGCCGCAACCCAGTCGGTACCATCGTGCGCAACTTCGGGGCGGCCGGCCAGAACGAGGCCGAGATAAACGCCATCATGGCCGAGTTTGGCCTGCCCTTCGAATTTCCCGCGGCAGTGGAGGAAGAGGCCGAGGCCATCCCGACGACCATCTCCAAAGAGGAGATTGCCAAGCGCCGCGACTTCCGCTCCATTACCACCTTCACTATCGACCCGGCCGATGCCAAGGATTTTGACGACGCGCTCAGCATTCAGCAGCTCGAAAATGGGCACTGGGAAGTAGGCGTGCACATCGCCGACGTGACCCACTACGTGCGCATTGGCACGGAGCTGGAGCGCGAGGGCAAGAGCCGCGCCACATCCGTGTACCTCGTGGACCGCGTAATTCCGATGCTGCCCGAAAACCTCTCCAACGGACTCTGCTCGCTGCGGCCGAATGAGGACAAGCTTACTTTCTCGGCCGTGTTTGAGCTGGATGAGAAGGGCAAGCTGCACGACTCCTGGTTTGGCAAAACTGTCATTCACTCCGACCGCCGCTTCAGCTACGAGGAGGCGCAGACGCGCATCGAAACCAACGAGGGTGACTACGCAATGGAAGTCAACCTGCTCAACCGGCTGGCCAAAAACCTCTCGGCTGAGCGCTTCCGCAAGGGGGCCATCAGCTTCGAAACGCAGGAAGTAAAGTTCAAGCTGGGCGAGGATGGCAAGCCGCTGGGCGTGTACGTGAAGGAGCGCAAGGACGCGCATAAGCTCATCGAGGAGTTCATGCTGCTCGCCAATAAGCGGGTGGCGGAGTTCGTGTTTAGTCTCAAAAAGACCAAGCCGCGCCTCACGATGGTATACCGCACCCACGATGCGCCCGACCCCGACCGCCTCGAAAACTTCGCCCTCTTCGCTCAGAAATTCGGCCACAAGCTCAACCTGGCTAACCCGAAAAAAGTCAGCACCGAGCTAAACAAGCTCAGTACCGACGTGGTGGGCCGGCCCGAGCAGAACGTGATTCAGGGCCTAGCCATTCGCTCTATGTCGAAGGCCATTTACACGACCGAGCCGCTGGGGCACTTCGGCCTGGCCTTCGCGCACTACTCGCACTTCACGTCGCCCATCCGCCGCTACCCCGACATGATGGCCCACCGCCTGCTGGAGCACTACCTCCAGGGCGGCAAAAACGTGCCGGTCGACCCAGTGGAGGAGGAGTGCAAGCACTCCTCAGCCCGCGAGAAGCTGGCGGCTAATGCCGAGCGTGCCAGCATCAAATACAAGCAGGTCGAGTACATCGGCGCGCACATTGGCGAGCAGTTTACGGGCGTGGTATCGGGCCTGACCGAGCGCGGCATCTACGTCGAAATTGAGGCCAACAAGTGCGAAGGCATGGTGCGCATCTCCGACATTCCCGGCGACACGTTTGAGCTGGACAAGGAAAATTATCGCTTGGTAGGGCGCGGCTCGAAGCGCATTATCCAGTTTGGCGACGAGCTGCAAGTCATCGTCACCTCGGCCAACCTGCTTGACCGCACCATCGACATGGAGCTGGTTGATGACCGCCCTGAGCACATCAAGCAGCGCGAGCGTGCCGAGCGCGAAGCCGGCCGGTCCAGCCGCAGCGGTGGCTACCGCGGCGATAGAAATGGGAAGGGTGGCAGCCCGCGCAGTGACAACGGTAGCAGTGGCGGCCGGAGTGATAAGGGCGGTAAGGGCGGCAAGCGCCGCTAGTCCGGTAGGGCTAGTGGGTTCGCCGCTTGGCTAACCGGACGTCCGGTAGCCTTGCGGGTGTTGCGCCCTGCTCACCCGGACGTCCGGTAGCACCCAGCGGCAGGCCGCCAAGACTACCGGACGTCCGGTAGGCCAGGCGTAGTAAACAACCGGCCCCCCGGGCGGCCCGGTAAGGCAGAGGGAAGCCCCTCCGTTTTACCGGGCCGCCCGGGGGGCCGGTTTCGTATAGAACAGGCAGCCCGCCCCAGCAGCCTTGGCGGCCAGTGCGCCCGTTACCCCACCTACCTTTGCCCCCGTGCAACCCGACCTCTCCAACCTCCTCCAGCAGGCTTTAAAAGAGCTTGACTACGGCCAGCAGCCTGCCACCCTCTACGACCCCATTCGCTACATCATGGGGCTGGGCGGCAAGCGCCTGCGGCCCCTGCTGACGCTGCTCGGCGGCCAGCTTTTTACCGATGACCTGGTGCCGCTCGTGAAGCCCGCGCTGGCTACCGAGGTCTTTCACAACTTCACCCTGGTGCACGACGACCTCATGGACCAAGCGCCACTGCGGCGCGGCCAGCCCACCGTGCACGAGAAGTGGAATGCCAGCACGGCCATCCTCTCGGGCGATGTGATGCTGGTGCGGGCCTACGAGCTGCTCTTCGAAAACGTGCCCGCCGCTGTGCTGCCGCAGGTGTTGCGCCGCTTCTCCCAAACCGCCGCCGAGGTGTGCGAAGGTCAGCAGTGGGACATGAATTTTGAAACCGAAAGCACCGTCACCATTCCGCAGTACCTCGACATGATTCGGCTGAAAACTGCCGTGCTGCTCGGCTTTGCCCTAGAATTGGGTGCCCTACTGGCCGGCGCTACTGCCGCCGACGCCGAGCACCTGCGGCAGTTTGGTACTGATATTGGCTTGGCTTTTCAGCTTCGCGACGACCTACTCGATGTGTACGGCGACGCCGCCACCTTCGGTAAGCGGGTGGGGGGCGACATCATTTCCGATAAGAAAACCTACCTACTCCTCACCGCTCAGGCCCAGGCCAATGCTACCCAGCGCGCCGCCCTGGCCCGCCACATCGGCCAGCCCGTGCCCGATGCCGAGGCCAAGGTGCAGGCCGTGCGCGCCGTGTATGATGAACTGAATATCCGTCCCCAAACCGAGGCGCTCATCAACGAATACTTCCAGGCGGCGCTTCAGCACCTGGCGCGCGTGGCTGCCGCGCCGGCCCGCAAGCAACCCCTTCACCACCTCGCGCTCCAGCTCATGGACCGCGAAAGCTAACCCCCGCTTCGTGCTCAATCCCGTTCTGATTATCATCGGCCTCACGGTCGCCATCTCCGCCTACGCCTGGTCCAACCGCGAAGTGATGGCCGCCTGGATTATGGAGCCCTACGTCATTGCCCGCACCGGGCAGTGGTACCGGCTGCTCACCTCCGGCTTCCTGCACGCCGACTGGAGCCATCTCCTGTTCAATATGTTTGCCTTTTACTCGTTTAGTCCCGTCGTGCTGGCCACGCTGGCACAGGGATACGGAGCTGGCGCGGGGCTGGGTTTGTTTCTGCTGCTGTACCTGGGTGGCATTATCGTATCGGACTTACCCACCTATTTCCGGCACTGCGACGAGCGTGACTACCGCAGCCTGGGTGCGTCGGGCGGGGTGGCGGCGGTGCTGTTTGCCAGCATTCTGCTTTTCCCGGTAAGCCACAATGGGGGCGGCATCATCATCTTCCCACTGCCGGTGCCCATTCAACCATTCCTGTTTGGGCTACTCTACCTGGCCTATTCCTACTACATGGGCCGGCGGCGGGGCGACAATATCAACCACGATGCTCACTTCTACGGGGCGCTTTATGGGGTGCTACTCATGGCGGCGCTGGTACCGGGCGCACTGCCCAATTTCCTTCAGCAAGTAGCCTCTTATCGATTTTAATGCCCGAAAGGTATCCTAGTAAGGGTGTGCTCCGTAGAGTAGGCACATTCCTTCACCAACCACCTTTCCTTTCACATGAAATCGCTTCGTTCGTTTTCGCAACGCCTGCCTCTGCTGGCTACCCTGCTACTGCCCCTGTTGCTGCTCACCACCAGCTGCGCCCGCTTCAACACCGACGGTAGCCTGGCTCCTTGGGGTATAGCACTTCTTTTACTCGATGTATTGGCTATTATCAATGTATTCGGCCAGCCTTGGGACATTGGTAAGAAGCTGCTCTGGGCCGCCATCATCTTCTTCTTCCCGTTTGGCGGGCTGCTGATTTACTACTTCTTCGGCCGCAGCCGGTAGGCTGGCTTAAGTAATCTTAACCATAGAAAAGGGGACCTTGCTCGCTGCAAGGTCCCCTTTTTTGGGTCCTATTTCGAGTACCGGCTGCCCTAGCGGCTGTGAAGTAGCCGATTTTTTTCCAGCCGCGCCACGCCCTGCGCCAGTTCGCCAGCATTAGTAATCTGCTTGGCCTGCCAGTGGCCATCGGCCTGCTTCTGCATTTTTACTTCCACTACCATCGTGGTGTCGTAGCGCGGCTGCGAAAATTCCAGCCCCACCAGCGCCACGTTGCCTTTGTCCGTCGTGTATTTCACGCCCTTGAATTTGCTGTCGGGGCTCACCACGCGGCCCGCTAATCCTAGAAAAGACAGGTTGACCAGCCGTTTGGGCGCGGCCGCCTGCGCGGCTTCCAGCGAGCCGGTTTCCACGTAGCGCTGAATCTCGCTGTGGGCAGCCTTTGCCAACTGCGGCTTCAGCAAACCAAACCCGCCCCGCAGCAACAGCCCGCCGCCCGGAACCAACGCCGACAGCACATTGCTCTGGCTGGCCACATCGTCCACGAGGTGGCCCGTTAGCGCATCCACATCTACGTAGCGCTCGAAGGCTGCTAGGTCGTGCGTTTGGGTAGCCGCCGCTGCTTGCAGCAGGGCATACTCTGGCCCCTGCTTGAGGGAGTTGTAGTAGTAATAGCCGCCGGCCACCAAGGCCAGCACCAGGAGCAGAAGAACGATGCGCTTCATATAAAAAGAGAAAAGGGGGTGGAATAGTAGTCCGCCCTAAAATCACCCGTAAAGCTACTGGCCGACTGCCGCGTTGGGTTGCGTTGCGTACAAGGCGCATGTCAGTTATTCTTCCTCTCAGCTCTCAACCCCGTCCCCCCGAAGTCCACGGCCACCGGGGTTGCCGTGGACTTCGCCCCGAAAATACGTTACCGGCTTTCCTGCACGCCCTGACTTTGGGCGTCGAAGTGCTGGAGATGGATGTCATCATCTCTGCCGACCAGCAGGTAGTCGTAGCGCACGAACCCTGGCTATCGGCCCGGCTGGGTACCGGCCCCGAGGGGGAGATTATAGACCCCGCCCGTGAGTCGGAATACAATCTCTACCAACTGCCCTACGCTACCATCCGGCGCTGCCGGGTAGGCGAGTGGCCGTTGCCTGGCTTTCCGGCGCAGCAGCCCTGCTCCACTTTTCGCCCCCTGCTGCGCGAAGTATTGCGGGCTACCGAGGCCGCCAGCCAGCGCCTGGGCCGGCCGCCGGTGCGCTACGCAGTAGAAGTAAAAAGCGAGCCCGCGAGCGATGACATTTATCATCCCAAGCCTGGGCCCTTCGTTGAATTGGTGCTAGCCCAGCTGCGTATGGCCGGCGTACTGGCCCGTACCACGCTGCTCAGCTTCGATGAGCGGGTGTTGCAAACAGCCCGGGTGCAGGAGCCTACGCTGGCGCTCTGCCTACTCACTGAAACGACTGAGCCATTCGACCAGCTGTTCCGCCGCCTAGGCTTTCTACCCGATACACTCGGGCCGGATGTTGCACTACTCTCCGGTACGGTGGTTCAAGAGTTGCGTGACACTTATCCCGCGTTACGGATAGTGCCTTGGACGATTAACAAATGGCCCGATTTACAATGCGTCCTGACTTGGCAGGTAGATGGTATCACCACCGATTATCCCGACCGCCTGCTGGCATTACTGGGTCGGTTGCCGTCGTCTACGGTAACCGGACAGCTGTAAAGATTTGTAGCCTTGTTACACGTTCAGTGTTAGTGGTTGCGCCGCATGGGCAAGGCTGTTGCAAGAAGTGCAAACTGTAACACGTAGCTGGGCTACCACTTCTTCTGTAAGGCATTTGGTTCGGAATGCTGTTCGTTACATCTTTGCTGCGTAACCCCTACTAAACTTGTAACTTATGGCTCATCAGGGTGAAATACTACAAGAAGCCATAAAGAACAGCGGTATTTCCATCACGCGCATCGTGGAAGAACTGGGTATTACACGTCCTACCATCTATCGCAAATTCAAGGATGAAACACTCGATGGAAATTTTGTAAGAACAGTAGGCCAGATTATTGGGCATGACTTTGCCAATGACTTTACACTTAGCCAGCAATCAACGCTGCCATTTGTAACACAATCTGTAAAATCTAATCCCACCCTCAATGTTACACCACGTGTAACACCGGCACCTATTGTTGATTCTGACCCGGTTAAGCAGCTATTAGCGCTTCAAGCCAAATACATTGCGCTCCTCGAAGCCTACAATGAGCTTCTGCTGCGGGTATATGGCCCGAATTGACAAAAATGTTTCACGTGGAACATTTTTGTTAGGTTTGAAATCAAAGTGGACAGCGTTTGCCGGCGGTGGATTACGCTAACTCATTATCCACCGGACAGGCGAACTACAGAAAGATAACTTCCGACACTACCTGCGAGCCTACTTCCGAGTTGAGCATTTCTAACACGCGGGTCTTAGCCATCACCAGTTCGTGCTTGAGAGGTGCTGAGGTCAGGCGCACGAAGAGCTTGCCTTTGCTCACGTAAACCTCTTTAGTCTTAAGCGCCACTGCCTTGCCCATCACGCGCTCCCAGCTTGCTACTACCGTTACCTCATTAAGCTTGCCGCCAAGCCGGTAAGCTCGCACTAGCGCTTCGAGTCCTTCCTTGAGCGGGATAATATCGGCCCGCCGGGCGGTAGGGGAGGTGCTGGGTTTTTTCACGAAGAGAGCTTGTGTCTTGCTAGGAGTACGGCCGAAATACCGCCGCCTGGCTTACCCCAAAAGTACGGCCGAAACCCCTGGCTGGCGGCCGTAGAACTCAGATTAGCACTGCCGTACCGGCTTGCACCCGGAAGCGACGGATGTCGCTGGCAATCCCGGCTAGCGCCTGGTCAGTACGCTCCAGATTGGTATCGGTGAGGAAAACCTGCCCGAAGGTATGGTCGGCTACCAACTGCAAAAGCCGGGCTATGCGCTTGTCATCGAGCCGGTCAAAAATATCGTCGAGCAACAGCAGTGGCTTGGCTGGCGCTGCATTTTCCGGCTGTGGCCGGCTCACAAGCATCTCAAACTGCGCCAGCTTAAGCGCGATGGCAAACGACTTCTGCTGACCCTGGGAGGCATAGCTTTTAACCGGCAGGTTATCCATCAAAAAAACAAAGTCGTCGCGGTGCGGGCCCGTTGTGCTGCGCTGTAGGGCGAGGTCGCGCCGCTCATTGGCTAACAATAGGTGGCGAAAGTTCTGGCCCGGCAGTTGGCTCTTGTATTCCAGCAGTACCTCTTCTCGCCCATCGGCCAGCTGGCGGTAGTGGCGCTGAAAGACGGGAATGAACTCTGTGAGGAAAGCTGCTCGACGCTCCGAAAGCCCTTCGCCCAGCGGTGCCAACTGGTCATCAAGCGCTTGTAAATAGAGCGCGTCAAAGCCATGGCTGCTGCCGCCTTGCTTCAGGGTAGCATTGCGCTGCCGCAGCAATCCATTATACTGAATGAGCAATTCCAGAAATTCGTGGTCGAGTTGCGATTGCAGGCTATCAAAATAACGGCGCCGCTCTTCGCTGCCCTGCCGAATCAGGTCGGTATCGTAGGGCGAAATGAGCACGGCCGGGTAGCGCCCAATGTGGTCGGCCAGCCGCGGGTAGGGCTCTTTATCGTGGGTGATGACTTTCTTTTGCCCAGCGCGCAGGCTGACCTGAATAGTCTCGGGCTTCTCCAGCAGGGGCGTAGTAAACTTGCCTTTAACTACAAAGAAGTCAGCACCCTGCTTAATACCTTGGGCATCGGCGCTGGCAAAGGCGCTCTTGGCGAGTGCCAGGTAGTGGATAGCATCAAGTAGGTTGGTTTTGCCGCTGCCGTTGTCGCCAATGAAGCAATTGATGCCGGGGCCGAAGGCCAGGCTGGCTTCGTCGTAATTCTTAAAAAACAGCAGGTGGAGCTGGTCGAGCGTCATTCGAAGCGGGGCGGTGGGAGTACGGTTGGTATTACGTAATTTCGCCCTCCCAACGCGAAATTATATACCCCGAATTATGGCGGAGTCGAAAGTAAAGGATGCGCAGAAGGCTGGCGCAAACGGTAGCAGCAAGAGCAGCGAGACCAACGGCCAGACGCCGACGGCCATCGATGCTACTACGGGGGTAGAAACCGCGCCGCAACCGGCCGTGGAAGAGCTACCCGCTGCCCATGCCGGCAACAACCCCGCTAGTGAGCCCGTGGCTACCTCCCCGGCTCAACCGGAGTTCTCGAAAGAGGTTTACCTGAGCTGGTATGAGCAGATGCAGCTCATGCGCAAGTTTGAAGAAAAAGCCGGTCAGCTTTATGGCCAGCAGAAAATCAAAGGCTTTTGCCACCTCTACATCGGCCAGGAAGCCTGCGTAGCCGGTGCCGTTTCGGCCCTGGAAAAAGGCGACAAATACATCACGGCCTACCGCGACCACGCCCACCCGCTGGCTCTGGGCACCTCGCCTAACGCTATCATGGCTGAATTGTTTGCCAAGGCTACTGGTTGCTCAAAAGGCAAGGGTGGCTCGATGCACATGTTTGACAAGGAAGTAGGCTTCATGGGTGGCCACGGCATTGTGGGCGGTCAGATTCCGATGGGTGCTGGCATCGCATTTGCCGAAAAATATAATAAGACGGGTAAGCTCTGCATCTGCTATATGGGCGATGGCGCCGTGCGCCAAGGTGCCCTGCACGAGGCATTCAACATGGCCATGCTGTGGAAGCTGCCGGTGATTTTTGTGGTGGAGAACAACGGCTACGCCATGGGTACGGCCGTCGCGCGCTCTTCCAACGTGACCGAACTGCACGTCATTGCCGAAGGCTACCAGATGCCTAACGAGCCGGTGAACGCCATGAACGTGGAAGATGTGCACCACGCCGTAGCCCGCGCTGCCGAGCGCGCCCGCAGCGGCGAAGGACCCACCTTCCTGGAGTTCAAAACCTACCGCTACAAGGGCCACTCCATGAGCGACCCCGCCAAGTACCGTACCAAGGAGGAAGTGGAGGAGTATCGCCACCGCGACACTATCGAAGCCGTGCGCCACACTATCCTCACCAACCACATGGCTACTGAGGAGCAGCTGGCAGCTATCGACGAACGTATTAAGGCGCAGGTGCAGGAGTCGGTGGAGTTTGCCGAGAACTCGCCTTACCCCACACCCGACGAGTTGTACAAGGATGTGTACGTGCAGGGCGACTATCCTTACATCCACGACTAAGTTTCACTCATTAAACCCGGCCCCTTGCCTTCGCGGCCGGGTGGCCCCTGGCGGCGCGGCCTGGCTACGAGTCGCGCCGCCGAGCTACCTCCCTCATGTCTAAGATTCCTTACACCGGCAAAACGCCGGGTGCCCGCCAGCCCGTTCGCCCTGTGTCGACTGACCCGCTCGCCCCGGCTGAAGAAAGCTACGTGACCGAAAATCCGCTGCTCGAAGACCCCGACGCCTTGGCCAATCGTTTGGCTGATTCGGAAGACTTTGTGCGTCGCAACCGCAATGTGCTGCTGGGTATTCTGGTCGTAGTAGTGGCCGCCGTGGCTGGCGCCTTTGGCTACAGCTACTGGCGCACGGAGCAGAACACGCAGGCCCAGAACGCCATGTTCAAGGCGGTCGATTATTGGGAGGCTGATTCGCTGGGCAAAGCCACTAAGGGCGATGGCAAGCACCCGGGCCTCGACAAGGTAGCCAGCGAGTACAGCGGCACCAAGGCAGGCAACCTGGCCGAGTTTTACGCCGGTGTAGCAGCGCTGAAGCAGGGTAAGTTTCAGGATGCTTACAACTACCTGGATAAGTTTAGCTCCGATGACTACCTCGTGCAGTCGCGGGCCTACGCGTTGATGGGTGATGCCAAACTGGAGCTCAATCAGCCCAAGGATGCCGCCGACCTTTACGCCAAAGCCGCCGACCACAACACCAATGACCAGTTTTCGCCTGGCTACGTGCTGAAGCAGGGCATTGCGCTGGAAACGGCTAAGGATAACGCTGCCGCCACTAAGGCTTACGACCGTATTCTCAACGACTACGCGACTTCGCCGGAGGCCGGGGAAGCCCGCCAGCGGAAGGCCGCCCTGGGCCAATAGTAGCCACAACTTTTTATGGCCAACGGCGCTTTCCTTGCGAGGAGAGCGCCGTTCTTGTTTACAAGCCCGGGCCTTTCGTTTCGATTAATTTTCACATTCAAGCAGCTTAATGAATTTGGATTCGGAGATGATAATTTTCATTCTGGTCCGGTCAATTCGTGTAAGTGGCATTCCTTGCGATTTATGGCATCCGCCCTTCAAAACCTCAGTACCTACGACAGCACCGGTTTTATTGATATCAGCGAAAAGCGCTTTGGCTTGGTGGTGGCCGAGTGGAACCGCGAGCTGACCGACACGCTCAGCAATGGTGCCTACGATACGCTGCTCAAGCACGGCGCCCGACCCGAAAACATCTTCCGCAATACGGTGCCTGGTAGCTTCGAGCTGACGCTGGGCGCGCAGCTGCTGGCGCAGCACGAGGAGATGGACGCCGTTATCTGCCTGGGAGTAGTGATAAAGGGCGATACCAAGCACGACGACTACATCTGCCACGCGGTGGCGCAGGGCCTCACAACGGTGGGCCTGAAGTACAATAAGCCGGTGATATTCGGCCTCGTCACCACCAACACCTTGGAGCAGGCCTGGGACCGGGCCGGCGGAGCCCACGGCAACAAGGGCGTGGAGGCCGCCGTGGCGGCCATCCAGATGCTCGGATTCTGAGCGCAATATGTAGGCAGCGAAGCAAAGCCGCTGAAACTAATTACCTTTGTGCTTTAGCGCGGAGGCAGGGGGTAGGGCCAGGGCTACGGCCGGCGGCACTGCCAAACTTTTTAGCTTGGCCTGGCGTTGAAATTGCTTCGCTAGCCCATTTGCTTGGTCGGCGTATTTTATTATTCTTTTACTTGCTTTTCGATGACCGAGGAAAACCTCCGCTATTCGCGGGAAGACTTAGCTGAGTTTGACCAGATTATTCAGGATAAGCTTACGGCAGCTCGTAAGGAGTTGTCTTTCATCAAAGAAACCCTGATGCGTAACAATGAATCGGGGACGGATACGACGGCGGCTTCGCTGAAAGTGCTGGAAGACGGCGCCGAAACTGCCGAAAAGGAAAGCCTGAATCAGCTGGCTTCGCGCCAGATGAAGTTTATTCAGCAGCTCGAAAACGCGCAGCTGCGCATTAAGAATGGGACGTATGGCGTGTGCATCGGCACGGGCAAGCTTATTCCGAAGGAGCGCCTGCGGGCCGTGCCCCACACCCAGCACTCGATAGAGGCCAAGCTGGCCCGGCGCGACTAAGCGCGGCAGCAGACTACGGCCCGGACCCGTGCCCGACGCTTCGGCGGTGGGCTCGTGGGTCCGGGCTTTTTTTTACCAACTGCCCCTTGTGGGCAGCTACCAGCACTCACCAGCGCCGGCGGCGCGGGACTATAAGCCAGCAACCAGATAACTTTATACAGCACATGGGTAAGCAACATTTTTCGGACGACAAATCGAATCGCCGCAGTTCAACGGGTGGGGCCGGGCGGCCCGGCGGCGACTCGCGCGGCGGCTCTTCGCCCCGGGGCACTGGCGGCGGCTATAAGGGCAGCCGCCCCGACGGGCGCGGCGAGGGCTACTCGCCCGCCCGCCCCACGTTTGGGCAAGGTGGCAGCAAGTTTGGCGGCCGGCCCGGTGGTAGTGGCGGCAGCTTTGGCAAGTCAACTTCGGGTGAGCAGCGCAGCTTCGGCGGCGACCGGACCGAGCGCGGCGGCTATGGCGAAAAGCGCAGCTTCGGCGGCGAGCGCAACGCCGGTGCCTTCGGCGAAAAGCGTAGCTTTGGCGGCGAGCGCAATGCCGGTGCCTTTGGTGAGAAGCGCAGCTTTGGTGGTGAGCGGACGCCCGGTGCTTTTGGCGAGAAGCGCAGCTTTGGCGGCGACCGCGGTATTGCTGGGGGCGAGAAGCGCAGCTTTGGTGGCGACCGGGGCGGGGCAGGTAAGCCCAGCTACGGCGAGAAGCGCAGTTTTGGCGGCGACCGGGGTAACTCGGGTTACGGTGAGAAGCGCAGCTTTGGCGGCGGCGACCGTCCCGAGCGCGGCGGCTACGGCGAGAAGCGCAGCTTCGGCGGTGAGCGGACGCCCGGTGCTTTTGGCGAGAAGCGCAGCTTTGGTGGCGACCGCGCGGCGCAGCCGCGTCGCTTCGAGCAGTCCAGCGAGGGTGGTGCGCCCCGTGGGGGCGAGGAGCGTAGCGAGCGTCCGGCTTACCCACCTAAGCCCATTTGGCAAGGCCAGCCGGTGCGCTACGAAGGCAAGCCCACGGTGCCGCGCGGCACGACGGGTGAGCGCAACCGCAAATTCATCAAGAAAAACCCCGATGGTACGCCCGTAGAGGGTGATGGCAGCGTCAACGCCCGCCCCGCCTACACGGGCCGCGACGAGCGCCGCTCGTTTGAGGAAGGGGATTCGAAATACAACGCGCGGCCCCGGCCGGAGGGTGGTAGCTCGGACCGCCGCGACGACCGTCCCGCTCGCCGGGAGTTTGGTACGCGGCCGGCTGGCGATGACCGCCGCAGCAGCTACGGCGACCGCCGGCCCGGCAGCCCTGAAGGCGGCGAGCGCCGCAGCTACGGCGACCGCGAAGGCGGCCGTGAGCGCACGGAAGGAGCCTTTGGCAAGCCGCGCAGCTACGGCGAGCGCCCGGCCAATACCAGCAGTGGCACGTTTCGCGAGCGCCGCGAGGCCATGCGCGCCCAAATGAGCGGCCCCCGCTCCAGCACCGGCTACGGCCGCACCGATAAAAACGAAGTGACCGGCCAGGCTCCCGACTACAAAAACCTGACCCACTACGAGAAAGACAAAACGCGGGGCAACAAGCGCCGCGCCAGCGAAGAGGATTTTGGCAATGAGGAACTGCGCCTGAACCGCTACATCGCCAACGCCGGCATCTGCTCGCGCCGCGAGGCCGATGCGCTGATTGCCTCCGGCGAAATCCGCGTCAACGGCGAGGTTATCACCGAAATGGGCTACAAAGTGCAGCCCACCGATACGGTGCAGTACGGCAAAACCAATCTCAACCGTGAGAAGCTGGTGTATGTGCTGCTGAACAAGCCCAAGGACTTCATCACCACGACCGACGACCCGGAGGGCCGCAAAACGGTGATGTCGCTCGTGGCCACGGCTTCGAAGGAGCGCATCTTCCCGGTGGGCCGCCTCGACCGCAACACCACCGGCCTGCTGCTGTTCACCAACGATGGGGAGGTAGCCCAGAAGCTGTCGCACCCCTCGCACAAGAACAAGAAAATCTACCAGGCAGAACTCGACAAGCCCCTCACGGCCGAGCACCTGGGCCAGATTACGGCCGGCTTGGAGCTGGAAGATGGCAAGGCGGAGGTCGATGACGTGGCCGTAGTGGCCGGCAACCCGCACTTTGTGGGCATCGAGCTGCACGTGGGCCGCAACCGCATTGTGCGCCGCATTTTTGAGCACCTGGGCTACGATGTGGTGGCCCTGGACCGGGTGCAGTACGCGGGTCTGACCAAGAAGGACTTGCCGCGCGGTAAGTGGCGCTTCCTGAGCGAGCAGGAAGTTATCCGCCTGAAATACTTCATGTAAAGGCTGACCAAGCAATGGGCAATTACCACGAAAAGCACCCGGCTACGGATGACTTTTCGTGGTAATTGCCCATTGCTTTTAATCACTTCCTATGCTCACGCTAGCCCTCGACCTTGGCAACACGGCCCTGAAATACGGCGTATTTGGGCCCGAAGGCCTGCGCGAAAGCGGCCTGCTGGCGGTCCCCCTGCACCTGGGGGCGCTGTGGCAGCGCACCCAGCCGGCGCACGCCATCCTGGCCTCGGTGGCCGATGAGGCGGGCACCCAGCCCTGGCTGGCCGCGCTGGCCGACGCCGATGGCCTGCGCCGGATATTGCCGTTTCGGCCGGGCTTTACGCCAGTGCCGCTGCGCAATGCCTACGCCACGCCCCACACGCTGGGGGCCGACCGCCTGGCCGGGGCCGTGGGCGCCGCCAGCCTGCGCCCGGGCCAGGATACGCTGCTGCTCGACGCCGGCACGGCCCTGAAGCTGGACCTGGTGACGGCCGACGGCACCTACCACGGGGGCAGCATCGCGCCGGGCCTGCGCATGCGCTTGCAGGCGCTGCACACGTTTACGGGTCGGCTGCCGTTGGTAGAGTTGCCGGCGGCCGACGCAGCGGTGCAACTAATCGGCGACTCCACGGCCTCTTGCTTGCTGAGTGGCGTGCTGTGCGGCACTGCCGCCGAGGTGCGCGGGCTGGTGGCCGAGTACCAACTGCGCTACCCCGCGCTGGGCCTGCTGCTCACGGGTGGCGACGCTGCTTACCTGGAGGCGGCGCTTGCCCCGCTGGCCAGCCGTATCTTTGCCGTGCCAGAAGTGGTGCTGCTGGGCTTGGATAAGATTTTACGCTATAATGTTGACAACTAAAAAACTATCCGGGGCCTTGCTGACGGCCGCTGCTACCCTGCTCGCCGGCTCGGCTATGGGGCAGGGGCTGGGCAACTCGCCGTATTCGCGCATTGGCCTCGGCGATACCCGGGGCAACTACGGTGGCGTGCGCCAGCTGGGCATGGGCGGTGCTGGCCTGGCGGCTCCTAACACGGGCAATGTCAACGACTTAAACCCGGCCTTGCTTGTTTACACGCCGCGCACTACCTGGGAGGCTACGTTTAATGCGCAGGTGCAAACCGTGCGCAATGCCACGGCTTCCAGCCGCGCGGGCTCGGGCACGCTGGGCTACCTGGCGCTGGCCGTGCCCCTCAACAAGCGCTGGGGGGCCTCCATCGGCCTGCGGCCTTATAGCTCGGTCGATTACCAAGCGTCGAGCTACGGCTCCGTCAACGGCGACCCTACCTCGTCGGCCTACAAGCAGTACACGGGCTCGGGTGGGTTATCAGAGGCCTACCTGGCCACCGGCATCCACGTTTTTCGCGATTTCAACCTGGGTGGCAGCGCTTCGTACCTGTTCGGCACCATCACGCAGAGCGAGGGGACGGCCATCAGCACGCCCACCTTTGCCGCCCAGCAATTGGTAGTGGCCAATGAGCAGCTGCGCTACTCCGATTTCCTGTTTCGCGCCGCCGCCCATTACCGCCACCAGTTTGGCAAAAAAGTAAACCTGAACCTGGCCGCCGTGCAAACCTTCCAAGCCAACCTGAAGGCATCGCGGCAGCGTACCACCGAGCAGCAGGATGCCAACGGCGCCGCTATGGGCTCAGTAGTGCAGCTCTCCGACGACAGTGGCACCAGCACGGTGCCCGCGGCCTCGCAGGTAGGCATCAGCCTGGATAACGGCAGCAACTGGAGCGTGAGTGCCGACGGTGCCTGGCAGCAGTGGTCGAAGTACAAGACGTTCAGCACCATCTCGGTGCAAAACCTGCGCGATACCTGGCGCGTGGGCGCGGGCGGCGAGTACACCCCCGACCCCAGCTCGGTAGACCACTACTTCCAGCGCGTCACCTACCGCGTGGGCCTGAGCCTGGCCCAGATGCCCTACTCGCCGCTGGGCCGCAACCTCTACGACCGCGCGGTGCACTGGGGCTTTGCCTTCCCGCTGCCCACGGCTACGGCCCTGGAATCGACGGTTATCAGCCTGGGCTTTGCCTATGGCGTGCGCGGCAACACCGACTACCTCTACGGCAGCGGCGGCGTGAGCAACGTGCAGGAAACCTACGTGCGGATGCAGGTGGGCGCCACCCTCAGCAACCGCTGGTTTATCAAGCGGCGCTTGCAATAGCGGTGGCCATGCCTAGCACTACGGCCCGGCGCGGCCTCGGCGCCGCCCTGCTGCTGGCGGGCCTGCTGGCCGGCTGCCAGAAGAAAGAAGAGGCGCCCAAGCAAATCGTCTACAAAGGCCCGCTGTTTGAGACGGAGAACGTGGTGACGCTGCTCAGCGACTCGGCGCGACTACACATCCGCCTCACGGCGCCGCTGGAGCAGCTGTTTGAGAACAGCGACCGGCTCTACCCCAAGGGCGCCAAGGTCACGTTTTACGACAAGCCCGGCAAGATGGTCGTCAACACCCTGGTAGCTAAGTGGGTAAAGTACGACAACTCCAAGCAGCTCTACATCATGCGCGGCGCGGTGAAGGTGGCCAACGAGCCCGAGCGCCAGACGCTCGACACGGAAGAGCTGTTTTACAACAGCGGCCAGAAGAAGATTTATACCGACACCGCCATGTTTGTGCGCGTGCAAACGCCCACCGAAGTGCTCACCGGCTATGGCCTCACGGCCAACCAGGATTTTTCGCGCTACGGCATTTTGCGGCCGGTGGGCACGTTCACCCTCGACCAGGCCCAGACTCTGGGCAAGTAAGCATGAAATTCGACAAGTCCTTGCTGCGCACGCTGCTCTTTTCGCTGGGCGTGGTGGCGTTCGTAATCGGCGCGTACCAGACCTTCGTAGAGAATGACTTGGGCGGCAATTACTGGATATTTATGATATCGCTGGCCTGCTGGCTGCCCCTCAACTACTGGCGGCAGCAGGAAGCCCGCCGGGCCAAGGAAGCCGAAGTGGCCCAGCAGGTAGCGGCGCTAAACAAGCCCGCTCCCAAAAATAAGAAGCGCCGCTAGGCCGCGCCCGGCCCTTTTGGGGCTAGCCGGTGGGGCAGTAGCTTGATAGTTCGGGCGATTCGTGGTTATTTTGCGCCTCTTTTTGGCTCCGTGCCACCGCATTAGAATTTATCAATGGCTTTAATTAACACGATTCGGGAAAAGTCGGGGGTAGCCGTGGGCGCCGTCGCCGTCGGGATGCTGCTCTTCATTGTGGGCGGCGACCTGGTAGGAGGGAAGAACCGCCTTTTCGGCCGCGATGGCAACGTGGTGGGCGAAGTGAACGGCAGCAAGATTGAGCTGCCTGAATTCACCGCCGCCCTGGAGCAAGCCAAGCAAAACTTTGCCAACCAGCAGGGCCGCCCGCCCGATGAGCAGGCCCTGGGCTACCTGCGCGACCAGACCTGGAACCAGCTGCTGTATCGCCGCGCCTTCCAGCCCGAAATCGACAAGCTGGGTTTGAGCGTGGGCGACGACGAAGCCGTGGACCTCGTGCAGGGCGACAACCCCAGCCCGGCCATCAAGCAGGCATTTACCGACCCCAAGACGGGGCAGTTTGACAAGGCGCGCCTCATCGACTACCTCAAAAACCTTGATAAGCTGCCGCCCGATGCCCAGGCCGCGTTCCGCAACTTCGAGGCCAGCCTGCGCGATTTTGACCGGCCGGTAAATAAGTACAACGCCCTGCTCAAAAACTCGGTGTACGTGACCTCGGCCGAGGCCAAGGTGTTTGACCAGGCCCAGAACTCGAAGGCGAATTTCCGCTACCTGTTCGTGCCCTACACCAGCGTGTCGGACTCGGCCTTCAAGCCCACCGATGCCCAGCTGCAAGACTACCTCGACCGCCACAAGGGCCGCTACAAGGTAGAGGACGGCCGCAGCATCGAGTACATCGTGGTGCCCGAAACGGCCACCAAGGAAGATAGCGCCGCCCTGCGCACCAGCGTAGCCGGCCTGGCCACGCAGTTTGCCACGGCTCCCGCCGACTCGCTGTTTGTGCGCGCCAACTCCGACCAGCCCTACAACCGCGCCTTCCTCTCGCCGGCCGACCTGCCCGAGAAGCTGCGCCAGCAGCTGCCCCTCACCGTGGGCAAGGTGTATGGCCCCTTCGTGGAAAACAACACGCTGGCGCTCTATAAAGTGACTGCGGCCAAGGCCGGCACCAAGCCCGCCGCCCGCGCCAGCCACATCCTCATCAAGCCCGAGGGCACGACGCCCGAAGCTAAGGCCGCGGCCAAAGCGAAGGCGCAGGATATCCTGAATAAAATCAAGGCCGGCGCCGACTTCGCGGCGATGGCCCGCCAGTTTGGCTCCGACGGCACGAAGGCGACGGGCGGCGACCTCGGCTGGTTTGACGAGGGCCGCATGGTGCCTGCCTTCAGCAAGGCGGTGTTTGCGGCCAGCGGCCCCGGCCTGCTGCCCACCCTGGTCGAAACGAATTTCGGCTACCACATCGTGAAGGTGACGGCCCCCAAAACCACCCAGACCTACCAGGTGGCCGCCGTGGTGAAAAACGTGCAGCCCAGCGACGCTACCCGCGAAGCCGCCTTCCAAAAGGCCGAGCAGCTGCAAGCCGGCGCCACCACCCTCGACGCCTTCCGCGCCCTGCCCACCAAAGACAAGACGCTGCAAAAGCAGGAAGCCAAGTTTGTAGCCCGCGACGCGCAAACGGTAGCCAACCTGCCCGGCTCGCGCGAAATCGTGCGCTGGGCCTTCGGCTTCAACCCCGATGGCGGCTCGGAAACGAAAGTGGGCGACGTGCGCAAGTTTGACATCGGCGACCAGCACGTGATTGCCGCCGTTACGGAGGCGCGCAGCAAAGGCACCGCCACCATCGAGAGCATTCGCCCCGAGCTGACGGCGGCCGTGCGCAACGAGCTGAAAGCGAAAGAAATAATGGGTAAGCTGGCTGGTAAAACCGGCTCGCTCGAGGACCTGGCCAAAGCCGCTGGCACTGGCGCCGTGGTGCAAACGGCCGAGGGCGTCGGCCAGGGCCAGGGCACCATCCCGAACGTGGGCTTCGAGCCCGACGCCGTGGGCCGCGCCTTCTCCCTGAAGCCGGGCCAGAAGTCGGCCCCCATCCAGGGCGAGCAGGGCGTGCTGGTGGTGGAAGCCACCACCGTATTCCCGGCCACGCCCAGCGACCTGAAAGTGGTGCGCCAGCAACTCACGCAGCAGCGCCAGCAGCGCCAGGACGGCCTCATCTACGAAGCCATCAAGGGCAAAGCCAAGGTGCAGGACAACCGCTCGCGGTTCTTCTAGGCCCGGCGGCCAGCCACAAGCCAAGGGGCTGTACCTTCGGGTGCAGCCCCTTTCTTTTTGCCCCGGCGCCAACTGCGGGCCGCCGCCGGAGCCGGCCGCCAGTTGAACAAACCAGGGAGCCCCGGGCGTTGCCAGATAGTATGAAAAACGTGTGTTCGATGCGCTATTCGTTGTTGCTGCTGACCGGCGCCGGCTGGCTGGCGCTCACGCCCCTGCACGCCCAGCCCACGCAGGGCGGGCCGCCCCGGCCGGGTAGCTGGGCGCCCCTCGACCCCGCCGCGCTGGCCCGCGAATACGCCCGCCGGGGCGAGTACGAGAAGGCGGTTTTTCTCTTTGAGAAGCTGAAGGGCGACGAGCAGCTGGCCCCCGCCGTGCTGCCCGACTACCTAGCCGCCCTGCAAGCCCTGAAGCGCTATAAGGACGCCGAAAAGCTGGCCAAAAAGGCCATTAAGCAGCGCCCCGAGGAGGCGGGCGGCTACGGCGTGGCGCTGGGCGCCCTCTACGCGGCGGCCGGCGACGCGGGCGCCGCCGACAAGCAGTACCAGCGCGTGGTGAGCCAGCTCACGGCGGCGCAAGTGGCCCCGGTGGCGGCCGAATTTGAGCGGCGCAACCTGCCGGCCTGGGTCGAGCGCACCTACCTGCGCGGCCGCGAGGTGACCAAGAGCCCCACCGAATACGCCCCGCAGCTCATCCAGCTCTACACCCAAAGCCAGGAGCAGGACAAGCTGCTGGCCGAAACGCTGCACCTCGTGGAGCGCGACGAGCAGCAGCTGCCCTTCGTACGCAACATGCTCCAGAATGCCCTGCACGACGAAAAGGACTTTGACGCGCTGGAGAAAATCCTCGTGGCCAAGGTGCAGGCCCAGCCCGACCAGAACAGCTACAGCGAGCTGCTGCTGTGGCTGCAAGTGCAGCGCCACGACTTTGCGGGCGCCCTCGTGCAAGCCCGCGCCCTCGACCGCCGCGCCAATGCCCAGGGCAGCCGCGTGCTGCTGCTGGCGGGCATTGCGCAGCGCAACCGCGACTATGCCACGGCCATCGCGGCCTGCGACTACGTGGTGCGCGAGTACCGCACCGGCCCCAACTACCAGCTGGCCCGCCAGCTGCTGCTGCAAACCCGCGAGGCCCAGGTGCGCGACACCTACCCCGTAGACCCCGCCCAGGTGCAGGCCCTGGCTGCCGACTACGAGAAGCTGCTCGCCGAGCTGGGCCGCACGCCCGAGGCCGCCCCGGTGATGCGTCGCCTGGCCAATCTCTACGCCTTTCAGCTCGACGACAAGGCCAAGGCGATGGCCCTGCTCCAGCAAACCATTGAGATGCCCCGCGCCGATGCTGAGGTAGTAGACGAGGCCAAAACCACGCTCGGCGACCTGTACTTGCTCAAAGGCGAGCCTTGGGAAGCCACCCTGCTCTACTCGCAGGTGGAGAAGGCGCACCCCGAGGCCCCGCTGGGCTACGAGGCCAAGCTGCGCAACGCCCGCCTGAGCTACTTCGCCGGCGACTTCAAGCTGGCCCAGAGCCATCTCGACATCCTCAAGGAAGCCACCACCCGCGAAATCGCCAACGACGCCTTGCAGCTCTCGCTGCTCATCCAGGAAAGCACGGCCGAAGACACGCTGGGCCTGGCCCTGCGGGACTACGCGGCCGTGGAGGCGCTGGTGTTTCAAAACAAGCTGCCGCAGGCCATCACGGGCCTCGATGGGCTGCTGCGCAAGTACCCCGGCCATGCGCTGCAAGACGATGCGCTGTATTTGAAGGCCCGCCTTCAGCGCCGCACCGGTAGCTACGCCGCCGCCGTGGCCACGCTCGGCCAGATTACGGCCAACCCGAAATATGACGTGCTCAGCGACGACGCGCTATTTCTAACCGCTGAAATTCAAGAAGAAAACTTGCAGGACAAAGCCCGGGCGCAGACGCTTTACCAGGAAGTGCTGACCAAATACCCCGGCAGCATTTACGTGGCGGAGGCCCGCAAGCGCTTCCGGCGCCTGCGCGGCGACGCAGTGCAGTAGGGCCCCGGCTAGCCGAAGAAGATGAACATCAGCGCCAGCGCCAGGATGAACACCACGTACATCAGGCCATCGGAAAGGATGTACTGGCGGTAGCGTTGGTAAAACGCGCGGAGGCTGCTCATAACGAAGGGTTTGGAAGCTGCGAAGGTACGGCGACTAATTTTTGTGTACTTTTGAGGCTATTCTTGTCCGAAAAATTTAATGGCTGTTATATCGCTCAAACGTTGGATTTATGCGCCCGCGCCCGACCCCGTGCAGGTGGCCGGGCTGGGGCAGGCGCTGGGTATCAGCCGGGTGCTGGCCCAGCTCTTGGTGCAGCGCGGCATTGTGACGCCCGCCGCCGCCCGCGATTTTTTTGAGCCCGACCTGGCCCACCTGCATTCGCCCTGGCTGATGTGCGACATGGACCTGGCCGTGGCCCGCCTGCGCCGGGCGCTGGATGGCGGCGAGAAAATCCTGGTGCTCGGCGACTACGATGTGGACGGCATTACCTCCGTAGCGCTGGTAGTGAGCTACCTGCGGCCCCTGGCCGATGCCCCCGACACCCCCGAGGAGCAGAGCCGCTTGCAGCCCTACATCCCGGACCGCCACCGCGAGGGCTACGGCATTTCGATGCAGGCCGTGGACCACGCCAAGCAGCACGGTATGGGGCTGATAATCGCGCTCGACTGCGGCGTGAAAGCCGTGGAGCAGGTAGTCTACGCCCGCACGCTGGGCGTCGATTTCATCATCTGCGACCACCACTTGCCCGGCGATACGCTGCCGCCCGCCGTGGCCGTGCTCGACCCCAAGCGCCTCGATTGCAGCTACCCCTACCCCGACCTGTCGGGCTGCGGCGTGGGCTTTAAGCTCTTGCAGGCCTTTACCGAAAAAACCGGCCTGCCGCTGGCCCCGCTCTACGCGCAGCTCGACCTCGTGACGGTGAGTATCGCGGCCGACGTAGTGCCCGTGACGGGCGAAAACCGCATCCTGGCCGCCCACGGCCTGCGCCGCTTCAACGTGACGCAGGCGGCCGCCTTTGCCGTGACGCAGCCCGTTGCCCTAGCCTCGGCCGATACGCTCGATGGCCCCGCGCCGCGCCCGGCGCACCCGGCCCCCTTCGCGGCCGATGGCCTGCGCCCTGGCTTGGCGGCGTTGCACGAACTGGCTACCCCGCGCCAGGGGCCGCTGAGCCTGAGCTCGTTGGTATTTGGCTTTGCGCCGCGCATCAATGCGGCTGGCCGCATGGGCGATGCCCACCGCGCCGTGAACATGCTGCTGGCCGCCACCCAGCAGGAGGCCCGCTACACCGCCGAGGTGGTGGACCACATGAACCAGGAGCGCCGCCTCTCCGACGCGCGCACCACGCAGGAGGCGCTGGCCCTCATTGCCCAGGACCCCGACGGGGCCACCGCGCCCGCTACCGTGCTCTACCAGCCGCACTGGCCGCAGGGGGTGCTGGGCATCGTGGCCTCGCGCTGCCTCGACCAGTACTACCGCCCCACCGTCATCCTGACCGAGCGCGACGGGCTGGCTACCGGCTCGGCCCGGTCGGTGTCAGGCTTCGATGTGCACGAAGTGCTGGAGGCCTGCGCCCCGCTGCTGCGCCAATTTGGCGGCCATAAGGCGGCGGCGGGCCTGGCGCTGCCCATCGAAAACGTGCCGGCTTTCCGCGCGCAATTTATGCGTGAGGTGGCGGCCCGGCTGCCCGCCGGCCAGCTGCCGGTGCGCCCGGTAGAAATCGACGCCGAGCTGGATTTCACGCATTTGACCGAGGAGTTTCTCAATCAGTTGGCGCGCCTGGAGCCGTTTGGGCCGGGCAATCCGGCGCCTATTTTTGCCACCCACGGCGTGCGGCCGGTGCCGGGCTCGGTGCGGCCGGTGGGGCAGGCGGGCCACCTCAAAATCCGGCTTATGCAGCCGGGCAAGTCGCCGGGCCTGGTGCTCGAAGGCATCGGCTTTGGGCTGGGCCATTACCTGCCACGGCTGCTCGAAAGCCCCGAGGCCGAAATCGGCGTGTGCTACACGCTGGAAATGAATGAGTTTCGCGGCCAACGCACCTTGCAGCTCCGCCTGCTGGACCTGCGCTGGGAAGGGTAGTTAATGGTTAATTTTTTAATGATTAATGGTCAATGACTAACGGCTGCTTCGCAATAAGCTTCGGCCGTTGGTATTCATTAACCGTTAACCATTAAAAAATTAACCATTAAAAAAATGCGCTACGTTTCCCTCGACCTTGAAACCAGCGGCTCCGACCCGCTTCGCCACCAAGTATTAGAGCTGGCGGCGGTGGTGGAAGACACCCGCCGCGCGGCCGCCACGCCGCTGGCCGAGTTGCCCGCGTTTCGCCGCGCCCTGCGCTACCGCGAGCTGACTGGCACGCCCGGCGCGCTGGCCCTCAACGTGGGCCTGTTGCGCGAGCTGGCCGACAAGACCAAGCTAACCGCGCCCGACATCTGCCTGCCCGCCGAGGTGGTGCCGCAGCTGCGCGAGTTCCTGCTGGCCAACGGCTTCAAAACTGACAAGCACGACTGCGTGTCCATCACGCTGGCCGGCAAGAACGTGGGCACCTTCGACCTGCCTTTTTTGCGGCAGTTGCCCGGCTGGGGCATCCTCGTAAAGGCCGAACCCGCCGTGCTCGACCCGGCCGCCCTTTACCTCAACTGGCACAAGGACTCGCGCCTGCCCAGTATGCTCATCTGCCAGGCCCGCGCCGGCGACGCTGAGCCCCACGTAGCCCACGAGGCCCTGGCCGATGCCCTGGAAGTGGTGCGCCTGCTGCGGCCGTTTTACGAGCACCCGGCTTATAAAATGAGTAATGGGTAATGAGCATAATAGGAATAATGTCGTTCAATAATCTGAACGACATTATTCCTATTATGCTCATTACCCATTACTCATTTTACCAGCTGCCGCTGGCGCCGCCGCCGCCGCTGCTCCCGCCGCCAAAGCCACCAAAACCCCCGCCGCCGCCACCTCCACCGCCAAAGCCGCCACCTCCGCCGCCAAATACGCCCCGGCCTCCCGAAAAGTCGCCGAAGATGATGGGGGCCATGAAGCCGCCCCCACCGCGCCCGCCCCGGCCGCCCCCACCGCCACGCGAGCGCAGCAGAAACACGAGGATAAGCACGCCGATGATTATCCAGAAACCGGCCCCCGAGCCCGAGCGGTCGCGGCTACCCTGCTGGCGCTGCACATCGGCGGGGTCGGCTTTGTATTCCCCCTTGGCCAGGGCAATGAGTTGGTCGGTGCCTTGGTCGAGGCCCGCATAGTATTGGTTTTGCTTGAAAGCGGGCACCAGCGTATTGCTGATGATGCGCTTGGCCAGTGCGTCGGGTACGGCGCCTTCCAGGCCGTAGCCGGTTTGGATGCGGGCCAGGTGATCCTGCTGGGCCACCAGCACCAGGATGCCGTTGTCCTTGCCCTTGCGGCCGATGCCCCAGCCTTCGTACAGCTTCTGGGCATAATCGGCAATGTCGTTGCCGCCGAGCGAGGGCACCGTAACCACCGCGATTTGCGAAGAGGTGCTGTCGTTGTAGGCAACCAGTTTTTGTTCCAGCGCAGCCACCTCCTGAGGCTGCATCAGCCCGGCCAGGTCGTTGACGAGGCGCGGCGGGTCGGGGCGCGGGGGCACGTCCTGGGCGCGGGCTGCCAGGGCTAGCACCAGGCTCAGCCACAGCACCAGCAGCCCGGCCCACGCGGCCGGCCGCCTAGTAGTTAGCAGCGTATTCATCGGCCAGCAGAGGGGGTAGGGGCGTCGTCGCCGTAAGAAATCTCGTCGTCCAGCTCGTTCACGTCGGTAGCCGCGTTGTAGGGAAAAAATTGCCGGAGCTGCTCGCCCACCAGCCGGATGCCGCGCTCCAAGCCGGTCACGTACTGCTCCTGCCGAAAATGCCCCACCACTTCCTCCTTCACATCTTCCCAAAAGTCGTCGGGTACCGAGGCGTTAATGCCCGCATCGCCCACCACGGCAAACTGGCGTGTGTGCCAGGCCAGGTAAAACAGCACGCCGTTGCGCAGCTTGGTGTGGTGCATCTTCAGCTCGGCAAACACCTGGGCAGCCCGGTCAAGGGGCTCCGGCGTAGGGCATTTCTCTTCCAGGTGCAGCCTGATTTCGCCCGATGTTCGCAGCTCGGCCGCCTTGATGGCGGCCACCAGCGATGCCTCCTGGGCCGGAGTAAGTGGATGAGTCATCTTGTTGAATTATGAGTTTTGAATTATGAATTATGAATTAAAAATTGGGGCAGTGAAGACCAGCAGCTATAGCCGCCAGCGCTCACTGCCCCCATTCATAACTCATAATTCATAACTCATAATTAATGAGTTACTTGCTGCCGGCCGGCGTGTTGCCGCCGCCCATGTCGCCAAAGTCCACCTTCGGGGCTTCCTTGGCCGAGGCGTCGGCCTCGAAGTAACCCTTGGCCGGGAAGCCGAACATGCCCGCAAACAGGTTGTTCGGGAACGAGCGCGTGAAGGTGTTATAGTCGTTCACGTCGGCGTTAAACTTGTTGCGCTCCACGTTGATGCGGTTCTCGGTGCCCTCAATCTGGGCTTGCAGCTCCTGAAAGTTGGCGTTGGCCTTCAGCTGGGGGTAGTTTTCGCTCACCGCCAGCAGGCGGCCCAGCCCGGCCGAAAGCTGGCTCTGGGCGGCCTGGAATTTCTGAATGTTTTCGGGCGTCAGCTGGTCGGCGTTGAGCTGCACGCTGGTGGCCTTGGCGCGGGCTTCGATAACGCCTTCGAGGGTCGATTTCTCGAAGTTGGCGGCGCCCTTCACCGTATTCACAAGGTTGGGGATGAGGTCGGCGCGGCGCTGGTAGGCGCTTTGTACGTTGGCCCACTGGCCTTTCACGGCCTGGTCGCGCTGCACCATGCCGTTGTAGCCGCACGACGATTGCGAGAGCAAGGTCACCAGCGCGGCGAAATAGAGGAGAAGGCGTTTCATGAGGTTTTGGGGAAGGGGGTGTGTGGAAAGAATGGGGGTGCAGGAGTTGGATGCGGCCGCGCCCCTAAATTTGGCCGAACCCAAGCCTTCGCCAGCGGTTAAGTGGCTGGCAGCGGCTCAAAGTACGCAAGTTCCCTATTACCGTTGTGGCGGCGGCGCTCTACGAGCCGTCTTTCATTTTCTGATTCCTGTTTCCCCTCCAAGGTGAAAGCTATTATTCCAGTGGCCGGCATCGGCTCGCGCCTGCGTCCGCACACCCACACCCAGCCCAAAAGCCTGGTGCCGGTGGCCGGCAACACCATCCTGGGCCACATCATCGACCGGCTGCGCGGGGCGGGCCTCACCGAGTTTGTGTTCATCATCGGCTACCTGGGTGAGAAGATAGAGCAGTACGTGCGCCGCCATTACCCCGACCTCGACGCCACCTTCGTGGTGCAGGAGCCGCGCGAGGGCCTCGGCCACGCCCTTTGGATGGCCCGCGACACCTTTCGCCACGACCCCGATGGCGTGCTCATCCTGCTCGGCGATACTATCGTGGACATTGACCTGCCCGCCCTGCTGCGCCAGCCCGGCTCGGTGCTGGCCGTGAAGGAAGTGAAAACGCCCAGCCTGTTTGGCCTGGTCGAAACCGACGCCACCGGCCGCGTCACGCGGGTGGTCGAAAAGCCGCGCATCCCCAAGTCGAACTACGCGATGGTGGGCCTCTACAAAATCGCCAACCCTGAAAAGCTGGCCGAGGCCCTCGAATGGCTCATCGACACCGGCCGCCGCACCCACGAGGAGTATCAGCTTACCGATGCGCTCATGCACCTCATCGAGGAAGGTGAAACCATGCACACCGCCGCCGTCGATAATTGGTTTGACTGCGGCCGCAAGGAAACCCTGCTCGAAGCCAACGCCCGCCTGCTCGACCAGCCCGAGTTTCGGCAAGTGCGCGCCTACCCCGAGTTTCCCAATACCGTCATTATTCCGCCCGTCAGCATCGGGGCCGACTGCCGCATCGAGCACGCCATCATCGGCCCTAACGTGGCCATCGGCGACCGCACCATCATCCGGCACACCATTATCAGCGACAGCATTATCGGCTCGTATTCCGAACTTAGCTCGGCCGTAATGAGTGATTGCATCATGGGCTCCGACGCCTCATTCAAGGGCTTGAACCACAGCCTGAACCTGGGCGACAACACCGAAATCGACTACGGCCAGGCCCGGGGGTAGAAAAATAGGGGTAATGCGAGCAGTCAGAGTAATTGGGGTAATGTCGTTCTATCAGTTAAACGACTCTACTTCCAGTACTCCAACTACTCGCGCTACTCAAACCACCACGTTGTCAATCAGCCGCACGCCATCCAGGTGGGCGGCCACGCACAGCACTACTTGGCGGCCGGTCTCGTACGCGGCCACCGGCTGTAAGGTCTGGGCATCGGCCACCTCAAAGTACTCGGGAGTAAACTGCGGCTCCTGACTCAGCGCGGCCAGCGCCTGGGCTTGCACCTGCGCGGGCGCCACTCCCTGGCGTACCTGCCCGGCAGCCTGCGTCAGTACTTGGTACAGCAGTGGCGCCACGGCCCGCGCCTCGGCCGAGAGGCGGCGGTTGCGCGACGACATGGCCAGCCCATCGGCCTCGCGGATGGTGGGGTACACCACCAGCTCCAGGTCAAATGACAAGTCGGCCACCAACTGCCGCACGATGGCCGCCTGCTGAAAATCCTTCTGCCCGAAATACGCCGCGTGCGGCCGGGCCAAGTGAAAGAGCTTGCTCACCACCGTGGCCACGCCGTTGAAGTGGCCGGGGCGGTGCGCGCCTTCCATCACGCGCTCCAGCGCCCCAAAGTCAAAGCGCAGCGCCGTGGGCTGCGGATACACCTGCTCCACGGGGGGCATAAACAGCGCCGTGCAGCCGGCCCCGGCCAGCAGGGCCGTGTCCTGCTCGGGCAGGCGCGGGTAGAGGCGCAGGTCGTCGGGGTTATTGAACTGGGTGGGGTTGACGAAGATGCTGGCGATAACAACGTCGCAGCTTGTGGCTGCCGCGCGCACCAGTTGCAGGTGGCCTTCGTGCAAATCGCCCATCGTGGGCACTAGGCCCAGGCGCTGGCCCGCGCGCCGGCTGGCTTCCGTGTAGGCACCTAGCTCAGCGGCAGTAGTAAAAACGTGCATTTAGTTAAGCAATAGAACGATAAGGCTGAGCGAATTTTATTGAAAATTCACGAAAAAATGCGTAATTTTGTGGAGCCAATCTATGGCCTGTTTATAAATCCTTTAGTTCATCCGATATGTCGAAGTTGCGCATCCTGTACGCGGCCACCGAAATTGACCCTTTTCTCCAGACTACGAAGGTAGCGGAGCTGCTGCGCCGCCTGCCGGCCGGAATGCAGGAGTCAGGGGCCGAAATCCGGATTTTCGTGCCGCGTTTCGGCATCATCAATGAGCGCAAAAACCGGCTACACGAAGTAGTGCGCCTCTCGGGCATCAACATTGCCGTGGGCGACGACGAAAAGCCGCTGGTCATCAAAGTAGCCTCCATTCCGACTGCGAAGCTACAGGTTTATTTCATCGATAACGAAGATTACTTCCACCGCAAGTCGGCCCTGGTCGATAAAAACGACAAGTTTTACCTCGACAATGATGAGCGCGCCATCTTCTTCTGCAAGGGTGTGCTCGAAACGGTGAAAAAGCTCGGTTGGTCGCCCGATATCGTGCATTGCAACGACTGGATGACCTCGCTCATCCCGCTCTACCTGAAAACGACCTACAAGAAAGACCCGGTTTTCAAGGATGCTAAGTCGGTATTCACGGTCTACAACAACGAGTTTCTTGACAAATTTGAGGGCAACCTGGTCGAAAAAGCCAAGATGCTCGATATCGACGATGAGATGCTGAATGCCCTCAAGTCGGCCGATTTCACCGGCTTCGTGAAGCTCGGCATGGAGTATGCCGACACGGTAGTGCGCTCGGACGAGGATTTTTCCGATAACCTCAACGGCTTGTTCAAAGAGTATGCTCTGCATAAGCGCCTGAGCCAGGTGGCGGCCGATGAGAACCTGCTCTCCTCGTACCAGGCGCTCTACAACGAGCTGGCCAACTAGCCATTCGGCCCGCCCGCCGTTGGGCGACTTTTCGCTAACTTTGTTGTTCGCGTATCGGCCGCTGGCCTCGCTTTAAGCGGAGCCGGCGGCCGGTTCTGTTTCAGGGAGGGCCAACTGGTAGAACGTCTCTCTGGCGTTAAAATTGCTTAGACCTTCAGCTTGCCGGTCGTTGACCGATGACTTAGTCTCTACATCACTCAACTTTATTCTTCCTGCGCATGTGCGGTATTGTTGCATATCTGGGCCATCGTGAGGCCTGCCCTATCATTCTTAAAGGCCTGCACCGGCTCGAATATCGGGGCTATGACTCGGCCGGCGTCGCGCTGCTCAACGGCGAGCTGAGCGTATATAAGAAGAAAGGCAAAGTGGCCGAACTGGAAAATTTTCTGGCCGACAAAGACACCCATGCCACGGTGGGCATGGGCCACACCCGCTGGGCTACCCACGGCGAGCCCAACGACGTAAATGCGCACCCGCACTACTCGACCTCCGAGCGCATCGCCATTATTCACAATGGCATTATTGAGAACTACGCGGCCCTGAAAAAGCACCTGGAAAAGCAGGGCCACGTATTCCATTCCGACACGGACACGGAAGTATTCGTTAACCTCATCGAGGATATTCAGACGAACAACCACTGCACGCTGGAAGAGGCCGTGCGCCTGGCACTGCACGAAGTGATTGGTGCCTACGCCATTGTAGTGCTGAGCAAGGATGCGCCTAATCAGCTCATTGCGGCCCGTAAAGGCTCGCCGCTGGTTATCGGCATCGGCGAAGGCGAGTTTTTCGTGGCCTCGGATGCGACGCCCATCATCGAGTACACCAACGAAGTAGTGTACGTGAATGACTACGAGCTGGCCGTTATCAAGGATGGCCAGCTGGCCATCCGCTCGCGTGAAGACGTGGTGCAGACGCCCTATATCCAGCGCTTAGAGCTGGAACTGGACAGCATCGAGAAAGGTGGCTACGAGCACTTTATGCTCAAGGAAATTTTTGAGCAGCCGCGCTCCATCCTCGACTCCATGCGCGGGCGCCTGGAGCTGGGCGGCAGCCACCTCAACATGGCCGGCTTCCGCGCCTACGAGCAGAAGTTTGTGAATGCCCAGCGCATCATCATCGTGGCCTGCGGCACCTCGTGGCACGCTGGCCTGGTGGCCGAGTACCTCATCGAGGACCTGGCGCGCATCCCGGTCGAGGTGGAGTACGCCTCGGAATTCCGCTACCGCAACCCCGTTATCTCGGAGCGCGACATCGTTATCGCCATCTCGCAGAGCGGCGAAACGGCTGATACGCTGGCCGCCCTGGAGCTGGCTAAGAGCAAGGGTGCCACCATCTTTGGCATTTGCAATGTGGTGGGCAGCAGCATTGCCCGCGCTACCGATGCGGGTGCCTATACCCACGCCGGCCCCGAGATTGGCGTAGCTTCGACCAAAGCCTTCACGGCCCAGGTAACGGTGCTCACCTTGCTGGCCATGTGCATAGGCCAGCGCCGCGGCACGCTCTCCGATACCAAGCTGCGTGAGTTGGTGACGGAGCTGCACAACATCCCGACCAAGGTAGAGAAGGCGCTGAAGCTGGACGCTGAGATTCAGAAAATCGCTGAGACGTTTAAAGACGTGCCCAACTTCCTGTACCTGGGCCGGGGCTACAACTTCCCGGTAGCCTTGGAAGGCGCGCTGAAGCTTAAGGAAATCAGCTACATCCACGCCGAGGGCTACCCCGCTGCCGAGATGAAACACGGCCCCATTGCCCTCATCGACGAGAATATGCCGGTGGTGGTTATCGCCACCAAAGACAGCTCGTACGAGAAGGTAGTGAGCAACATTCAGGAGGTGAAAGCCCGCAAGGGCCGCATCATCGCCGTGGTGACGGAAGGCGACACGACCATCCCCGGCATGGCCGAGTTTGTGATTGAGGTGCCGGCTACCTCCGAGGTGCTGATGCCCCTCGTGTCGGTGGTGCCGCTGCAATTGCTGAGCTACCACATTGCTGTGCTGCGTGGCTGCAACGTGGACCAGCCCCGCAACCTCGCCAAGTCGGTGACGGTAGAGTAAGCCGCTGCTTACTTGTTAAAAAGGCAGAAGCCGCCCCACCCAGGGCGGCTTCTTGCGTTACTTTGGCTTCTGAACAACCTTCTTTTTCCTTCCCATGCCCCACCAGATTATCCTCACCGACCAGGCGCCCGCGCCCATCGGCCCCTACTCCCAGGCCATCAAGGCCGGCAATACCGTGTATGTGTCGGGCCAGATTCCGCTGAGCGCCGCCGGTCAGCTCGTGGGCGAAGGCGACGTGAGTGCCCAAACCCACCAGGTGCTCCAAAACCTGACGGCCGTGCTAAAGGCCGCCGGCCTTCAGCTTACCGACGTGGTGAAGTGCTCCATCTTCGTAAAAAACCTGGGCAACTTTGCCACCATCAACCAGATATACGGCACTTACTTCGACGAGGCTACGGCCCCGGCCCGCGAAACGGTGGAAGTAGCCCGCCTGCCGCGCGACGTGGAAGTGGAAATCTCCTGCATCGCGGTGGGGTAGTAGCGTGGACTTGGTAGTCCGCGTACGAGCGCAGCGAGTATTTATTTTAGAACGACCCAAGAACCAGTTACTCGTTGCGCTCGTGCGCGGACTACAAAGTCCACGCTACCCCTATCGTACCTTCGTCCTATTATGAGTGATAGACCTGTTCGGGTGCGTTTTGCACCTTCGCCCACTGGGCCGCTGCACATTGGTGGCGTGCGCACGGCGCTGTATAACTACCTGCTGGCCCGTAAGCTGGGCGGCACCATGATTTTGCGCATTGAGGACACCGACCAGAATCGGTTTGTGCCCGGCGCCGAAGACTACATCCGCGAAAGCCTGGAGTGGGTGGGCATCGAGCTGGACGAAAGCCCCTGGAAGGGCGGCCCGCACGCGCCTTACCGCCAGAGCGAGCGCAAGCCCATGTACCGCGAATACGCCGACCAGCTCATCCGCGACGGCTACGCGTACTACGCCTTCGACACCCCCGAGGAGCTGGATGTGATGCGCGAGCGCCTGCAAGCCGCCAAGGTACCCAACCCGCAGTACAACAGCATTACCCGCGCCCAGATGCGCAACTCGCTGACGTTGCCTGAGGACGAGGTAAAGGCCCTGCTCGACGGCGGCGCGCCCTACGTCATTCGCCTCAAAGTGCCGCGCAAGGAGGAAATCCGCTTTCAGGACATGATTCGGGGCTGGGTGGTGGTGCACTCCTCGGCCGTGGACGACAAAGTGCTGATGAAATCGGACGGCATGCCGACCTACCACCTAGCCAACATCGTGGATGACCACCTGATGGACATCTCGCACGTTATCCGGGGCGAAGAGTGGCTGCCCTCGGCGCCGCTGCACGTGCTGCTCTACCGCTACCTGGGCTGGGAAAAGACCATGCCGCAGTTTGCCCACCTGCCGCTGCTGCTCAAGCCCGACGGCACGGGCAAGCTCAGCAAGCGCGACGGCGACCGCCTGGGCTTCCCGGTGTTTGCGCTGGAATGGCGCGGCACCGATGCCGAGACCGGCGAGCCGACCGTGAGCAAAGGCTACCGCGAGGAAGGCTACCTGCCCGAGGCCCTGGTCAACTTCCTGGCCTTCCTGGGCTGGAACCCCGGTACGGCGCAGGAGATTTTCTCGCTAGATGAACTGATTCAGGCCTTCTCGATGGACCGCGTGAGCAAGTCGCCGGCCAAGTTTGACCAGAACAAGGTCAAGTGGTTCAACGAGCACTACCTGCGCGCCAAAACCAACGAGGAATTGGCGCCCTACCTGCTCACGGCCCTGGCTGCCCACCACATCGACTGCACCCCCGAGAAAGCCGCCCAGATTGTGGGCGTCATGAAGGAGCGCGTGAGCTTCCCGCAGGATTTCTGGCAGGAAGCCAAGTACTTCTTCGATGCCCCGATGGAGTACGACCAAGCGGTGGTCAGCAAGAAGTGGAATCCCCAGGTGTCGGCCGCCCTCGGTGCCTACGCGGGGGCCCTGCCCACGGCTGCCAGCGCCAGCGCCGACGACCTAAAAGCCCTTTTTACCAGCACCGTCGAAGGCCAGGGCCTCAAGCCGGGCCAGGTGCTGCAAGCCCTGCGCGTGGCCGTGACCGGCGCTGCCGCCGGCCCCGACCTGTTTGAGACGCTCGCCATTCTGGGGGCCGACGAAGTGGCCGGGCGCCTGCGCACGGCTGTGGAGAGGTTAGGCTAGCCTAGCCGTCAGTCATTCTACCAAACCCTCTGGCTACGTGGCCAGAGGGTTTTTTTATGGCTCTGTTTTAAATGATAATGACGTAAAAAGGGGTTTGCAGCGGCTTAGAAAGCTCTGGCGAGCGAATAGCGAGGCCAACGTGTTAGTGGCAAGTGGTTTGGGGTTTGGTAAAGAGGGATGTCGCACCTTATTTTTGGCCGCTTCTCTTTTTCTTCACCTTTATTTCATTCTGCTATGAAAAAATGCTTTTCGCTCTTTGTTTTTGCGCTCTTTGGGGGTAGCACCGCCTTTGGGCAGTGCGTGTACACGACCACGAAAGATGGCAATTTCTCCGACCCCAGCATTTACACCGGGGGCTGCACCACGATGCCCGCTGCCGGCAGCACCATTATCATCAACAATAAGGTGGTGCTGAACCAAAGCTTTACTAGCACCGGGACCATTACCATCGGGGCAACTGGCGCGCTGGTGCAGGATGCTACTAGCCGCACCCTGGCCATGAATGGGGGCACGCTCACCATTGCGGCCACCACCGCCCGGGCGCAGCCGCAGTTGTCGGTAGCCGTGCTGAATCTTGCGAAGACTACGGCCAATGTGGGGGCCAACTCCACAATATCCGTGGGCTGCACGCTCTTTACCGGCAACCAGACGACCATCAACCTGGGGAATAACTCGCTGCTCAACGTGCTGGGCAACGTGGATGTGGCCACCGGTAACCCCGGTATTGTGGGGCCGGCCACGGGCACGCCGGCCGGCTTGCGCATCAACGGCAACATTGTGAACAACAGCGGGGGCGGGGCCAAGCTTTTCACCACCGCCAACCTCATTGCCTGCGTGCAGCAAAAGACGATTCCGGCGGGCTGCACCACGTCCAGTACCAGCATCGTGACGCCCCCGGCCAGCAACGACCCCACCTGCCAAACGGTGTTGCCGGTGACCCTGACGCGGTTTTCGGCCACCGAGCTACCCGAAAAGAAGCAGGTGCTGCTGAGCTGGGCCACGGCCAGCGAGGTTGATAATGCCTATTTTGCCGTGGAGCGCTCGGTGGATGGGCATGGCTTTGAGACGCTGGGGCGGGTGGAAGGAGCCGGCAGCAGCAACAACCCCCACACCTATACCTACGTGGACGAGGCGCCCGTGGCAGACCTGGCCTACTACCGCCTGCGCCAAACGGATTTTGATGGCTCGGTCACCTACTCGCCCACGGTGGTGCTAACCGCCCGCTCGGTGGCGGCCGACTGGCTCCAGCCCCTGGACGCCCCCCGCAGCTACGCCGTGCGCGGCAACCTGGGCGGTGGTGGCCAGTTGGCGGTGCTGGATGTGCTGGGCCGCCCCCTGTATACCCAAACCCTGGCGGCCAGCCCGGCGCTGGTGGTGCTGCCGGCGCTGCCCACGGGCGTGTACCTGTTTCGGCTGGTGACCCCGCAGGGCCGGTTTACGGCGCGGCAGGCGGTGGCCGCCGGCCGCTAGCTACCCGCTGCGCAGGGCCGGCTCCGGCCGCTCGCCCCCGCACCAAATCCTTGCCCCAGGCCGCGCCGTATGCACTACGGCGCGGCCTTTTGCGTGCCGGGGCGCGCCCCTTTCGTTGCTCTCACTCCTGTTATCACGCGGCTCTCATGGCTAAAAAACCCACCAAACCCAAGCAAAAGGCGCCCGAGCCCGAAAAGAAAGCCCGCGTGCACAAGGAGCTCGAAGGCTTCGAAATCGGCGTTAACCCGCTGGGCGAAATCACGTCCAACTACTCCATTGAGCAAATAAACCAGTTTCTGGGTCGCCACGTGCGCGACAAGAAGATAGTGCACCGCGAAGGGCAGTTTGGCGAAGAAGCCCAGGCCAAAACTGCCGCCGAAGAGGCCCGCCTGGCCCTGGAAGACGCCAAAAACTTCCCCGTAGCCGATGGCCCCGAGGAGCCCGAAGAAACCGACGAGGACTTTATGAAGCGCACCAGCCGCGAGGCCAAGCGCAAAAAAGCCGCCGCCACCGACGAAGACGAAGCCGCCGAAACCCGCCGCGAGCTGCCCGAGTAGCCCGCCGGCGCAGGCTGTAGAGTTGAGCCTTGTATAGTTGGAGTAACTAGACAAGGCCCAACTCTACAAGGTTCGCGAGGGCGGCAGGGGCCAAATAGGCGGGCGCGCTACATTTGCGCCTCACCCAACCGCCGCTTTTGCCATGCGCTCGCACGACGTTGACTACCGTATTCTGGGCTCCGACATTCAGGTGCTCGAAGTAGAGCTGGACCCGCAGGAAACCGTGATTGCCGAGGCCGGCGCCATGGTGTACATGGACGAGGCCATTGCCTTCGAAACCAAAATGGGCGACGGCTCCTCGGCCGACCAGAGCATCCTGGGCAAGCTATTTTCGGCCGGCACGCGCCTCATTACCGGCGAAAGCCTGTTTCTAACCCACTTTACCCACCGGGGCAGCCACGGCAAGAGCAAGGTGGCCTTTGCGGCGCCCTACCCGGGCACTATCATTCCCGTTGACCTCCGCACGCTGCCCCAGGGCCTCATTGTGCAGAAGGACGGGTTTCTGGCCGCCGCGCGGGGCACCCAAATCAGCCTGCACTTCAACCAGAAATTCGGGGCCGGCCTGTTTGGCGGCGAGGGCTTCATCCTGCAAAAGCTCACCGGCGATGGCAAAGCTTTCGTACACGCGGGCGGTACCATCATCGAAAAGCACCTGCACAACGAGCTGCTGCGCGTAGACACGGGCTGCGTGGTAGCCTTCGAGCCGGGCATCGACTTTAGCGTGGCCCGGGCCGGGGGCCTCAAGTCGATGATATTTGGGGGTGAGGGGCTGCTGCTGGCCACGCTGCGCGGCACCGGCCGCGTCTGGATTCAGTCCATGCCCATCAAGAAGCTGGTGCAGGCGCTGGCGCCCTGGGGCGGCAACGCCCGCAAGGAAAGCGGCACCGCGCTGGGCGGCCTCTTCGGTGGCCTGCTCGACGAGTAGGCGCCCCCGGCCGTTAGGTTAGTTGCCGCCGGCCAGGTGATAGGCCACCACGCCCAGCGTCACCACCAGGGCCACTACCAGCGCCCCTATCAGCAGCAGCATCCGCCGCTTGGGCGCCCCGGCAGCCGCTAGCTGCTTGGCCCCGTTGAAGGACGAGCGGCGGTAGGGGCTGGGCGACGAGCGGCGGGCAGGGCTGAGGTGTGGGGAGGCCATGATAGCAGCGGGGGGAAAGACAGGCAGGCAGAATTATAAATTAGCAAAGCGTGAAGCCAAAAATACGCTACCGGTTGCCAAGTGGTTTGTGGCAGGAGGCTAAATCGTTAATTATTCGCCCACTGAGCCCCTGCGCAAGTCGGTATGCGGCCTCCGTACAGCGGGCTATGTTGCTGGGCGCGCCGGCCGGGCCTTCTGGGTTTTCTCTTATTTAGCTGCCCGCGCCTACCCGCTGCCATGCATATTGCGTTTGCCCCCAATTACGTGCTGCCTCTGCCGCCCGGCCACCGCTTTCCCATGCTGAAATACGAGCTGCTGCCCGAGCAGCTGCTGCACGAAGGCACGGCTACGGCCAGCGACTTCTTTGTGCCCACGGCGCCCCCGCTGGCCGAGGTGCTGCGCACCCACGAGCCCGATTACGTGCACCGCCTGCTACACGGCCAACTCACACGGCCCGAAGAGCGGGCCAGCGGCTTTCCGTGGAGCCCGGCCCTGGCCGAGCGCGAAATGGTGCTGCTGGGCGGCACCATCGGCTGCGCGCAGCGGGTGCTGGCCGGCGCGGGGGTGGCCCTCAACATTGCCGGCGGCACGCACCATGCCTTTGCGGGCCGCCCCGAGGGCTTTTGCCTGCTTAATGACCAGGCCGTGGCCGCTAACTGGCTGCTGGCCCACGAGCCGGCCCGGGTGCGCCAGATTTTGATTATCGACCTCGACGTGCACCAGGGCAATGGCACGGCGGCCATTTTTCGGCACGAGCCGCGTGTGTTTACCTTTTCGATGCACGGGGCGCGCAATTTTCCGGGCCGCAAAGAGGCGTCGGACCTGGACCTGGCGCTGCCCGATGGCCTCGGCGATGCCGACTACCTGGCCCAACTGGCCGATGTGCTGCCGCGCCTGCTCGACGAGCAGGTGCGGCCCGACTTCGTATTCTACCTCAGCGGCGTCGATGTGCTGGCCACCGACAAGCTGGGCTACCTGGCCCTTAGCCGCGCCGGCTGCCGCCGCCGCGACGAGTTGGTGCTGGCCGCCTGCCACCGGCGCGGCCTGCCCGTGGTGGTGTGCATGGGCGGCGGCTACTCCGAGCGCATTGCCGACATCGTGGAGGCCCACGCCAACACCTACCGCGTGGCCGCCGACTTGTGGGGGTAAAGCTGGCTGCACAGCAAAAAGCCCCGCTCCAGGGTAGGAGCGGGGCTGGTAGGGCTGGCTAGTGCACAGGCTTAGCTATGGCTTTGGTTCGAGGGGCGGTTGGGGTCGTTATCTGTGCCGCTGAACGTCTTAGAAAACCAATCTTTGATTTCGTCGATGGCGTGGCCGGTTTTCTGCTGAATGTTGCCGAAGAACTCGTCCTGCTTGCCTTCGTCGTAGGTCAGGTCATCGTCGGTGAGCTGGCCCCACTTCTGCTTGGCAGCGCCTTTGATTTCGTTCCAGTTGCCACGAGCGCGCAGCTCGGTTTGGTCGTTTACGTTATTATTGTTGACGTCCATGAGTGAAAAAACGTGAAGGGGTGGGTTGTGCGGTTTATACGGCAACGATAAGCTGGAGGTTAGACTTCGCTATTTTTTCGCCGCGCACCCATTTACTTGCGGCTCCCGACTTCACCAACCCTGCATGGACGACCTGCGCCTGACGCTCCAAACCCTGGCCCCCGACGACCGCCGTGACCTTGCCCAGTTTATGCAGTGGCAGCGCCGCCGCGCCACTGGCCGCCAGGATGTGCGCCTGCTCGATTTGCTGCTGCACCCCAAGGAGTATTCGTCGGAAGTACTCATTGGCAAGCTTTACCCCGACGCGCCCAACCCCGTGGCGTACTACGCCCTGCGCAAGCGCCTGTTTAAGCAGCTCACCGATTTTCTGCTGCTGCGCCAGCGCCAGCACGATGCCACGGCCGCCACGCCGGTGCGCGGCCACCTCACGCTGGCCCAGTACCTCTTCGACGCCGGCGTGCCGCGCCTGGCCTGGTCTATGCTGCGCAAAGCCGAAAAGCTGGCCCTCGACGCCGAGCAGTACGAGCCCCTGAATGCGGTGTACAACGTGCAGATTCAGCACGCCCACTCGCCCCACGCCGAGCCGCTCGACGCCATCATTGAGCGGCGCCTACGCAACAAAAAGGCCGCCGATGAGGAAGAGCGCGCCGGCATTGCCGATGCCCTGCTGCGCCAGCGCCTGCGCCAGGCCCGCCTGCACGGCCGGGGCGCCGTGCCTGTCGATGAACTGCTGCGCAGCATCCTGGTCGAGTATGACTTGCAGGAGGCGTTTGCCCGCTCGCCCTCGCTGCTCACGCGGCTGCTCAGCATTGCGCGCCACGCCATGCTGGTGCGCGGCGACTTTGTGCGCTTCGCGCCCTTTATGGAGCGCTGCTACCGCCTCATGGAGCGCCGCCACGGCTTTGCACCCGCCCACCGGGGCCACCAGCTGCGGCTGCTGTATATGCTGGCCCACGCCCTGTACCGCGCCCGGCGCTTTGCCGAGTCGGTGGCCTACCTGGAGCAGGGGCTGGCCGTGCTGGCCGCCGCGCCGGGCCGGCAGTTTGCCGAGGTGGGGCCGCGGCTCACGTTTTTGCTGGCCGCCAACTACTCGTTTCTGAACCGCAACCGCGATAGCATTCAGCTGCTGGAAGCAGCCCTGAAAGCCCAGCCCGCGCTGCTGCCCGCCGAGCAGCTCACGGCCCGCTTGCAGCTCACCTTCCATTATTTCGCCGAAGGCAGCTTTGCCAAGGCCAGCCAGACGCTCATCAGCCTCGACCGCACCGACCACTGGCTGGAGCAGCACATGGGCCTGGAGTGGCTGCTGAACCACAACATCGGCGAGCTGCTCATTCAGCTGGAGTTGGGCAACCCCGACGTGGCCCTGGTGCGCCTGCGGGCCATCGAGCGGCGCCTGCACGAGCAGTTTCCGGCCGCCGAGGCTACCGAGGTGGCGCCCGCCGTGCCGCTGGGCGGCCCCTACCACGCCGTGGTGCGCTACCTGGAGCTGGTGCACGAAATCCTTAACGACCCGGCCGTGGCCACTACGCCGGCCTTTGCGCAGCGCGTGGCTACCATGCCCGCGTTTTTGGCCGAGGCGCAGGAAGACTTGCAGATACTGAGCTTCTTTGCCTGGCTGCGGGCGCGGGTGCTGGGTCGGCCCTACTACGAGGTGCTGCTGCAAGTGGCGCGCTAGGGGCGAGGCTAGGCGGGCGGCCCTGTGCCACTAGCGCTGGCGAGAATACGGCGTTGAGCAATAGCGAAAAAACGCTCCCCGTTTGCTGGCAGGACGCTGGCAAACGGGGAGCGTTTTAGTGGAGTAGCCTGGGCGCAACTGGTAGTGCGCACAAACTGCAAGGCCGCGCTACAGCTCCTTGCGGAGCCGGGCCACCGGGATGTTGAGCTGCTCGCGGTACTTGGCCACCGTGCGGCGGGCGATGTTGTAGCCGCGGGCGTTCAGCATCTTCTCCAACTTGTCGTCGCTGAGCGGGTGGTCCTTTTTTTCACCGCCGATGAGGTCGCGCAGGATGCTTTTCACCTCGCGGCTGCTGGCGTCTTCGCCCGAGTCGGTGGCAATACCCTCCGAGAAGAAGAACTTGAGCGGGTAGATGCCGTGCTCGGTCTGGATGGACTTAGAGTTGGCTACCCGGCTCACCGTTGAGATATCCATGCTGATGGCCAGCGCGATATCCTTCAAAATCATGGGCCGCAGCTTCGAGTCATCGCCCGTCAGGAAAAACTCGCGCTGGCGCTCCACAATGGCCGACATCGTGCGCAGCAGCGTGTTCTGGCGCTGCCGGATGGCATCAATAAACCACTTGGCCGAGTCCAGCTTTTGCTTGACGAAGCTCACGGCCTCCTTCATCTTCTGGTCCTTCTTGGCCGCCTTGTCGTAGGTTTGGAGCATCTCGCGGTAGTCGCGGCTCACGCGCAGCTCGGGGGCGTTGCGAGCGTTCAGGGTCAGGTTCAGCTCCCCATTGTCGTTGGTGAGGATAAAGTCGGGCATGAGGTACTGCGCGCCGCCGCTTCCCTTGCCGCCGCCCATCGGGCCGCTGCCGCCCGGCTTGGGGTTCAGCTTCAGGATGACGGCTACCGCCTCTTTCAACTCCTCGTCCTCTAGGTCGAGCCGCTGCTGAATGCGCTGGTAGTGCTTCTTGGTAAACTCGTCGAACGTTTCGGTGAGAATGCGCTCGGCGTTCTGGGTAGCTTCGTCCTGCGGGCGGCGCTCCAGCTGCAAGAGCAGGCACTCGGGTAGGTCGCGGGCGGCAATGCCCGGCGGGTCAAACTGCTGCACCACGTGCAGCACGGCCTCAATCTCACCCTCACTCACTTCCAGGTTCTGGCTGAATGCCAGGTCATTGGCAATAGCAGCCAGGTCGCGCCGAATGTAGCCGTCGCCATCGATGGAGCCCACGAGTTGCTCGCCGATGGCCTGTTGCCGCTCGTTGAGCTGCGCAAAGTGCAACTGGTCGAGGAGCGAATCTTGCAGCGAGCCGCTGGTGTCGGCCAGGGGCATGTCGCGTTCCTCCTCGTCGCCGGGACCGTCGCCCTGCATCTTGTAGCCCGCAATCTCGTCATCGTTGACATAGTCGCTGATGTCGATGTCGTGGTTGTCGTTGTCGATGCCCAGGGCCTCGGGCTCGGCGGCGGGCTCGGGGCGCTCGTCGGCGTAGTCATCGGGGCCGGGGCCCTCGTCGCTCATTTCGGCGGCCCCGCCAAAGTCCTCATCCAGCGTCGTATCGTCACTGTCGAGCGAGTCGTTGGGGTCGTCGGCGGGCGTTTCGTCGTTGGCCGCGTCGTCGCGCTCGTCGGCGTCGTCGCTGTCACCTTCTTCGAGGGCGGGGTTGCCCTCCATCTCCTCCTTAATGCGCGTTTCCAGCTCGGCCGTCGGAATCTGGAGCAGCTTGATAAACTGAATCTGCTGGGGCGAGAGGCGCTGCGAAAGAAGCTGTTTTAAATCAAGGCGTTGCATAAGAAGAGGCGGAGGATAAAACGCGGAAGCAGGTAGCCGGTAAAGAGTACCATACGCAGCCGGCGCAAGCTAGGTCGTAAGCGGGCCGCGGCAATTTCCGGCCGCGCCGCGCAATCGCTACGCTGGCCCCGGCTTTACCTTTACCGGCTCAACTGCTTTTGCTACCTGCTTATGCCTGCCGACCAACTGCGCCGCACCCGCATCCAAGACCTGCTCACAAGTACCGACCTCAACCGCGAAGTGCTGGTAAAGGCCTGGGTGCGCACCCGCCGGGGCAACAAATATGTGCAGTTTATTGCCCTCAACGATGGCTCAACCATCCACACGCTGCAAGTGGTGGCCGATGCCGAGAAATTTCCGGAGGAAAGCCTGAAGGACATCACCACCGGCGCCTGCCTGGCCGTGCGTGGCCAGCTCGTAGCCAGCCAGGGCAAGGGCCAGTCGGTCGAGATTCAAGCCACCGAAATCACCGTGCTCGGCACGGCCAACCCCGAGGAATACCCGCTGCAAAAAAAGGCCACCTCGCTGGAGCACCTGCGCGAAATTGCCCACCTGCGCCCCCGCACCAACACCTTCGGGGCGGTGCTGCGCATCCGGCACGCGCTGGCCTTTGCCATCCACCAGTATTTCAACGAGCACGGCTTCTACTACGTGCACACGCCCATCATCACGGGCTCCGACGCCGAGGGCGCGGGCCAGATGTTCCGGGTAACCACGCTGCCCCCCGAGCACCCGCCCCGCACCGACGACGGCTCGGTGGACTACAGCCAGGACTTCTTCGGCAAGCAAACCAACCTCACCGTATCGGGGCAGCTCGAAGGTGAACTGGCCGCTATGGCCCTGGGCAGCGTCTACACCTTCGGCCCCACCTTCCGGGCCGAAAACTCGAACACCGCCCGCCATCTGGCCGAGTTCTGGATGATAGAGCCCGAAGTGGCCTTCAACGACCTGGCCGACAACATGGACTTGGCCGAGGACTTTCTGCAAAGCCTGGTGAAGTACGCCCTGACCAACTGCGCCGACGACCTGCAATTTCTTAACGACACCTACGACAAGGAACTGCTAGCGCGCCTCAGCTTCGTGACGACCAACGAGTTTCAGCGCCTCACCTACACCGAGGCGGTCGAGATTCTGAAATCGGCCAAGAAGAAATTTGAATTTCCCGTGGACTGGGGCACCGACTTGCAGAGCGAGCACGAGCGTTACCTCGTGGAGAAGCATTTTAAAAAGCCGGTTATCCTCACGAACTACCCCAAGGAAATCAAGGCCTTCTACATGAAGCTCGACGACGATGGCCGCACCGTGCGGGCCATGGACGTGCTGTTTCCCGGCATCGGCGAAATCATCGGCGGCTCGCAGCGCGAAGAAGACCTGGCCAAGCTGCAAACCCGGATGCAGGAAATGCACGTGCCCGAAGACGAGCTGTGGTGGTACCTCGACACGCGCCGCTTCGGCACGGCGCCGCACGCGGGCTTCGGCCTGGGCTTCGAGCGCCTGGTGCTGTTCGTGACCGGCATGACCAACATTCGCGACGTTATTCCCTTCCCGCGCTTCCCGAAAAACGCCGAGTTTTAGGTCCGAAAAAGCGGCTTCCGACGGGAAGTCGCTTTTTTTAGGCGTTGCCCAGCGGCTACCGGGGGTGGCTTAGCTGTTGCATCTGCTCGTACTGGTGCTGGGCTTGGTCGTGCAGGCGCTGGGCCAGGTTTTGGCCTGCTCTTCCCAGCTGAATTCTTTGAGCAGGGCCGCCGCCCGCTGGTCAATGGCTGCCCGGTCGGCATCCGTGAGCGGGTGGTAGAGGCGGGACACCTAGTCGATAAAGCCAAACTCATTTTGCGCCAGGTTGTGCTCGGTCATCAGGATAACCACGGTACGAGCCAGACCCAGGATAAAGCGAAACAGGCCCGCCAGCTTCTCATCCACCGTGTCGAAAGCGCGGCGGTCGGTGAGCTGGCCCGCAATCTCGTGAAAGCGCATGATGGCCCCGCTATTATCTTGGGAAAGAGCATGATGTAGAGCAGGAAGTCCCAGAACGACTTGAGCGGCTTGTTCATGCCCCGGTACACGTCGATGGTATAGGTGAGCTTTTCGAAGGTGAAAAAGGCGATGCCGATGGGCAGCACTATTTCCCGGCTCAGGGCCGGCCCACCCAGAGAGGTGCGCACGGCGCTCACATTGCCGAGGAAAAAGTTGGCGTACTTGAAATAAGGCATCATACTCACGTTGAGTATGATGCTTATTATCAAGAAAATGCGTTGTTTCCAGCGCACAGTAGCCGCACCCATAAACCGGATGAGCCCGAAGTTGACTACCACCGACCCCAGGAAGAGCGTCAGAAAGCTGAGTCCGCTTTAGGCGTAAAATAGTAGGCTGGTCACCAGGGCTACCGCATTCTTGAGCCGCTGGGGAGCCAACCAGCACAAGCAAAGGAAAGCGGGCAGGAAATAGAAGAGAAAGAGCGGACTGCTAAAAACCATGCGCTAAAAAAGAAGCTGCCCCAGTCGGGAGCAGCTTCAAAACTACGTATAGAAATCGTGAGGCTTAGCGCCCCCCGCGACGCCCGCCGCCGCCGGGCTGCCCCCCGCCCGGCTGGCCGCCGCCCCCAGGCTGGCCGCCGAAGCCACCGCGCTGGCCCCCGCCTGGCTGCCCGCCGGGGTTGCCCCCGCCAAAGCCGCCGCGGTTACCTTGCGGGCCTCGGTCAACGTCACCCCGGTTGCCCGGCTGGCCGCCAAAGCCGCCCCGGTTGCCTTGCTGGCCCCGGTCAAAGCCGCCGTGCTCGTCGTGGTCGCGCCGGTCGTTGTCGAAGCGGGGCTGGCCGCCGAAGCCGCCCCGGTTGCCATCGCCCCCGAAGCCGCCGCGGTTACCGTAGCCGCCGTGGTCGTAACCCCCGTGGTTGCCGTAGCCGCCCCGGTCGTAGCCATACACGCGGCCCGCGCCGTACTCGTGGCCGTTGTAGCGCCCGCTGCCACCGTAGCCGCCGCCGCGGTACACGGTCACGTACTGCGGATAGCGCTGGCGGTAAGTGCTGATATACTGCCAGGGCTGGGCCCCCACGTAGCTCACGGGTACGGGGTGAAAATAGTAAGGGTCATAGCCATCCAGGTAGGGCACCTGTATCCACTGCTGGCCATCGAAGACGATGTAAACGCCGTTGTAGATGTCGTAGTAGCCATCAATCTCCGGGATGTAATAGTACTGCGTGCCCTGCGATACGGCCGGCCCCCAGGGCGGCACCCCCCCCCCGATGTTGACGCCCACCCTTACTTGCGCCTGCGCGGCAATGGGGGCAGCGAACGCCAAGCCAATGCCCAGCGCGAAAGCAAGAAAACGAAGGCGAAATTGCATGATTGACACTTGAAAAGAAATGACTCGGTACGGCCTGCATATGCAAGTAGAGTGCCGGGTTTGGGCCCAGGCGGGCCGGCCCGACCGCTTTACGTGCAAGCCCATGAAATAGGCTGCCCCAGGCGGCTGGCCGCCCCGCTCCGGCACCAAAAAGCCCCGCCTTGCCGGCGGGGCTCTAAAGGTGACCAAGCAGCGCGGCGCGGCTAGCGCACCCGGCGCGCTACCACGCGGCCCCGGCGATTAACGCGCTCTACAATGACCGGCCGGCGGCCCGGCTGCTGCACTACCACGGGCTGCCGGCCCGGCTGCTGCACTACCACCGGGCGGTAGTAGCGGGCGTGGTGGTCGCGGTACTGGGTCCAGGGCTGGCGGCCCCGGTAATCGACTACTACCGGGTGAAAGCTGGCCGGGTTGTAGCCGGGTACTGCGGCTACCGGCGCCCAGCGGCCGTTGCGCTGCACCCAGTAGTTGCGGCTGGCCAGGTCGTAGTAGCCGTCGATTTCAGGTACGTAGTAATACTGGGCGCCGGCCGGGGCAGCGGGCCCCCAGGTGGGGTGGCCAAACTGCGCGTTGATGTTTACCTGGGCCTGAGCAGCCGGGGCGGCAAACATGGTAAAAGCACCAAAGACGAAGGCGAGAAGCGGCAAGCGGTAGCTCATGGCTGAAAGAAGAAAGGAGTGAAACAGGATAAGTAAGCCAATTCAAAACCAGTGCCCGAAAACGGGGCTTCCGACCAGCAAGACGATTTTGCGGACCAACCTGCCCACTCTCCCGACCAGCCGGCGCCGCTGCCCAAACCCAAAAAAAGCGCCCTTGCGGGCGCTTTCTGGGCTAAGTAGTCAGCTAGAAGTTCATTGACAGCGGCTAGTCGCGGTCGTGGCCTTTGCCGTGGCCTCTCCCGCGGTCATCATGGTCATGGTCGCGGTCATGCTTGTCATAGCCCTTGCCGTAGAGCTTCTTGGCCTGGCCGGGGGGCAGGCCGTGGGGGTTGCCGCCGCGGTTGTAGGTCCAGGGCTCGGCGCCGCGGTAGTCGATGTACTGCGGGTGAAAGTTGCGCGCGTCGTAGCCTTCCAGGCGCTCATAGCGGTTCCATTTGCCATCGCGCTGCACGATGTAGCGGCGGGCCGGCACATCGTAGTAGGCATTGGCTTCGGGGATGTAGTAGTACTGCGCGTTGGCGGGGGCGCCCACCACCACCGGCGGGGCCGTGTTGATGTTGACGTTAATCTGGGCGTGGGCCGGGCTAGCCACGAGGGCCAGCGCACCGAAGGCGGCCAGGGTAGCCGTTTTTTGAAGCAGGTTCATGCGAAAGAGATGAGGGTGAGGCCAGCACTTACGCAAGGACGGTGCCAAGTGCCCGGGGCTGGGCGCCTTATACGCAGGCGCCTAGCTTTTGGCTTTACGCAGCAGGTAGCGCGTAATGCTGGCCGTGGGCTGCACCCCCGGGGGCTCGGCGCCCACGGCGGTCGAGTGCACATCTACCAAGTCCCACCCCGCCGTTGACAAGTCGCCCAGCGTTTCATTCAGCAGGGCGGTATTATGCTGAAGATTAGTGCGATAGCGGTCAGATGCCAGGTTGTATTCTTCCTCCAGCTTAATAGTTGACTTGCCTTGAAAAGCGGGCGTCAGCAGCAGGTAGCAGTCGTTTTTGTAGGGCGATTTGATGACTGAAATCGTCAGGAAGTCATAGGCGGGCCGGCTGGCCTGGGCCGTAGCACCCAGCGAAACCAGCAAGAACAGCGCGCCCAGGCAGTAGGTGCGAAAGAAGAAAGCCATGTGAAAATGAGTTGGGTGAAGGTGGGTAATAAAGAGGCACTGGCTAGGTACTGGCCAGGCGGCCAGGTGGGTTACTAAAAGCACCGGCACTAATCGGGCCAGTGGCCTGTTGCACCCTATCGGCCCGGCCAACGACGAAAAAACGGCGCATTTACCGCCCCCGCTCGCTCGTTCCCGTACCTTCGCTTGTTCCTCCGACTTCTGCCCGCATGGCTAAAAAAACGGCTACCGCTCCCGTTGCTCCCGCTCCGAAATCCCCCAAGGCCGCTCCTAAAAAAGCCGCTAAGTCCGCCGCCCCCGCTGCCGAAATTTTGACTGCCGCTACGGCTGCCGAACTAGTAGAAGTCGCTAAAAAACAGGCCCCCGATGCGCGGCACAACCTGCCCGTGGGCCGCCAGCCCGCCCCCGCCGGGCTAGCTGTGGCCGAGGCGCACCAAACGCCTGCCAGCCTGCCGCCCCCGGCCGACGGCCCGCTGCTGGGCGCGGCGGCCGAGGCTCCCTACATCGAGGTGTACGGCGCCCGCGAACACAACCTGAAGAACGTGTCGGTGAAGATTCCGCGCGGTAAGTTGGTGGTTTTCACGGGCATATCGGGTTCGGGTAAGTCTAGCCTGGCCTTCGATACCATTTATGCCGAGGGGCAGCGGCGCTACATGGAGACGTTTTCGGCCTACGCGCGCTCCTTCATGGGCGGGCTGGAGCGGCCGAATGTGGACAAGATTGAAGGGTTATCGCCGGTAATCTCGATTGAGCAAAAAACCACCTCGCGCAACCCGCGCTCGACGGTGGGCACGATTACCGAGATTTACGACTTCCTGCGCCTGCTGTACGCCCGCACGGCCGAGGCATTCAGCTACGCCACGGGCAAGAAGATGATTCGGCAGAGCGACGACCAGATTATCAACTACATCCTCAAGCACTACGACGGCAAGAAGCTCATCGTGCTGGCGCCGGTGGTGAAGGGCCGGAAGGGCCACTACCGCGAGGATTTTCAGAAGATTGCCAAGCTGGGCTTCACCAAGGTGCGCGTGGATGGCGAACTGCTCGACATCACGCCCAAGATGCAGGTGGACCGCTACAAGATTCACGACATTGAAATCGTAATTGACCGGCTCGTGGTGAAGGAGGAGGACCGTTTCCGCCTCTCGGGCTCGGTGCAGAACGCCATGACCCACGGCAAGGGCACGATGCTGGTGCTCGACCCCGACGCCAAAAAGGCCGCGCCGCAGTTCTTTTCGCGTTTCCTGATGGACCCCGAAACGGGCATCGCCTACGACGACCCGGCGCCTAACACGTTCAGCTTTAACTCGCCCTACGGCGCGTGCCCGCACTGCGCTGGCATGGGCGAGGTGCAGCAAATCACGGAAGAAACCGTCATTCCCGACCCCAAGCTGAGTATCAGCCGCGGGGCCATCGCGCCGCTGGGCGAGTACCGCGACATCTGGATTTTTCAGCAGCTCCAGCTCATTCTCAAAAAGCACAAGGCTAGCCTGAACACACCCGTTGAAAAGATGGATGCGGAACTGCTCAAGCGCCTACTCCACGGCATTACGCAGGACGATGCCGACGACGCGAAAGCCGTTTATACTGAGCCGTTTGAGGGTATCATTCCCTTCCTGCGTCGGCAGATGGAGTCCGATTCGGACAGCATCCGCGACTGGATTCAGCAGTATACCCAGGCCCAGACCTGCCCGGTGTGCGACGGCTACCGCCTGAAGAAGGAAAGCCTGCACTTCAAGCTGGCCGACCGGCACATCGGTGAGCTGTCGGTGATGGATATCAATGAGTTGAGCGCCTGGTTTGTGGATGTGGAGGAGCGCTTGAGCGACCGCCAAAACCTCATTGCCCGCGAACTGCTCAAGGAAATTCGCAAGCGCATTGGCTTTTTGCTGGAAGTGGGCTTGGACTACCTCAGCCTGCACCGCTCGGTGCGCACGCTGAGCGGCGGCGAAAGCCAGCGCATTCGGCTAGCCACCCAGATTGGGACGCAGCTCGTGGGCGTGCTCTACATCATGGACGAGCCGAGCATCGGCCTGCACCAGCGCGATAACGAGCGGCTAATCAAGGCTTTGCAGCACCTGCGCGATATCGGCAACTCGGTGATTGTGGTGGAGCACGACAAGGATATGATTCTGCACGCTGACCACGTGCTCGACATCGGGCCCGGCGCGGGCATCCACGGCGGCCACATCGTGGCCGAGGGCACGCCCGATGCTATTTTCAACTCCGGCTCGCTCACCTCCGACTACCTTAGCGGCAAGCGTAACATCGAGCTGCGCAAGAAAAAGCGCGAGGGCGAAGGCGCGTTCCTGACGCTGAAAGGCGCTAAGGGTCACAACCTTAAAAACGTCACAGCCAAGTTTCCGCTGGGCAAGCTCATTGCCGTGACCGGCGTGTCGGGCTCGGGCAAGTCGTCGCTCATCCACGACACGCTGTACCCGATTCTCAACAAGCACTTCTTCAACGCCCACCGCGAGCCGCTGGCCTACGGCAGCCTCGACGGGCTGGAGCTGATTGACAAGGTGATTGAGGTAGACCAGTCGCCCATCGGCCGCACGCCGCGCTCGAACCCCGCTACGTACACCGGCGTGTTTACCGAAATCCGGCAGCTGTTTGCCGAGATGGCGGAGGCCAAAATCCGCGGCTACGGCCCGGGCCGCTTCTCCTTCAACGTGAAGGGGGGGCGCTGCGAAACCTGCGAGGGCGCGGGCATCCGCACCATCGAGATGAACTTCCTGCCCGACGTGCACGTGCCCTGCGAAACCTGCAAAGGCCGCCGCTACAACCGCGAAACGCTCGAAGTGCGCTTCAAGGGCAAGAGCATTACCGACATCCTTGACATGACGGTGGAAAAGGCGGTCGAGTTCTTCGAGTTCCAGCCCCGCATCCTGCGTAAAATCAAGACCTTGGCCGACGTGGGCCTAGGTTACCTTACTCTGGGCCAACAGGCCACCACGCTCTCGGGCGGCGAGGCCCAGCGTGTGAAGCTCGCCACCGAACTCAGCAAAAAAGACACGGGCAAGACCTTCTACATCCTCGACGAGCCGACCACCGGCCTGCATTTCGAGGACATTCGCCACCTGGCTGATGTGCTGCATAAGCTCGCCGACAAGGGCAACACGGTGCTCATCATCGAGCACAACCTCGACCTCATCAAAGTGGCTGACCACGTCATCGACATTGGCCCCGAGGGCGGCGCGGGCGGCGGCACCATCGTGGCCCAGGGCACGCCCGAGCAGGTAGCCAAGAGCGGCAAGGGCCACACCAGCCGGTTTTTGGCCGAGGAGCTGAAGACGAGTGTGTACGCCTAGCGTCGGTACGTTGAGGTTAAAAATGCCGCTGGTCGGCCGCTGCTAGCATACCTATGCTGGCAGCGGCCGACCAGCGGCATTTTCGTTGGCTGGCTTAGTTAGAATTCGCTGCGCGCCATGTCGCCCCCTACCTTCCGGCAGTATTCGCGTATTCGCTCCTGCTGAGCTACCTCTTTTTATAGTGAACTGGATTTACTACGTGCCCAACTGGCTGTTTTGGGCGATTTGCTGCGGCGTTACGCTTCTATTTTCCCTGGTGGGGCTGTTTTGGCTGCGGCCTTGGGTCAGGGCCCACGTCAAGGATAGTGCCGAGCACAACGACTTGGTTAGCTATTTCTTAGGCGTGTCGGGCGTTATCTACGGCATCTTGCTGGGGCTGGTGGCGGCGGGCGTGTGGAGTAATTTTCAAACTCTGTCGGGCCAGGTCGATACCGAAGCCACCATTACGGCGGCCCTTTACAACGACCTAGCTACGTATCCGCCCGTCGCCCGCCAGCTGTACCAGCGCGAGCTGAAGGACTACGTTAAGTCGGTTATTCATCAGGACTGGCCCCTGCACCACCGGGGGCAGGTGCCACAGGCGAGCAGTACCAAGCTACGCACTTTCAAGAACGATTTTTTCGCCTTCGTGCCGCCCGATGTGCGCCTGCAAGTTGTGCATCAAGAGGCTATAAATCAGCTCAATGAACTGCTGCTGGCCCACCGCCTGCGGCTGCGTGGCAACCAAGACAACCTGCCGGACTTGCTCTGGTGGGTGCTCATTATCGGGGCCGTGATTAACGTGGCCATCTCCTGGTTTTTTGTGGCCGAAGACGTTACGCATCAGGTCGCGCTCACCTGCCTGATTGCCCTGCTGCTCGGGTCGCTGCTGTTCCTGACGGCGGCCATTGACAACCCTTTTCGCGGGGGCTTCAGCGTGGACGCGAGCGCGTTCGAGTCCGTGCTTTACGAAATGGTGCATTACTGATAAGCCGGTCGCCCGCATCGGCTAAAGCCCGCCCGCCGCTTATTTAGCAAAGCGGGCGAGCGCCTGGTTTGGCTTTGAAGCTCAGCTGCCTGTCGGCCCAAATCGCTCGGTCAAAATCATTTCCGGCGGTAGGCCCGCCGCTTGCAGGCCGTTGGCCACGCTTTCGACCAGGCCCGTGGGGCCGCACACAAACGCCTGCGGTGGCGTGTTGCCAAACCGCGCCACTACCTCGGCCAGCAGGGGCGCATCAACGCGGCGCTGGTAGCCGGCCCAGCTGGGAGGAGCCTGGCGCGTGTAGGTGAGCAGCAGCGTAAACGTGGGGTCGGCCTGCGCCATTGCCTCTAATTCAGCCTGATAGATAACTTCCTCCGGCGTGCGCACGCTGAACAGCAGCACGGCCGGCGTGCGCACCCCCAGCCGCTGGCGGTGGCGCAGCATGGCCATGAGCGGCACCACGCCCGAGCCACCACCCACGAGCAGCAGGGGAGGAGCCCCCGCCGCGCCGCGCCACACGAAGTAGCCGCCGATGGGCCCGCGCACTTCCAACTCGTCGCCCACGGCCACGCCCTCGAAGAGGTAGCCCGATACCTCGCCGTCGGCAATAAGCTCGACGGTCAGCTCAATCTCACCCGTTTGCTCGGGCGGCGAGGCCACCGAGTAGCTGCGCTCGGCCTGGTAGCCGCCCTCGGCGGTGAGGCGCAGGTCGTAGTGCTGGCCGGCCAGGTGGGGGGTCCAGTTAGGCAAGCTGAGTGTGAAGGACTTCACGCGGGGCGTTTCTGGCGCAATGGCCTTGACGGTGGCCCGCTGCCAGGCTACGCGGCTCATAGCTGGCTGCCGGGGCTGCCGGTGGCCTCGTCATCGTCCGAGTAGCGCTGCTCCTTCCACGGGTCGCCGTACATGCTGTAGCCGGCGCGCTCCCAGAAGCCGGGCTCGTCCTGGGCCGTGAAGCGCAGGCCCTGCACCCACTTGGCGCTTTTCCAGAAGTAAAGGTGCGGCACTACCAGGCGGGCCGGGCCGCCGTGCTCGGGCGCCAGGGGCTGGCCGTCGTAGACGAGGCCCACGAAGGCCTTGCCGCCCAGCAGGTCGGCCAGCGGCAGGTTGGTGGTGTAGCCGCCGTAGCAAAACTGCGTCACGAACTGCGCCTCGGGCCGCAGCTTCACGTGCTCCAGCAGTGTGTCCACGCTCACACCGCGCCAGTGGGTGTCGAATTTACTCCACTTCGTGACGCAGTGAATGTCGGGGTTGAAGTCCTGCATCGGCAGCTTATTGAACTCCTCCCAACTCCACTTCACCGGCTCCTCCACCAGCCCTTCGAGCCGAAACTCCCAGTTGGCCAGGTTGATGCGCGGCGTAGGGCCGGCCGTGAGCACCGGAAAATCGGTGGTTTCGTACTGGCCCGGCGGCAGCTTGGGGTTGCTTGCGCGCTTGGGCTGAAAGCCCTTATTGGTGAAAAATCCCACTTTTTTTAAGGATTAATTGATTAATGGTCAATGGATAATGCTGAAATGGCCGAAAGGTTTGGCTAGTATTCCCTAGTGGCCTGCAAGTCATTAACCGTTACCCATTAATCAATTAATCCTTAAAACGCTACTCGTACACAAACCGAACCTCTTGCTTGATTTCGGGGTTCAGGCTCAAGGCCACGGGGCAGGTGTGTGCGGTGCGCTCCATGAGGGCGCGGGCGCGCTCATCGAGGCTAGCGGGCAGGTGCAGCTCCACGGTGAGCTGGGCAATGCGGCGCGGGGCATCCTGGCTCATGATTTTCTGCATCGTGAACGAGCTGCCCACGAGGTCTACCTGGTGGCGCTCGGCCACGATGGCCATCGTGGTGAGGATGCAGGTGCCCAGGGCGGTACCCACGAGGTCGGTAGGCGAAAACGCTTCGCCGCGCCCGTGGTTATCAACCGGGGCATCGGTCTGGATGACAGTGCCCGAAGCCGTGTGCGTAGCTTCGGTGCGCAGGTGGCCCTCGTAGCGGGCGGTGGCGGTGGTGTGGGGCGTGCTCATACTACAAAGCTACCCCGGCGGCGTTAGCGAAACACCGGGTGGCAAAAGCCCGCCCAGTAGGTATTTTTGACTTCCCTATGAACAAAACGCACGTCCTCGCCGCCGGCTGCCTGGCGCTGGCCCTCGCCGGGTGGCGGCCCGCCGCCGCGCAGGAAGCCCGCCCCGCCCGCCCGCCCCAGCCCAGCCGCCCGGCGGCCCCCGCGGCGCGGCCCGCCCCGCCCGCCGAGCGGCCCGGCTACCAGGAGCCGCTGGCCATGCCCTCCGACGAGCAGTCGTACCGCCGCGAAACGGTGTTTGGCATCAACTTCAACACCCAGGGCGGCCTCATCGGGGGGGCCAACGTGCGGGTGGCGCGGGTGCTCGACGAGCGCTGGCTGCGCTTCTGGAGCCTGGAAGGCGTGTCGTTTAAAAACCCCAAGGAGGAAAGCTACACCAACCCTTACACCGGCGGCAGCTACAAGCGCTATAAGGCCAACTACGCCTTTGCGCTGCGGCCATCCATCGGGGTGCAGCGGGTGCTGTTTCGCAAGGCGGCCGATGCGGGCGTGCAGGTGAATGCGCTGCTCAGCGCCGGCCCCTCGCTGGCGTTACTCATGCCCTACTACATCAGCTACGACTACACGGCGCAAAAAAACCGCGCCTTTGGCCCCAATGATGTGGTGGTAGACGAAGCCTACGACCCGGTAAAGCACGCGCAGTACGATTTTATCTACGACCGGGCACCCATCTTCAGCGGCATTTCGCACACGAGCGTGGTGCCGGGCGCCCACCTGCGCGGAGCGCTCAGCTTCGAGTATGGCCGCTACCGCGATGCCGTGGCCGGCGTGGAGGTCGGCTTCCTGGTCGAAGCCTACACCAAGCGGCTGCTCATCCTCAACCCGCCCGCCCCCGCCGACCCCAACAGCCTGAACAAGCAGTTTCTGCCCTCGGTTTACCTAACGCTCTACATAGGTCACCGGAGCTAACTTTGATTGAATTATGAGTGGTGAGTTAGAAAATAGGAATTGTGCAGAGCCCATGCGCAGCCGGCCAACTCATTTCTGCCTGCCTACTTTATAATTCATACTTTATACTTAGCAAGAAGATGGATACGATGCTGCTCTCGCTGCCTATCATTCAGGCCGCACCGATTGCCCCCGCCGCGCCGGCCCGCCCACGTAAGCCCGACTGGCTGCGCGTGAAGCTGCCCATCGGCCCCGACTACGCCGCCGTGCGCAAGCTCGTGGATGAGCACAAGCTGCACACCATCTGCGAATCGGGCAACTGCCCCAACATGGGCGAGTGCTGGGGTGCCGGCACGGCCACCTTTATGATACTCGGCAACGTGTGCACGCGCTCGTGTTCATTCTGCGCCGTGGCCACTGGCCGCCCCAGCGAGTTGGACCTCGACGAGCCGCGCCGCGTGGCCGAGGCCATCGCCACTATGAAGGTGAAGCATGCGGTGATTACCTCCGTAAACCGCGACGAGTTGAAGGACCGCGGCGCCAGCGTGTGGCGCGATACGGTGGTGTTTACCAAGGAGCTGAGCCCCGAAACGACCATCGAAACCCTTATCCCCGACGTGAAGGCCAACTGGGCGGCGCTCGACGTGATGATTTCGGGCGGCCAGGAGGTGATTTCGCACAACATGGAAACCGTGGGCAGCCTCTACCGACTCGTGCGCCCGCAGGGCAAGTACGACCGCAGCCTGGAGCAAATCCGGCGCACCAAGCTGCAAGGCCACCGCACCAAGTCGGGCATTATGCTAGGCCTGGGCGAAACGCAGGACGAAGTACACCAGGCGATGGACGACCTCGTGGCCAACGGCCTCGATATCCTCACCCTGGGCCAGTACCTCCAGCCCACCAAGCGCCACCTCGAAGTAGCCGAGTTCATCCACCCCGATACCTTCGCGGCCTACAAGGAAGAGGGCCTGCGGCGCGGCCTCAAGTACGTGGAGAGCGGCCCGCTGGTGCGCTCCTCGTACCACGCCGAGCGCCACGTCAACGTGCCGATTTAAGGCGCCTAACTCGTTGAAAACGAAAAAGCCCCGTCAACCTGACGGGGCTTTTTTGGTGGGCTAACTTTGGCCTAGCGCACGGCCGAGGGGCGGCGCGTGTCGGTGGGCGGGTAGTTGCTGAGCACCGTGTTCACGATGCGGTAGGTTTCTTCCTCCGAGATGCTGTTCTGGTTGAGCTGGGCCTGGCCCGTGCCGCGCCAAGCCAGCTCCTTGCGGCGGGCATCCACCACGTCGATGATGACGGTGCCGGCCTTGTAGTTGTACGAGCCACCGCCGTAGGGGAAGCCGCCGTAGCCGTAGCCATAGCCGCCATAGCCGTAGCCATAGGGGCTATACGGATAGCCGCCCGCCACCTGCTGCTTATTTTCGACGCGCACGCTATAGGCTACGTACACATCGGGCGAGGTGGTAGTTTCGGTCATGCCTTTGGCTGCCAGGTCTTTGCTCACGGCATCGCGGATGCGCTGGTCCGTGAACGACTCGTAGCCCTTGGCGGGGCCGCCCTCAGTGTCGTTGGTTTGCTTGGGGTACCAGGCCCAGGTTTTGTAAGCGCGGAAATTAACGGCGTGGTCGAAGTCGCTCGACACGCCAACGTTGGCCGACGTGGCGCAGGAGACGAGCCCGAAGGACAGCGCCAGACCCGTGGCCACCAGGGCGGCCGGGCGGGCCAATAGATGCGTGATACGATTCATAATGGTTGAAAGCTAGCGGAATAAAACCCTTGCTGGGAGTAATAAGCTAACGCTAGCTGCCGGGGCAATGTTCCAAAAGAAGTAGGCACGCCGACTATCTGCATTAGCCAATCGACCAAACAGCCAAACGCCCGGCCAAGCCGCTTGCACGTGCTCAACCGGGCGTTTTTTGCTTCCGAGCTTTTAGCTACTGGCCGTTAGCTGTTCGCTTTTCTCTGAAACGAAGCAACTAGCTAAAAGCCAGTAGCCAACAGCTTAATAAGACGGGCCTTTGTCGGTGGGCACCAGGTGCTCGACCTCGTCCACGTACTCCTCCAGCGGCGTGCAGCTGCAAATGAGGTTGCGGTCGCCGTAGGCCGAGTCAATGCGGCTCACGCTGGGCCAGAACTTGGCGTTGCGCACGTAGGGCAGCGGGTACACGGCCTGCTCGCGCGAGTAGGGGCGCGTCCAGTCGTGCACGAGCACCGTGGCGGCGGTGTGAGGCGCGTGCTTGAGCACGTTGTCCTTGGCATCGGCGCGGCCTTCTTCCACGTCGGTAATCTCCTGGCGGATGGCAATCATGGCGTCGCAGAAGCGGTCCAGCTCCTGCTTGCTTTCGCTCTCGGTGGGCTCAATCATGAGCGTGCCGGCCACCGGGAAGCTCACCGTGGGTGCGTGGAAACCGTAGTCCATCAGGCGCTTGGCGATGTCCTCGACCTCAATGCCGGCCTTTTTGAAGTGGCGGCATTCCAGAATCATCTCGTGGGCACAGCGGCCCTGGCTGCCGGTGTACAGCACCGGATAGTGGGCTTCGAGGCGGGCCTTGATGTAGTTGGCGTTCAGGATGGCCAGCTCCGTAGCGCGCGTGATGCCGTCGCCGCCCATCATCGAGATGTAGGCGTAGCTGATGGGCAAAATGCTGGCCGAGCCCCACGGCGCGGCCGATACGGCGCCGCTGCTGCGGCCCTCCACCGGCACCACCACGTGGCCGGGCAGGTAGGGCTCCAGGTCGGCCACTACGCCGATGGGGCCCACGCCGGGGCCGCCGCCGCCGTGCGGAATGCAGAACGTTTTGTGCAGGTTGAGGTGGCACACGTCGGCGCCGATGCTGGCGGGCGAGGTGAGGCCCACCTGGGCATTCATGTTGGCGCCGTCCATGTACACCCGGCCGCCGGCCTGGTGAATGAGCTCGCAGATTTCGATAATCGTCTCCTCATACACGCCGTGCGTGCTGGGGTACGTCACCATGAGGCAGCTCAGGCGGTCGGCGTGCTGCGCGATTTTGGCGCGCAGGTCGGCCATGTCTACGTTGCCGTCTTCGGTGCTCTTCACCACCACTACCTGCATCCCGGCCATCACGGCTGAGGCGGGGTTGGTGCCGTGGGCTGAGGCCGGGATGAGCGCCACTGTGCGGTGCAACTCGCCGCGGCCCTCGTGGTAGCCCCGGATGGCCAGCAGGCCGGCGTATTCGCCCTGCGCGCCCGAGTTGGGCTGCAAGCTCACGGCCGCGAAGCCGGTTACTTCGCACAGCCAGGCTTGCAGGTCGCGGATAATCTGCTGGTAGCCCACCGTCTGGTCGGCCGGCGCGAAGGGGTGCAACTGGCCGATTTCGGGCCAGGTCACGGGAATCATCTCGGCCGTGGCATTCAGCTTCATGGTGCACGAGCCCAGCGGAATCATGCTGTGCGCCAGGCTCAAGTCCTTGTTTTCGAGCTGCTTCATGTAGCGCAGCAACTCGTGCTCGGCGTGGTGCGAGTTGAAAACGGGGTGCGTGAGGTACTCGCTCGTGCGGCGCAGGTTTTCGGGCCAGGTCAGCGTCAACTCGGCCTCGGCGGTGGGGGCGGCCGGGGTGGCTACCTCCTTGCCCAGCACCTTGGCGAAGATGTCCACGATGTCGCGCACATCGTCCATCTCCACGTTTTGGTGCAGGCTAATGCCCACCAGCGTGTCCTCGTAGTAGCGGAAGTTGATGCCCGCCGCCTCGGCCTCCGTCTTCAATGCTTGCTGCATCTCGTGGCTTTCGAGGCGCAAGCTCAGGGTGTCGAAGTAGTGGCTATTCAGCTGCTCCACGCCCAGCGCCTTCAGCTCCGCTTCCAGAAGTTGGGCAAACAAGTGCGTGTTTACCGCAAACTGCCGGATGCCTTTCGGGCCGTGGTACACGGCATACATGCCAGCCAGCACGCTCAGCAGCACCTGCGCCGTGCAGATGTTGGAGGTGGCCTTCTCGCGGCGGATGTGCTGCTCGCGGGTTTGCAGCGCCATGCGGTAGGCTTTGTTGCCGGCCGCGTCCACGCTCTGGCCGATGATGCGGCCGGGAATGACGCGCTTAAACTGGTCCTTGCACGAGAAGAAGCCCGCGTGCGGCCCGCCAAAGCCCATCGGCACGCCGAAGCGCTGCGACGAGCCCACTACTACATCGGCGCCCAGCTCGCCGGGCGACGTGAGCAGCGTGAGTGCCAGCAGGTCGGCGGCCATCACCACGAACAGGTTATTAGCCTGGGCGTTGGCAATAAAATCAGTGTAGTCAAAAATCGTCCCGTTGGCGCCGGGGTACTGCACCATCACGCCAAAGAACGCCTCGTCCGAGAGGTCGGCCGTGCGGTGGTCGCCCACCACCAGCTCGATGCCAAGCGGCGTGGCGCGGGTGCGCAGCACGTCAATCGTTTGGGGCAATACCTGCTCCGACACGAAGAACTTGGTAGCGTTCTTTTTCTTGGTCTGCGAGTGCAGCATGTGCAGCGCCTCGGCGGCGGCGGTGGCCTCGTCGAGCAGGCTGGCGTTGGCAATGGGCAGGCCCGTGAGGTCAATTATCAGGGTCTGATAATTGATGAGCGCCTCCAGGCGGCCCTGGGCAATCTCGGCCTGGTAGGGCGTGTAGGCGGTGTACCAGCCCGGGTTTTCGAGGATGTTGCGCTGGATAACCGGGGGCAACGTGGTATCGTGGTAGCCCAGCCCGATGTAGCTCTTATACACCTTGTTCTGGCCGGCAATCTGCTTGAAGCGCTTCAAAAACTGGCGCTCCGTAAGGGCCGGCGGCAGGGCCAGCGCCCGGGGCAGGCGAATGGCGGCGGGCACCGTTTCGGCAACGAGCTGCTCAACCGACGCCACCCCGATGGTGCGCAGCATGGCCTGCTGGTCGGCACTGGTCGGGGCGTTGTGGCGGGTTTCAAACACGTCGGCGGGCTTGAATTTAAACGACATAAACGTGGGCTGGGGTAGGGGAGAAGACGGCAACTTTTTCCTTAACAAAGGTACGGCCGGTTTGGTCCGGCGCGGGGTGTAGTTTTGGGGCACCACCCATCTATTCTGTCATTGCGAGCGCAGCGAAGCAATCGCCCCAGAACGAGTCGTTCGGGTATCGTGCCGGGGCGATTGCTTCGCTGCGCTCGCAATGACAAACGATTCCATGCCCCATCCCACCCTCATCGGCTTGCTACGCGAAGGCCGCACCCCACCCGACCGCCGCGTAGCCCTCACCCCCAAAAAGTGCGTCGAGCTGCAAGACGCCTACCCCGGCCTGCGCGTGCGGGTGCAGCCCAGCCCCCACCGCGCCTTTTCGGACCAGGAATACCTGGACCTGGGCCTGGAGGTGAGCGAGGATATGGCGGCCTGCGACCTGCTGATGGGCGTGAAGGAAGTGCCCGTAGAGTGGCTGCTGGCCGGCAAAACTTACTGCTTTTTCTCGCATACCATCAAAAAGCAGCCCGCCAATAAAAAGCTGCTGCAAACCATTCTGCGCAAGAATATTACGCTCATCGACTACGAGCTGCTGACCAACGCGGCCGGCGAGCGCGTGGTAGCTTTCGGGCACTGGGCCGGCATCGTGGGCGCCTATAACGGCCTGCTCACCTACGGCCGCAAGCACGGCCTGTTCACGCTCAAGCCAGCCTGGCAGTGCGTAGATATGGAGGACATGCAGGAGGAGTTTTTCAAAGTCAAGCGCCTGCCCCCCATCAAGCTGGCCGTCACGGGCTCGGGCCGGGTGGCGCAGGGCGCCGTGGAGGTGCTGGGCCGCATGGGCATCCGGCGGGTGAGCGTGTACGACTACCTCTACCTCAGCTTCAACGAGCCGGTGTACACCCAATTGCGGAGCTCGGACTACAACCGCCGGCGCGACGGCCGGGTGTGGGATACGGCCAATTTTCACCAAGAGCCGGCGGCCTACGCGTCCACGTTCGGCAGCTTCCTGCCTGTCACCGACCTGCTCATTGCCTGCGCCTACTGGCACCCGGCCGCTCCGCGCCTGTTTGCCGAAGAAGACACCCGCCGCCCTGATTTCAAGCTCGATACCATCGCCGATGTGACCTGCGACGTGGATGGCTCCATCCCGCTCACCAAGCGCAGCACCACCATCGAGGCGCCAGCCTTCGACTACGACCCTGCCACCGGCGCGCTGCTGCCGGCCTATTCGCCGGCCCGCACCATCACGGTGATGGCCGTGGATAACCTGCCCTGCGAGCTGCCCCGCAACGCCAGCCGCGACTTTGGCCGGCAGCTGCTCGACCAGTTTTTTCCGCACCTGCTGGGCGGCGATGCGGCTGGGGTGCTGGCCCGGGCCACCATTGCCAGCGGCGGCGAGCTGCGTCCGCGCTTCGCCTACCTGGCCGACTACGTGGCTTAAGACAGCCCGCCCGCCGCGCTGCTGGAGCTACCGCTTACTGTTTCAGGCGGGTAGCTTCCGGGCCGGCCGCCGTGGGCACCGGCGCGCCCACCGGGGGCGTGCCGCCGGCCACCGTAGTCACCTGCCCGGTGGGGCTGATTTTGCGCAGCGAGCTCGTGCCCGTGTCGGTTACGTACACCGTGCCGGTGGGGTCGGTGGCCACGCCGGCCGGGTACGTGAAGCCCTCGGCCAGCAGCGATACCTGCCCGGTACGGCTCACCCGCCGGATGCTGTTGTTGTAGGTATCGGCCACGAGCAGGCTGCCGGCGGCTTCCAGGGCCAGCCCGCGCGGGTGGTTGAGGTCGGTGGCCAGCGGCGATACTTGGCCGGCCGGGCTTATCTGGCGCACGGCGTTGTTGTCGGTGTCGGCCACGTACACCACGCCCTGCGCACTCACGGCAATACCGGCGGGCTTATTAAAGCCCTGGGCCAGGGTGGTGAGCGCACCCCGCGCGCTCACGCGCAGCACGGCGCCGCTGTTGGGTGCCGCCCCGGCGTCGGCTATGTACACGTTGCCGGCGCTGTCCACGGCCACCGCCGCCGGATAAACCAGGCTGCGGCTGTGCACCAGGGTGCTGACGCTGCCGGCCGGCGTTACCTGCACGATGCTGTGGCTGCCGGCATCGGCCACGTACACGGTGCCGGTGGGGCCCACGGCCACGCCCGTGGGGTAGGCCAGGGGCGGGCCGGGTAGGGGCGTTACGTCGCCGGTGGGGCTCACGCGCTGCACCGCGCCGTTGTCGGTATCTACTACGTACACGTTGCCGGCCCGGTCAACCGCCACTCCGTCGGGATAGCCGAAAGCAGCCGGTGGGGGGGCGGCCGGCCGGCCGGCGGTCAGGACTGCCGTCAGCAGGTTACTCAGTAAAAAAGCTATTTTCATAGTCAGCGAAGGAGTGCGGGGGTAACCATTTCAAAGGTACTTATCGTTCCCGATAATCTGCTATTATTTACCACTTTAGTCCCACGCTTTCCCACAGCTCGCCGCTTTCCCTCCTTTTTGAGCATGAACTTGACCACCCGCGCCACCACCCCCGAGCTGATGGACGACCTGACCCTGGCCACCGCCGAGCTGCGCCAGAACCTCGATGAGTTAGAGACGATTAACACCTGGCTTGGGGGCTACCGGCCGGTGCTGGCGGCCCTGGCCCGGCTGCGCCCCCACTTCCCCCCCGGCCGCCCCCTGCGCCTGGCCGACCTGGGCAGTGGCGGCGGCGACACCCTGCGCCACGTGGCGCGCTGGGCCCGCCGCCAGCGCCTGCCCGTGGCCCTCACCGGCATCGACGCCAACGCGTTTATGCTGGACTATGCCGGGGCTAAAAGCCAGGCATATCCTGAAATAAACTACCGGCAGGCCGATATTTTTGCGCCTGAGTTTGCCAGCCAGCGCTACGATGTGCTCACGGCTAGTCTGTTTTGCCACCACTTCACCGACGCCGAACTAGTGGGGCTGCTGCGCAGCTGGCAGCAACAGGCCCAGTTGGCGGTGATTATCAACGACCTGCACCGCCATTCGCTGGCCTACTACAGCATCAAGTATCTAACGAAGCTACTGGGCGGCTCGCGCCTCGTGCAAAACGATGCGCCGCTCTCCGTAGCCCGCGCCTTCTCGCGGGCCGACTGGCAGCGCCTGCTGGCTGCGGCCGGTATTACCAGATATTCGCTACGCTGGTGCTGGGCCTTTCGCTGGCAACTCATTGTAGAGGCCGCCAAGCAGTAGGTAGTTGTGTTAGAGTAAATGCTCTGTAGTTTTGCTTTATCAGGATAGCGTGAGGAATATCTTTCTTGCGTTGCTACCGTCGTCTTCTCTTTATTATTCCGCTACTCGTGTCTGGCATGTCTGCGCTGTCTAATCGCCCCACTTTTAATTTCAATCTGGAGGCTTTGCGTGGGCTGGCCGCGCTCGTGGTAGTGTGGCATCATGTAATTTACCATCAACACCACCTCGACCCGTCTTTCACCCCCAGTGGCATATGGAGCTACAACCCACCGGGACACGTAGCGGTGGTCGTCTTTTTTGTATTGTCGGGCTACGTGATTGGGCGCAACCACCCCGAGCGATTGCGGTTAAACGGTATTGGCACCTACCTGCGCAAGCGCTTTACGCGCGTGTATCCTATGTATGTGCTGGCTGTACTGGCAGGGGTAGTAGCGTCGGGGTTTACTATTTCGGGGCGGTCAGTGGTTTTCCACCTCTTATTTTGGCAAAGCTGGGGTGAGCCGGTGATGTTTGAAAACAATCCGCTGTGGTCACTGCAGTATGAAGTGTTGTACTACCTGGCGTTTATCCCACTGTCGGTGCTGGGCGTGCGTCCTTGGCTGGTGACCACCTTGGTTGCTGTAGGCGGAGCGCTGGCGCTCTTTCTCAAGCCCACCCAATTCACCGTCTCGGCAGTGCAGTACAGTATCGGGTTTATGTTCTGGCTTGTAGGCTGGGCCTTGGCGGCGCTGCCCAGCAAGGATGCTCCCGCCTGGCCCCGGGTGCTGAGCGCTATGCTGCTGATGCTGTGCCTTGAGTATTTCAATACTATTATTGACTTGCTCCGGGAATTAAATTCTTGGATGGCGGTGAATCGTCTCACGTTTTACCAGGGTTGGGACGTGCCAGCGAGTGCCTTCAATACCAACTGGGGCTTCGATTATGCCTATTTGCCCTACGCCCCCATCATTGTCCTGACCGTGGCCGGGGTGGGTGGGCGCGTGGTGAACGGCCTGATGTTCGTGCTGCTGCTGCTGCCGCTCTACAGCATCTACCAAGTTAGCGGGCGCTGGGGGGCCGACCTTACGATTCCGGCCCTGCTCTACGCTATTAGCCTGCTGGTCTATTTTATGCCTGGGGCGGCGGTGGTGGCAGCTAGCCGCGCGGTGGTGCAACGCCTCATTCCGGTAGGGGCCATCAGCTACGGCATCTATATTATTCACTTTCCCATTGTGTTTCTGTTTGGGAAAGTTGATTTTTTTTCGGGCTCGGTCCTCACGTTTACGGTGCGGGCCGTGGTGTACCTGGCTCTCACAATAGCCGCCGCTACCTGGCTCGATAAGGTATTTCAGCCCTGGGTGCGGCGGTGGCTGGGGCCAGCGCGGGCGCCATCGGCACCCGTGGCAGATGCTCCGTCGTTGGCTTCGGCTAGTTAGCGCTGGCCCATTAGGTACATATTTCCAGTAGCATAGCCTCCATTGTGAGGCCCGGCCCGAAGGCGCAGCTAAGCACGGGTGCGCCGTTATCGGCGGGGGTGGCGGCGGCCAGTAGCTCGCGCAGCACAAAGAGCACCGTGGCCGACGACATGTTGCCGTAGTCCCGTAGCACCTGGTAGGCGTAGCGGTTATCGTCCTTGCTCAGGCCGAGCGCCTGCTCGATGGCTTCCAGGATTTTGCGGCCGCCGGGGTGCAGGGCAAAGTGCCGGATGTCTTCACGGCGCACTGGGAGGTCGCGGAGCAAGTCGGCCGTGAGCTGCCCGATGCCGCGCTGGATGAGCGCCGGCACATAGCCCGAGAGCGTCATCTCGAAGCCAAAGTCGCCGATGTGCCAGGCCATATCCTGCTCGCCCTCGGGCGCCAGGCCGCAGTGAAAGGCTCGCAGCGCCAAGCTGGGTGCATCGGCCAGCGGCTGACCCAGCACCAGGCAAGCCGCCGCGCCGTCGGCAAACAGGGCATTGCTCACCAGGTGGTCGGGGTCGGGGCTTTTTTGGAAGTGCAGGGTGCACAGCTCCACGCTCACCACCAGCACCCGGGCGGCGGGGTGGGCCAGGCAAATGTCGTTGGCCAGGCGCAGGGCATTCACGGCCGCGTAGCAGCCCATAAAGTTGACGCAGGTGCGGCGCACGTGGATGGGCAGGCCCAGCGCGGCCACCAGCTCGATATCGAGACCCGGCGCGTACATGCCCGTGCAGCTCACCGTGATGAGGTGCGTGAGGCTATCGGCCCCGATGCTGGGGGCTTGGCGTAGCGTGTCCTGTACGGCGGCTAGGGCCAGCGGCAGGGCCTCGCGGCGGTAGGCGGCCATGCGCTGGCTCACGCTGGGGAAGGGTTCGAGGCCCGGCGTATTCGGGAAAAAGTCGTAGTCGCCATTGGCTCGGCCGTAGTCGGCCAGCACCGAATGGCGGTGCTCGATACCCGACACCCGGTAGAGCGCCCGCAGCTTGCGGGTGCCGGCCGCATCCAGCGCCAAGGCCTCCGCCATAAAGCCGGCAATGGTGGGCTGGGCCAGGCGGTGCGGGGGAGTGGCGGTGCCGATGGCACCCAGGTAGCTGGGCATTAGGGAAAGGTTAGGAAGGCAAGAGTACGCACCGTGCCGCTGCCAGGCAGGCCACCCGCAAAAAATGCGCCGGCCGGTGCGGGTGGGCGCCGGCATCTACGAAAGCCGGCGCCGGTTGGCGGCCCGCGCCGCTGTACGGCCGGCCCGGGCGCAGGTTTTAACCAAAAGGGGCGCCGTGGGTTTGGCGCATCAGGGCGCGCACGGCGGCCGGCCAGTGGCGCAGGCCGCCCACTACCAGCTCGCTCAGCACCGGCCCGCCAAACAGCCGCTGCACCGCCCGCCCCACCCGCAGCCGCGTGCCAAACTGCCGCCGCCAGGCGGCCGCGTAGGCCGCTTCCAGAGCCGGGCGCGGCAACTCGCCCTGCAAAAACCGGCTGGCCAGCGGCGCGGCCAGCGCTGCCCCGTGCAGGGCCATCGCCATGCCATTGCCGCAGAGCGGCGTGATGAGGCCGGCCGCGTCGCCCACCATCAGCAGGTGCTGCTCCACGGGCAGCTTGGGGGCGAAGGAAATCTCGTTTATCACCTCGGGCTGGGCGTAGAGGCGTTCGGCGTGGGTCAGGATGTCGGCCAGGCGTGGGTTGCGGGCCAGCACGTCGCCTTCGAGGGCCGCGATGGTGCCGCCGGCTGCTTTGAGGTTGGCGCGGGTAGTGAGGTAGCAAAAGCACAGCTTATCGCCCTCGATGGCCGAAATGCCCGCGTAGCCGTCCCGAAAGTTGTGCAGCTCGATAACATCGCGGGCAAAGCCGGGCAGCCGCAGGTGGTGCTTTACGCCGAGGTAGGGCGAGCGCTGGCTGAAAAACGACCGCCCAAGCTGCCGGTCCAGGGCGGCGCGCTTGCCGTAGGTGCCCAGCACGAGGTGCGCCGCTAGCTGGCGGCCATCGGCCAGGCGCACCGTGTGCTGGTCGGCGGCGTGGTCGAAGCTGACATCGGCCACGGTAGCGAACATAAATTCCACGCCCCGCGCCACGGCTTGCTGATACAAAAAATCGTCGAGCTGGTAGCGGCTCACGCCGAAGCCACCCAGGTCGAGGGGGCTGGCCAGCAGGCGCCCGGCCGGCGACGAGAGCCCGAACCGCCCGATGGCCGCCGGGGCCAGCGCCGCCGGGTCGGCCCCCAGCCGGCGCAGGTAGGGCAGCACCTCGTTGCTCACGTACTCGCCGCACACCCGGTGAAACGGGTAGCGCCGCCGCTCCACCACCACCACGCGGTGGCCCCGCCCCGCCAAGTCGAGGGCCGCCGCCAGGCCCGCCAGCCCGCCGCCCAGCACCAGCGCGGCGGCCGGCGCAGAAAAATTATCGGCTAAAGTCACGCGTTTGTCCAGAAAAAATCCGCTTTGGAATAGTTAAACGTATAGGGTGGCAGGGCGGACCGTACTTTTGCGAAACCAAAACGCAGGTTCGTCGTTAACTTTCATCCTACCCGGCTACTGTGTTCAGGTTGATAGAATTATGAAACAACCCCTACTATTTATTTTTCTCTGCCTGGCCAGCCTGGGCATTGCCCGCGCTGGCTCGGCGCCGGTAAAGGGGGCTGCTAACGTCGGCGCGCACCAAACTATTGTGCGCCCCACCCTGGACGACCGCACCCTGGTGGTGTACCCTAACCCCAGCACCGGCATCGTGCACCTCACCATCAGCGGCCTCGAAGGCCGCAAGGTCGAAGTGACCGTCCTCAACGTTATCGGCACTGTGCTCTACCACGAAACGCTGACCGAGCTGAATGAGCGCTACACGAAAACGCTTGATTTGAGCCGTTTCGCCAATGGCCTGTACTACGTAAAGCTGGAGGCCGATAATGCCAGCCAGCTCTGCAAGCTTGTTATTCGCTAGCGCCTGCGCTGGCACTCGTCTATTCCGCTTTCAGATTAGCCTATTACTAACAGAAAAAGCAGCCGCGAGGCTGCTTTTTCTGTTTTGGGGCCGTGCCGAAGCACCGGTGCTTAGGCTGCTACCGGCGAGGGGCTTACCATGTTGCGTACGCGGCGGGCCGTATCCATGGCCATGAAAGCAGTAGCGGCAATGAGGGCAAAAAACAGGTACCACATAATCGTTGAGAAAAGGCAAGTGAAGAAAAAGAACCAGCCGGCAGTAAGCTGCTAGCCACTGCGAAGTTAAACCAGCAGAAGGCGGCCAGGGTTACACCAAAATTCGGGCATTTTGGGGCGCCGGCCTACGGGAGCTGCAAATGCCCGCTCTGGATGAGGCGGTAGAGCGTAGAGCGTCCCACGCGCAGGCGGTTGGCGGCGGCTATCACGTCGCCGTTGAGCGAGGTAAGGCTGTGCTGCATGATGGCCAGCGTTTGCTCGCGCAGGGACGGAAAAACCAGCGCCGTGGGGCCGGCCGTGGGGGCGGCCGGCTGGGGCGTTGCCCGTAGCGGAATATCGGGGGCCTCAATCTGCTCGCCGTCGGCCAGCACTGTGGCCAGCTCCACCACGGCTTTCAGCTCGCGCACGTTGCCCGGAAACGGGTGGCCGAGCAGGCGCTGGCGGGCCGCTTCGCTGAATAGCCGGTGCGGTAGATTATTGAGCTGGCTGAAGCTGCGCTCGAAGGCCTCGGCCAGCAGCAGGATGTCCTGGCCCCGGCTGCGCAGCGGGGGCAGCTCGATGGGCAGGCCCAGCAGGCGGTAGTAGAGGTCCTCGCGAAAGCGGCCGGCCTGCACCTCGGCGGCCAGGTCGCGGTGGGTGGCCACCACCAGGCGCACATCGAAGGCCACGGGCTGCGTGCCGCCCACGCGCATCACGGCGCGCTCTTGCAGCACGCGCAGCAGCTTGGCTTGCAGCACCAGCTCCAGGTCGGCAATCTCGTCCAGAAACAGGGTGCCGCCGTGCGCCTCCTCAAAGCGCCCCACCCGCCGCGCCGTGGCCCCGGTGAAAGCCCCTTTCTCGTGGCCAAACAGCTCGCTTTCCAGCAGCTCGCGCGGAATGGCCGCCATGTTGATAGCCACGTAGGGCTGCCCCGCCCGCTCCGACTGCGTATGAATGGCCTGGGCCACCAGCTCCTTGCCGGTGCCCGTTTCACCCGTGATGGATACCGTGATGGTGGTGCGCGCCGCTTTGGCAATGAGCGTCCGCACCTGCCGGATGCTCTCGTGCTGGCCCAGCAGCAGGCCGGCAACGGCCTCGGCGGTGGCGGGGGGCGGGGGGCTGGCGGCGGGCACCGGCTGGCGCGCCTGCGCGAGGGCCTGCCACAGGCGCTCGGGGCTGCCCACGTCTTTCACCAGGTAGCCGGCAATGCCCTGGCTCAGTAGGTCGGCCTCGGCCTCGGCGTCGGGGTGGGCGGCCAGCACGTAGCTGGCGGCTGCTGGCAGGCGCTCGCGCAGGCGCCGCACCAGGCGCCGGGGCACGCCCTCGGGCCCGTCGCCGTCCAGGATAAGGGCATTGGGCGTAGCAGTGGAGGCGGGGCGGTAGGCTAGTGCTTGGCCTATCGTAGTGAAGCGGCGCACCTGGTGGTCGGGGTTCAGGCTGAGCCGGTGGCACAGGCGGGTGATGTAATGGCTGTCGGGCCCGATAAGCCAAATGTGAAAGTAGCCGGTATTCGTCATAGCAAGGTGTGAAACTCCACAGGCTAAGCCTATCGCGGAGGGTGAGGGCAAATTATTCTCAGTATAGTTATAAAACGAGTAAAAATGAATTTTAACTGAATCTTGTATAATTCCGAGGTGAATACAATATTTAAGCTAATTACGGCGAGAAACAGGCAGTTGGATTGTTCTTTTCAGTAAAAACCGTTACCCTTTTGAGATGTCGAGCTAACGTATGATTTATACTATGTTTTTGAAAAACAATTAGTTGTGATAATGGCCCTTGGATTGAGATAATGAGAGCATGCTCACTATTTACTCAACGGTGTTATGCTCCTTCTTGAAATAATGAAAATCGTTCGCCGGGTGCGGAAGGTTTCACAAGCTGTTGTTTTGCCAGTAGTGCTTCTGCTATTGCTGCTAGTGGCCGCCAAGGCGCGGGCGGCGGCTTACTACTCCACGGGTGACCCCATCAAAACTTCTATGACGGCTACCTGCGGTCCCACCTCGTGCTCGCCGGGCGTGGCCCTCAATATTCAGACGCCGGTTGGCTCGGTGCCTATTTCGGCAGCCGTTTACTTGCCCGTGAGTGGCACCGTGAAGCTGCTTTTTCAACTCAATGGCACGGCGCTGGCTGGCTACCGGGGCGGCGTACTGCTCTCGCCCGGCGGGGCACTGCTGAGCGCGGGGGCCGTGGGCGGCGTCACTATTCGGACGTACCTCAAGTCGGCGCCCACGGTGGTGCAGGATGAGCTGCTGGTCGATGCCAGCGTCCTCAAGGCGCAGCTGCTATCTGGCAAGGGGGCGCCCGCGCAGCTAGAGTTGATTGCTACCAAGCCCTTCGACCAGGTAGAAGCCGAGTTTAATTCGACAGTAAACCTGGGCAACACCGTGTACGTGCACTATGCCTACGGCGTGGGCCCCAACACGGCCGCCCAGATAACGGGCCTGACTTCGAACTCGACGAATGCGGCCGTGACGACTCCGTATAAAGTGACGGGCTGCACCGACAAGGTAAACAACCCCGCGCAGGCCGCCGATAACGACCCGACCAACTTTGCTACCTTCAGCAGCCTGCTGGCGGTGAGCTGCCCGGCCCAGCTGCAAGTGGGCCTGAACGGCACGGCCCCGGCCGGCTACCAGGCGGGTTTCGTGGTGGGGCAGGATAATAACCTGCTCGACGTAAGCCTGCTGAGCCACCTCACGCTGAAAACCTACAAGAACGGCGTGTTGCAGGAAACGGCCAGCGGCGCCTCGCTGCTGGGCCTGAGCCTACTGCCCGATAATAAGTCGCTGCTGAACTTCAAGTCGACCATGCCTTTTGATGCGGTGGCTATCGAGCGCAACGATGGCGTGGCGCTGCTCGACAACCTGCGCCTGTACTACGGGGTGGGGGTGGCCTCGCTCACGCCGCAGCAAACGATTTCGAGTTTCACGAACCCCAGCGGGCACTATCAAACGACATCCAGCAGCGTGGCCTGCGTGGATTGCCAGGTGACGACGCCGGAAAGCGCGGCCAGCAACCCCAACTCGTACGCCACTATTAAGACGGGCATCGGCGTGGCTAACTGGACGGGCCTGCGCCTCGACCTCAATGGCACCGGCAACGCCGGCAACCGCGCCGGTATGGTGCTGGGCAACAATACGCTGCTCGATGCGGCAGCCCTGAGCCGCGTTACGCTCATCACCTACGACGACAACGGCAACGTGCTGGAAACAGCCGCCGGCTCGTCGCTCCTCTCCCTCAACCTGCTGCCCGATGGCCGCCAGACCGTGAGCTTTAACACGACCAAGAACTTCTCGAAAGTAGGCATCCAGGTGGGCGGCTTGGCCAATGCCGTCAGCAACACGAACGTGTACTACGCCTTCTCCGACAGCTCCAACGGGTCGCTGAGCATAGTGGCGCCGGCCGGGCCGCTGCCCGTGTCGCTCACCAGCTTCAGCGTGCGCCGCCTGGCCGGGCCGGGCACCGCTGAAATCACTTGGAACACCGCCAGCGAGCTCAATAGCGCCAGCTTCGTAGTGGAGCGCTCGGCCGCGCCGGCCGTCGGCTTCGTGGCCATCGGGCAGGTGGCCGCCGCCGGCAACAGCGCCGTGCCGCGCCACTACACCCTGCGCGACGAAACCGCTACTTCGGCCGCCACCCTCTACTACCGCCTGCGCCAGCTCGATGCCGATGGTCGCGCCACGCTCTCGCCGGTAGTGGTGCTGGCCGCCGGGGCCGCGCCGGCCGGCTTCACGCTCTACCCCAATCCCGCGCCCGCCTCGGCTCAGGCCGTGACGATAGCCAGCAGCACGGCCCTGGCCGCCGGCACCTCGGTATGCGTGTATTCGAGCGTGGGCCGCTTGCTGAGCAGCCAGGTTTTGAGCACCGAAGCGACGGCTGCTGCCCTGGCCATCCCCACCAGCAGCTTGGCGCCCGGCATCTACCAAGTAGTGGTGCGCGATGCGGCCGGCCAGCGCCTCACGGCCCAGCGCCTGCTCGTGGCCGGCCAATAGCCAACGGCTTTACTCGCCTCTTCTCTGCAAAAAAAATGAAAACGCCCCGTGGCTACCAGAGCCACGGGGCGTTTTCGTGCGGTGCGGTGCGGGGCCGGGTGGGCTAGTCGGCCAGCTCGACCCAGGCGGGGCAATGGTCGGAATGCACCACGTCGGGCCAGAGGCCGGCCCCGCGCAGGCGCGGCAGCAGCGCCGGGTCGAGCAGCAGGTGGTCGAGTCGCCAGCCCACGTTGCGAGCCCGCGAGCCCGCCCGGTAGCTCCACCACGAGTAGTGGCCCGGCGTATCGGGGTGCAGGTGCCGGAAGGAATCGGTCAGGCCATCGGCCAGCAAATCCTGAAACCATTGGCGCTCCTCGGGCGTGTAGCCGGGGCTTTGCTGGTTGGCTTTGGGGTTGTGCAGGTCGAGGGCCGTCTGGCAGCAGTTAAAATCGCCGCCAATGACGAGCGGCGGCACTGCCGCATCTTGCCGCAACCGCGCCACGTAGGCCCGAAACCAGTGCAGCCACGCCACCTTAAACGCCTGCCGCGCCGGCCCGCTCGTGCCCGAGGGCATGTAGGTATTCAGCACCGACACGCCCGCAAAGTCTAGCCGCAGCACCCGGCCCTCGCCATCGTAGAGCGGCTCGCCGCAGCCCGTGACCACCGCTAGCGGCTCGACGCGACTGAAGGTGGCCACGCCGCTATAGCCGGGCTTTTGGGCGGGGTGCAGGTAGGCGTGGTAGCCCAGCGCGGCCAGGCCGCTCACGTCGAGCGGGGCGGTGCCGGCCTTTATCTCCTGCACGCACAGCACGTCGGGCTGGGCCGTGGCTACCCAGTCGAGCAGCCCCTTGCCCAGCGCCGAGCGCAGTCCATTGAGGTTATACGAAACGATTTTCAAAAGCGGGCTGCTGGGCTTACTGCTCGTCGTCGAGCGTGTCGAAATACTCCAGGATGTGCCATTTCAGCATCCGTTCCTGCTCCTTGAGGTTGGCAAAGGGCACGGGCTGGAGCAGCCGGTAGTGCGGCCAGCCCTCTTCATCCACGCGCTCCAACTCGTAGTGGCCGCTCAGGCTGAAGAGCTTGCAGGTAGCAATGTGCATCAAGTCCTGCTTCTGCTCCTTCGTAAACCCGGCCACGCCCTGCCCCAGCTCCTGCACCCCAATGAGGAGCAGCAGCGCATTGAGGTCGGGGCGGCGGCCAAAGCGTTCCTGCATACTGGCCAGCAGCTCATCCCAGCGGTGGGTAAACTCGGCCTCGCTCTCGCCGCTGGCGGGCGATTCTTGGTTAGTGCGCATGGGGCGGGTGGCTGGCCGATGGGTGGCCGGTGGGGCCGGCGAGCGCTGCCTCGGCGCGCAGCACTTCCCAGTACTCCACGGCGCGGCGGAAGTGCGGAATCACGATGCTGCCCCCGATGAGGTTAGCAATCGAGAATACTTCGAAGACCTCCTCGTCGCTCAGGCCCTCCTCGTGGCACTTGCCGAGGTGGTATTTTACGCAGTCGTCGCAGCGCAGCACCAGTGAGCAGGCCAGGCCCAGCATCTCCTTGGTTTTTACGTCGATGGCGCCCGCCGCGTACGTGTTGGTATCCAGGTTGAAGAAGCGCTTGATAACCTTGTTGTCGTAGGACAGCACGCGCTCGTTCATGCGCTGCCGGTAGTCGTTGAAGTCGGTGGTAAGAGACACGGCTAAACAGTATAGAAGTGGTAAAATGAAGCAGTAGCTGCCGGGTTGCCTTTCGGCAGTATCTTGAGCCCGGCGGCCCGCTCGCTGGCGCAAAGGAAGGTCCTGCGTGCGGTTTGCGCCGCCCGCATCGCTGCTCCGCGTCACTCCTAACCATTTCCCTGCCCAAAATGATGCTGCGCCCCCTGCTGGCCGACCTGGCGGCCCTGTTTTTTCCGCGCCCCTGCCTGGCCTGCGGCGCGCCGCTGGTGGCCGGCGAGGCGCACCTCTGCACCGCCTGCCGCGCCGAGCTGCCCTACACCGACTACCACCTGCTGCCGCCCGCCACCAACCCGCTGGCCCGCCGCTTCTGGGGCAAGCTGCCCGTGCAGCACACGCTCAGCTACCTGCACTTTCAGCGCCACGGCCGCGTGCAGCAGCTGCTACACCAGCTCAAGTACCAGGGCCAGCGCCAGGTAGGCCACGCTCTGGGCCAGCTCTACGGCGCCGAGCTGGCCGCCGCCGGCCTGGCGCCCGAGTTCGACCTGCTCGTGCCCGTGCCGCTGCACCGCCGCAAGCTGGCCCGCCGGGGCTACAACCAGGCCGAGGCTTTTGCTACCGGCCTGGCGCTGGCCTTGCCCTGCCCCAGCGCCGCCCACGCCCTGCGCCGCACCGAGCACACCGCCTCCCAAACCCGCAAGGGCCGCGCCGAGCGCTGGCAAAACGTGGCCACGGTATTCGAGGTAGCCGAGCCGGCGGCCGTAGCGGGCCGCCACATCCTGCTGGTCGATGACGTGCTCACGACCGGCGCCACCCTGGAAGCCTGCGGCGCCGCGCTGCTGGCCGCCGGCGCTCGCGCCGTCAGCATCGCCGCCATCGCCAGCGCCGACTACTGAGTAGCCCGGGTTTTACGACCACCGCCCAGCCTGCCCGACCGCTGAAGCCCGCCGGCGCTGCCCACCGCATGAGCCGGGCGCACGCCACACAAAAAAAAGGCTGCCCGAAGGCAGCCTTTTTTTTTCGTCCACAAAATCCGTGGTCTTACTTGTTCGTGCCGGCGTTAATCATCGCGCAGCGGAAGCCAATCGTCGCCGTAGCCGAATCCTCGGCCATGTAGCGGCGGGTGCCGGGCGAGAGGTAGTAGGCTACGTCGCGCCACGAGCCGCCTTTGTACACGCGCACATGGTCGTCAATCAGGCTCTGGTAGCCTTTTTTGTCGTAGTTCTTGGCGTCGTCACCCACGCCGTTGCGGCGGAAGGGGTTGAGGTCTTCCACATCCTGGAAGGAGAGCGGGCGGTACACGTCCTGCACCCACTCGTTCACGTTGCCAGCCATGTTGTACAGGCCGTAGTCGTTGGGCGGGTAGGCGTACACGTATTCCGTAATCATGGCGCCATCGTTCAGGCTACCGGCGATGCCGGCGTAGTCGCCCCGGCCCCGCTTGAAGTTAGCCAGAAACTGGCCCTGGGTTTTGCCATACGGGTTGCGGGTCGAGCGGCCATCCCAGGGGTAGATGCGCTTCTCCTCCTGGTTTTCGTTGCCCACTTCCTGCGTGCCCACGAGCGCCTGCGCGGCGTATTCCCACTCAGCTTCGGTAGGTAGGCGGTAGTTGGGCACCGAGTTGCCATTTTCGATGGACGGGCCACCCTTGCCATCGGAGAGCGCGCCGGCGCTGGCTACGGTAGCGCCCCCTTCGGCCGAAGTGCCGGTGTCACCTTTTTTCTTCTTCTTGCCAAACAGGCCACCGCCGCTCTTCTTGCCGCCGTTGCCTTTAGCCAGGTTTTCGTTTACCTTGGCCGTGCGCCAGGCGCAGTAGCTGTCGGCTTGCAGCCAGTTGACGCCCACGACCGGGAAGAAGCGGAAGCCGGGGTAGCGCAGGTAATAGGTCACATAAGGGTCGTTGAACGACAGGTCGCGGGCCCACACCGTGGTGTCGGGCAGGGCGGCCTTATACTTTTCCTCCGACGAGTCTTTGCGGATAAAGTGCAGGTATTCGAGCCAGTGAATGTTGGCCACTTCGGCTTCGTCCATGTAGAACGAGGCGATGGTGACCGTGCGCTCCATGTTGTCGTGGTTGTTGGTCACGTCCTCCTCCTGGGAGCCCAGCACGGTGCGCCCTCCCTCGATGTACACGAGGCCCGGCCCGGTCGGGATTTTTTTGAAGTCCGTCACCTTCATGCCCTCGTCAGTATTGTACTCAATACCCGTGGTAGAGGACTCTTTGCCGGGGCTAGTGGCAGTGGGGGCGCCGCCCTTGCTGCAACTGGCCAGGGCCAGGGAGCCAGCGGCCAGCAGGCCCAGATAGTTAGGGAATCTCATAACGAAGGAATTTGCCGGGGGCGCTAATAGATTATGACGAGCAATTTGGTTGCAATATTACGAAGAATCAGAAGCTGGGACAAGGGGAAATTGGATAATTGCGGCGTTTGAGTCGGCGAAAGGCGCTTTCTACTGTGTCAAACGCGCGCAGGGTCAGGGTTATTTCGTGGGCGCCGCCCAAATCGCTGGCTAATTGGCTCACGCCCACATCGTAGCTGTAGCCCAAACGCAGGTCGCCGAAGGCCACGCCGGCCACCACGGCCACCACATGCTGGGTGCCCAGGCTGGGGCTGGTGAGGTTACGGTACACGGCGCCCACGGTCACGGGGTCGAGCAAAAAATAGGCGCCCGCCTCCGAGCGCTGCGAGCCGCCCTGGCGCGCGTAGCCCAGCGTGGGCGTGAAGCTGATTTCGCGCTGCTCGCCCTTGCCCGCGCCCACCGGCTTCTGCAAAAAGAGCTTGTAGCCGCCGCTGATAGCCAGCCGTAGCGGCAGCCCGGCCTGGGTGCTGAAACCCAAATCGGGCTGGTTGAGGTGCTGGCCCGACAAGCTCAGCCAGAACTGATTGGTATACAGCAGCCCACCCACCCCCAGCGTGAGGTAGTTGACGGGCGGAAAGCCGGCCAGGCTCTCGGCCGTGGCCCCGGTGTAGCCGCCGTCGGCGCCGTACTGGTCACCGAAGGTAAAGTTGTTATAGCCCACGCGCTGGCGGCCGTAGCCGAGCTGCGCGCCGCCGCTTAGGGCCAGCGTACGCGTGAGGCGCGTGTGATAGGCATACTGCGCCGTGGCCCCGAAGCGGGTGTAGCCCACGGCCCCGGTGCGGTCCTGGCTCACGAGCAGGCCCAGGGCGTGGTGCAGGCCGGGCTGAGGCAGGCGCCAGTCGGCGGCCAGTTGCACGGTCTGAAAGGTGCCAGCCAGCTGCGGAAACTGGTCGCGGTAGCTGAGCGTGGCGCTGTAATCATCGACCACGCCGGCCCAGGCGGGGTTGTCGGCCTGGCGGTTGGCGTAGGCCTGCGAGAAATACACATCCTGCGCCCGCGCCGCGCCGGTGGCCAGCAGGCCCAGGCCAATAGTCAGCAAGCCGCGGAGGGGAAAAAACATGGAGCAGGAGCGGGGCGAAGTGCTAAAATAGAACGTCCTGCCCCGACAAGCGCAGCAGGACATTCTGAATGCGATTTCAACCGAATTATTACTTCTTGGTAATCGTAAATTCTACCCGGCGGTTGAAGCGGCGGGTTTCTTCCTGCTCGTTGTTAGCAATGGGCTCGGTGCCGCCAAAGCCTTTGGTGCTGAGGCGCTTGGGGTCAATGCCTTTGCTCACGAGGTATTTCTTCACCTCGTTCACGCGGTCTTCGCTCAGCTTGAGGTTCAGGGCGGGGTCGCCCTGGTTGTCGGTGTGGCCGCCGATGAGAATTTCCACCGTCGGGTAGTCGCGCAGAATGCGCACGAGGCGCAGCAGCTCGGGAAACGAGCTGGGTTGCAGGTAGTATTTGCTCTGCGGGAAGAAGATGTTGTTGAGCCGCACTTTCTGACCCACCTTGAAGGGCACCATGAACAAGTCCTGGTTTTTCTCCGAGTACTTGTCGGCGGCCGTCACGTCGAGGTTGGCGTTTTCGGCGATGTAGTCCACGGCCTCGGCGCGGTAGCCGTACTGCACGCCGGCGGGCAGCACAATGGTGTAGGAACCATCGGTGGGCGACGACTCGGTGACGCCGATTTCTTCGCCCGTCACCAGGTTTTCGTAGTGAATGATGGCCCGGATGGGCTTCTTGGTCACGGCATCCAGCACCTTGCCCTGCACCAGCGTCACCACTTCGGGCTTGAAGGCCGGGGCCAGGGCAATGCGGAAGATATCTTTCGAGCCGTCGGTGCCATCGCGCGACGACACGAGGTAGGCGTTGTCGCCGGCCGCCGACACGGTGTAGTAGGCGTCAAAATCGGGCGAATTCACCACCGGCCCCAGGTTGCGCGGCACGCTCCACTTGGTCCAGGTGCTATCCAGACGCTTCGAATAAAAAATATCACTTTTCCCATACCCGCCGTGTCCGTCGGAGGCGAAGTACAGCGTCCGGTCGTCCGACGCCAGGAAGGGCGCAAAGTCGGCGCCCGGCGTGTTGATGTTCGGGCCCAGGCTGATGGGCTTGGTCCACTGCACCGGGCGCTTCACGTCGGGCTGCTCGCCCACGGGCAGCGGCTTGGGGAAGCTCACGAAGATATCCTGGCCACCTTGCCCATCGGGGCGCTCCACGGCCATGAGCAGCGCCCGGCCCGAAGTGGCCAGGTAGCCATCGATGTGCTCGGGGTCTTTGTTGATGAAGTTGTCAATCTGCACCTTCACCGGTGCGCTCCAACCGCCCGGCGAGCGTCGGCTCGTGCTGAAGCCTTTGGGCTCCATAAAGCCATCGACGTACACGCCGGTAAGCAGCGCCACCTGCCCGTTGGCCGACACCGAGGCCAGGCCGTTGGGGTCTTCGGGACCGTTGGGCGGAGTGCCCAGGTTTTTGGCCGGGCCCCAAGTTTGGTTTTTGCCGCTCACAATCTTGGAGTACCAGATGTCCTGCGGGTCACGGGCGCCGCCCACGTTGCCGGGGTGAAACTGCCGGGCGAAGAACATGGTGCGCCCGTCGGGTGAAATCACCGGGTGCGTATCCACGTAGCGGCTGTTGATGTTCGGCCCCAGGTTCTTGAGCGTCGAGTCCATCTGCACCGTTTCCACGTCGGAGGTGGTGGGGGCTTTGAAATCCTGCTTTACTATCTGCACGTCCACGTTGGCCACGCCGATGGCATCAATCTGGTTGACGCCGGCCACTTTGGCCGTGTTCATCGTGATGCGCGCCCCGATGGTGCGGTATTTCTCGGGCTTAAACTTGACCTGGAGCGTGCGAAACGGCTCGGGCAGGGGGCCGGGGTTTTTATTGGCGTACACCTCGTGGTGCTCGCCCTTGGTGTCAATCAGCTCAATCTTGGTGATGGAGCCGGGGTTGAAGTTCTCAATCACCGTCACCTGCTGCGCAATCACCGACTTGGCGAAGCGCACCTCAATAAACTCGTTGGCTCCGTCCTTGGCCGGAATCCAGGCCTCGTTGCTGATTTGGCCCAGCGGCTGGGCATTGGGCTCGCCCAGCACTTTGGTGGGCGAAAAAGGCTCCTTGTCCTTAGCCTTTTGGGAAGAAACGGCCTCCACCTTGCTGGCCCACAGCACGGTCTGGGCCTGAGCAGTCGGGGCGGCCAGCAAGCCGGCCACCACGACGGGCGTAAAAAGTAGCACCGAATTCAAGGTCATAGCGTAGAGAGGAAGCTGGGCGCCGAAAAGCACCGGAAAATACCAAAATAATACCGCCCTGGCCGGGGCATAGCGTTACCACTACGAACCTAACACCAAATCGGCAAAGCTGTTGGCCGGTCCCATCTTTGTGCCATGCCCCAGCCCCCCGATTCAGCCCCCTTCTACGACTACATTTTGGTGGGGGGCGGCGCGGCGGGCCTAAGTATGGCCTACCAATTGGCCCAGGAGCCGCGCCTGACGGCCAAGCGGGTGCTGCTCATCGAGCCCGAGGCCAAAGACCAAAATGACCGCACATGGTCGTTCTGGGCCGACGAGCCGACGCTGTTCGACCACCTGGCGGTGGGTGAGTGGAGCCAACTTGCCTTCCGCAGCCCCGGCTTTGAGCGGGTTATGGCCTTGGGAAAGTACCGCTACCGTACTATTCGCGGGCTCGACTTCTACCAGTTTGTGCACCAGGCGCTGGCGGCCCGGCCCAACCAGTTCACGGTGGTGCGCGGCCGGGCGGTGGCCGTCGAAAACATGCCGGGCGGCGTGCGCGTGCGCACCGAGGCCGGCCCGGAATACGCCGGGCGCTATGCCTTCGATAGCCGCCCGCCTGCCATTGCGCCCCAGCCCGGCCGTCACCGCTACCTCCTTCAACACTTTGTGGGCTGGGAAATCGAAACGAGCCGCGATGTATTCAACCCCGAGGTAATCGAATTTATGGACTTCCGGGGGCCGCAGCAGCACGAGGCGCGCTTCATGTACGTGCTGCCCTTTAGCCCGCGCCGGGCGCTGGTCGAGTACACGCTCTTCTCGGGCCAGGTGCTGGCCAAAGCGGAGTATGAGGCGCACATTATTGATTATCTGACGAATACTCTGCGCCTGTCGCCGGCCGACTATCGCCTCACGGCTGAGGAAATCGGCGCTATTCCGATGACCGACCACCCGCTGCTGGCCGGGGCGGGCGCGCACATCATCCACCTGGGTACGCGCGCCGGGCGCGCCAAGCCTAGCACCGGCTACGCCTTCAGGCGCATCCAGGCGCAGTCGGCGCGGCTGGTGGCGGCGCTGGCGGCTACCGGCCAGCCCCCGGCCAATGCGACCGGCGACCGCTGGCAGTTCCGGCTCTTCGATACGCTGCTGCTCGACATTATGCAGCGCCGGGGCGAAACGACGCGCGACATCTTCCGGCAGCTATTCGAGCGTAACCCGGTGGCGCGCATATTCCAGTTTCTGGATGAGAAAACCAACTGGGCCGATAACCTGCGCATCATGAATTCGGTAGCGCCGGGGCCGTTTATGCGCTCCATCGGGCAAGTACTGCGCGGCCGGCCGGGCCGCCGGCCCAATAGCTAGCCGGCCGCCGCCCGGCCAGCGGCCGCCAGCCCCACACCGTGGCTACAAAAAAATCGTGGGGCACCCCAATAGAGGGGTGCCCCACGATGAAAATTTCAGTAAGCAGTCAGTAGTTACTCACTAACAATTACTAAGCAACCTTAGTACTCGTCCTCGTTGAACATAAAGTCCTCCTTGGTCGGGTAGTCGGGCCATACTTCCTCGATGTTCTCGTAGGGCTGCCCGTCGTCTTCCAGTCCTTGCAGGTTTTCAACTACTTCCATCGGGGCACCCGAGCGGATAGAAAAGTCGATGAGCTCATCTTTGGTGGCAGGCCAGGGCGCATCTTCCAGATAGGAGGCGAGTTCGAGGGTCCAGTACATGGTAAAAAAAAGAAGGACGTGAAAAAAGGTTGCTAAATATAAGCTTCACGGCCGCAACGTACGCGGCGCCGGAAAGGTTAGCTGCCGGTAGGCAGCTGGAAGAGTGCAATTAATTCCGTTTTAGTTTGAATTTTGCGCTCGAAGGTGCGAATCTTACCTTGCAGCAGCTGCCGAAACTGGTCGTTGGCCGACGAGGAGTTGAGCTTACTCAGGTTTTCTTGCAGCGTGGCCAGTTCCTGGCGGTCACTCTCGATAAACTTGCGCAGGGCCACCGTGGCAGTCTGGGCGCGCTCGGCCGGCGACTGCACCGGGGCGCCTTCGGCCTGGCGCTTGCGCAGGTAGTAGTCGAGGGCGCTCATTTCGAACACCTTATCACAAGCCAGCATAAAGCGCTGCCACAGCTGGTCGCTCTCGGGGCCGCGCACGGCGCCGCTCTGCTTCCACTCGGCTTGCAGGTTTTTAGCCTGGGTCACGCCCTGGTTGGGGGGCAGGGCAATGAGGGCTTCGGCGCGCTTGGCCAGCTCGCGCTTGCGCAGCAGGCTTTCCTCGGGCGAGCCCGGGGCGGCGCCGGGGCGCACCTCGGCGGGGCGCTGGGTTTCGATGTGCTTTTTGAGACGCTCGAAAAAATGGTTGTTGGCAGCCCGAAACTTAGTCCACAGCTCGGCGGCCTGCTTTTTGGGCAGCGTGCCGTTGATGTCGCGCCAGGCAGTTTGCAGCTGCTTGAGCTGGCGCGAAGTGGTTTCGAACTGGTCGGAGTTCTTGAGTACCTCGGCCTGGTTCACGAGCTCGCGGTAGCGCTCCACAGTGCGGCGGGCCAGCGCCTTGCGGTCGGTCTGGAACGCCTTGCGCCGGTCGAAAAACTCCTGCACGGCGCCGTGGAAGCGGCTTTCTAGTTCATCGGTGAGGGCCTTCTCGACGGGGCCGGTTTTAAGCCAGCCCTGGCGCAACTCCTTCACGGTTTCGCTGGCCGTAATCCACTCCTCGGTATCGGCCAGGGCTTCGGCCTGAGCGATGAGGCTACGCTTGGTAGCCAGGTTTTTCTCGCGGTTGCGGGCCACCGACACGTTGAGCTGCTGCTCGGCCTCCTGGAGGCGGCGGTGCAGGCCCTCGTAGTCGCCGAGCCCGTCGTGCTGCTTGGCTTGTTCCTGCAAGTGCAGCAGCTTCATCAGAAAAGACCCTTGGTTTTCGGCGGCTTGCAGGCGTTCCAGCAGCTCGTCGATTTTGGCCCGGAAGGCTTCGTAGCGCTGCCCAAAATAGCGCAGCGCATCATCGTCGGTATCTTTTACTTGGCCGATGCGGCGGGCTGGCTGGCCCAGGGTTGGGCGTAGCCACACGCCCCCGTCTTGCACGTAGCCATAGCGGCGGGCTTCCGTGAGCGGGTGGTCGGGGAGTTCCATTGGGAAATGGGAAAGGTAGAGTGAGGCAAAAACCTGGTGCGGCCCGGTAGCCGGCGCCGAACGTGGGGGGAGAATGAATTACAAGTTTACGCGCAAAATCTGTTGCGTCCGCTCTGTAGGACGGTGAGCGCCCGTTTAGGTTTCCGACGCGCGGGAGGGGGGCCGCCTATTTGCTCCATAATTTGAGTCTGATGCCCTGGCGGCAGGCTTTTTTTGTGCCTCCGCCCCCGGCCAAACTTGCTGGCTCAGGGTAGCTTTGTAAAATTTCGCGTCTCCATTCCACTTCCCGTTCTCATGTCCGACCAGCCCACCATTATTTTCAGCATGGCTGGGGTAAGTAAGATTTACCCGCCCCAGAAGCAAGTTCTCAAAAATATTTACCTCTCGTTTTTTTACGGCGCCAAAATCGGCGTGCTCGGCCTCAACGGCTCGGGCAAGTCGAGCCTGTTGAAAATCATTGCCGGTGTCGATAAGCAGTTTCAGGGCGAGGTGGTGTTTTCGCCCGGCTACTCGGTGGGCTACCTGGAGCAGGAGCCCCAGCTCGACCCCACCAAAACCGTGCGCGATGTGGTGGAAGAAGGCGTGGCCGAAACCGTGGCCCTACTCAAGGAATACGACGAAATCAACGAGGCCTTCGGCGCCGAAGACGCCGACTTCGATAAGCTGCTCGACCGCCAGGGCAAGGTGCAGGAGCGCCTCGACCAGCTCGACGCCTGGAACCTCGACAGCAAGCTGGAACGCGCGATGGACGCCCTGCGCACCCCGCCCCAGGAGGCCATCATCGGCAACCTGTCGGGCGGCGAAAAGCGTCGGGTGGCCCTGTGCCGCCTGCTGCTGCAAGAGCCGGACGTGCTGCTGCTGGACGAGCCCACCAACCACCTCGACGCCGAGAGCGTGCTGTGGCTGGAGCAGCATTTGCAGCAGTACAAAGGCACGGTCATCGCCGTGACTCACGACCGTTATTTCCTCGACAACGTGGCCGGCTGGATTCTGGAGCTCGACCGCGGCTCGGGCATTCCGTGGAAGGGCAACTACAGCAGCTGGCTGGAGCAGAAAACCGACCGCTTGGCTAAGGAAGAAAACACCGAGAGCAAACGCGCCAAAACCTTGCAGCGCGAGCTGGACTGGGTGCGCATGTCGCCCAAAGCCCGCCAAAGTAAGGGCAAGGCCCGCCTGGCCAACTACGAAAAGCTGGCCGGCGAAGAAGCCAAGGACAAGGAGCAGAAGCTCGAATTATTCATCCCCGACGGCCCGCGCCTGGGTGCGCAAGTCATTGAGGCCGAGAACCTGCGTAAGGCATTTGGCGACAAGCTTCTGTTTGAGAACCTAAGCTTTTCGCTGCCGCAGGGCGGCATTGTGGGCATCATCGGGCCCAACGGCGCGGGCAAGACCACGCTCTTCCGCATGATAACCGACCAGATGGCACCCGACGCGGGCACCTTCGTGGTGGGCCCCACGGTGCAAACGGCTTACATCGACCAGCAGCACGACTCACTCGACGGCAGCAAGTCGGTGTTCGACACCATTACGGGCGGCACCGAAACTATGCTACTGGCCGGCCGGCCAGTGAACTCGCGGGCCTACGTCAGCAAGTTCAACTTCGGGGGCGGCGACCAGGAGAAGAAAGTCGGCACGCTTTCGGGCGGCGAGAAAAACCGCGTGCACCTGGCCATGACGCTGAAGCAGGGCGCTAACCTGCTGCTGCTTGACGAGCCCACTAACGACTTGGATGTGAACGCCATCCGGGCCCTGGAAGACGCGCTGGAGAACTTTGCCGGCTGCGCCGTCATCATCAGCCACGACCGTTGGTTTCTGGACCGCCTGGCGACCCACATCCTGGCGTTCGAGGGCGATTCGGAAGTAGTGTGGTTTGAGGGCAACTTCACCGACTACGAAGAAGCCAAGCGTAAGCGCCTCGGCGACGTGGAGCCCAAGCGCGTGCGCTACCGCAAGCTGAGCTAAGCGAGAATTTCAAGTAGGAAAAAGCCCTGGCGCGAATACTCGCGCCAGGGCTTTTTTTATCGGAGCGTGGCTAATCGGTGCCTTACGCCATCACTTCTTTTACATCGTAGCGGTCGAGCATCATCACTTTGTCCCAGGCCTTTACGAAGGCTCTCACAAAGCGCTTGTGGCCGTCGCTGCCCGCGTATACTTCGGCTACGGCGCGCAGCTGGCTGTTGGAGCCGAACACGAGGTCGGCGCGGGTGGCTACGAAGCGGCTTTCGCCGGTTTCGCGGTTTTCGAGCGAGAAAGTCATGCCCGTGGCATCGGCCTTTTTCCAGTCGTATTTCGTGCTGGTGAGCACCGTGAAAAAGTCATTGGTAAGCACGCCTACTCGGTCGGTGAAGATGCCATAGGGTGAGCTGTCGTGGTTAGCGTTCATGGCACGCAGGCCGCCGGTCAGCGCCACCCATTCGGGCGAGGTGAGGGCCAGCAGATGCGCCTTGTCGAGGAAAATCTCCTCGGGCGCCACGCCCTGCGAAATGTCGCTGAACCCTTTGTCGAGGTAGTTGCGGAAGCCATCGGCTACGGGCTTCAGCCAAGTAAACATCTCCACGTCAGTGAGCTCCTGCGTGGTGTCGCGGCGACCCGGCGTGAAGGGTACCGTAATGGGCACGCCCGCATCGGCGGCGGCTTTTTCGAGCGCCGCGCAGCCACCGAGTACGATAAGGTCGGCGAGCGATACCTTTTTGCCACCCGCTGCCGCACTGTTAAATTTCTCCATCACCGGGCGCAGGGCCGCAATTACCGGCACCGTGCGGCGGTTTACGGCCCAGCCCTTTTGCGGAGCCAGCGCGAGGCGGCCACCGTTGGCGCCCCCGCGCTTATCGCTGTGGCGGTGCGTCACGGCCGCCGAAAAGGCCGTGAAAACCAAGTCGGAAACCGAAATGCCCAGGCCCATAATTTCCTGCTTCAGCGCCTGCACATCGGCCGCGTCGATAATGGCATAATCGGCTACCGGGATGGGGTCCTGCCACAACAGGTCGTTCTCATTGCGCTTTTCGGCGCCGAGGTAGCGCTCGCGCGGGCCCATGTCGCGGTGGGTCAGCTTGTACCAAGCCTTGGAAAAAGCCTGGGTGAAGGCGTCGAAATCACCCAGGAATTTTTCGCACACCTTGCGGTACTCCGGGTCTTCTTTCAACGCGATGTCCGTCGTCATCATCATCAGCCGGTTCATCTGGCCGGGGATGTGGGCGTCGGGCGTTTTGGGCGCGTTGGGGTCCACGGGCGTCCATTGCAGCGAGCCGGCCGGGCTATGCTCCTGCTTCCAGTCGTACTTGAAGAGGTTGGTGAGGTAGTCGTTGTCCCACTGGGTAGGATGCGGCGTCCAGCTGCCCTCGATGCCGTTGGTCATCGTGTTTTCGGCGTTGCCCTTGCCTTTGGGGTTGTGCCAGCCCAGGCCCATCGCTTCCATCGGCGCGATTTCGGGGGGCATCCCAATTTCCTTGGTCGGTACCATGCCGTGGCTCTTGCCAAAGGCGTGGCCGCCGGCAATGAGGGCCACAGTTTCCTCGTTGTTCATGGCCATCCGCGAGAAGGAGATGCGGATATCGCGCGCGGCTCCTAGCGGGTCGCCGTTGGCGTAAGGGCCTTCGGGGTTCACGTAAATGAGCGCCTGGTGCGTGGCGCCCAGCGGGTTTTCGAGGTCGTAATCGGCGTCGCCGTTCTTCCCACGCCAGCGCTTGTCGCGGTTCACCATCTTGTCGGGCGATTCGGCCGTGCGCAGGTCGTGGATTACCTCCGGTCCCCAGTACGTGGCGTTGTCGGCCTCCCAGGCATCGTGGCGGCCACCGGCAAAGCCGTAGGTCGGAAAGCCCATGATTTCGAGCGCGCAGTTGCCGGTCAGCACGATGAGGTCGGCCCACGACAGGGAGCTACCGTACTTCTGCTTGATGGGCCAAATGAGGCGGCGCGACTTATCGGTGTTGCCATTGTCCCACCAACTGTTGATGGGGGCGAAGCGCTGCAAAGCTTCGCCGGCGCCGCCGCGGCCGTCGGCGATGCGGTAGGTACCGGCGCTGTGCCAGGCCATGCGTATCATCTGCGGGCCGTAGTTGCCGTAGTCCGAGGGCCACCACTCGACCGACGAAGTCAAGAAGCCCTTTATTTCCTGCTTGAGCGCTTCCAGGTCAATTTTGCCAAACGCTTCGGCGTAGCTGAAATCTTCGCCGAGCGGGTTGGCGCTGGGGCCATTCTGGTGCAGCTGCTCCACTTTCAGCCGGTTGGGGTACCAGTCGGACAGGGCGGGCGGCGTGCCGTCGGCACCGCCGATGCGGTCGCCGCCGAAGGGACATTTGCCCCCCATCTCGAAGGTAGCAGTGTTGGTTTTATCGTGGCTGATATGGAGCATGGTGGTTGCCGTTAAAGTGGTCTGCCTGGCGGCCCTTGCCAGCGTAGCAAGGGCTTGCCTCACGTAAAAGCACTCGGTTTTTTATATGTCGAAACCTGAAAACCGGATGAGTATCAGTGTGCACTTCAAGAGCCAACGATTAAAAAACAGTCGGGCTTTATCGTGATGCCACTTAAACGGCGGCGTAGCTCGTCAGTTACTAGCGGCTGGCTTAAGATTGAATTAAATTCTGCCGCCAGCGGGCGGTGTGCGCAGGGGCAGGAGCTACGACGCCTTTTTCACAACGCTGATGCTGCCATCGCGCTCCAAGTACACGGTTTCGGCTTGGTCGAGCGAGGCCAGGTTGCCGTTTTCGTGCAGGCCCTCCTGCACGTCCAGCTCGTTCAGGTTCAAGCTGCGAATCTGCTCGGTTTTCGCCTCGCCTTTCTCGTACAGCACATACACCCGGCCCTTCACCAGCTTATCCACCCACTGGTAGCGGCACGAGGCCCAGGCCAGCCCCCGGTGCAGCAGCACAAAAGCCAGGCACGCCAGCAGCGTACCCGGCACGGACGAAGCCGCTACCACCGCCCGGCTCAGGATGGAGCCCAGCATGATTTTGACCACCAAATCGAAGGCCGTGCTGCCGCCAAACGTGCGCGGGCCCGATAGCCGCAGCAGGGCCAGCGCCGCAAAAAACAGCAGCACCGCCCGGGTTGTCATCTGCACATCGGTGATAGTCTGGGCCGTAGCGTGGGGCCCGAATAAAAAATCCAGCAGGTCGGTCATCAGAAAAAAAGGGGGAAGCTGCCCAGGCCGCGCCGGCCGGGCACCGGCACATTACCGAGGAGGCTGCCGTACGGCAAAGTACCGCGCGCCGTTGGCGGTGGCCAAGGCGGCGGGGCCCGGGCGCCCGGCTGGCCACAAAAAAGCGGCGGTGGGCGGTACTACTACCGCTCACCGCCGCGAGGATGAGGAACCGGGCTCAGGCGGTCGCCTGCTACGCATCGGGTGCCAGTGCCACCAGCTCCAGCCAGGTGCCGGGGGGCAGCGGGCCGCCGGGGTCGGCATCGAGTAGCAGGGCCCGGGTCGGCGGGCCGGTGTGGCTCACCTCCTCCAGCGTGGCCGAAAGGGCCAGGGGCAGCTGGCCGGGGCGGTGCAGCTGCAACGCTACGGCCGTGTGCAGCCCGGCTTCGGCCAGCCAGCCGGGGGCCGGCGGGGCGGGCAGTACGAGCAGGCCCAGGCCGGGTACCCGCAGGCTCTGGCGCACAAGAAAGGGAAGCATGGGACCAGGCACGCTAGACAGGCAGCCGCTATGAGCCGGTTTTCATGATAAAGCCCTTGCGCTTACCGTGTTGCTTGATGCGGGTGCCGGGCAGCAGCTGCATTTCGAGGGTAGCGGGCACGCAGGAGCTAAAGGTATATTCCTGGGGCGCGTAGCCCGCCGCGCTCACCGACAGCGTGGGCAGCTGCGTAACCTGCGCCGGCAGCGTAAAGAAGCCTTCCTCATTGGTAATGAGGATGATGCTGGTGCCTTTGACAAAGATGCTAACGCCGGCTAGCGGCTGCTCGCTGGCCATTACGCGCCCGCTGAATACGCCACACGGCTGGGGGCGCGCGGCCACGCTGGCCGGGCTGGGCAGGCTGGCGCGCGCCTGCGCCGCGGCCGACCCGGCGCTGGCCAGCAAAAGACTAAAACCAAAGAGTAAAACGGAATTTTTCATATTGGGAATTGGGGGAACGTGCCCCGGCTAAAAACGGCTAAACGTGGGGGGACAGCTAGGGTTGGAAGGCCGGCCGCGCGCCGGCCCTATTGGACCTATTCAGAAAGCGTGCCGGGCTTGGGCAGCGCCCGCCGCTACGCGCCCGGCGGTTGGGCGGCGGAGTATGGCGGGCCCGGCCTACTTTCGCAGTATGCACTTTTTTACGACGCTACGCGGCTGGCTGGGTGGGCTGGTACTGGCCACGCTTTTGCTGAGCCAGGCGGCCTTTTTGCGGGCCCAGCCCACGCCGCTGCCCTGCCTGCTACTGCCGCTGCCGCCCGCCGAGCGCGCTTCGGCCGCGCAGCTCATTGTGGAAGCCGAGGTGCTCGATGCCCGGGGCGAATGGGATGCCGCCCGGCAGCACATTTTTACGCGGCAGCACCTGCGCGTATTTCGAGTGCTGAAGGGCGCGCTGCCCGACACCGCGGCCCTGGCGCTGCTGGTGGAGGGCGGCCAGGTGGGCCTGGCCCGCCACGAGCTGACCAATACCCTGCGCCCGCTGCCGGTAGGCCAGCAGGGCCTCTTCTTTCTGGTGCCCGCGCCGTGGGCGGGAGTGGCGCCGGCCTACGCGGCCTACGCATCGAGCCAGGGCGTCATCACCTACGACCTGGCGCAGGGCAGCGCCGCTGAGCCGGCGCGCCCCTATGCCAGCTGGGCCGAGGCCGCGCAGCAAACTGCGCAGCTCACGGGCCAGGTCCCGCAGCTGTTGCGCCCCAACCGGCGCCTGCAAGCGGCCGGGCAGGCACTGGCGGCCCGGGCCACGCAGCGCACGCAGGCCGCGGTTATTACCGCCTTCAGCCCGGCCCAGACTACGGCGGGCACGGGGGCGGTGCTCACCATCCGGGGCAGTGGCTTTGGCGCCAGCCGGGGCAGTGGGGGCGTTGATTTTCGCAATGCCGACGACGGCGGTGCCACCACTACCCGTGCCCTGGCCCGCGACTACCTGAGCTGGACCGATACCCAGGTGCAGGTGGTGGTGCCCTCGCTGGCCACCAACGGCCACCCGGCCGGCACCGGCCCCGTACGCGTGACGGCCAACGACGGCACCTTTGCCGAAACGGCGGCGCCGCTCACCATCCGCTACGCACTAACCAATATTTCGGATAGCCTGGGCACCGTCCTGGACCGCCCCAACCACGTGGCTACCAACGCCACGGGGGGGCTGACGTTTCGCCTGGGTCCCAATTTTCGGAGCAACGGCGCGGCCGTGGCGGCCTGGCAGCGGGCCCTCACGCAGTGGCGCTGCACCTCGGGCATCAACTGGGAACTGGGGGCGGATGGCCCGGCCAATGCCATTGCGAAGGACAACGTCAACGTCATTGCCTTTGCCGATGGCACCTTGCCGGCCCGCGTGCTGGCCCGCACCACCTCGTACTACGGGGGCTGCTACAATTTGCAGGGGCAGGTAGTGTTTTACGTGGAGGAAATCGACCAGCAGTTTGCCACCACCCTGCCGTTTCAGTTTGGGCCCGCGCTGGCGGGGGCGGGGCAGTACGATTTTGAGTCGGTGGCCGTGCACGAGCTAGGCCACGCCCAGCAACTGGCGCACCTTATCCGGCCGGGGGCCATCATGCACTACGGTGTGGCGGCGGGGGCCAACCTGCGCACCCTCGACCCCACGTCGGACGTGGCCGGTGGGCGCCTGGTGCTGCGCACGCGCAGCTTTCGCAGCCGGGGCTGCGGCGGGGCGCCCATGCTGCCGGCACCGCTCACGACGCTGGCCGCCGCTACCCGGCCCGGCCTGTCGTTCAGCACCCGCGACGAATGTTTCCTCACGGGCTTTGTGCTGGAGCGCAGCGCGGGCCTCGACACCACGGCGGCCACCGGTGGCTGGCAGGCCGTGGCGACGGCGAGCGCCGGCCTGGCGGGTGGCCAGTATACCCTCATCGACGCGCAGCAGCCCACCGGCCTGCACTACTACCGCCTGGGATTGCGCCGCCCCGACGGCACCATCGACTACGCCGCTCCGGTGCTGCTCAACTCCGATGCGGTGGCCGAGGCGCAGGTTTTTCCTAACCCCGTGGCGGGCCCTACGCTTCAGCTCACCTACCCGGCTCCGGCGAGCGGCGACCTGGTGCTGCGCTTCTACGACGAGCTGGGCCGCTACTACCGGGGCCAGCGCGTGGCCGTGCAGGTGGGCCTCAACCTGCTCACGCTCGACGTGGCCGGGCTGCGGCCGGGCTTCTACCTGCTGCGCCTTACCGCCGACCAGGGCAGCCGCACCGTGAAGGTGGTTAAGCTATAGCTAGGCTTAAAGCATCTTTGAAAATCAGCAGCGAATGTCATGCTTCGCTAAGCTCCGCGTAGCGTTCTAAGAACGTTTTTAGCAGAAGCTAAGCACGTGTTCAGCTTCTGCTAAAAACGGGTCGCGGCTAATGATAAGGCCGCTTATTGCGCGGGGCCTGGGGCAAACTGATAAGCTTGCAGCTCCTCGGCACTGAGATTGCCGTTCAGCCACTCGCTCTCGACGCTGGCGCCGAGCTTTTTGTAGAACGCGATGGCCGGCTCGTTCCAGTCGAGCACCTGCCACTTCATGCGCTGGGCGCCGGTGCGCCGGGCCTCGGCCACCACAGCGTCGAAGAGCCGGCGGCCGTGGCCGCCGCGCCGGGCGGCCTCCGTCACCACCAAGTCTTCGAGAAACAGGGTGCGGCCCTTCCAGGTCGAGTAGGCGGTGTAAAACAGAGCCAGGCCCAGGAGGTCGTCGCCGGCTTCGAGCACGAAAAAGCCGAAAATCGGGGCGGGCCCGAAGCCGTCGCGCCGCATCATTTCCAGGGTGTTGGTTACGGCGTCGGGCGCCCGCTCAAACGCGGCCAGTTCCTGAATAAGGGCTAGCACGCGGGGCAAATCGGCTTCCTGGCCGCGCCGCAGGGTAGGGGAGGTGGGCATAAAAAACAACTGTCGGATTACGCAAAAGCCTGGGTTAATAAGCTGCGTCGCAACTCACTAACCCAGGCCATTGACTACTGAAAAAAGCCAGCTTTAAGGAGCCACTCAACGTTGCGAAGGCTGCGTAAAGCCGCGCTTTACATCTGCGGCTGCATTTTCTTGATGTCTTCCACGGCGTTGGGGGCCGTCAGCTCGCGGTTTACGCTGTTGGCAGCGGGCGCGGGGGCTTTTTTGCCGCCGGTCGTGTCCACGGCGGCCGGCAGGGGCGGCAGCGGCGCGGTGGCTATGTCGTCTTCGGTCGAAGTGGGGTTGCCGTCGGGCGAGCTGCACGCGGCCATCGTCAGCGTGAGGGCGGCGGCGGCTAGCAGCGTGGGCAGGAAGCGTTTCATCATCATACAGGTAAGCCGGATTTAGGCCGCAAGTTACGGCGCGATAGGGATTGCGTTATGGGCAGTTGGTAATAAGTGCCGGGTAGTGGGTACTGACGCTGGGAGAATTTGAGCGACAGTAGCAATTACCCGCTGCCCCATTACCTGGCCCCCCAGAGCAGCCACCCGAGCCAGCCGGCGCGGGCCGTCCAGGCCAGGGTGCGCAGCCAGTTGGTGCGCGTGAGGCCGTCGATGGCAATGTAATTGAAGCCCCCGGCCGCTAGGCGATTGTGAAACGGCACGGAAATGAAGAATGTGACGGCCCACACCACCAGCACCAGCGCCAGCTGGCCCAGCGCCAAGCCCGCGCCCCAGGCCGGGTAGGCGGCCCAGGCCAGCCAGCCGGCCAGCGCCAGCTCCAGCACCATAGGCGCCCCCACCACCCAGCCCATGCCCCGCGTGTGGGCGGCGTGGTAGCGGCCAAACTCAGGCTTGCCTACCAGCGCCAGGGCGGGGTACACCACCAGCTGCACTACCCAAATGACGCCGGTGAGGTAGGCGGCCAGGGCGAAATTGAGAAAAAGCAGGCGGGCGAGGGGCATGGGGCCGGAGAGTGGTGCAACCCGCTTACGTGGTCGGCCGCCTGTTGGTGGGCTGGCCCGCTCGGGTTTAGCTTGCGCATTCTTGCCGCCCTGCCGCGCGCAGCCCACCAGCCAACGCTTATGCCCCCTTTCTCTATGACTAAAAACCTGTTGGCGCTGCCATTGCTGGCCGCCCTGGCCACAGCCTGCACGTCTTCCCCTAGCTCGTCGGCGGCCGGCGGCGACAAGCCCGATTTGCTGCGCGCTGCCCTCGACACCACTGTGGCGCCGGGCGACGATTTTTTCAGCTACGCCAACGGCACTTGGATTAAGAACCACCCGATTCCGGCCTCTGAAAGCAACTCGGGCATCGGCATTGAGGTGCAGAAGGAAGTGTATGCCCGCCTGCGCGAAACCAGCGTGGAAGCCGCCAAGGCCAACGCTGCGCCCGGCAGCAACCAGCAGAAAATCGGTGATTTTTGGGCCGTGGGCATTGACTCGGCCAAGGCCAACCAGCTGGGCTACACGCCCATCAAGCCCGAACTGGACCGCATTGCAGCCATGAAATCGGCGGCCGACGTGCCGGGCGTGGTAGCCCACGAAATTCAGCTAGGGGTGCGGGCGCTCATCGGCCCGCGCGTGAGCCAGGACGAGAAGAACAGCGATAAAATGGCGCTGTACCTCTACCAGAGCGGCCTGGGCCTGCCCAACCGCGACTACTACTTCAACACCGACACCCGCACCAAGAACATTCGCCGGGCCTATGGGCGGCATGTGGCCAGCATATTTAAGCTGCTGGGCCAGGACTCGACCGCCGCCAACGCCAGCGCCGCCCGCGTGCTGGCCCTCGAAACCAGCCTGGCCAAGTCGTCGCGCAAGCTCGCCGACCTGCGCGACCCGTACAAGAATTACAATAAAATGACCCTGACCCAACTCGACAAGCTGACGCCCGGCGTGAGCTGGAAGCAGTGGTTTGGCCAACTGGGCGCCACCAGCGTCGATACGGTGATTGTGGGCCAGCCCGAATTTTACCAGACGGTGGGCCAATTGCTGAAAACCCGGCCGGTGGAAGACTGGAAGGCTTACCTCACCTGGCAGGTGGCCCGCGAGTACGCGCCCACCCTCAGTCAGCCTTTTGTGGATGAGAACTTTAAGTTCTACGGCACGCAGCTGCGCGGCGCCAAGGCCATGCGCCCCCGCTGGAAGCGCGTGCTCGACATGCAGGAAGATGCCCTGGGCGATGCGCTGGGCCAGCTCTTCGTAAAGGAATACTTCAAGCCCGAGGCCAAGGCCCGCTACGACACCTTGGTGAAAAACGTGATGTCGTCGTTTTCGGAGCACATTCAGAACGTGGACTGGATGAGCGCGCCCACCAAAGTAGTGGCCCAGCAGAAGCTCCGGGCCATCATGCCCAAGGTGGGCTACCCCACCAAGTGGAAAGATTACTCGAACCTGAAGATTGACCGCAGCTCACTGGCCGCCAACGTGATGCGTGCCAACCAGTGGCAGTATAACTACCAGCTCAACAAGCTCGGCAAGCCCGTGGACCGCACTGAGTGGGGCATGACGCCCCAAACTTACAACGCCTACTACAACCCCAGCAACAACGAGATTGTGCTGCCCGCCGCCGCCTTCGCCATCCCCACGCTGCTCGATGCCGACGCCGACGACGCGATGGTCTACGGCTACGCCGGGGCCAGCACCATCGGCCACGAGCTGACGCACGGCTTCGACGACCAAGGCAGCCAGTACGATGCCCACGGCAACCTGCACGAGTGGTGGAGCAAGGCCGACCGCCAGCACTTCAACCAGCGCGTGAACGTCATTGTCAAGCAGTTCAACCACTACACGCTGCTCGATTCGATGCACATCAACGGCAAGGCTACGGCCGGCGAAAACATCGCCGACCTCGGCGGCATCGTCATCGGCCTCGACGCGTTCAAGAAAACCAAAGAGTACAAGGAGGGCAAGAAAGTGGGCGGCCTCACGCCGGTGCAGCGCTACTTCCTGGGCTACGCCCTGGGCTGGCAGATGCACGTGCGCGACGAGGCGCTGGCCTCGCAGTTGCTCACTGACGTGCACTCGCCCGCCCAGTACCGCGTAAACGGCCCGATGGCCGACGTGCCCGCCTTCTACGACGCCTTCGGCGTGAAGCCCGGCCAGAAGCTCTACATTCCGGACTCGGCGCGGGTGAAGATTTGGTGAGTTGTGCGCTGATTATCTGTTAGGTACATCACTTTATGGTGCCGCTGCGTAAGAGCGGGCAAAACCTGGTTTTGCCCGCTCTTATGGCTCCTGCCCGCCCCTTAACCTCTGCCGAAAAAATCCACGAATTGCTCGCGCACCGCGACTTTCGGAGCCTGAAAACGCTGCTGCCCAGCCTGGCCGCGCCCGACCTGGCGCACCTCATCGACAGCCAGCCGGTGGCCGAGCTGCTCGTCATTTTCCGGCTGCTGCCGCTGGCCCAGGCCACGCGCGTGTTTGAATACCTCACGCCCTCGGCCCAAAACCAGCTGCTGGGCCAGCTGGCGCCCGAGCAGCTCACGGCCATGCTCAACCACATGGCCCCCGACGACCGCACGGGCCTCTTCGAGCGCCTGCCGCCCGCGTTTGTGCGCGCACAGGTCGAGCGCCTGGCCCCCGAGCAGCGGCGCATCACGCTGGAGCTACTGGGCTTCCCGCACGACAGCGTGGGCCGCCTCATGACGCCCGACTACATCGCCCTGCGCGAAGCCTGGAGCATGGCCGAAGTATTCGACTTCATCCGCCGCCACGGGGCCAGCGCCGAAACCGTGACCATGCTCTATGTGGTGGATGAGCAGGGCGTATTGCTGGACGATATTCACATCCGCGAATTCCTGATGGCTCCGCCCACGGCCCACGTGCGCGACATCATGGACCGCCGCTTTGTGTGCCTCAGCGCTCAGCAAAGCGAAGAAAAGGCCCTGGCCGACTTTCGCCGCCACCAGCGCGTGGCCCTGCCGGTCACCGACGCCCACGGCGTGCTGCTCGGCATCGTGACCCTCGACGACATCCTGGCCCTGCGCGAGCGCGAAGACACCGAGGACATGCAGAAGCTCGGCGGCTCCGAAGCCTTGGACGAGCCGTATTTACAGATTCCGCTGCTCAAAATGGTGCAGAAGCGCGCCGGCTGGCTGGTGGTGCTTTTCCTGGGCGAGATGTTTACGGCCACCGCGATGGGCTTTTTCGAGGGCGAAATTGAGAAGGCCGTGGTGCTGGCTTTGTTCGTGCCGCTGGTCATCAGCAGCGGCGGCAACGCGGGCTCGCAGGCCACTTCGCTCATCATCCGGGCCATGAGTTTGGGCGAGGTGACGGTGGGCCGCTGGTGGCAGGTGATGCGCCGTGAGCTGCTGGCCGGCCTCGCGCTGGGGGTTATTCTGGGCATCGTGGGCACCGTGCGCATTGCGCTCTGGCAGGGCCTGCACCTGCGCGACTACGGCCCGCACTGGGTGCCGCTGGCCCTAGCGGTGGGCTTTGCGCTGGTGGGCATCGTGCTGTGGGGCTCGCTGGCCGGCTCCATGCTACCGCTGCTGCTCAAGAAGGTGGGTTTTGACCCGGCTACCTCGTCGGCTCCCTTCGTAGCCACCCTCGTGGACGTGACGGGGCTAGTAATTTACTTCACGGTGGCCTACGCTTTTTTGCACGGCACGCTGCTATGAGCAGTGCAAGTGGTACCCCTAGCGGTGTGAATGACAGATGAATAAAAGCCCGGCCCCCGTGCCGGGCTTACTTTTGCCGGCCGTATGGCTTCGGCCCTTATTCTTTCTGGTTGATGAATTCTTACTTTTTGCGGGCGCTCGGGGTTGCCGCGCTGGCTTTGGGGGCTGGCCAGGCGCTGGCGCAGGGCCAGGTAACGCCGCCTGCCTCCACGCTACCCGGCCAGCAGCCGGCCGCCGCCTCGGCTCAGGAGCCCGTGCACCACACGCACGATGAGAACTGGAGCGTCCACTTTCAACAAACCGTTATTCAGCAGTGGCACCAGGACTTGCAGCCCCGCTACGCCGGGTTCAATAGTCTGCAAGCCCGCGAAAACGCCAAGCTGTCGCTTACCACTACGCTCTTCCTGGGCCGGCGCTTGTGGAAGGGCGCGGCCGTGTACTTCAACCCCGAGGTGGCCGGCGGCAGCGGCCTGAGCGGCGCCACCGGCATCGGCGGCGCGCCCAACGGCGAGACCTTCCGCATCGGCGACCCCGCGCCGCAGGTGTATCTGGCGCGCCTCTACCTGCGCCAGCTGTGGGCGCTGGGGGCCAGCCAGGAAGAAGATGAGGACGACCTCAACCAGCTGAAGGGCACGCGCCCCGCCAAGTACCTGTCGTTGAATGTGGGCAAGTTCAGCATTGCCGACTACTTCGACCAGAACAGCTACTCGCACGACCCGCGCACCCAGTTCTTCAACTGGAGCCTGATGAGCGCCGGCGGCTGGGACTACCCCGCCAACGTGCGCGGCTACACCGTGGGCGCGGTGGCCGAGTACGTGCAGCCGGGGCTAGTGCTGCGCGCTGGCCTCTCGGCCATGCCCACCGATGCTAATGGCCCCACCCTCGACCTGCACTACGATAAGGCCCAGGCCATCACGGCCGAAATCACGAAGTCGTATAGCGTTAAGGGGCACCCCGGCGCGGTGCGCCTGCTGGGCTTCCGCAACCAGGCCGCCATGGGCAGCTATACCCTGGCCGTGCGCCAGGCGGCTAGCCTCGGCACCACGCCCGACGTGACGGCCGCCCGCGCCAACGGCCGCACCAAGTACGGCTTCGTTATCAATGCCGAGCAGGAGATTTCGCCCAGCGTGGGCCTGTTTGGCCGCTACAGCTACAACGACGGCCACAATGAAACCTGGGCCTTCACCGAAATCGACCGCAGCCTGAGCCTGGGCCTCACCAGCACCGGTGCCCGCTGGAAGCGCCCCACCGACCGCCTCGGCGCGGCCTTCGTGGCCAACGGCCTCTCGCAGGACCATCGCGCCTACCTGGCGGCCGGTGGCTCGGGCTTCATCCTCGGCGACGGCCGCCTCGACTACGGCGTGGAGTACATCGGCGAGGTGTATTACAGCATCGACTTTCCGCGCTACCACGCCGCGCTGAGTCCTGATTATCAACTCATTTTTAATCCGGGCTATAACACTAGTCGCCTGCCCGGCCCGGTGCACGTGGTGGCCCTGCGGGTGCACGTCGAGTTTTAGTCTATATATGGAGCAGCAAAAAGTTCTGGGTGATGGAGAGAAACCCAACCGGCAGCTTTTTTGCTTGGACTCCCGAAAGTGTATAGCTGAGCGCGGTAGTGGGCCGGTCGCCATGAAGCAATTCAGTAAGCAGACCCAGCTAGTAACTTTGCAACCTAACGACCGGCGAGGAGTCCTTGCCGGTCTTTTATTTCCGCCTCTATGAAGAAAGTTATCTTGGCGCTGGCCCTGCTGGCCGCGCTGCCGCTGCGCCTCTGGGCGTGGGGCGTCGAAGGCCACCGCGCCATCGGCATCATTGCCGAGCATCACCTCTCTGAAAAGGCTCGCCACGAAGTAATTGCCCTGCTTGGCAACCAGACGCTGGCGCTCGTGAGCACCCAGCCCGACGAGATGCGCTACCTGCCCGAGTTCAAGGAAACCGCGCCCTGGCACTACGTAAACACGCCGCTGGGCCTGGCCCACGATGCCTACCTGCAAGCCGTGCAGGCCCAGACCACGCCCAACGCCTACAACGTGCTGCTGGCCAAAATCAAGGAGATGAAGGACCCCGCCAAAACCCGCGAGCAGCGGGCCGAGGCGCTCATCTTCGTGGTGCACATCGTGGGTGATATTCACCAGCCCATGCACACCGGCCGCGCCGAAGACAAAGGTGGCAACGACATCAAAATGACCTACCGGGGTAAGGATACCAACCTGCACAGCCTCTGGGATAGCGGCCTGCTCGACTACCAGGGCCTCACCTACACCGAGCTAGGCAACCAGTACAGCACCCTGCCCGACGTGCAGCGCAAGCAGTGGCAAGCCAACGCTAACCCCGGCGACTGGCTCTTCGAGTCGTACACCATCGCCAGCAACCTCTACGACGAGGCCGCCAAAAACCCTAACCCCGACTACCGCTACTACCCCGCCCACGCCGACATCGTGAAGCAGCGCATTCAGCAAGCCGGCGTGCGCCTAGCCGCCGTGCTCAACGAGGCGTTCAAATAAGGTAGCGCGCACTGCAAAGTGCGCGCTATTGCAAAAGCCCTGCTACTCCAGCCCGAAGTTGCAGGGCTTTTTCGTGCGCAAGAGATTCAAGCAGAATGGCTAGCTTCTCGAAATACCTGGCAGAATAAACGGTCAAAGTTATGGTAAGCTTACCCCGAGGGGCAAACGGTAGAGTAGAGGCAAACTTTTTTTAATCCCGTAAAAACTGCCTAAACGCCTAGCGCAGCGCAGAAAACGCGAACCGAGCGAAAGTTGTTAAAAGGTTTTTTGCGAAATATAACCTTGCACTCAAAACAAGAACTGGTAATTTTGCCCCGTGAACGCAAGCAACCACCAGTGGATGAAGCAGGAAACGGCTACCCAAGCCGTGCTGCGGAAAACCCGGCCGGCTGCCGCCGTTTTCCATTCGCCCTGCGTTTCGATTTTTACCTCGTCTTTTCAGTTGCCGCCCCATTTGCTTGAGGCGGTTTTTTTGTGCCCGGCTAGTACTCGTGCCAGCGTAAGCATAGCCCGCGCTTGCAAAGACTCTTACTGGGCAAAATGTGAGAATATTAGCTAAGTAGTTGACTGCGAAGTGCCCGGTTCTGCCGGGCGCTTTTGTTTTTGCCTAATTTGTAGCGCGGGCTTTTAGTCCGTGAGTACCCTAGCCAAACTTAGCCAATCGCGGGCTCAAAGCCCGCGCTACCCTATGCAAAAGCTTATCAATCGCGTTGCCCAGGCCAATACGCTGCTTTGCGTGGGCCTTGACCCCACCGGCTCCGATGAAGACGTGACGCGCTGCCTGCCGCAGGTTATCGCCGAAACTGCGCCCTACGCCGCCGCCTTCAAGCCCAATCTGGCCTTCTTTCTGAGCCGGGGCAATGGCACGCAGCTGCTACGCCAGGTGGTGGCCGCCGTGCCCGATGGCATCCCGGTTATCCTGGATGGCAAGTTCGGTGATATCGCCAACACGGCCATGCACTACGCGCAGTTTGCCTACGACGTGGTGGGCGTCGATGCCGTGACGGTGAACCCCTACATGGGCGCCGATGCGGTGGTGCCCTTCGCCCGCCCCGGCAAGTTCGTCTTCGCCCTGGCCAAGACCTCGAACCACTCGCCCATCCAGGAAGCGGAGCTAGCCAGCGGCGAGCCCGTGAGCGAGTTCACCGCCAAGCTGCTCGCCGACCTCGACACGACCCACGGCAACATCGGCCTCGTGGCCGGCGCTACCGATGCAGCCGCGCTAGGCCGCCTGCGCCAGCTATGCCCCACCCAGTGGTTTCTGGTGCCCGGCATCGGCGCGCAGGGCGGCGACCTGGCCTCAGTGATGAAAGCGGGCCTGCTAGCCGACGGCGGCGGGCTGCTGATTAACGCCTCGCGCAGCATCTGGCAGGCTGAGGACTCAGCCGCGGCGGCGCGCGAGCTGATGAATGAGATTAATGAGCACCGGGCGGTAACTGCCTGATTTCTGTCAATATCTATGGAGCGTCCATTCAAACTAGGCGATTTTTTAGAAATGGATGGCTTACCCTGTGTAGTTGTAGGGCTAAGCGGTCAGAGTCTCAATGATTATGAAATCCCCGTACCCGAAGACCATATCGCTGTTTGGTTTGGGGATAGTAAGGCAGTACGCAAATCAGAGGGAGGCTTAGGTTGCTTAAGCACCGATGTGCACACAATACCCGAAGATTGTTTTGACAAAGGACCTCATATCGTAATCCGACATTAGACTTCTTTAGCTGAGGTTTGCAAAGCGCGGTTTACAATTTTCTAGACATGACAAACACTCTCACCCCCGACCTAGCCCCCGCCGCCGTTGCCACCATCCTCGAAGCGCAACTGCGCGAGGAAGGCGCGCTCCTGAACGGCCACTTCAAGCTCTCGTCGGGGCTGCACTCGGATACCTACGTGCAGTGCGCCCGCTTTCTGCGCAAGCCCGACCTGGCCGCGCCCGCGATGGCGGTGCTGGCCCAGCGCCTGCGCAAGGCCGGCCTGGTGCCCGACACGGTCGTAGGTCCCGCAATGGGCGGCGTGGTAGTGAGCTACGAGCTGGCCCGCCAGCTCGGCGTGCCCTCGCTCTTCACCGAGCGCGATGCCAACGGCGAAATGACCTTGCGGCGCGGCTTCACCCTGAGCCCCGGCGAGCGGGTAGTAATTGCCGAAGACGTGGTGACGACCGGCAAAAGCACCCTCGAAGTAGCGCGGGTATTAAAGGGAATGGGGGTCGAAGTGCTCGCGGTGGCCTCTTTAATTGACCGTACCAATGGGAAAGCTGGCCTTCCGTTCCCGAACTTTGCGCTGTTGCCGGTGCAGGCGGCCGTGTTTGCGGCCGATGCGGTGCCGGAACACTTGGCCGAGATTCCGGCCGTGAAGCCGGGCAGTCGGCCCGACGCCAAATAGTCCATTACCACCTGTCAACCCTTACCTGGCATACGCTTGCGAAGGACCTTATCACACTCGCAACGTGGTGATTAGTAAATCTGGCAGAGGCAGCAGTGATAAGATGCCGCCTCCGTCAGCATGACAAAAGTTAATTTGGAAACCAACCAGCATTCCATCCTCCTTACCCTCCAACCCGGCCGGCACGACGGCGACGGCCAGCGCGTGGCCGCCGACGCGGCCCGCCACCTCGGCCTACGCACCGGCCAGGTTCGCAG
>Ga0160428_1000043_pt1 | contig 158515 bp, 131 predicted proteins | sample SolpanmetagenomM_FD_108198 | JGI IMG/M metagenome (GOLD analysis project Ga0160428, IMG submission 108198) | Solar panel surface microbial communities from Lawrence Berkeley National Laboratory, California, USA - M | ecosystem: Engineered > Built environment > Solar panel > Unclassified ... | reverse complement strand
GTTGTGACGATCAACGCCCTGCCGATAGCGCCTGTCGTCAGTCAGACAGCCGTGGCCGTTTGTCAGAACAGCACCCCCGTAGCCCTGACGGCAACGGCCAGCACGGGCGGTACGCTCAACTGGTACACAACGGTCAATGGGCCACCCTCGTCTGGTGCACCTGCTCCGCCAACCACTACGGCAGGTACGCAGACCTACTACGTGAGCCAGTCGGTCAACGGCTGCGAAGGCCCGAAAACGGCGATCAGCGTGACGGTCACGGCCCTGCCCGCTGCACCCACTGTCAGCACCCCCGTCAACTATTGTCAGAACGCCGTTGCCCAGCCGCTGACAGCCACGGCCAGTGCAGGGGGCACGCTCAACTGGTACAGTCCGGCGGGTGGACCTGCATCAGCCGTTGCGCTGACACCCGGCACGACCACGGCGGGACAGCAGACCTACTCCGTCAGTCAGACGGTCAATGGCTGCGAAGGCCCGAAAGCGTCGATCACGGTTAACATCTACCAGGCACCGTCCGTACCGACAACAACCGCAGCCCTGGCGTACTGCCAGAACACCGTTGCCCCGGCCCTGACGGCGACAGCCAGCACGGGCGGTACGCTCAACTGGTACACGGTGCCGACTGGCGGTACGGCATCGTCTGTTGCGCCGGTACCGAATACGACCACGGCCGGTATACAGACGTATTACGTGAGCCAGACGGTGAATGGCTGCGAAAGCGACAAAGTGACCGTCACAGTGACGATCAAGGCTACGCCGGTTGCGCCGACGCCGGTTAATCCAGCGATCAGCCTGTGTCAGGGCGGTACCGCGACGCCGTTGACAGCAGTTCCCAGCACGGGTGGTACGCTCAACTGGTACACAGTCGTTGGGGGGGCTGCTTCGCCGGTGGCCCCGACCCCCGGCACCAGTGCCGCCGGACAACAGACCTACTACGTGAGCCAGACCATCAGTGGCTGCGAGGGGCCAACCGCGTCGATCGTTGTTACGGTCAATGCGTTGCCAGCCGCGCCGGTCGTGGCTACGGCATCCGTCCGCTTCTGTCAGAACAGTACGTCAACCGCCCTGACTGCCCTGGCGAGTCCGGGTGGTACACTGTACTGGTATACGGGGGCTGGCGGTACGGGGTCAACCACCGCACCCGTTCCGCCAACGAACGTCGTGGGCACACAGACGTATCTGGTCAGCCAGCGTGTCAATGGCTGCGAGGGCCCGCAGACGGCCCTTACTGTTACGATTGATCCGCTGCCCGCTGCTCCGACTACCAGCCCAACGCCGATAACCTATTGTCAGGGCGTAACGGCGCTACCGCTGACCGCGATCGGTACGGGTACGCTCAACTGGTACACGACGGCTGGCGGAACACCATCGCAAACGCCACCGACACCCCCGACAACCACACCGGGTCTGTTTACGTACTACGTGAGTCAGTCGGTCAACGGCTGCGAAGGGCCACAGGCTGCTATCGTGGTACTGATCAACGCGACCCCGGTGGCTCCTACGGCTGGTGCCTCGCCGATCTACTGCCAGAACGGGACCAGCACTGCACTGGCGGCTATACCGAGTTCGGGCGGGTCGCTCAACTGGTATACGACCCCAACCGGTGGATCACCATCCAGTACACCGCCCACCCCCCCCGTTGGTTCGGCTGGTACCGTGACGTACTACGTTAGCCAGAGCATCAGCGGGTGCGAAGGCCCACGCATCCAGCTGACGGCCACGATCAAACCGTCGCCGGCTGCGCCGACGGTAACCCCGACGCTGGCCTACTGCCAGAACAGTGTGGCTCCGGCGCTGACGGCCACCCCCTCGGCTGGCACGCTGAACTGGTACACCGTACCAACCGGCGGTACCGGATCGGCAACGCCCCCAACACCACCGACAAATACCGTGGGTACGCAGTCGTACTACGTCAGTCAGGTTACGGCTGATGGCTGCGAAGGACCACGGGCGGCTATCACCGTGACGATCCGGGCGCTACCTGCCGCCCCCACGACAACGCCGTTGAGCGTTTGTCAGAACGCGACCCCGCCTTCGCTGGCTCTGTCGGTAGCGGCTATCGGTCAGGTAAACTGGTACACGTCGCAGACGGGCGGTACGCCGTCGACCGCGGCCCCGGTACCGGCTACGGCGAATCCGGGACCGATCACGTACTACGTCAGTCAGACCGACGGCAACGGTTGTGAAAGTCAGCGGTCACTGCTGTTGGTAACGGTTACGCCAACGCCAGCGGCACCGGTCGTGCCGACCAGCGCGCCGGTTTGTCAGAACACGGCACCGATTGTATTGACGGCAGCGGGGCAGGGCCTGAAATGGTACGCCGATGCCACGTCGACGGGTAGCCTGGGTAGTTCGATTGTACAGCAGACAGGCGTGGCGGGTACGTTCGCGTACTACGTCAGCCAGACGGTCAGCAACTGTGAAGGCCCACGGGCCCTGGCGCAGGTTGTCGTCAATGCAACCCCGGCCGCCCCTGTCGTGCAGGCTACGCAGAGTGGCTGTCAGGATGCGCCGGCTCAACCACTCACGGCGTCGGGTACGGCTCTGCAATGGTACGATGCCAACGATAGCCAGATCGGCACGCCCACCCCTGATACACGCGTCGAGGCAACGCAGACCTATTCGTACAAAGTGACACAAACCGTCAATGGCTGTGTCAGTCCGAAAGCGACCGTCCTGTATACCGTAACGGTACTACCCGTACCAACGGTGACAACGCCGGTTATTTACTGCCAGAACCAGACGGCCGGACCGCTACAGGCCAGCGGCAGCGGCCTACGCTGGATCGACCCGAGCGGTGCCGTAACAAACGTAGCGCCGACCCCGCCGACCAGTGCCATAACAGCCGGTGCCAGCTATTCGGTCAGCCAGACGAATGCCCAGGGGTGTGAAAGCCGCCGGGCTGAGATTCGGGTTACCGTCAATGCGCAGGCGGTGGCCGTGCTGAGCGGCACGACAACCGTTAGTCTGGGTGGAACAGCTCCGCTGACGCTGACGCTGTCGGGTGTGGGGCCGTATAGCTATACATTGTCAAACGGGACCACTGGCCTGGCTGAGTCGGCGACATCGGCGACCATTACCCGCACCATTTCGGTAACACCTGCGGCCACGACGACGTACACGCTGCTCGGTGTGTCGAACGGCTGTGGAGCTGGTCTGGCGTCCGGCTCGGCGACCGTAACGGTCAACACGCCATCCATCATTACCGGCGCGTTGTCGGCCTCGTCGGTCTGCGCTGGTGGAACGATCGACGTACCCTTCGCCACAAGCGGCACATTCACTCCCGGCAATACCTTCGTGGTTGAGATTGCCGCTGTTGGCGAACTGGCCACCCGCCAGTTTACGGCAATTTCGAGCGGTGCGGTACAGGGGCCTACGCTCTCGACTCGTATACCGGCTACCTTCTCGCAGGGGCTATATCTTGTGAGGGTCAGAGCTACAAACTCGAATTATCCGATCGTCAGCGATCCAAGCGCGACAACCCTGAACGTACGGGCACTGCCGACGGGGCGGATCAGTACCGTCAATACTGCAGTGCTCCGGGGCAACCGCGTTCAGCTGGACTTTACGTTTAGTGGCGACGCGCCCTGGAGTGCCACGTATCGCGACCGTACCGGCATCAAGTCTATCAGTACGTCATCGACGCCGTATTCGGTGACGTTTACCGCCGACAGTTCAACGACCTACAGACTGCTGAGCGTAGCCAACGGGTGCGGGCCCGGCCGGATCGACGGCGTTGATTCGGTTCGTGTCCGTGTCGATGTGCTGACCGCCGACGAGACGCCCTTTGCCACGTCGGTGAATGTGTATCCTGTACCGACGAACGGTGATTTAACCGTTGAGATCAGTGATCCGATGCTGAAAAATGAAGCTGAAATTCAGCTGATCCGGCCCAACGGGCAAACGGCGCAGACGGTGAAAACGCGTAAACGACAGACGATTATCAACCTAGCCGATGAACCTGCCGGTACGTATCTGCTCCAGATCAAACTCGGCGACCGATCCACCGTCCGGCGTGTGTTGAAGTGGTGATTTTCTTGAACTGTGATTTCTGTGATTGATCTGATTGCGCTGATTTTTCTTTTGAAAGCATAGCCTGTCCGTGTAATCACAAAAATCACAGTTCAGATAATCCTGAACTGTGATTTTTGTGATTGGTCTGATTACGTCGATTCTAAAAAGAAATCATAGTCCATCCACTAATCATAAAAATCACAGTTCAGACAATCACCGGTCACAATCACCGGTCACAATCAGCGGTCAGCGATGACTCACCAGCAGCTTTTTCAGCGCGACGATGGCACCCGGATCGCTGTGCAGGGCGTATTCGAGCAGCCCTGCCCGCATCGATACGGCCGGTGACCGTAAGCTGCGCAACTGCTCCCAGCGCGTTGCTGAAAACGGCTGCCCGACGGTTTGCGGGGAAAGAAACAGGCTGTCAGCATCGGTAAACAGATCGGGGTCGATGCTCAGCGCGTGCAGTTCCAGCGACAGGGCCAGCAGACTGAAATCGTCGAGGTGGCGGTCGAAATGATCGAGCGTCCGGGCGGGGTGCCGGTAGGGGAGTGTACCCAGTTCGGTAGCGGTCAGGCCGTCGAGCATGGGTACGAAAAAGCCGTCGTAATCGATCAGCGTCAATAGCCCGTCAGGGCCGACAATAATATTGTCGGGCTTGAGGTCGCCATGGGCAAACGGTTGATTGATAAGCCAGTGCGCCAGTTTGTCGAATCGCCGGGCCAGTTGACTCAGCGCGTCCTTATCTGGCTCGCGGCACAGATCCGCCACGTAGCGGGACAGCGGTTGCCCATCCACCCAGGGCATCGTCACCAGATCGAACTCGCCCGCCTGCCCAAAGCGCGTATCGACCCACAGCTCGTCGGTGTGGTACGTAAACGGAATCAGGTAGTGCGGAAAATGGTCAGCGATGTAGCGGGCAATAAACCAGAGTCGGGTTTGTCGTTGCGGTTCGGCGCGTAGAAAACACCGCACCGCCACCACGTGCCCCGTCCGGCAGTCCTGCATCCGAAACACCACCGCGAAGTTGCCACTGCTGAAATACAACTGTCCATCGGGTCGACGCAGCGGTGTCAGATGATGCAGCGTTTTGAACGTGTCGGCCGACAGCTCGATAGCCTGAATGTATTCGCTGATGGCTGGGTACATGGCTTAGTCCTCGATCAGCAGACAGGTGTAATCATCGACGCCCAGCAATCCCAACCGCCGAAGCCGTTGGGTATAAGCCAGAAACGCATCCGCTGATGCCAACGCGGTTCGTAGCGGCTCCCAAACCCGTTCACCGAATTGCCCGGTCTGCCCGGACCAGTGCTGTATATGCGTCTGCGCCCGCTGGCCCAGAGCCGTTGGTTGCAAAGCCAGTGCCGACAGCGACGCTGTATCGCCCGACAAAGCCGCATGAGCCATCAGCACGTATTGGCCGAGTGTATCGGTGAGCAGAGCGTACTGCTGCCCAGGCTGATGCGACCACGTGCCCGACTGCATACCTTCCGCTTTCGGGAAATCCAGCCAGTTCAGCAGATACGGGGGTGATTCAAACTGACGTAGGTCAGTATTTGCCGTCTGTAGTTCGCCCGTAGCGGACTGAAAGCAAACCACGACCGCGTCGCCGTAAATGAGCCAGTGCAGGTGATTGTCGCGTATGTGGAGCGTCGCCAGCGTGGCCCCGGAACCTTCGTACATAAACTTATAGCCGATAAACGGGTCGGCTTCGGTGCGGGGCTGGTACGTATCGAAGAAGGGCTTCCAGTGGCCGTCCAGCCAGGTACTCAGCGCACTCAGATTAGCGAACGGATGAGCGGGGACGCGCCGGACGAGGTGCTGAGCCCATTCGCCGACGAAGATCCCCGTTCCCCCGGCACCGTCGGCCACGGCCCACACACCCGCCCGGTCGTCGGCGCGGGCGGCATCCTCATTGTCCGCGTAGACGGGCGCTTCCTTGCCCACCGATTGCCAGCGACTGTTCACGGTTCCGGCGACAGGTTGGTGGTGAAACTCGTGTTGTGCTGCGTGGGCGTGCCGATGTTCATGAACTTGACCAGCGCGTCCATGTCGGCGTTGCTGCACATCCCCACGTAACTCGTTCGCTGATCGAGGCCGAACAGACTGGCAATGTCGGCGTGATAGGGCGCGGGCATCTCGCTCGACATATCGTAAAGCAGCCGCGCGTACTGATCGCTGCCCAGATCGTCGGCGCGGGCCGGAAACAGGATGCTCTTGCCCCGCTCGTCGGACACGTGAATATTCATCAGCAGCACGTTGCCGTCCATCGAGCGCAGGGCTTTCAGCCGTTCGCAGCAGGCCAGCAGTTCGTCGGCCGTGGCATCTGTCGCGACGCCGTCGGTGATGTTGATAACCGTGGGCGGATAGACGTCATTGCCCTGCTGCGTGCCTAGCCATTCCCGCACCAGCGACTCAGCCAGGCAAATCGCGCTTTTCATTGGGGTGCGGTAATTGTGGACCGCGTTGAGCCAGACCGGCCGTTTCTCCGTGACAGTCATCGCCCGCCCCCGGATGCTCCGCTCGACCGTCACTTCATCGACCCGGATGGTAGCCCCGGCCAGTTCGGCGGGGGTGAGAAAGAACTTTCCCGCCATAGCCCCCGACCAGAGCGAAACGGCCTGCTCGTCGTTAAGGCCGCCGTAGCCGATGAGCGCAATGTCGTAGTAATGCCGGATCTCGTCGCCTTTCTGGCAGCGCAGCACCAGTTCCAGCAACGTCTGATTGACGATCTGCGCGACCGCTGCCGCCTTCGACAGCACCCGCCCCCGATACGTCGTCCGCTCGTCCATCGACCCCGATTGGTCGATCAGAAATAGAAAGGCCGTTGGTGACTGCCGCATGATCTGCGCCGAGTACGGACGGGCTTTCAGGGGTGTTTGCAACAGGTCGTCGAGAGCCTGCTGCCAGTCGGCAATGGGCAGGGCAGACGAAGGAACGGGGGATTGGTCGGGCATGGCGGTAGTACGCAAGTTACGGCGGTTGCTCTACCGGTACAACTGCGCCAGTTGCTGCGTCAACTCCCTGTGCATCCGGGCAAAATGCGCCGTCAGATCCGTCCCGTCGGTCATATACTGGTAGGCCGATTCGGCTTTCAGTTGCCCGATCTCAGTCTGCAACGCCTGCTGCCGTTCGGTAAGGCGTTGCAGCCATTGCCGGAGCGCGTCGATGCTATAAGTCGTGTCGTTCTGCACGAGAAACAGCCGTCCAGCGGTCAGGTCCTGCACCAGCCGCCAAACGGTGGGTAAGTCCTGCCGTTGGTAGGCGTCGTTGAGCTGCATCATAAAAGCCGTCGCCTGCGCCATCCGGTCGGGGTCATTGGCGTGCCGGTCGGGGTGGGCCAGCGTAACGGCCTGCCGGTAGAGCCGCCGGAGTTCGGGCTGCGCCGTTTCCGCCAGATCAACCGGCTGATGCGCGATGGCGTCCTGAATAACTTGGTTGGTTTTGCCGAGCCGTTCCTGCCAGCCCCGCGCGGCTTCCGCATCACTCCGCCGACCTGTCTGCCCCGCCCGTTGCTGGGCGAGCTGCAATTGAGCTGCCAGCAACTGCGTCAGTAGATCACCCACCTTTCCCCGCAGTAGTCGGTAATAGTGTTCGATCTGATACTGACATCCTGCCTTGTCGACCTCCAGCCCCGCCACCGCTTCCTCCAGTGCCCGAATCTGGGCTAGCAGTTGCGCGGTGGCGGGGTGGAGGGTTAGGGTAGCTTGATGATCGAGCATGTAGTATTTATGTGAAAGAACAGTCAAAACAAAAACTATCGAAACGTATACGGGATTCTGTTTTGACTGTTCGATCGACTGACGTCATATTACAATTATCAATTAGAATACATACGCTATATCATTTCATCCTTTCATGCCCCAGATAGTATTCGTCAACTGGTTTATTTATACAATGATAGCTGGCTATTCAGAGTTACTTTAAATGATAACGCGCAAATATGTCATCGATAACATTATGAGGAAGACCATCAACGTCGTGTAATTGTCGGTGTATTTGGTCTAAGTTCATGCCTTGCATGATTAGCGCGATGATATCTTCATGAATAGCTGTGAAGTTATAATCACGAGTAGAGTTCAGTGATTTATAACTCTCCCATTTATCACTCACGCCCGGCTGACGGTGTCGATGGGACGGTTTGTTAGATTGATTTTTGCCAGTACTTACTGGCTGAGGTGCATGCGGTGTGGATCCTCCTTTTTTTAGATTTTCTTTTGCCTCCGCCTTCATTATTACTTGAAATGTATAGCCTTTCGCAGCTTTAAATTTTTGAAGAGAAGTTTTTAGTTGTTCAATGTATTCTTTTCTATGCTTTTCCCTTTCTACGACGTCTGCTATTGTATCATCCAAGCCTTCTTCTTCTCCTATTACTATTTTATCTATATCATTCCAGCTAAGACTGCCATGTATCTGAGTCTCTATGTAGGAGTCAGTTGATAAACCACCATTATTCATTACTTCTTTCAGGAAAACTTGATCCTGGCCCGTGGCCTCAGCTGCCGCAAGTCGAATAAGTGATTCATCAGAGAAAGCTAAAAGGGATTCAGCATTATTTGAACTGGTAAAAGACGATAACGCACCCATATTGGCATTTGTATTCCAACTGTCACCCGGTGTGTGGGTAATCCGGTTTTTAAGCGTATTCTTCCAGTAAACAATGCTATGTCCGTATCTCGGGGCTACACCGCTGGTTTGATATTGAGAAACCAAAGCTGCGTATTTAGGCATTTCGAACTTACTGTCAGTTGCAGGATCAAAGCCGCTACCCACGGCTAACTGGTTGAGTGGCTGTCCTCCAACTCGTTTAAGGGGCAGGCCATACCCCATCGATTCTTCTACTGCCCCTCTGCGATTAAAATCAGTTGACGCCTGACTTGCACCGGTTTGCCAAACTGATCTGAATTCGGTATCCTTCAACAAAACATCTATCAGTGTTTCCCTGATGCTTGTAGACCCTGTGTTAGCGCCTGGCTGTTTTGAGAACGTGTAATTGGTCGCTAACAAAGTGTTTTTCTTTAGATGGTCAAGAATCTTATCTATGTCTTTTTCTGTATACTTAGTTTTGAATTTCTCATTTAGTGTAATCAACCTTTTCAGAGATTTTTCCCGAAGAGAATCCTTCCTTTGCGAGCTTTCTAAATCAGCCAGTACCAAAGACCATGCCTGACTTTCTGTAAGGATGACCCCCGTGGTTGCTTTTACATCGGCCTGTCGCTTTATAATCATGTCAAAATGCTCCGAATGACTTGGAACTACATAAGATGGCTTATTATATAATTCTTGATCAAATTCTGATAGACGATCAGAAAAGTTGCTTTTGCTTACATTGGATATATGTGATCTGTAATTCGCTTTTTTTCTATTCGGATCAACTATGGTCATTAAGAGTTCTATTTCATCTGGATTAGCAAGTAACCTTTCTTTAGCTATTATTTTTAATAAATCAGTGGCTTCCTTCTTTGTGAGTGCATTTAAATCAATTGACAAAGAACTGATTGATTCTGGATTTGCTATGGCTGATAAAAATTCTTCTTCATCTTTATTTAGAAATAATTTTTTCTGGTCTACTTTTTCTAATAAATCAAATGCCTCCTTTCTTGTAAGTTCATTCAAATCACCCAACAAATAACTGAGTGATTTTCTTTCTGGGTTAGCTAATTTGGCTAACTTTTTCTGTTCCTCACCCTGAGGGGGAATATATTTAGGAAGAGTATTCTGAATATTCGGTACAATGCCTTTGCCGTTATTGTTCTCAGATGAACCGGATTTGCGCCATTTATTTAGTTTGCTAAACATGATTTCTATCGGTAAAATGATTACACAATTCAATTATGAAATAGACTTCGTTCATTTTTTTCTTTGACTCTCTTTCTCTACATCCTCCAAAGTTTTGCCTTCTTTATGAAACTCCCGGTTCAGGCTATTCACAATGTCATCCTGCGTGATAGGTCGCTGTCGTTTTACGGCGATCATTACGCAGGTGCGTAGTACATTCATGATGAGAGCACCGGAGATGGCAAAACGTTCGGCGATTTTGTCGAAGTCTACTTTCGGGTCGATGGGGACGGAACCGTTGAATGCCTGTCGCCAAAGCTGCGCTCGTTTCGATGCGTTGGGAGCGGGGAAGTAGATCATTGACTGAAAGCGCCGGGCAAAAGCTTCATCAATGTTATCTTTCAGGTTGGTCGCCAGCACGATTACGCCGGGGAAGTTTTCCATGCGTTGCAGCAGGAAGGCGACTTCTTGGTTGGCGTGTCGGTCGTTGGAGGAGTTGGTTTCGGTGCGTTTGCCAAAGAGAGCGTCGGCTTCATCGAAGAACAGGATCCAGCGTCGGCGTTCGGCCAGGTCGAATACGCGGCCGAGGTTTTTTTCGGTTTCGCCGATGTATTTCGAGACGATCATCGACAGGTCGATGCGGTATACGTCCAGACCCGTCGACTTGCCCAGCAGACCCGCCGTCAGCGTTTTACCAGTGCCGGGTGGGCCGTAGAACAGCGCCCGGTAGCCGGGCTTGATGTACTTTTTGAGGTGCGGGTTTTGCAGCAGATCCGCCGAATTGTCGATCCAGGTTTTGATTTCTTTGACCTCTTCCATAATCTGGAAATCGAGGATCAGGTCGTCCCAGTCGAGGTTGGTCGTGACACGGCTGGCGGGGAAGTCGGTACTGTAGTCGGGGCGGTTGCTCTCGCCCGTGGTGAGCAGGGCGCGGTACTCATCAGAGATGGTCAGCGAACCGCATGTTTCGGGTTCGTTTGGACCGGCGGGGCCAACCAGGATGATGTTCAATTGTGTCAGTGCCGACTCGTGGAACAGATGTGTCTGCAAGCGGATTCGACGCGTTAGATCGTCGCCCGCCACAAGGAACAGCAGCGTTTCGACGGTGGGTAAAAAGCCACCCCGGCTATTGTCACGGATGCCTCCGAACTCGGTAAACGTTCGGTCGTAGGTGTTGTTGCGGGTATAAAAAAAGTCGAGTACCTGCGGCCGGACGTGCGGAGCAAGGGTCAGAATCAGCATCAGCCGCTCGTAGTTGTCCAGCTGATGTTCACGTATCAGCCGCGCGTAGGCTGAGTCGCTTTCAGATAAATCTGGTTCATCGATATCCTCAATTGTGCTATATGGGGCGTCCTGACCAAAGTAAATCTGAAAACGGGCCGATATAACCGCGCTCAACCAGTCCAGCTCTTCCTGTAGGGCCGTTGCATTAGCCGTGATGGCAAATACCTCGGCGAAGGTTACGTCACTCATCGGTTGTCAGAAACGGTTTATTTCGTTGTTGCAACTGGTCAATCGCCTGCTGTTGCGTGTGGATGGGTTTGCGGTAGCGCAGGTAGGCGATGCCCCAGCCCAGCGTGAAGGCAGCGCCCAGCAAAAACAGGATTTCGAACAGGGCGACCCAGGGGTTCAGCGGATTCATCAGGAGAGCAGGTGAGTATAGTCCAGGTTGTTGCCCCGACGCATCTGTTCCTGCCAGCTGCGCAGTTCGTCCCAGCGCCCGTCAGCGGCTAGGCCGGCCTGACCGGGCCAGGTGACGGGGTCATAGGTAAAGAGTAGCGGTCCGTTTTCGGCCAGCACCCGACGCACCGTCGTGACGGGTGTCTGGGCCAGTTGCTCGAAGCGAAAAATGCCGATGCCGTTCAGGATGGCTTCGGCTTTCGCGTTGATGCCCGCAATCTCTTTCAGGTCGTCGCTGCCGGGCGCCACGACAAACACTTCTTCGACCTCAGGTTCGATGATCGGAATCACGTCGGTGTCGGCCTGTAACAGCCGCCGTTGGGTCATCAGATTGCGCAGTTGTTGTTCGTAGTACCGGCTGAAGATCAGATACCCCAGCAGGGCCGTTCCCTGTAGCATCAGGAAATGCAACAGGCTGGCGTTCTGGAGATGATACGGATTCAGATCGAACATACTAGCGTTGGTCTACCACCAGCGTGACGCGCCGGTTTGCTTCGCGGCCTTCGGGCAGGGCGTTCGGCGCAATGGGGTTTTTGTCGCCCATCGCCACCACCGCAAACCGTCGGCTGGGCACGCCCTGCTTCACGAGCTGATCCCGTACCGCCACTGCCCGCGCCCGCGACAGCCGGAGGTTACCCGCGACGGTACCCACGCTATCTGTATGGCCCGTGATCCGGAGCCGTTCGCGCGGGTGGATACGCAGATAAGCAACAGCTTCATGGGCGAACCGGTCATTGTCAGGCGTGTGAATGTATTCGGTGCTCCCGGTGGGGAAATACAGCTGAAGCGGGTGAAACAGATCGACGTACACTTGATGCCGGGCCAGCCAGTCGGCGTCGATGCGGATAGGCGCAAAGGCAAACGACAGCGCACTCGTGGAGTCGCGCACAACCGGAAACGACTCGGCCACTTCGCCCCGCACCTGTAGTTGCTCGTCGGGAACGCCCGCGTCGAGCAGGTAGTCCTGCACGGCCCGCGCCCGCACCGCGCCTAAGTTCGCAGCCAGCGTTTGGCTGCTTTCGGTGGGGGTGTGGTAGCCCGTCACGATGAGCAGTCGGCGCGGGTTGCGTTTGAGGTAATCGGCCAGCGTGTCGAGGGCCGACCGATTACCCAGCGGGCGCAGGCTGCTTTCGCCCTGATGGAACAGGCTGCCGGGGAGCCGCAGGCGTAGCTGCGCACCATCGACAATGCGGACGGGTGGCAGTACCAGTTCGGCCGAGAACCGAATGCGTTTGATGTAGAACAGGTGTATCGCTACGGACCCCGTTACCCATACGCCCAGCAATGCCCACCAAAACCACAACCTGCTCATACCGAAGCCTTAGCTGTTTATCGGCCAGCCCGCGTCGTACTTGGCCGTACCGATATCAATCTTCTCGGCGGTGATAGAGATGTCCGCGCTGAAGTTACTGGAGCCAGCGGGCTGGAAACCTTCTTTGTAGCTGGTAATGTAGCCGTTCTTGAACTCAACTTTCCGAAAGACACCATCTTTGCCCGACTGCCAGAACTCTATCGTTCCATCAATCGATTTATTCTGCGCATTGATCATCGTATCGATCAGATTCCCACTATCCGTGATTTCGATAGTGAGAGACATATCGCCCGCTCGTACGGCCGACGACGGACGACCTTTCTGGTCGAAATCCCGGGTGAAAGACGTCCCGAAACCGAGCACGTCGAATTTGTTAGCGCCAATAGTAAGCGTTGATGTAAACCCTACATCTGCTGCATCTGCCATGATCGTGGTACTGTTAGTGGTTAGGAGGATTAGGATTTTTTAGGCCAGCGTTGGTCCAGCACGGCGGTCTGAATGGTGATCTTTTCAGCCGACAGAGTTAACGAGCAGGTATAGGCACTACCAGCTGCCGAAAACGATTCCGAGTAATTGACGATGTACGCATTCTCGAACGTAAACTTACGGGTTACCCCATCGTCACCCGCATCGGTAAACTCCAGTGATCCTTTGGCAAACGGCTTATTCTGCGAATTGACCATGTGCTCGATCAAGGTCGATTTATCGGTTACTTCAACCGTAAAGGAGAATTGGCCTCCCATAACGTGGCTGGATGGACGGCCTTTCACGTCGACGCTCCGCGTGAAGCCAATGTCGCCCCCAAGAATATCGTATTCGTCGGCGTCTAGTTTAACCTTACTTGAATATGGCATGCTGTTGTCTGAATTAAGAGGTATAAATTGATTGGTGAGGGTTTAAGGTTTAAACACAGAGGAACGGAGACGGCACGGAGAACACAGAGAGCATAAATGATTGCCGCCATTACGTCTCTCTGTTCTCTGTTTTCTCCGTGAGACCTCCGTTCCTCTGTGTTTAAAAAACTACAGCTGGCCGTAGTCAGATACCCATTCCGGGCTTTCGACGTCGTCGCCCCGGCGGCCGTCGAGCCGGATCACGAAGCTCTTGGCGGGGAAGTACGGCGTCAGTCGGATGTCGAGGTAGATGCGGTCTTTGATCTTATCGTCGCGTTCCAGACGCATGATGCGGAACTGATCGATCAGCTTATCGGGGCCTTTGATGCTGTCGAGGAAACCGGCGATCTGACGGCGCAGGTCGGCTTCAATCAGCGAGTTCCAGTTTTCAAACGCCCGGCGGTTAAGGAAGTCGAACAGGACTTTCGTGATGTAGTCGAATACGCGCACCACCGAGTAGGTTTGCAGGCCCATGTTGTCGCCGTTGAAGAGCGACTTGCTGCCGAAGGCCATCACCCGGCCGTACTCGTCGATCATCGGTACGAGGTTGAGCCGCTCCACGGCCGACAGTTCGCTTTTGCGCAGCGGGAAGCGTACGCCCGGCACTTCGTTCATGCCACCGTGCTTCTTACCCGCCGTCACCTGCGACATCAGCGTGTAGTAAATCTTACCGGCCAGGGCTGCGGAGGGTGGTACGTAGAGGTGCTCGGTTTCGCCCACTTCGGCTACTTTGCTGCGGCCAACAAGCCAGTTGCAGGTCATGACGATGCTCGACCGGAATAGTTCGGCCCCGCTCATGTTGGCCGTGCTGAACAGGTCGATCACGTCGTCGGAGCTTTCCAGATCGGCAAAGTCGGTGAAGAGCGTCACCTTGTTGGCGTGGGCGATTTTACCCCATTTTTCCAGTACGGCGTTCGAGCCCATGAAGCCCGGTACTACCAGCAGCGAGTAGTTCTGCCGCAGGTCGAGCCGGTCATATTGCTGCTTCAGCTCGTTGGCCACGTGGTCGATGAAGCGGGAGTTGTCGAGGTCGGTGAGCTGATCGAAACCGGCATTCATCACCGATACGTTCGACAGCTTTTCACCTTCCGTATTTTTGTAGAACAGCGACAGCGCCCGGTAGCTCGTTTCGAGTTCGCGGGTGGTTTCCAGTGCCGTCAGCAGGTTTTTTTGCAGGTTCTGCTCGACTTCGGCGGCTTTTTGGTTGGCCGTGTCGAGCATCTCGTTCTGGTTGTCCGACGATTGCAGGACTTCGATCCAGAGTTTGAGTTTTTCCTTCAGCACCGCCCGGTCGTTCGCCTTGGTTTCGTCGCCGAGGTAGATTTTTTTGCGGGCTTTGCGGTCGGGGTTCAGGTTCTGCGAATTGTCGATAAAGCTTTCGATAAACGCATAGCCACCGAAGGCCGAGAGGGCACCGAGGCCGGGGAGGGCGGTGGTGCGGCTAACGGCGGTTGAGGGCCGGGCGTCGGCTTTGGTCTTTGGAACTGCTGCTTCGCTTTCCATAAAAAGGTATTAGAATGAGTAGTAGAGAAAGAAGGTTCTGAAAAGTTGGCTTAGGCTTCGGCTTTGTCGTTTTCGTCGAGTTCGGCGACGAGCGCCTGTAGCGTTTCGATCAGTGCGGCTTTGGCCTCGGGGTTGCTGAGGGCGGTTTGCAGGATGCGGTGGCCCTGTAGCCGGCGACCGATCTGCGTGTACTCCTGATACTGCGCATCGGCCGAGCGCAGAAATGGGCTGCGGGCGACCATTTCTTTCACCCGGAAATCGGCCACGCTGCGGAACTGCATGGTTTCTTTGACGGGCATGCCGTCGATGGATTCCATCTCGACATCTACCGCTGGTTTGTAATGGTCGAACACCGCTTCAACGGTTTTCAGTCCGTACACCACTTCCGGGTTAACAGGGGCTTCCTGCGTGAGTTTCTGGGCGAGCAGGGTTCGGTTAAAGGGAATACTGGCAATGCCCTCCGCTGATTCGGGCTTGATCTCGTTGCCACCAATTTCGAAGTCAAACATGGTCTTCTGGCTAGATTTAGTTTGGTCAAATCTAGCCAGAAGAGTAGGGGTAGCAAGGGGTGTAACCGGCTGCGGGGGGTGTTTTCAAACAAACGGTATCTTTATTTAAAACCCCCTGTTTACATAGTGAGTAAACGGTTTTCGAGTTATTGATTCGTATGCATGCTGACTAGTCTTACGATAAGATAACTATCACATAATCTGCCAGGTAGGTTCGCCCGCCGGTTCGTTCCAGCCGACGGTGAGCGTATGGCCTTTTTGCAGGGACCCGCTGATAATCAGCCGGGAAATCGGGCGTCGGAGCTGATTGCGGATGATACCCGCCAGCGGTCGGGCACCGTATTGCGGAGTAAAACCCTGCAGGGCCAGCTGCCGCCGGGCGTCGTCGGATACGGTCAGGTCGATACCCTGCTGGTACAGGCTTTTGTGGAGGTGCGCCAGTTGAATATCGAAGATGCGGATGACGTTGGCTTCCTGAATGGGCGAGAACGGAATGATCTCGGTGATGCGGGCCAGAAATTCGGGTCGGAACTGCCCCGTCATGCGGCTCATCAGCTGCTGCGACGTCGGCATACGCCCGGCCTGAAACTCCGCCGTGATCCACTCGCTGCTGATGTTGGAGGTGAAGATGAGCAGGGCGTTGGAGAAGTCGCCTTCGCGGCCCAGCTTGTCGTTCAGCCGCCCTTCGTCCATGATCTGTAAAAAGACGTCGAAGACCGAGCTATGCGCCTTTTCGATCTCGTCGAACAGCACCACCGAGTACGGCTGCTTGCGAATCTTGTTGACCAGCAGCCCGCCTTCTTCGTAGCCCACGTAGCCCGGAGGGGCACCGTAGAGTAAAGCCGCCGAATGCTCTTCCTTGAACTCCGACATATCGAAGCGGATCAGCGCCCGCTCGTCGTTGAACAAGAAATCGGCCAGCGACTTCGACAGCTCGGTCTTGCCTGTACCCGTCGGCCCCAGCAGAAAAAACGAGCCGATGGGCTGACCGGCCCGTTGCAGGCCACTGCGCGATTCGAGAATGGCGTCGGACAGGGCGTGGAGGGCGTGGTCCTGCCCCACGACCCGGCGTTGCAGCACACTTTCCATCGACAGCAGCCGCTCTTTTTCCTGCGCCTGCACCTTGCCCATCGGAATCCCCGTTTTGTGGGCTACGACAGCCGCCAGATCGTTGGTCGAGACGTGGGCTTCCTGCTGCGTGGCCAGGGCCTGAAAGCGGGTCAGCTTGGCCAGGATGTAGTCGTGGTACGCTTCGGCGGTTTCGAGGTCGGCGGGGTCGGTGTCGTCTTCCCACTGCCCCAGCAATACCGGACTGATCTGGTGCGTCAGCAGGGTGTCGAGCCAGCGGTATTCGGCCAGAGCTTCGTCGGGGGGGAGGGCCTGCGCCTGTAGCGCCCGGACGTCGGCTTCGAGCTGCGTCAGTTCCGTTGCCGACGTCTCGAGGGCCATGCGGACGGCGGCCATCGTCCGGTCGAGCAGATCGAGGGCGGAGTCGGGCAACCGGCGTTCCTTACTGTAGCGTCGCGCCAGCCGAACACTGGTCGGAATTACCTCGGGCTGAATCGTCAGCTGATGGTGCTGTTCGTAGGCCGGTACCAGTCCGCGCATCATCCGCTCGGCCATGATTTCGGTCGGTTCGCCCACCGTCAGTGTCTCGAACCGGCGGCTCAGTGCCTGATCGGGTTCGATCAGCTTGCGGTATTCTTCGGGGGTCGTCGCGCCGATTACGGTCAGTTCACCCCGCGCCAGTTCGGGTTTGAGCAGGTTGGCGACGCCGTTGCCGGCCGACCCTTTCGGATCGAGCAGCATGTGGATTTCGTCGATAAACAGGATGCACCGCTCGTACTGCTTGACGTCTTTGATAACGGTCTTGAGCCGGTCTTCGACCTCACCCTTGTACGAGGCCCCCGCGATGAGGGCGCCGGGGTCGAGTTCGAGCAGGATGGCGTTTTTCGTCCGGGCGGGTACCTGTCCGGCCACGATCAGCTGCGCCAGACCGTCGATGAGGGCGGTTTTGCCCACGCCGGGGTCGCCCACGACCATGACGTTGGGTTTGCTGCGTCGACCCAGAATTTCGAGCATTGTCCGCATTTCCTGTTTGCGTCCAATAACGGGATCGAGCTTGCCAATGCGGGCCTGCGCCGTTTTGTCGACGCAGTATTTGGGCTGTCCGTTCGGGGGTAACTGCCCTTGTCCTGTCTGCCCGTTCGCAGCCACGCCGTTGGTGGGCTGACTCCCGACAGTCGGCGTTGAGAGGTCGCGCAGGAAGCGGTCGAGCAGGTCGCGTTCCTGGAGTGGCAGCGACCGCAACTGGTTGGCCGTGAAGCCGATGCCGGGCTTGGTCAGGGCCGCCAGCACGCAGATGATCTCGATGTAATCCAGCCCCAGTTTGATGCGCAGAAAATCAGCTTCGGTCATCACCCGGTCAACGGATTCGTCGTGGTCGGGTTCGGTCAGGAGCTGGGCCGAGCGGGGCAGTTCTTCCATCCAGACGTCGGTCCAGTCGAAGATGTACCCCACGTCGTGCTGCATGGCGGTGAGCAGGGCCGTACCGCCCACGTCGTCGTGGAGGATGGCGCGGAGCAGGTGAGCCGCCGAAACGGCATCGTTGTGGTACTCGCGGGCGAGGGCGCGGGCAATGTGCAGGGCCTTTTCGACCGACGTGTGCAGGGGTAACTGACGCATGAGTAAGCAGGGTTGAGGATGGTTATCGAAAGAGGTCTTCGCTGATCCAGTAGTACGTCCGGTTGTTGGACATAAACCGGCTGTTGCGGAAGGTTGGGATGCGCCGGAAATAGTCGCGCCGTTCGCGCAGCACGTACAGCACCTGATTGAGCAACGCGTCGGACACGAGTGCGCGGTCGTTGAGCTGATTGATCACGATGCGTTTAAACAGCGGATTGGCCACGGGCAGGTCGAGCAGTCGGCCCAGCACCTGGTCTAAAGGAACAAGCGAGTCGATTGGCAGACCCACCGATTCGGCCACCCGCCGGTACTGCCGGTGTATCCGCTGCCGGTCGGCCAAGGCCGCCGGGTCGATGTCGTCACCGCTGAGCTGATCCAGCGCCCGGCCAATACCGTCGTACTCGTCGAGGGGCAGCAGGGCGGTGAATTTCCAGCGGGGGCCACCCCTGATAGACACTGGTGTGTAGGCCCGCGTCAGGTAGGGGTAAGCGGCCAGCGGCATCAGCGGGGCCGCGTTGGTGGGCAGGGCCACGCCCGCCGACGCGTAGACGGGCGACAGGCGCGGGTTGACCCGTTCGCCCAGCGGTTCGAGCTGCCCGAACGTGGTTTCCAGCGCCGACAGTACCGCCCGCGATTCGTCGGTTACCTGCTTGAACAGGCTGTCGGTAGCCGCGTACAGTTCCCGGAAGGGCAGCGCCTGATTTTTGCGGGGAAACAGCACCCAGCCGGGCACCATGCTCCGTTCGGGGTAGGCCAGCTGGTAGACGTTGCGGTCGCCGAGTTTAGTGTTGAACTCGTTGGTGAGCGTGACCATGTCGGGCCGGACCAGCCGGTTTTTCTTGATACCACTGCTCTTGTCGGCGATTTGCAGGGCCAGTTCGCGCGAGTGCACCACAAAGTTGTTCGAGATGTCGCCCGGTGCCGCGTACACCTGAAACGACAGTAACCGGCACTCGGCCTGCCGGATGGCGTTGACGACCTGCGTCCCACTGCTGATCGACTGTACGTCGCCGTTGATGCCGACCAGAATCAGGATGTTGTTTTCGCCGGGATAATCAGCAAACATGCTCAGGGCCTGAATGACGCCCAGCCGGACACCCTTTGCTTCACTGGTGGCACGGGGGTTGTAAAGCGGTGTCGCTTTCCGCAGTTCGTTGAGCAGGTACGTCGAATTACTGGTCAATGGCGTCGGGTCGACGGCCCCGCGTGCGATCATGGTTCGCCCTTCGCCACTGCCGGTATCCTGCCGTTTGTAGCCGTCGTACACCACCGCACCCACCCGCAGGTCGACGGTTTGGGTGGTATCCTGCGCGAGTTGCGTGATGGTAAACTGAATGGTGTTGAGCAGTTCGCCCCAATACGGCTGCATGGCCGAACTGCCTTCTACCACGTAGATCAGGTTAAAACGAGTACTTCGTTCAGCTACCTCGTCTACCGTCTGCGGGGCAACGGGTTTGCCCAGTACGTTCAGCACCGGAATCCGCCGACGCTCAACCAGTGGGGTCTGTGCGTCCGTCAGTACCAGCGGGGGGCTGCCGCGTGGGCTAAGCTGACTCAGGACAGGTAGTTTGGTACCCGTCCGGTTCCACGATACCGCTGGAAAATAGCGGTTCACAACCAACGAGTCGGTTTCCCGGCGCAGGGCCGTTGCCAGCGACCGGAAGATGGGTACCGACTCGTTGGGCCACCGCACGCTGTCTGCTTCGAGGAACAGCCGCTGCCCGATGGGTTGTATGAGTTCAACGGGCATCCAGCCCATCAGTACCTGTCTGATGCTGTCAGTCGGGAACCACGACGCGCGGCCGACCAGTGCCTGCCGACGTGTTTCCGACAGCTTGTAGACGTAAGCCAGTTCGTAGAGTTTCATCCGCTCCTTCATCGGTACCTGCTGACCGGGGTCGGCAAAGAGCCGGACGGAATCGTTGGAAAAGTAGCGGCCGGGATTGGTGAGCAGGGCGGGCTGCGCCAGTACCGCGCTGACGATCTGCGCCCGGTTTTGTGGCCCCGACCGGCTGCTCTGGGTGGTGAGCAGAAAATGATCTTTGGGTGCCCAGCCGTAGTATACCACCGCTTTCCGGTCGGTGATGGCGAGCCGGGAAAACTTGTTGCCGATGGGCAGGGCCGGGTCGTATTTGATCAGTTTCAGGTACCCGTTCCGCTCTTTGAGTACGTAAAACGCATCCATGAAATTAGCTTTGCGAAAGGGCGTGGCTGCGCTGGTACTGCGGAATGTATTGTTATTGTTTCGGTCCGAAAACACCACCCACGGCGTACCACCCGGTGGTTGCAGCGTGTTGCTGACGCCCTCTTTTGCCACGCTGATTTTTCCTTTTGCCGCGCCATTGACGGCCACCGGTACCAGATTGTCGGGTTGCCGGGCCACACGCGGAAAAAAGAAGGGTAACTGCGCTCGTACGGGTCCGGCCACAAGTAGCCAGCCCACCGCGAGCAGCAGCTGAAGCCAGTAAGTCGGACGGTGAAAAGCGGAACAACTCATGGTTTATGCTGGGTAACGTCGAGCCGCACGACGCAGGACGTCACCGTGTCTGACACGACTGATACGGCGTCGACCTTGACGCCCCGGTCGAACTGAAGGCCCATGCAGTACGAGTAAAAATCGTTGGCTTTGGTACCGTTGGTTCGTACAAGTGCTCCGTTGCGGTTGCAGAGGTATCTGCGCAACAGATAATCGTAGTGGGTGTTGAACGGCCGCCCGTCGGCGATGAGCTGAAGCTGCCGGCGGATGTCGCCACTTACGAAGTCGAGTGAATCGACGGGCGGGTCGAACTTATTATAGCCCCGGTAGATGGTCACCTGCTGCCGGATCGGGTATTTGGTCGCGTCGGTCATCAGCTCGATGGTATACTGTTTGGGCCGACCGTAGTTGTCTTCGCGGGGATAGCTGTAAATGGCGGTCTGTTCACGTGAATCCACCTGACCGCTCGACCCGAACCGCCACGTAAACTGACTGGCCTGCCCACCTACGGCCGTAAATACCAGTTTTTCGTCTTCGTAGCCCGATCTGGGCCCCTGAATCCGGACGATGGCGTCGTCGTCGTTACTGATGGGTTTGGGTTTGATCACCACCGTGAATGTTTTGGTGATGGTTTCGTTGACGGTCAGCCGGATCAGGTAGGTACCGGGTTTTTGGTAGATAAACAAGCCGTTTTCGCGCCGGGTGTCCTGCCCATTGCCGAACTCCCAGTGCCAGTCGTCGGCCTGTGCGGTGCTGTCGGTGTACCGGATCGGTTGCCCCACCACCTGCTGAAGCGGGTAAATACTGGCCTGAACGGTGGGCTCTGCCGTGTAGACGTACAGCCCCGACAAGGCCAGCAGTGCCAGTAAAAACGCCCGTGCCGATAGGGTCATCTTGCTGTTCATGCTGCTTAACGGATTCGGGTGGGTGATGGAGCGACGCCCGCACTAGCCGCAGCGCCGGGCGTGGCGACGCCCGGAAACATGCCGACGCTACAGTCGTCGAGCTGCTTCTGAAACAGGCCGATGTTCGACTGTTTGCTCCAGACTACTTTTTTGTCGACGTACATCATCTTGTAGAAATCAGCGATCTGCGCGAAGGCCCGGAAGCGGGTGCCGTCGGCCTGCGGAGCCGACAATCGCCGGACTTCGTTTAAGTGTTCCTCGATATCGACTTCCACGAAAATGGCGTTTACCTCAGGCCGGTACGCCACGATAGCCCGGTAGGCCGAGTCGAGCAGGGGTAAGTTGGCTACTTGTTTTTTGAGCATCTGTTCCTTCCCCCGAATCTGATCGGAGAGGTAATCGGCTTCGGTGCGTGAGTAATCCTGGTTGCGAAAGGCAATCCAGCTAACAAGCAACGTCAGTACGCTGATGGCCGACAGCAGATACAGAAATTGCAGCCGCCGTTCGCGCATGGCCAGTCGAAAAAAGGTGTTCATAATGAGTTGATTTACCCCATCGGCAACCCCACCCCCAGCCCCTCCCCATTAGGGAGGGGGGCATTGCTCCGACCATCCGTGTATACGGGTGGCAGAGTGGCTCCCCTCCCTAACGGGGAGGGGCCGGGGGTGGGGTCGTTGCCGGTGGAGTGTCTATAGTTTTCTACCGTTTCCGTTGCCGGTTTTGCTCGACGGCCCGGTTGAGGCAGTTTCTAAGGTCTTCGCGCATATCGCTTTCCTGTAGAATGGCCCGGTTGAGCGAGTCTTTCACCAGCAGCATCTCGTTGATGTGGCCCAGCAGCCGGTTGTACACGGTAAAGTATTTCTGCGTCTGCTGCTCCCGGGTAACCTGTTTGATAAACTCTTCCTTTTTTTTGGTAATCAGCCGCTGCATCTGGCGGTCGTTACGGATCTGACTCGTGTTGAGCATGTTCATGTACGTGTAGAGCGAATCGACGCGGTCGGCCAGCGTCGCGTCGGTGATGAAATAGCGGTCGAACGCTTCCTTCTGCTGAATCAGCTGGGTGGCCTGCCGTTCGCTCGTGCGCTGACACGAATACACGCAGGCCGTCGTCAGTAGCAGCAGCCCCGCAAACCAGACCAAAAACCGGTTAAACGCCTGACTGATCTCTTTATGGTTCAATGATTTCATTCAATTCCCGCTGTGCTTCTGTCAGAAACTAAGTAACTTGTTAGGGCAATACGCCTTCCTTTTTTCATGCATCAGTCTGCCCCTGTTTCGACACCCTATTTCCTTGATCTGCTCGACGTCGACTTCAAAGCCGAAGTGCTGGCGGCTGCGATGGCCGATCAGCAGGTGACACCCGAACGCATCGTCATCAACCCGACCGGTCTGTACAGCCGGGCGTATTCCAAAGACATCGAGGACGTCAGCGACTGGCTGCTCGACGGCTCGACGTTTATTTATAACCGCATCGACACGCCCCGCGAAGGCTTGTTCGACATGCTGCCGCACTACCTGTTTTTCAGCCCGAAAGACCCAGCCGGTGTGGTCAACGCCGACAAGATTCTCGACGACCTTCGCCACGACCGCGAACAGGAACGGCAGACCCGCCTGTTTTTTCTGCCCTTCGATTCGGAGCTGAATTACCTCCGTACGCTGTCGGTTCACTACGACAATGCCGTCGATCACCTGAGCGGGGCTACGGCCGTTATCGATCAGTTTGCCGAACACTGGCCCATCCTGAACGACATGACCCCGACGCAGGCCGGTATCTTTTTGCAGATTCTGCCGTGGCTGCACCAGCTGCGCAGCAACCTCGACTGGTTTGGCCGGTTTCTGCAACTCTTTCTCGACGTCCCCGTTCGGCTGACGGTGGGGTTGCATCAGCATAAGTCGACCCGCATCGAGGGGTTGCCCACCCTGTCGAACAGTCGGCTGGGGATCGACACGGTGCTGGGCGACCACTTCGACGACAGCCGCGAGATTCACCTCGTCGTCGGCCCCGTAGCCGATGACCGTATCGCTGATTTTCTGCCCCATACCAAAACCCGTTCGCTGCTGCATGACCTTGTCGGTTACTTTCTCCCTGTCTCTACGGAAGTGATGATTTCCATCGAGACTGTTCCCCCGGCACCCACTGCCCCCCGCCCGGCTGTGGCGTACCTGGGCTTCAATTCGTTTTTGTAATCGTCATGCGCCCTGGATGTCGTTATTGCTACCAGTGATGTCAGGTCTGGATCGCCAGCCCAGCCACCGTGGCCCGACCCGACCTGACACCACTGTTCCGTTTACCCGGCAGCGGCCGACCGTACCAACCCCCTGAAGGGGGAGAATCCCACAAACGAACGCTCCCCCTTCAGGGGGCTGGTACGGTCGGCCGCTGCCGGGTAAACAGAACAGCATGTAACATACCCTACTCTAAACTTATCGTCCCTTATCCGTTGTCGTAGCCGGGGGCGGCTCTGGTGCGGACGATTCGTCGGTTAAGGGGTGGAATTGTAAATAGCGGTTCTTCGTGGCTTCGCTGATAAACGAGGTACAGCCATCCGGCTCAACGATCAGGTAACGGACCTGGACTGGTATGGTACGGCTGTTCGTCCGGCCGACGACGTACTGGTACACGGTTGGTTCGGTGGGCGTAGCGAGACTATCGGGCCAGCTAAAATCGGCCTGCTGCGACACGCCTTCGTACACCAGCGTGGGTACGATGCGGATACCCAGCCGGACGGAGTCGGGAATGGGTGCCGCCGGTGTCTGGCTGGGGCGGGTGGTGCCCCGCCGACGCGCTGCCGGGGTGGGTTTGGCGGCTTTCGTCACGGCCTGTGAATCCGGCTTTGCGAGCAAAACGCTTTGTAGTTCGTACAGTTTGCGGCTGTATTCGACCACTGTTTCACGCGGGGGGGCGGCTTTCTTCTCAGCTGCGGTGCGTACGTAAAACCCTTTCGTGCCGACCACCGGTTCGCTGCGGCAGGTGCGTTCCAGTTCGTCGGTCCGGCTGGTGAACAGGGAGTAATAAAAATAACTGCTGCTGTCGGGCTGGATGACCTGCGCGGGCCAGAGCACCTGTACATCTTTCGTCGTTTTTTCGTAGATCAGCTTGTTGCCCGGCAGCGTGTACAGGCGAAACACGTACTGCTCGTCTTCGGTGTACACCGGTGACCCGCTGCGCCAGCGGAATACAGGTCGGTTGGCGACGCCTACTTCGTACAGGCTGGGCTGCGTGGCATCGAGCACGGGCGCGTAACAGACCGGCATCGGTACGACGGGCTGCTGCGCGGCTTTGGCCTGTCGGCGTACCGGCGAAAATCGATAGGCGACCGATGCCTGTACACCAAACGTATTGATCGCCACCCGGTACTGGTTGAAAAAGCCGCTTTGCCCGATCTGGTTGTAGCCGAACGAGCTGAGCGAACTATTGGCCGATACACCCATGCTTACCTGTGGCGTTACCTGGTATTGCAGACCGGCGAAGGCAATGACACCCCACCGGCCGCGCTGGTCGTTGGACGTGATGTACGACTCGATTTTACCCGTCAGCGACTCGTCCTGCCCCCCGCCAAGCGTGTACGACCCCAGTACCGGTGCATCGTTGTAGAAAATACCACCCCGCAGTTCGACGTTGAACGATAGCCGGTCACCGAGCGGAAACGACAATGCCGGACCCACTGCCAGCATGAAACTGTGCAACGAGGTCAGCGGCAGAATGCGCGGAATGGCCGGAAGAATCGGAATCGACGGGTCATTGCGATACGCGTCGCCGACGGCCAGGTTCTGGTAACCGAGCAGCAGCCCCAGCCCCAGATTGCGCCCGAAAAAGTAATCGGCGGCCAGGCTGGCGTGCAACCCCCGCGTGAGGTACAGTTCTTTATAGCTTGTCTGGGGATTTGTGTTGTAGCCTACGTAGCCGCTCAGCCGCCACCGCGCCATGTCCGACGCGCTGATCGTGCTGGGCTGTGTCAGGACCAGCGGGTTCGCCGAAAACGCCAGCGAATCCTGCGCGAACAATCGCCCGACGTTCGCCAGCAGCAACACGAGTGTAAACCATAGACGTATCTGCATGTAGTTTGTTTTTCGCTAGTCAGTTAAACAACCGGGGTGGGTTCGGCCAGAAACAGCCGGTAGGGGGTTACCTGCCCTGATCGCTGCACCAGCTTTTGTTGTAATCCCTCCAGCACGACTTTCCACTCGGCCGGGGTAAGCGTACTGTCGGTGGCGGGCTGCAGGGTAATATCGACGGTACGCATCAGCCCTTCTTTCTGCGTCTGCCCGATAGCCACACCCTTGCGGATGGTGACCGAGTCGAGCAGTGCACCCAGTTCGTAGTGAAAAAAGGCCCGCACGTCTTCCTGCGTCACCAGCCGCTGATGGCTCATCAGGGCGTAGCGGTACGTCTGCACCCGGTGCATGGCCGAGGGCCGGTCGCGCCCGCCGTTGGTGCCGGTCAGCAGTCGAATGCTGTCACTGTTGACGCTGTCGGTGTTGAACGGCTGCAACGGCGTCCCGGCCGGAATACGGTTTGCCAGCTCACAGTTGGTCGTCCAGAAATCGACCTGCATCGTGTCACCTTCTTCGTAAGGTTTGAACAGCACGTACTGATTCAGGGCGATGGGGGGCGTCGGGGTCGTCTGTACCTTACGCTGTAGCTGATCGAGCTGTTCCTGTAACTGGGTCAGCAGCAGCCGGATCGTATCCTGCCCATAAACGGCAAAAGCTACCGACTCGTCGCGCAGCAGTTCGAGCAGAAACGTGAGCTGCTCGCGGGCATTCCGCACGTCGAACCGCTCGACACCCCCGCGCCGGGTCACGTAGCTGCCTTCGCTGATATGGTCGGCCTGGTGAGCGGGGAAGGGCGTAAAAATGCGCTCCTTGCTGTCGACTACCGTCTTGACCATCAGCAGCGTTTCAAACGGCCCCGTCCGTAGCGGCAGCAGGTTGAAGTTCGCCGTGGTGCGGTACAGCATCCGGTTTTCCTTACGGTTGAGCACCGTAAAGGCGTTGAGATCGACGGCGATTTTCTCGAGCACGTTCGCGTCGAACGGGGCCGGAAATGTGACGCGCAACCACAAGAGTCCCGCGCCGTTGAGCGGCTCCAGTGCTTTCTCCCCGAACGCGCCGACAAAGTCAGGCGGATACGCCTGCCGGACGTCGGCCAGCTGCGCGGCTGCGGATGGTGCAATGTGCATGAACCGCAGCTGGTACGTCTGCCGGATATCCGCTTCCAGCTGGTAGTTGATGTCGTACTCGGTCAGCAACTGTGCCGGGCCGTAGGTAATCGGTTGCGCCCGGTGCTCGTAGGCCGGTCCCGGCATGGTGTTTAGCAACGATCCGTTCAGATACCAGTTGCTGAGGGTAAGCAGCGGAAACAGCGGCTGGGCGTCGATCTCGGTGGGCCAGTTAACCGAGAAATTGATGCGCTCCAGCGACTCGATGGCCGGGTTCAGCTCCAGTCCGATCCAGAGCGTCTGGGGCGGGATAGCCTGCGTCGCCAGCGTCTGCGCGACAAGCCGTTTGCCCAGTTGTGGGTGAATGGCGTGCAGGTGCGCGCCGGACGCCAGATACGCCACCCGCCCATCGATCAGCCGAATCGAATCGACGGGCGAAAAAAACAGATCGCGTACACTGTCGAGTTCGCCCATCAGCTGCGACGCGTACTTCTGCTGGTACAGAAAACTCTGGCCGGCGGTCAGTTCCAGCACCGGTTCGGCCGGGTGGGCCTGCATGATGGCGTGGGCCGGGCGCGGTACGGTGAGCAGGTCGGGCGTGAGCAGGTCGGCGAGCCGTTCGAGCACCCGCACTTCCGAGCCGATAAACTCGTTGCTGACTTTGTAAATTTCGTTGGCCAGGGTATCGACCAGCATCCGCACAAACGCATCGAGCGCGTTGAGGTCGCGCACGCCCCACATCTGAATCAGGTGCAGCAGCAGTCGTTGCCGAATGGCTTCCTGGGTATAAAAAGACCGTTGGTCGCTCAGCGCCATGACGAGTATAGGATCAGGTGAATCAGGTACGACGCTCAGCGCATCGATAGCTGGCCGAGGTACAGCCGGGTCGAGAAACGGAAGGGTTCCTGGGTGGCTTCGAGCACCGCGTTGATCGTTACGACTACCGTCCGGTGAACCTCGTCGGGCAGTGGATCGATACGGTGTTCGACGGGTAGAAACTGCACGCTTACCTGGGGGTTGTGCAGGCGGAGTTCGTGGCGTCGGATGGCGGCTTCGAGCGACTCGCACAGCCCCGTCATCCAGTCGCTGGTGCTGACCGTCCGGTCGTAGGTGAGGTCCCAGATCTGGCAGCCAAACGAGCGGTCGGCGCGCAGTTCACCGTACTGGGTATAGAGTAATAAGTAGAGTACCTGAGCGATGGAGGTGCCTGCTCCGCAGGTAGGCAGCTCACGCCCGGCCATCAATGGCTCAAATCGGATTGGTAGCTGATAAAATGTCTGATTCACAGTGGGTTAGCTGGTAAAAAAGAGGGGTGGGCTATAAACGCTAACCAATAAACAAATTTGGTTGGTAATGGACAAGCCTTTTCTTACATTCGGCGTGCTTAGTTCTGACGACCGGTTTCAGGTTACTTTTTAGCCTTTGTAAGCCCGGGCAGACAGGCGCTCGTCCCCCTCCTTTTTTCCCATGGCCGTCTACTCTATCGTCACGGAAACCACGCTGCTCGTTGAAGGAAAGCGTATCGCTACCTTCCACTCGCTGACCCTGCAACAGTCGATTCATACGACCCACGAATTTCGGGTAATTTTCGAGCACGACGCCATCGAGGAACTGGTCACGCTCTTCCCCGATCAGCTCGATTCACTGCACCGCAAGACATTCGATCTAACCATCAAAGGCGACACATCGACGCCGGCCCTGGAGTTTAAAGGGATCATCACACAGACCGAATTGCAGCAGCAGGACGACGGCTACTGGGGGCGTATGATCGTTACGGGTCACGGCCATTGTGAAGCCCTGCGGACAACTCCCGGCACACAAACGTTCATCGACAAATCGATCGGCGACATTGCCACGGCCAGCCTGAGCACGTACCAGCACCCCAAGAAAGTAACCGCTCCGCTCGGCCCCGCCGACCTGCCGTTCTGCGTGCGTTACAACGAGTCGATCTGGGCATTTCTCAAGCGGCTGGCCTACGATTTCGGGGCCTGGTTTTATTACGACGGGAGTCAGCTGCAGTTTACCAAAACGCCCGGTACGAGTTCGTCGCTGACGCTGACCTTCGGTGGTAATCTGATTAACTTCCGGTCGGGCGTGCGGGCGGCACCAACCTACGTCAAACACTACGATTACCTGTCGGAGGACGACAAGCGGCTGGAGGCCGAGTCGGGGCAGGACGAACTACCGTATGGCAAGCCGGAGAATGAAGGCACCATCAACCCGCACCCCGCCAAAGTCGCGGCTGACATGACGCCCTACCGCGATAATCGCAAAGCAGCTCTGGGGGCGGAGGAAAAATACATGGAAGGACAGGCCCGCGTGCCCGGCCTGTTTCCCGGCCGCAAAATCATCGTCAAGGATGCGTCGCGGGGTAAGGGCGGGCAGTCGGCTCCGTACCTGATTACCGACGTCGTGCATTACGTGACGGGTGTTGGCGAGTATCACAACCGGTTCCGGGCTATTCCTGCCGACGTCGTGGCGATGCCCGTGCGGAAGCTGACCCGCCCGATGGCGCAGACGCAGATCGGTGAGGTGATCGACAACAAAGACCCGAAAGGTATGGGCCGGGTCAAGGTGCGGCTGCTCTGGATGAGCGCCCCCCAGACCACGCCCTTCATCCGCATGACCCTGCCGCACTTCGGCCTGCACAAAGACAACAAGAAGACACGCGGCTTCCAGTTTGTGCCAACCATCGGCGATCAGGTCATGGTTGGCTTCGAGTACAATAACCCTGAACGGCCGTTTGTCATCGGGGCACTGCCGCACGGTAAAAACAGCGGAATCGACACCAGCAAGCCGGAGGAAGAAAAGCACATCAGTGTCGGTAGCGGCAGTACGCTGACGTTCATCGAAAAGCCCAGTACGAAAGAGATTCACCTCCAGGTCGACGAAAAGAACTTCGTCAAGATCACCGTGCCGAGCGGCAACGGCACGATTACGGTGCAGTCGTCAAAAGATATTCTGGTCAAGGCGACGGCTAAAGTCACCGTCGAAGCCCCGCAGATTGACCTGTCGGGTACAACGGTAAACATCGAAGGCAAGCAGGCGGTCAACATCAAAGGGGCGCAGATCAAGATCGAAGCTACCGCCCAGATGGCGGTCAAGGGCGCCATGACCGACGTCGAAGGCACCGGCACGATGAATGTCAAAAGCTCCGGCATGACGACCGTGAAGGGCAGTATGGTAATGATTAATTAGTTTGAGGTTTGTGGTTGGCGCATGTGTAGCCCAGACCTCTAGGTCTGGAGGGCGCGAAGCGACCAACAGAGCCTCCTGCTAACGTAGTTGGCCTGACGGCCTCCAGACCTGGAGGTCTGGGCTACACACGCGCCAGCCAACTACAAACCACGAACCATAAACTACGAACTAAACCTTGACCAACCCACTGAATCAGCGGATGGCGGTGCTGGAACGGCACTGGCAGGCGTTTCGGAGACGACCGTCGATGCGGTTGTGCCGGTGGATTTTCGCGCCCGACGAACAATGGCTGCTGTCACTTTTCTTACAGGAACAGGCTGGTATCAATGCCGTTTCCAATGATGTCTTTATCGCCGTTCGTACACCTGCGCAAGCCTGGCAAACCTATTTTGAACAGGCACTGGATGAACTGACTGACGCTGTGCAGCACGACCTGACGCTGCTCGATCAGCACGGATTATCGGTCGATCCGGTCGATGCGCCGACCCGACCCGGACTGGATGCCGTGTCGCGGTTCATACACTATCTGCACCAGTTAAACCGGGTTATACGATCCTATACCGACGGCATGCTGGTGCTGTGCCTGTTGCCCGAATCGGTCGAAAACGAGGCAACGCTGGAACCGATACTGACGGCCCTGCTGCAACGTGATCTGCCGCCCGACCTGCGCCTGCTGGTGACAGACACGACCGGGGCCGAGCAACTGGCGACGCTGTGCGGCCGCTTCCGAACCGATTGCTACAGCAGTACCGTCGACATGCAGTTGCCGAAGGTGATCCGGCAACTGGCCGCGCTGGGGTCGCCCACCGCCCCCGACGTGAAGTTTCGGCAGTGGCAGGCTGAATTAACGGCGGCTCTGGCGCAACGCAATCTCCGCGAGGTACAGCATTTCGCCAACAACTGCCTGTTGATCTGTGGCCAGCAGAACTGGACGACGCTGGCCGGTAGTGTTCAACTGTCTGTCGCTCAGGCCTATGTCGACCACCGCCGGTTTGAAGAAGCGCTGACGCGTTACCATCAGGTGATCGAGCAGATGGAGCGGCTGTATGCCGATGGCGACGTATCGGCCGGGCAACTGAGTATCATGGCGTGGCTGGGTGGGGGCGGGGTGTACGACGAACTGCGGCAGCGACAACGCGCCATCGATTACTACCAGCGGGCCGCCGACCGGTCTGAAACGGTACAGGGGTGGTTGCTGGCTGTAGAAAGTTACCGGCGGCTGAGCGTCGTTCACGCGCAGGCCGGCAACACAAAGGCGTCGGAGACAGCGTACCAGCGGCTTTTCGATACGGCTGAACAGCTACCGCCGGAACAGCATGGCGCGGCCCGCCTGACGGATGTCGGAAAACGTTACTGGCAGCAGCAGGCGACGGCCGCCGGTCGTCATAAAGCCGACGAACGACTCACGAAATTGCTCGGCGTCAACTGGCGCCGGACCATCAGTACCTTATGAATCCTAACCAGACACCCGCGTTTCGCACGGGCCTTCGCCGGTTGCTGTATCCGGTTGTTACCCAGCCCATTCCGCCCGAAACGGACGAACTCGACCAGCTTGCCGATCTGCTACACCGGCTCGACCTGACGGTCGCTGATTACCAGACGCTGCCGCTGATGCACCGAACGCTCGACGGGCGGGCGGTCGACGTGGCAACGGGCGAAGTGGTGCTGGAAACAACCGATGTGACTATCCCCGGACCAGTGTCGTTTGTCTGGGGCCGGTGCTGGCGTTCCGGTCACCCGACGGGCGGGTCGGTGGGGAACGGCTGGCGGCACACCTACGATTATGTATTGCTGGAAGACCGGCGGACCCGGCAGGTCGTGGTGCGACTGCCCGACAATCGGGCGGTCGTGTTTCCACTGCTGACGGATGGCGAATCGGCCCGAAACCGGCGCGAAAAACTTTGCCTCAGCCGCAGTGCCCAGGGTTACGTGCTGCATCGGGCCGACGGGCTGAGGTATCGGTTTACGGATAATGCCAGCGGGAGTCTGTGTCGACTGGTAGCGGTGGAACAGGCGGGCGTCACGTACCGGCTTCAGTTTACGTACAATCAGCTTGGCCAGCTGTTTCGTATCAGCGACGGCGGGCAGCGAATGGTCGAGCTGACAACCAGCGTGGCCGGACACGTCAGCCAGGTAACGCTGACTGCTCCCGACGCAACGCAGCAGCGGCTGGTTCTGGCGCAGTACCGCTACGACGATGCGCACAATCTGACCGAAGCCGTTGTGCTGGACCAGCCGGCAAGGCAGTATCATTACCGGCAGCAACGAATCATTCGCCTGATCGATCCGTTGCGTCAATCCGTTTTTTTTGCCTATACCAGTGTCGATAAGGTAGCCCAGTGTACCGAAGTCCGGGGGGAAAGCGGGCGCGTTACCCAGTTTCGCTACCTTACCGATGAAGGCCGGACGCTGGTAACCAGCGAAACCGGCCACGTTCGGCAGTATAGCTGCGAAGCGGGGATGGTGCAGCGGTTTATGAGCGCCGAAGGACGGCAGCGCGTCTGGTTTCACAACGACTATAGCGAACTCATCAGCGAGCAGGACCCGCTGGGCAACACCACGTTTTTTACCTACGACGACCGGGGTAACCTGACCCAGACCGCCTGGCCCGACGGCGGTACGATGGGGATGACTTATACCGATACCGATCAGCTATTGACCCTCACCGACCGGGCCGGGGGCGTCTGGGCGTGGACCTATACCCCGGCCGGGCAACTGCTGTCATGCGTTGACCCGGCCGGAGCCGAAACGCGATTTACGTACGATTCGGCCGGGTTACTCAGCATACGGCAAACGAACGGACAGCCGGTACGCCGGGAATATGACGCGTCGGCCAATCCGGTGCGGCAGTTGACCGCTGCGGGCCAGCTTAACTGGTCGTTCGACGCAGTTGGCCGACTTACGCATGCTGGCTGGGCCGCTGAAACCGTTCCCCTGTTTCCGGTCGACCAATCATCAGCCGTAGCTGCAACTGGATCAGCTGATACGTATCAACCGGCTTACGATGCCGATGGCTTGTTGGTTCGTTTACAGAGGGGGCGGCTCAACTGGCAGTTTATCCGGGATGCCGCCGGTTTCATTCGCGAGTACACACAGCCTGACGGGCAGTCGACGCGTTTCCACTACGATGCCGCCGGGCGACTGACCGAAGCCCTGTTTGACGATGGCAGCTGGTATCACTACGCCTACCGCCCCGATGGCTGGCTGATCGAAGCAACATCACCCACGACGCAGGTAAAAGTCGTTCGCAATGCGCGGGGGCAGATCAGCGAGGAAGCAGCGGGTGACCAGTCGACACAAAGCACGTACGATCCGGCCGGGAACCGCACTAGCTGGCAGTCGGCGGGTGGGGCAGTCGTCACGTTCACCTATAACGTGCAGGGGCAGTTGAGCCGGCTGACCCATCCGGTGGGATCACTCTGGCTGACCCACGACCGGAAAGGTCGACTGACGGAGCAGGTATGGCCGGGTGGGCTGCGCTGTCGCTGGCAGTACAGCGAGGGTCCGTTGCCGGTCAGTCAATCGGTGTACTGGGGCCGTGAGCTGCACGCGGGGCGGCTGCTGACCTATGGCTGGGCCGGCCGGCAGCTGAGCCGGGTGCAGGATGCCCGCTTCGGTACCGTCGACCTGCGCTACGACCCGATGGGTGAGGTGGTCGAAGCTGTCTGCCCGGCGGGGTGGACGGATCGCTGGGTTGCCGACCGGCACGCTTACCAGCAACGCTTGCTCCGGCCCGCTGCCGATACCGCCGAACCGGGCTGGCAGCTGATTGCCGTGGGGGCTATCCGGTTTTACTACGATGCCGATGGCTACCTGCGCGAGAAGCGGGTCGCCGGACAGATATGGTCATTTCACTGGCATGAATCAGGGGTTCTGGAGCGCGTCGTTCGACCCGACCGACAGGTTGTAACCTTCGCCTACGACGCGCTGGGTCGGCGCATCAACAAAGCGATGGGTGACAAACGTGTTCGCTGGTCGTGGGACGGGAATCGACTGGCCCGGGAGTGGCATCAACAGGGTGACAACGCACCCGTTCATCTGACGTGGTACACGGCCGAGAGTGCCGCACAATCCAGTGCGGCACCGTCCAGTGCGGTACCGGTCCTGTTGCAGGTTGGTAATCAGGTTTACAGTGTCGTGTGTACCTGGCTGGGGCACCCCCTGTCGATTCACGCGATGACCGGCGAACCCATCTGGGAGTATGGCTGGTATCTGTTCGGCAGAAAACACGGCCTGACCGGCCCCGCCCACTGGCACACCTATCTCGGCCCTAACCAGTTCGACGTACCGGAAGCCGGGGTCGTCTACACGAACTTCCAGTACGTCGATACCGATACCGGTTTGCCGATTAGTCCAGAATATTCCAGCCCCGCCGGGTGGGTGCGAGCTGAACGGGTGCTTCCTCACGCACCAGAATCGTATCTTTCCGCTGCCCGATATATTCGAGCGTACTAAGCTTGTTCCAGAGTTTGGTGAACACGCTGAGAAACTGCTCGACGGTGGTCATCGACACGCCAATCTGGTGGTGATTGTAATCGTGTTCGAGCAGTCGAAGCAGCAGTTCCTCAAACTGCCCCGGCGTCACGTCGGTCCACTCGTAGAAGTAGTGCAGGACTTCTTCTTTCTGCCGGGTGGGCAGGCAGTACAGAGCGGTGTAGATAATGCTGGTCAGGTTGGCGAAATAGCCCACCAGAAACACGGGCGGGTGCTGGTGGTCGAGGTTGCGGAAATTGAAAAAAACCGTGCCGAGATAATCCAGCATCCGTGTGCAGAGCATCAGCACGTGCCGGGCCACGTCCGACGGCTGTGACTGATCGTGGATTTTACGGATGATCTTGAACGAGCTGACCTGAATCTCGTTGAGCCCCCAGCCAAACGCTTTGTAATACTGAATCAGGCGGGGGTGGCTGGCAATGGACGCGCAGGGCGGGATGTACTGACTGTCGACTATGTAATGTCCTTCCTGGTACACCGCCTTGCCAATCACCAGGTGATGACTCCCCAGTTCGTCGGCGTTGACCTGCTGCGAGGCCACCACCATCAGGCGGTATGCATACTCCGTGTACGGGTGCCGCAGCGGGGCCTCGTCGGGGTCGGGGTTGCCCACCGGGACTTTGTCGAACGGGTTGACTACCAGTACAATATCGTAATCGGGCCGCTGCTGCGTATCGTACTGCTGACTAACGGCGAACGAGGCTGTCAATACCGTAAATTTCAACACATCGGGGTTGATGGCGATGCGGCAGCCGCCGGGCGTGATGGCGTTGCAGCGGTAGAGCCGTACCTCTACGTGATCGCTGTTTTTCTCCAGCAGGTCGAACTCATGCGACGCGGAGTTGCCCCGGACGGGTGGCAACAGGCCGTAGTTGTAGCTGTTCAGAAACAGCGACGTGGCATCGCGGACCAGATCCTGTACGTGATTGTCGGTTTCGACAAAATGCTGCTGCGACAGCTTCATGCCGTCGGACCAGTTAATGGGCAGGTAGTGTCTGGGAAAAAGCATAGGCGTTAGCTGATTTCTTCGACCCGCTTGGCAACGATCAGGTAATTCTCCTGTAGCTTGTTCTGGGCGATAGTCTGTTCAAAGTCAATGTACGACCGCAGCCGAAACAGCGACGGTTTGATGCTGTAGAACAACCACCCGTATTCGTGGGCGGTGTCATCGAAAATCTGAATCGGGTCGTTCGGAAACTTGTAGTTGTAGTCGTCGATAAACTTTTGAAACCACACACCGAATGGTACATCGCCAGCCGTACGGGCCTTCACGTTCACGGGTGGTTCCTGCCGACCCGGGTGCTTATGAACCTGCACTTCCAGCAGCATCAGCCGGTAGTAGTCGACACCTTCCATGTCGATCTCTTCGGCATGGCGCGGGTAGTACCAGAGCTTGTAAATCTCGTTGGGTACCTGCGTCATTGCGTTGAACGTGTAAGCAAAGAGCACCGGTAAACCAAACGGCAATAGGCTGGTAGCCGCCCACAGATCATACTGGATACTGCCGTACTGAAGGTTGCTCAGGTAATTGAACAGGAGGGTGAACAGCAACACGCCAAACCCCAGTACGCTACCCGTCAGTAGCAGTATAAAGGCGGGTTTGATCGTGAACGACGGCCCCATATCGACCAGCATCCGGTTCAGAAACAGTACGCCCAGCAGCAGACCAATCACCTGCACGATGATGTAATAAACCGGGATGAACCGCAGCCCGATCAGCCCGAAACCACCCGGTATGGTTAACAGCAGGGCGCTGATGAGCACCGTCAGCAACAGCCGTTTGGTGTTCATCAGCGCGTGTTTCTGGTTTAGCCAGATCGTAGCGATGAGCATTCCCACCACCACGAGCAGCACGACGATATAACTAATCAGGAATGGGGTGACGACGATCATGGGTCAGGAAGCCGGACAGGGGTACGTATCGACTGGCAAATTACCCATTAACCGCCAATGATCACCGTCGGAAAGCCGATGACAATTACACCGCCGTGCGCCGTCGAGTCACCCATCCGGGCAGCGGGCGCACCGGCGATCAGCACCGTTGCCGATCCTTTGATAATGGAATCGGGCGGTCCGACACAGACTGCGGAATCACCGACGCGGGCAGCGGGCAGATTACCGATCATGACCGTAGGTGAGCCCGGCCCCACGACGGGGCCACCCACGTGCGGCACGGGACCGGTAGACATCGGACAGGTATGCATATCGGTCAGGCGGGCAGCGGGAGGCATAATGTCAGTTGATTAACGTACGGTATCAGTCGATACTGGAAAGATGCTGCAGGGCCTTTTTTACCATTGTCCACCGACGACGGGATACGACAATTTCAGTTCCGCAGGCCAGTCGCAGGACGGGCCCCCGATGTGTCAACAGGGTTTTACGGACGAATTTCTGGTTGACGACGTGATTTTGATGCACCCGCAGAAAATCAGTTTCCGGCAGGCGGTCGGCGTAATGCTTGATCGTATACGCCATGATCTGTCTGGTGCCGTCGCTCCAGTAGAGCCAGCTGTAGCCACGCTCGCCTTTGATCATGATTAGTTCGTTTACGGGTTTGCTATGCCAGCCAGCTTTTGCATCGTTGACGCGCAACGACGGGATGTATTCCGGGGTGGTTAGTCTTCGTGGGTCGGGGTTGAACAATGCACTCATGGTAGCCTGATTACTTAAATTATAAAAGAGTAAAAGGTTGATAAAGATGGATTACAATGAAGCGGTGTTTACAGCTGGTTTATGAACAGTGCCGATTATGTATACAGACGTATGTTTTTAGGATGTGAATCCGAAGGGTGGTCAAACCAGTGGCCTGATCTGCGGGTTCCGTATCGCTTCGACCACCGTGCAGCGTAGCGTCGACTGGCAATTCGCAGGCGGTTAATCTATTGGCAGTATGTCGACAGGCTAACTGTGGTAAACCCAGGTAACAGCCCGGATGTGCGCCGTCGGAGTGGTTACACGGCAACCATTTGCTACACTATATGGCGAGTGATGGCTGGCTCAACCACGCGATCTGTCGGCGCGTACCTTTCACGGATGTACCCGTTGTAAGGCGCTGATGCCGGCTGGCCTAAAGCCCGAAAGGTCGGTCGGGGCGCGTGCCGGAAAGTACGTATTGTAGTACAGGCGAATAGACAGCGTGATTGTGTCATGCTAGTTATGTCTCAGTGGGTCAGGGAGATGCAAAACTAGCGGGCCTGTATCGATCAGGCTTTCACTATTGTAACATGTTTGGTTGCTATTGTAACATAGCGGGCTAAAACTACTCGAACGTGAAGGTTGACGGCGATTTGCCGTACTGTTCCCGGAAGCGCTGACTGAAATAAGCCGGGTTCGTAAAGCCAACGGCGTAGGCTACCTGCGATACCGACAGGCCACTGGTCAGGAGTGGTAACGCCTGCTTCAATCGGTACGTACGGATGAAGTCTGTAGTCGACGCACCCGCCAGCGCTTTAAGTTTCCGGTGCAGTTGCATACGACTCAGGTGAACGGCGTCTGCCAGCTCATCGACGCCGAAATCGGTCTGGTCGATGTGCTGGTCCAGTATCGTGTGTAGCCGTTCCAGAAAGGGGTGAACGGGCTGGTCTGGCTGGTCGGCCGAGGTCGACGTGGGTACCGCGAATGTAGCCTGGAGCCGTTCATGGAGTCGACGCTGCCGGGTGAGCAGGTTGTTGATGCGCGTCAGCAGTTCTGGCACGTGAAAGGGCTTACTCAGGTAATCGTCGGCTCCAAGCTGCAAGCCGTGCATACGATCGGCCAGGGTTGATTTAGCCGTTAGCAGCAACACGGGAATATGGTCGGTGACGGGGTCTGCCTTGATCTGGTTGCAGAACGTGAAGCCGTCCATGCCGGGCATCATCACGTCGCTGATGATGAGGTCCGGTAGCAGCTGATTTGCCTGCGTCAGACCGTCCTGGCCGTCTGTGGCCCGGTAAATCTGGTAGTGATTCGGGAAGCTCTGCGCGATGAACTGAGCCATGTCGTCGTTGTCTTCCACCAGTAATAGCCGAACCGGTTCGGCCGATGAGTTGGTGATCGTATCAGGGTCGGGAACGGCCGGTGTATCGACTGCATCGGCGACGTCTGGTTCAGCCAGTTGGTAGGGGAGATATACGTGAAAGGTTGTTCCCTGTCCGGCCTGACTCTTGACGTCGATGGTGCCGCCGTGCAGATCGACCAATTCGTTCACCAGGGCCAGCCCAATACCTGACCCCGGTAATTTAGCGTCTGTACCGATTCGGTAAAACCGGTCAAACAGGTGCGGCACGTGAATCGGGTCGATACCGATACCCGTGTCCGTCACGCTCAGGTACAGACCCGGTTGCTGCTGTCCTGTGTTTGCCCGCAGCCGGACCGTCACCTGCCCCGGTTCGGCTGGTGTAGCTGGCGTAAATTTGAGGGCATTGTCAATCAGGTTGCTGGTGATACGGGCTAGTTTGTCGACGTCGAACCAGTAAGTAGCCGTGGTGTCGGGGTGGTACACCAGTTGAATGTGACGTTTGTCGGCCGCGTCCGTAAAGGTTTTGACAACTTCGTCGACTGCCTGATCGGGTTGCCCCCGCACCAGATCCAGCGTCGTCCGGTTGGCGTCGAGCCGGGCCAGGTCCATAAGCTGATTAATCAGCCCCAGCAGGTGCCGGGCGTTGCGTTCGATAAGCCGGAGCCGGTCGCCGTACGGCCCCTGTCCCAACTCGCCGATCAGCCCGATTGCGGGTCCTAAAATCAGGGTAAGGGGCGTGCGGATGTCATGCGTAATGTTGGAATAGAAGCGGTTTTTCAGTTCATCAATCTGGCGTAACTGCTCCGTTTCCTGCTGCTGCTGAAGCTGCTGCTGCCTTTCCTGCATTCGCCGGAGTCGGTACCGCAGGTAAGCCCACACCAATCCGAATGCCGCCAGGGCGTATCCCAGCCATGCCCACCAGCTGTACCACCAGGGCGGTCGAACGGTGATAGAGAGCGTATACTGATGTCGACTCCACTGGCCGGCCGTGTTGGCTGCCTGCAAACGCAGGGTATACTGTCCGGGCTGCAACGCTGTATAAATAGCTTCTGGCCGGTCGGTTGTCACCCAGTCCTGGTTGAGCCCCACCAATTGGTAGCGGTATTGAGTGCGTCCTGTACGATTGTATTGCATGGCGGCAAATCGAATCGTCAGGAAGTTCTGATCGTAAGGCAGTACGAGCTGCGACAGACCGGTGATGGGGCGTTCCTGTGTGAATGGCCCGGCGGTAAGCAATTGGTTGTTGACCAGAATCGACGACAGCTGTACGATCGGTTGGAACGCATCGGTCTGCAACTGAGCCGGATCAAACCCGGTCGTACCCCGGATGCCACCGAGGATAATGCGGCCGTCGGGCAGCGCAACGGCGTGGAATCGATTGAATTCGTCGGCACTCAGTCCGTCTTCCTGTGTATAGGTCCGAATCCGGCCGCTGCTGCGATCCAGCTGGGCGAGTCCCTGATTGGTCGCGAGCCAGATTGACCCATGCCGATCGGGAATGGCAGCATAGATGACGTTATTAGGCAGGCCCTGCCGGATCGTGATGCGTTCGCATTGGCCAGTCTGTTTGGAAAAACGACACAAACCACTGCCAAACGTACCGACCCAGAGCGTGTTTGGGTCAAGCGGATCGGCCGATAGCCAGTACAGGCTGTTGCTGCTCAGCGAGGTTGTGTCGGTCACCTTATTACCAAACTGGTGAATGCGCCCGGTTGTCCGGTCGACGCGGTACAGACCCGCCCCGGCGGTGGCTATCCAGAGATAGTTTTGGTCGACAACTGCCTGAAGCATGGGCGAACCGATCGCGGGTTGGAGTCGATGGGTAAACCGGACCCACCGGCGGGTGTCGGGCTGGTAGTAACCGCTCCAGCGGGGGTGAATGACCCAGATCTGACCGGCCGGATCGGTTGCCAGCAGGGTTGGCCGTTCGAGATTATAATCGGCCAGCGGCACGGGAAACGGTACGTCGCTGATCGTATGCCCATCGATGCGGTACATGGACCGGTTGCCCGTCGTAACCCACAGGTGCCCGGTTGAGTCGGTTGTCGCGCGGAAGTTGTAAGAAGTAGCCTTGCCCGGCCAGTTCGCCACCTGCTCGGTCGACACGCCCAGCCAGTTACGGAGCAGATCGGTCTGGAACGAAACGCGGTATGGGTAGGCCGTGAAGGGGGCCGCCCGCAGGTTATACTTGTAAACGCCGTCCAGGTTGGTGCCGACCCACAGTACGTCGGACTGATCGACGAACAGGGAAATGAACAGGTGCGCAACGTCGGGGCTGACCATTGGCTGCAAGGTATCGTTGCGGCACGCAAACAGCCTATTATTGAGTAATATGTACTCGTGGCCCCGACTATCGGCCACGATCTGATGCCCCCCCCAGTCATCCTGCTGCTTAATCATCAGCCGTGACTGACCCACGGTACGGCCCAACCGGGTCGACCAGCGGGTCAGGTAGTTGGTAGAAAACAGCCACAGTTCGCCATTGGGTCGCCGGTAGATGTGCTTGATCGCCCGGTCCGGGATCGCCCCGACCGATGGTAACTCGGGTGTAAATCGTTGGAAGTGGCCCGTCTGCTCATCAAACCGGTCGAGCCCCTGTTCTGTCGCAACCCAGAGCGTACCCCGGCTATCTTCCTGCACACCATTTACGGTATTGCTGCTCAGCGAATAACGGTCATCCGGCCGGTGCATAAACCGGCGAAACTGGTGGGTTTTTGCGTCGAGCTGTACCAGCCCGGCCCGGCGAAAAACAAGCCAGAGCCGATTATGCCGGTCAGGATAAAACGTGTCGAGGGTATCGTGACTGAAGGCCCGCCGAAAAAACGGCTGACGCGACAGGTTGGTGAACGTTTCGCTGATCGGATCGAACCGGTTTAGGTCGCGCTGGTCATTGGTGATCCAGATAGCGCTGTCGGAAGCCAGAGCGAGGTTGGTCAGGCCGGGCGAGGAACTGGCTGTTCGCCCGTTCGCAGACGGATCGAACCGCCGGAATGTGTAGCCGTCGTACCGGCATAATCCATCGCGGGTTGCCATCCAGATAAAGCCCTGTTTATCCTGCACAATAGTGGGCACGAAGGCTTGGGGAAGGCCGTCTCGGGGGGTAATATGCTGGGCGACCGGACCAGGAATCGATTGAGCCAGCGCAGGTGAATGCACGAGCAACATCAGCAACAGGTATAAACCGCAATAGCAGAGTAAGCCGGCTAAGTGAGGTATACCCCAATACGTTATACTGCGCACCGCAACGAAATAGGAAAGTAATGTTTGCAACTAGATTGACCAGTGGTCATTCCTATAAACGAATCATCAGGCAAATGGTGAGAAGATATACGTCTGTATGGTCATTATTAGCAGTTAACCAGCCTACTATGTATATGACCGGGCCTAAAATGAGTATGAGCGTACAGTTCATCCCACACTATATAAGTTTAAAAACCTTAACAGCGTCTTTGCCGAGCGGTCGGCTGACCTGCTCCAAGTACGGGTGGACGGGATCAGGTGCAAGGCCACGGTGATAAGTATGGATAACAGCCCACTCACTACTGACTACACCAAGAGCAAAAAGAGTGAGAGCAGCAAGGTAGACCAGCAACTGGCCACGCACCTGCCGGATACGGTCGACTACTACATAGGTTGGAAACTCAAAGAAGGCCGTGGCTTTGCCGGGAGCGGGGGAGACTTCGAGCTGGATTATTTTTGACCTGGCCGGAAAATTTCGGAGTACCCTCCCTACCGAAAGCCGTTTCAGCTATTCGGGAACGTAAAAAATGGAAAGTCCCAAAATGCTGAAGGGCGGGGTTGATAAAGAAAAAATGGCCTAAAACGGGGGGTATAGAATGGTAGTAGTCTTATTATAAGGCTATTACCATCTTTTTTTGGTGCACTTTTTCTACGCGTCTATTTTTTTTAAAATATTTTTCCCATAATTGGGAAAAATTCCTTATAATGAGTACATTTGTACAAATAAATAGGCTCTAAAATGGGAAATAGAGAGGATAAGCGACTTGCAGACGTTTACAAGCAACTGGATTGTAATAGTCTGCCACAGTTTTCTGAGCTGGTTGAAAGTAAGACGGCGGAGTTGGGTATCACAGACTACCAGATGTCGAAGATTCTGGGCATTACGAAGAACACCTTTTACCGAACTTTAAAACGAATATCAGAGGGTGATATACAGTCCCTCGACTATTTCACGATTGTAAAGATCAGTCAGCTATTTAACATAGACGTGACGGAGTTAACGAACATATATGTAGGGTCGCTTAGTCCAGAGCACATTGGCGAGATCGAAAGAGCACGTAAAGCGTACTACATCCTCAATACGTTTGATCTAAAAGGATTGAAAGATCAAGGGTTCATTGAATCCACTACAGATCTTGATAGCGTTGAGCGCCGTATTGTTAGCTTCTTTCACTTGGACACCATATTCGACTATTCGTATGAGGTCGGACAAGTTATGTTCAGCAAGCTCCAGAAATCGAACGATAAAATGCGTGATTTCTGGGTAAGATCTTCTATTTTTCAGTTTGAAAAAATAAATAATATTAATGATTATGATCGAGATAGTCTAATGGATTTAGTGCAAAATATAAGGCCGTACACACGATATGAAGAAAAGGGACTAATTACGGTAATAAAAGCTCTCTATAATGCCGGTGTTACTGTTATCGTTCAGCCATCTGTTGTAAAGGCTAAAGTAAGAGGTGCGACGTTTGTAGTAAACGGAAAACCGTGCATAGCTATAACCGATTTTAACGATAATTACGCAACGTTATGGTTCGCCCTCATGCACGAAATTTTCCATGTACTCTTCGACTTTAATCATTTACGTTCGCTAAAATATCACGTAACAGAAGATGGGGCTGATGATAATCTTTTAATGAAGGAGGCCGACGCTGATTTATTTGCTAGGGAAATACTTTTTCCTCAAGAGTATATGAACTACATCAAGCATTTGATTAATGCGCCAATGGCGGTAAGTCAGTATGCACAAGAAAAGAGAGTACATCCATCAATAATATATAGTTTTTTCTGCTTTCAAAAAAAGCAGAATGAGGGGAAAAACTTATACGGAGTTTTTCAGAAACATTTCGGCAAGACTGAGGTTGCTATCAAAATGGTCAAGTCGAATCCATTCGACAAAGAGTCTATATTTCAGGAAATCGAGAATATAAAGAAGCATTTGTTAGCGTCTGTAGAAAATAGTAATTAAACAGTAAATCAATTAAAAAATGGAAAACGAAGAGGATAATAACCGTGATGAACGGGATCAGAAAAAGAAGGATCGTGACGAGCGACTTGAAGAAATCAAAAAGCTCATAGATCAAGCTAAAAAGAATACAGAGGGAAAGCAAGGGTCTCTGTTTTCTGATGAAGATTTAGGTAAAGAAGACGTTGGATTTGATGCTAGTATTTTAAGTGATACCGCTGATCCTGACAAGTCCTATGCACTCTACTACAGTATGAGAAAGATGCTAATGGATAATTTGCCTTCTGGTAAGAAAAATAAAAAACTGCGTCAGATGATTTATGACGAGAAGAACTTATTCCTGAACAGAGGTAAGGCGTTGGATTCAAGAGGCAAGCGGGGCAGTGATGGACGCATGAGTTTTATTGCAACTTTTATGGAACCTGCATTTAATTCGGTCGCTGATTGGGTTAAAACAGGAGGTAGTTCTTTTGATGCATACATGGCGTTTTATGACCTAAACGAAGCTTACGGATTTCATAAAGTGGAAGACGAAAATGGAACTTCTACCAATGAAGATTCTTCGAAAAAGAACCCTGAAAATGGTGATGAAGGAGGGGGTGGGGTTTTAGAAGAAGTATAGTCATGTTTACTAAAAAAGGAACAGGGGGACACGTACAATATGTCCCCTGTTCCTTTTTTAGTAAATAACTTCCCTTGCTACCCGTTCTTCACCTGCTTGTCCGTAGTGCTTGACGTGTTTGGTGCTGGAGTGGCCGAGCATAGCGGTTACGCTTCCCTCCGAAACTAACAGCTCATCGAGCATGAGGTGGGTAAACGTCTTTCGGGCGATCTTAACCGTTAGGGTTAATTTGATACCGGCCATGTGTTGTATCTGCTTCAACCAGTCGTTATAACCGGAGTTGCTGATTTTAAGTATCAGGGTAGCCCCGTTAAACCCCTACCGACGAGCCGCGACATGTGGGAATACGCATTGAACAAAACAAAAAAGCCGGTCAATGATGACCGGCTTCGTGCACTCGTAGGGACTACTGTAAAGTGTTGATAATTAGATAGTTGATTGGGTAAGGGTGTACATTGTATCAAAATGGTATCAATATTTCAATATATTTTGTTACATTGTCATAGGTCTATGCATGTTAGACCTAGCTTTCATAACTATCCAAAACAAGATTGTTAAGACAATGGCAGGTACGCGAATTAAGAACTATGATAAACTTCTAGAGAAAGTAAAGAATCGACGGAGTGATTTCGACATTCAAGGAAAATTTCAAAAATCAATACTAACGGAGTCGTTCAGCAAGTCAGGCATACCAAAGACCATCAAATACGTGTATGAGTCTATGGAACCTGTTACTGATGAGTATACTCAGAAAACTTTTAGCGAAGCAGAACGGGTACAGAGCCAGATAACGGACGGAATTAGAACTGCGGGCGGTGTTATCCAAAGTGTAAAATTTGATTATCAAGGTTCTGTTCCTTCAAATACTCATATTAAAGTACACAGTGATTTAGATATATTGGTTATACATGATGAATTCTATTATGGCGATCCGATGGTTGCGCCTAAAATACCATATTATGGTGAACCTTATAAGGAATTGAAGGAGTTACGGACAAATATATTTAATCGTTTATCAAGCAGATTTTATGCAGCTACCGTCAGTAACGAAAAGCCTAAGTGTATACAAATTTCAGGTGGGAGTTTGCAAAGAAAGTTCGATGTTTTAGTATGTAGCCGCTTTAATTCCCAAGAATATGTGACGACTAAATTCGATCATCTCAGAGCTATAAGTCTGTATGATAACAATGCAAATTCATGCCAAGAGGATCATCCTTTTAAACATATTTATGCTGTTAATAAAAAAGATTCACTATTTTATATAGATGGGAATTTCAAAAAAGTTGTACGGCTTCTGAAAAGCTTAAAAGTTGACGCTGACGTTTTCATCGATTTGTCGAGCTTTATGATTACGAGCGTAATGTACCACATGAGTGATTTAGAGTACATGGCAATGGATGACAAAATGTCTACTTTATTAGTGAATAGTAGTGGGCATTTAGATAAAATTTTGACTAACAAAGAGTATCGGGAAAAATTAATGTCGCCGAATGGTGAAGAGCCGTTGTTTAAAGGTGATTACACTCATACTCTTACAGAGATCAGGAAATTGAAGAAAGAACTTGATACCACAATTATTGACTTAGCGAAAGATTTACAAGAAATCGATTCTCATGTGAGTAGACAGCAGCTTGAGAAAGCGGGTCCTGCGTATGATGACGCGTATATGATGAACAGGGCGTACAACGTCTTGAACGAGTCACAAATGAACTATCACACCATCTACTAAACTTGATCAACATTATGAAACCAAGAGTTTTTGTAGGCTCTTCCAGTGAGGCTATAAGCATATTGACAGACGTTCAAAATCTGCTGAAAGGTAGCGTTGATGTTGTCACATGGACAAATAAAAGCGTTTTTCAACCAAACAAGGGGACTTTAGAGAGTTTAGTTAGACAAACTAAACTCTCAGATTTTGCAGTTCTTATAGCTACAAAAGATGATATCCTTAAATTGAGAGGTGCTAAAAAAAAGGCTGCAAGAGACAATGTTATATTTGAATATGGTTTATTCTTAGGTGCAACGGGATTAGAGCGCTCTTTTCTTCTGGCTGAAGATGGGATAGATTTACCATCTGATTTTAATGGTATAACGACATTGAGTTTTGTATTAGAACCTAAAAAATTTAATTCTCTTGATGTAAGATGCAATGAGATTATTGAGCACATTAATCGTATTTCTAATTCATCAGAGCTAGGCTTCGTTCCTTCAACCGCTTTAGCAATCGGTTATTTCTCAAGCTTTGTGAAAAAAGTATGCGATGACATAACTGATAAAGGTTACCTCTCATACAAGGGAGATAAAGTTTATGTAAAAAGCTTTGAATTACAAGTCGTGTTACCTAACGATATAGATGATGACGGTGTAGATAATTTCAAAACAAATTATTATAGAATAAATGATTTAGAACAAGCATCTACTTATGAGGATAGACCTGAGAAACGAGGGTATCCTTTTCATTTTAAAATAGACATTCCTGATCCTGATTCCAAAGAGCCGATTGACGTTATATTGCATGATGTTCCAACGACCGTCAATACAATATTAGAAGCGATAAAGCTTTACTACCCAATTACTCAAGTTGGATCCAATCAAGATAAAGAACATCTTGAGAGAAGGGAGTTAGAAAATTTCGCTAATGTTCTGCGCTATCTTATCAGCAAAAGCATCAATACGAAGAACAACGTGCTCATTCTAGAAAACGTCGTTGTGTAAGTTTTTGAACTGATGATTTATAAAAAAGGATATAAAATTATGATCAATTTTATATCCTTTTTTATGCTACTCTTGATCTTTAAATGTAGTATAGAAAGCTGTTCTAGTTTTATTCGTAATGGCCTTTGCATGAGTAAATATATATTCTATCTTCGATAACTTTGTATATGAGTCTGTGTTCAGAATTTATTCGTCTGGACCAATAACTTTTGAAATTTCCTTTAAGCGGTTCAGGTTTTCCTATACCATCAAAAGGTGTACGCGCACATTCTGTAACAAGATCATAAATCTTCTTAGCTATTTTAACATCAGCTTTCAGCCATCCTTTAAGGTCTTCGAACGCTTCCGGAGTAAATTCAACATTAAGCGGCATTAGCGAGGATATTCTTAAACTGAGCGTCAGACAACGAGATTCCCTCTCTTCGTGATAGAGCAATCTCACCCGCTAGGATTTTAGATTCTAAATGGCTCACTTCACCGTTTCTAATTTGCACTAGTAGGTCTTTATATGGGCTTAAACGGATATATATGTTGGAGAGTCCTTTCAAAACGATCGGCGGCATAAGACTTAAGAAGCCAGGATCTTGTTGATGAATTGTACCTGTCTGCTCTGCTGTTCCCAATAAGATAAGTAAAAGATTGGCTTCTTCATGTGACATTTCACCCCAGGAAATATTGAACTCGTCTTCTGCCATCTCTGTGTACGCTTCTACTGATAGAGGTGAGTAGAGTAAGCCAAGCATCGTAGCAATGTCATTCTGAGCTTGTAAGAGTGCACGTGGCAATTTCATATCGGATGCTGTTTACCTAATAACGATGCGTAAGTATACATCGTTCTAATGAGCTCTGCGCACTTCAGTTGCGACTGTAGTAGTTGTACACATAAACTGTGTACAAACCCTATTATGTACTTTGATTAACTGTACGGAATTTCTGTACCAAATATCATCAGATTAAGCCGAATGCCAATAGTTACACTCACGGTACGCTTAAACTATCGTTTTAGTGTACCGTCTGACTTTCAACTTTTGAGGGAATGGTCATGATACATGAACACTTTCAAATAGGTTTGTAGGGCAATCATATATGCTCTCTACCTAATGAAAAAAGTGTTTACGTCTATCCTTCTAATCAGCATTATAAGCTGTAAAAATTCAGATACACCCGTTGCTGACCTAGCTACCGGTACCTATCGGATGACCTCTGAGATCTCGTACCGTAGCAACGGATCAATCACGAAACAGACGGCATCTGGCAAATTGTCCATTTCTCGAGTGAATGGAGATACTTTTGAGTTCATCGAGGACTACGGGGGCTACTACAGAAAGTACCAGGCTCAAATACAGGGGCAACGAATCAGTGTGGTGAGTGGTAGTACTGAATCGCTTCGGATTGGCAATCTTGATTATATGGGTTTTCTATCTGGTAGGGGGGTAATAGAGACAGATGGAAAATCGCTCAACTTTGATACGGTTAGCGAGGTAAACCAGCCAGGTATCACATTCACGAAGTCAGCGTTTGTTACCGGTAGTCGCTAACTAGCTGAAAACAAAACAGTCATGCCCTATAAAGGCATAACTGTATAAATCAAATGATACCAATGACACGGCTTTTACTTTTGTCGAAGCATCAGAAAGAACATAAATACCATCAGTACCGCGCAACCAGCGGCGATTAGCCACGTCGTTTTACTGATCCCTGTGCTTGTAGTCGTTTCCTTCTGAGTATCAGTTCTAAGTGTAGACTCGACTTTCTTGGTGAGGTCTTGAGTAGTTGCAGTTCTGACAGCTTCAGCAGATAAGCGCTTAAATGCTTCAAAAGACGTTTTATAGTTGTTGGCAAACTTCAGTTGTATTGCGCCATTTTCGTCTTTCGTGATCTCGATGGGCTGTGGTACTCCTCTCAAACCGGATATGTAGCCCGCGACGTCATCATCTGCTAAGGTCTTGTCGGTAGCTTTTGTGAAGCTGTCTTTACGGCTTTCTCGAATCCAGTAAGACGGTTCGTGCTTTACCTGCACATATGCGTCAAAGAATTCCTGATATGGCTCAAAACTGCTGAACAGGGCAAGACCTTTGCGCTTCCACTGCCACGTTTTGATCTTGAAAAACTCATTACCGTCAGCGTCCCGGATTATCCCATCATCGACAATCTGACCGATCTGATCACCTTTTCTAAAAGGGTGAAATGACTGATCTTCGGCATAATTTGATAGTACCCGTTCCGCTGATGCTTTAGGATCGTAATACACTGGCGTATTATCCTGAGTAGACCAGAGGTATTCATCAATTCGAGGAGAATCTATAAAGGCCATTGCTGTAATGTGCTTTGTGTTTGATTAAGAGAATGTTACTGACTATTTGTGTCAGTAGATCGCTTCGACAATGCGTAGATAAGTACGCACAAGACAAGCCCTCCAGCAGCGATCAACAAGACAATCGTCTTGGTTGAGAGTCCCCCACTACTTACTGGACTATCAATGATGTGGGTTATACCCGTCTGTGATGTATCAGTGGTTGTAGTTCGCTGATTGTTATAAGCTTTGGCAAGCTTCGAGGCGTAATTACTTCGCTTGTTGTACACGAGTGCGAAGGAGGCCCAATCATGACTAGCCAAACTCTCATCGATCTTACGTTTATTGACGTAGCTGATGAATGCATTGAGCTGAGCCTGCTCACTGGCTTTCATGTCAGCAACAAAAGCCTCAATTGTTGGATAGCCACAAGCATCGAAGTTGTATCCACGCATCTGAAACCGCCCCCAGCTCGTGGAAAACATGGCTTTTTCCGGATCGATCTTATAGGCTTTGTCGTAAGCCTCTTTGCCCGATCCTGTTACTTTCTTCTTGGTGTAGTAAGTGAAGTCATCGTTATTGAACCCAATTACTATACTCCCGTCCTTGTTGAAGCCCACATTGTTAGATTCAACCTCACCGACAGCGAGAATAGCCGCGGTATCGCACCCTATTTGCCCGGCCGCGAGAGCAATTTCTTTATCAGTTAGTGTAGTAGCCATATTAATCAATCACCATTTCAGGTGTGTTAGACGAACGAAATAGAAAGAAGCAGATAGCCACCATTACAGCAGTGATAGCTAAGACCACAATCGTAGTTTTATCAAATACAGGCGTTGATTTTAGCGGTACAGTAGATGACCCCTTAAATCGCTCATAAGCTTTAGCTAATTTGGTGTGATAGCCTTTCTTAGCGTAGTCAGCTCCGTTGTAGACCTTTGCAAATCCAGCCCAATCGTGCTTTCTCAGTTCATCTGTAAGTTGATTAGCCACGACGAATGCAATGAATGCGTCCAGCTGAGCCAATTCACCCGTTTTCATTGTCGCTACAAACGCTTCAACCGACGAAAACCCACAAGTATTGAAATTGAACCCCATGATTTGATACCGGCCCCAACTCGTTGACATCAATGCATAACGAGGATTTACTTTATATGCCTTCTCATATGCACTTTGCCCTGACCCGTTAATCGTTACACCAGTGTATTTCTGAAATACTTTGGTTTCAAACCGTATTACGATCCGACCATCCTTAAAGCCCTGACCATTTGATTCAACTTCATCAATGGCTCGAATAACAGCGACTTCACAGCCCAATTTTGAAGCAGCATTAGCCAGATCGTTGTTTGTTATCAGAGTAGCCATAATTATGAATGATGGTCTAGTTTAAGGTCTCTCATCCGCTTCAAAACCTTTGTTTTTGTCTTTGCCGCTTCACCGACAGGCCCGAAATATTCCCCATCAATTACGGTGTACAGTGTTTCATTTTTACCGGCCAAATAACGCTGGTTGTAACGATTGAAGATGTATACTAACTGATTTTCTGTTACGCCTAATAATGGCTTTATAGCCAGTGTTTTAGCGTCTACGTCTGCACTCAATCCGTCAAAGGCTTCGAACATCTCATTGATGATACCAGGTACTACTTTGTTCGCGTAGTCTGGTGAGATACCGTCTTGTTCTTTAGTTGCAGGATAAGTAACAGTATAGCCTTTTGCTGACTTACGCCCCATATAGTAGACGATCAGTAAAATGCCCCCAACAGCGAGGGCAATAATTGCTCCACGGCTACGATACCAGGGTTCAGTTTGGGTTTGACGTACAAGATTCATTTTTTGGGTTTTTTCGATGACTGTACTGACGAATTAGCCCGCTTCTTGATAACCTTCATCATAAGAAGCGTGACAACCACTAATCCACCCACTATTGCTACAGCTATCAGTTGATCGTTTCGCTTTTGATCTTGCGCCTTGGCCAATGCTGATTGCCGTTCCTGTTCCAGCTTTGTGCTAGCCAATTTGAATTGATCCTGACTTAGCGACGCATCATTAAGCAGGCTTTTCAGCTGTAAAGCATAGTCGCTTTGAATCTTGGCCCCTTCATTCTGGACTATACCAATTCCGATTGTGCCGGCTGATGATAGCAGGCTACTACCGGTTCCTCCGACTCCAAAAAAATCACTTATAAAGCTCATAGTCTCTGACTTAGCGTTGACATTTCACAACTGGCAAGTACACTTCTGTACGCACTTGTCACTAGATCAGCTACGACCGACGAGCGACAATTAACATCATCAGCGATATGATCACAGCTCCACCGATTGTTAATACCAAGCCAATATTCCCTTTCATCCACGTGATTATAGGTTCCTCTGAACTTGAGGTGGACGTTTCAATTTTATCATCTTGGATAGGTGACGCATAGATATCAGGCGCGTTATCTATCGATGGCGGAGCGACATAGGGGGGAGCGTCAGGGAGAGCCGGGCTAGTTACCGTTGTACCAGTCGTATCAGGAGATTTATCATTACCATCAATAGCCGTAGCAGTAACGATATTAGAGTATTGGCTTTCGCCAAAGTCGTTTGTTGAGCGCAGTCGAAAGTAGGAGAGGATACCTTGTGCTAGGTTATTAATATCATACGAACTACCGCCCACCCTAGAAATAGCAATAAGACTGAAAGGGCCCTGCACTATAGATGCTGACTCAATCTCGACAGCGGCATCGGCAATCGGTTCCCACGAAAGCACGGCTTTACCTGCCGATCCGTATACGATCTTGATTGACTCAGGTACGCCAGGTGCTGGCTTTGCTTCTATCGGTTGGTCCTGCCAAATAGTCCCATTGTCGTCAAGAAGGACGTACCCTGTAGCTTCTCGTCTGTCTGATTTATAACCGAAGACTTTTAACCATGGACTACCAGTATTATCAGCACTAACGGTTCCACTTGATACCACTCGATCAAAGCCCTTAGCAAGTCGGCTATCACTAGTTTTAGTGAGGTCTTGATAGATGGAAAAATTGTCGTCTTGGTTGGGCATAGCCAGCAGCCTAGCCCCCCGCGAAAGGATTTTATTATTTGCCATTTCATTAAATGAATTGATGAAGAATACTGACGTAATACGCTGGTATACCAGTGGCTTTTCTACAGGCTGTTGCCGGTATTACGGCCCGGTGTTACCGCCACTGTCTGGACGGTAGTGCTTATTGTCTAGACGGTGTTACTGTTGGTGTCTGGACGGTGTTACCAGTAATGTCCGGACGGTATTATGGTAATACCTTTTTAGGTTTACCGGCTGGTTTACTTGTCCGGACACTGTCCGGACGGTATTACCGAGTTAAGTAACACCGGTAATACCGGTATTACCGGCTAGGTATTACTCACGACGACGGGTAGCCCAATTAGGGCTCAATCGTCCTCGAAGTCATCGTCGTCGTCAGACATTGGGTTATCGGTCGGTACTACCGGGGAAACTCCACTGGGTGTTTGCTGATCGAAGCGCTCGACCATAAACGACTTGATCAAGTCGCGGTGGGTATCGCCGTAATCAAAATTCACCGACGAGCTGGCAAAAAAGCCCGATGTCTGCTCATCCTGTTCCCCGCTTACGTCGTCGATCAGAAACTCCAGTCCCTTGTACATCAGTAGCCGCCGTTCGTCTATCTGGTTAGCATCACAATACTGCGTGAGCTTCGTTTTGAGCGTCTCCAACTTCTCCAGATAATCTTCCACATCATCGCCTGACCAGGTCATGTCATCGCAGTTATCCAGTAGCTCCTGCACGGCCCCGTTGTAGCGACTTACCAGTTTCTCCTGCCTAGCGCGCAGCCGAAACTGCTCGTACTGCTCTTCACGCTCAGGAAGGCTCTTAAGCAACTGATTTAGCTCCGCTTTCCGGTTGTCTAGTAGCTGCTGACTCTGGGCGATGGACGTAGCCTGTTTGGCCAGCGCGTCGAGTTCCTGTGCGTGCTGGGTAGACGTAAACGCATGAGGTGTTGATCGGGCGAGTAACGACTGTTCCCAATCAGTCAATCGTTTCCGCTCGATGTCAATGCGCAGTTGCTCATCAATTAAGGATTGCTGCTTCGGCTCGATGGGCGCGGGGGTAATATGTACCGCTGGAGCCGCTGGCCTGGCAGCTGACTTGCCCTGCAAGAGCGTTTTTTCAACCATATACTTCGGGATATTCAGTTCATCCTTGATTTCCCGAATGGAGTAGCCCTCCTCACGTAGCTGATAGATTTTAGCGATTTGCTCATCCGTTATTACTTTGCCAATCATGGTGCCCCTGTCTAAGTGTGACACAAGGTTACAGCGCAAAAAAACAGCCCTGTCCGTGATGGGTCGGACAGGGCGGGGCTAGTAATAAGTTGGGCTGACTTGGCCGGTTATGGCTCGAAAGTGCCGTGAATAATCGGTGGACCAAGGGCGTCAAAAACCTGCTTTACCTGACGGGGCATCAGAATATTATCCGGGCCGAGAAATACGTTGGCCGCTTTCAGGGCTTTGCGAAATCGCTTGTCCGACATTCGGTACTCTTCTGCTAGTTCGGAGCGAGTGGCCGTGCCGGTGAAAGTGTAAGTGCCGTCTGGGTTGATCGATAAGCCTTTCATGATTCGGTGTGGGTGAATTACCAAGTGGGAGTATCTGCGGTGGCGCCGAGGGATAGTCCGAGTGATTTCAGATATACGACGGTGTCCTTTAAATCACTGTGGCGTAAGTGCCTTTGCAGCCATTCGATCGATGCTCCCGCTTTCCATGCGTTCACGACGCCCGTATGCTTCCATGAATACATCGTCAGTTCGCCGTTGTACAGGCCAGCACCGATCAGAGCTTTCTGGTGACGTGCTGAAATTCTGTTGCGAACTTCTGGCAGCCGTGACGGTTCTAGATCGTAACCGAACAGGTAGTGGGTACCGGGATATTTGCCTAAATTCATATTTTCAAGCAGTGCCAGCATCGAATTCGTAAGCGCGATATATTCCGTGTATTGCTTTTTACTACCCCCTTTCGCTACAGAACTGTGGCATATGATTCGATTCTGCTCAAAGTCAATATCACGTACTTGTAATCGAGTTAGCTCAATAGGTCTCAGAAAAGACTGGTAGATGAACCGGGTGAACGCATACAATTTCCCATCGTGCTTCTGCAAATACTGCTCTAATTCTTCTCTCTGTACCGGAGTAAATGCCAGATTTCGGCGACTGGCTTGCACTGGTAAGTCCGGGAGCGGTGCAGCAGGATTTTTGACTAGATACTCACGCTCTACTAAATCTTTAAATAGTGTACTTAGATCTTCTATTAAGTTATTTCTGTAGCGACTCGATAGCTTTCGTTCTTGAATGATGTAGTCAGAAAACTGGTAAATGTGTTTCGTGGTAATATTTTCCAAAAGCAGACTTGTTTGTCCAACTGATGACAGAAAATCAGCAAAACGCCGGTAAGCATTCCGATAAGTCTCACCTGTACGCGGTCGGTAAGCACCTGATTCGCGAATCTTGACCATACTGTCGACTGCTTCAAGGAACGTCAGCGGTCGGGGTGGGGCAGATGGTGCATTTACATCTGTAGCGGCCTTGTCGTTCGAGGATTCGTCTACGATGTAGAACCCGTCGTCGAATAATTGCTTTATTCGACGGATTACGTCCTTACTCCAGCGCTTACGATCTACAGCAGTTTTGTGCTTGGCTGGGCAGTAGAACAAACGCCGGACTAATCCTCCCTGCCCATTGTTGAGCGATTTTTGCCAGGCGTAATATTCCACGTACCATCGCTTTGACAAATCACCATTTCTTGTCTTCAGTACCGGCAGGCGGTAACGTTCTTCTTGGGTTATGTCCATGTGTTTTTCAGAAGTTATTTATAGATGTGGTGTTTTCCGTACCTACTGTACCTCCCGTACCTCCCTAATTTTTAAATGACTGACATATAGATAGTTATGAAGTGGTGAGGGAGGGTTAGCAGGGAGGTACATCCATAAAATAGGTAGGGACAGGGAGGTACTTTCATTAGAAAAATGCTCAACAATCTGTATGTCTGCCCAAACTATGTCATGCTTTTCAGAAAAATAGCTTAACGGCTTTTATAGTAGTGTACCTCCCTGTACCTCCCTTGCACCTCCCTGTTTTGGTGGCTTTTCTTACTACTATATTTTTATAAATACTTAATTGTTAAATAGTTAATGGTGAAAGGTGTAATAGGTAGGTACAGGAGGTACGGTAGGTACACATTCTATAAGTTTTTAAAATGCATTTTCAACCGGCTCAACGTAATTGACTTGCTCAAGGTCGAAATCGTTGACTGATTCGGTTAACAGCTCGTAATCGAAGGTTAGTGCAGTAGAGTTACCACCGAAATATTTTACGTTGTCGGCATTCCCCAAAAACTCCTTTGAGCTAGTCAGGTAGTGGCGCATACTACCCTGATCCAAACTTTTCTGCCCCCGTTTTTTACAGTATTCTTCATACTGACTGTGAATGTGAGCCAACTTCATAAATAGCACACGACGGCCCCCCGACTGGCCGTCATACGTCAAGTCTTTCTCTACAGGTTCTTTGCTGCGATTTTGGCTGAGCCTAATGCTTTTCTTCACTTCAATCCGGAAGTCTACCCGATCCTTTATGAAACCTTGCCTGAGCATTGACATCATCGCATTCCAGAATTGGGACGTTTCTTTCGAACTGCCAATCAAATTGTTCTGTGCTTCAATGATCGAAAAGGCTGTCTGCCTCACCTGTTGCTCATTAAAAGGGAACGTAAGTCGATCCTTCAAGGCTTGAAACGTAGCCAGTACAATCGCCATATTCTTGGTAATTCGATCATCGATACCTCGTTTCTCGAAGTGCTTTTTGATCTGTATAAACTCCGCATCATAGCACTCTTCGAATCGCTCGATGAATACATTCCGAAGCTGTGACAGGTGGGCCGTGAGATGTGATACACCTTTAAGCTCAACTTCCTTTTTGAAACGTTCCTGCTTCTCTCGTTCCTCACTACTGAACTCGGTCTTCGTTACCTGTAGGAGTATGCAGCGCGTGAAGAGTGCAGCGTCAGCCGTTGGCAGTTCCTGTCCTGAAATGATGCAGCCTGACAGGACCGGGATTGACTTGTTACGATTGTCCCGCGTGTTGTCAGATTTGGTATGTCCGGCACCGTCGTAAGCCGTTTTAAGCGACTGGACGCGTCCGGGGTCAATGGTATTTTTGTACTCATCAAACCAAACGACTGAGTTACGAAACTCGGCGAACTGCTTGTAGAAGGCCACCGACGTACCGGTGTTGAGCATGAATGGCGTCCGGGGCTCACCGAACATATACATGGCCGACCATGCCAACGTTGATTTACCTGATTGGGGTGGCCCGAACAGGAAAATGTGGGGAAAGAAGCGAAACCGGCTGAACACTACATCGCGGAATAAGCTGGTGATGTAGTACAATAGGCCAATTCGACCGTTATTATTCAAGGAGTACACGTCACAATACTGACGGGCGTAATCGGCGAAAGAAATGCTACCTTCCTTATAGAGAAACAGCTTCTGGTTCTGATATTCCTGATCGTCAGAGTTATAAATCTTCGACATCGCAGGCAGGAAATATTGCTTACCGTCATGCTCGACGATTCCATATCCGTTATCGTCGAGCGGTATCCATTTGCTGTTTTGAATCCCATTGCTGAAGGCATAAAAACCGTCAGGATGATACCCTAGTGTTTTGATTTCCTGCGCTTCCTTCGATTCCTCAAATAGCTTCATCGTGATCTTGATGAAGTGGGTTTTGCCACCGTAGAAGATGAAATTCCCCTTGCTCATTACGATCTCCGAAAACCCGGCAACGGCCGAAAACTGCTTTGGGTCGAGGTCGATCACACGTTTGACGCCATACTGATTGGTGATCTGGTAGATACGCTTCGGGTCTGATTTGCTTTCAATAAGCAGAAGCGGATGAACGATAAAATTGCTGATCGGCTTGAACTGCCAAACGTCGTCTGATTCACGCTTTACGGCGAAGTAGTAGCAGTTATCGTGTTCGACGAAACCGTACTGGCGGAAGTGTTTGCGGGTGGCTTTCAGATTCCAGACGGGTATCGGCAGACCTACCTGCGCTTCCCAAGAATCATTGTCGTCAGCGTTGACCATTGCGCGGGTCGACGAATCGTCGGGTGCCGGTGCCGAACCGATGTTCGACTTCAGTAGATCTACTTCTTGAATGCTGACCAGTTCGGGCGTCTGACCATCCCGGATAATGTCGGCAATGTCAGTACCGTCTGTTTTGTTGGGTGAAAGATCGATTGACTTACGCAGTAGCTTCTTTTCCCGCAGCCGACGTAAACTACTATTGTCGCGCCCGGCTTTATCAGCGTCGCAGAGCCAGTAGCACCAACGGTCGGTAAGGACTTCCGACTTTGCTTCAGTCAATCCATTGCAGGAGCCGACTCCTATCCAATCGAAATCAGGATAGAACCACGAAGCGATAACAGCGGTCTTTTCAGACTCAACGATCATCACCGGTCGTTTCCGGTCGGGGTCCAGCAGGTGTTCACCGTATAGGCTCATACCATACCGCTCTAACTTAGTTTCTGGCGGTTGTTTGAGCGAGAAGGAATCAAACGATTTATCGCGCTTGCCTTCGTCCGTGTACAGGAACCATTTAGCGTTTGTAATGCGATTTTGACCGTCGTAATGCACGAAAACCGTCAGTATCTTTTGCTTAATCGTTTCGGCCCCAATGCGCCACTTCGCCAGGTGTTCGTAGGTAATTCCAATCGACGTGGCATAAACGTGGAAATTGGAATTTGGCTCAAGGAGCGTACCCGTTAGCCGGTCTAGTACTTTGCCCTCGGGGTAGATTAGAGCTGGTTCAGGTGGTGGTACATACGTACCTTCTACTTTGGGAATTGCCTTACCCGTTGGCACAAGCCAGTAGCCGCACTCGTTTTTCCGTTCACAGCGGCCGAAATCATCAAGCCGTTTTCCTGTCAGGTCTTCGTAGTAGCGAAATTTATCGTGCTGGCCGCATTGAGGACAGGTGCCCTTTTTCTTGGGTGCCTTTTCAAAGCGGAATGGGTACTCACTCATAATGTGCTCTGTTGAATTGGTGTAGTTGCAATAGTGCTGCCTTTAGGCCTTCATTCTCCCGCTGGTAGCTTGCCAACTGGTTCCGCAAGGCGGTGGCGATTTTGTTGAGTTCAGTCCATTGACGCACGAGATACGTATTGTCATACCTTAGCTTCGTTAGCTGATTGAGAAGGAGGTTGATATCACTGTCCGTGTACAGCATAGACTTTATTGTTTGGCGGGATTAGCGTTGAATGAAACAGGAAGACCCGGACGTTTTGGAGCGTCCGGGTCTTCCTGTTTCTACTGATGTAGCTGTAGTGACAGCTTCGTTACATGCCGTTCAAGCTGTCGGATTCTTCTTTTGAGTAGTTTGTTCTCATCAATTGCTTCACCGAAGCAGACGAATAGCGTATCATAGTCGCTCTGTACTGATTCTAAGCGCTGTTCCGCGCTTTTTTGGGGGCTTTCTACTACATTTGTCATGGTTACAATTGTTTAGGGGTTGATCTTTGCCGGGAAGCAGATCAGCCCTTTTTTGTTGGTTGATTGTTAAAAACTGGATACTGAAAAGCCGTTACCGATAAACTTGTCATACCGACAGTTCACGGTTTAAAAACATATAAGGCACTAAGTGAGAAACTTTGGTAGTAAGAAAAGAAGGGGCGCCCCACCTTCATGCTGTGGGAGAATTAATGGGCGTTGCTATGCTTGCGTAAATAGGCTTCAACATCAGAGCGCTTTATAAGTATTGCGCGGCTCTTCGTTGCGTTCTCGCTCATGGGGCGGCTAACAGGAAAGGCTTGTCTGTTAACGAGATTCCAGAAATGGGTCTTACCCCACTTGAATATGCGCTGTGCATCTTGTGGGGTTAGCCATTCGTCTGGAGTGGAGGTGACGAGTAAAAGATCAAGCTTATAGTTGATCTGTTCAAGCAATGCGGTGTTGTCCATCTGCGCTATAATGGTATAAAGTGATACAAGTCGGACATGCGAGAGCACTCTATGTCCATAGCGCTAAGTAATATATAAGTTTTATGTATAAAAAATACTAGACATAAATATTACGAAATGTTTTTATGTCTCTTTAGCAATTTATTGATTATCAGTACATAAGACTTACAAATGTCTATATATTCTGTTCCCTCAAAGTGAGCGAGCATATCTTGGGGGAACCTACCAGTTCGCCAATCGTCTACTGTAGCCCCGTTTGGAAAATGAGCATCGAGCGTTGCCTCATACATATCCTCTATTGTTAAAGAGTGGTTTAGAGATTGGTAAAACGACTTCAATTCTTCATTGCAGGGCATTAGTGAGACTAGTGTACGGAGTGTATCATATATGTCGAATTCATCCCAATTTATTAACCGCACTCGAAAACTAAAATCAATCAATGTTTTCCTATCTCCGTAAACATTCGAATCTAATTTACGTGCGTGACGTTCATAATGATTCAAGAAATCGTCATCCTTAAGAGCTACTAAAAGTTTCATTTCAAGCTTCATACACTGATGTATGGTTTTCGACAGAGACTGTACACCTTGAAGAAAATATTGGGATTGAATAGGTTCTTTACTATCGTCAACGCGTTTGATCTTTTCTCTAATCGTTTTGCTCTCTTTTTTAAGCTCATCTTTAAATTCTTGTTCAAATATTTCAAAGTCTTCTTCTGCAACATATTTGTCTAATCGACTCTTAACATTTGTAGTTTGCCCATTGTAATACACTATTATGTATAGTGGAAAGCACGCTTTACCGTCTATCAATCTACTTTTTAACCTAGTGTTCAGATGGTGGGTTACAGACACTACTTTATCCGTGTTGCGCTTCTGGTATTTTCTTTTTGGTTTGTCCATTGTGTCAAATGTGTTCAGATTTTTTAATCTGACTCTCGTTCATCCAGCCAATTTTCGACAACCTTTCACCAGTGATATGCTCTGCCAAGTGGACATACTGCATAGTAGTGGTGATATTAGCGTGTTGGGCAAGTCGCTGAATGTGGGGCAATTCTAAGCCTAGAATGACCAGCCATGTAATACCTGAGTGCCTTGCTGTGTGGAATGTGACGTTCTTCCTGATGCCGGCAAGAGCCATCACAACCTTGATCTGTTCATTCAACTTGGGGTGTGAACGTCTGAACAACGGGGCGCTGTCTGTACGAGCGTACTGCTGCATTATCCGTTCGGGTTTGCTGGGGCCATCGGACGTCTTATGAAGATCATACAAAGGGAGCCGGTGAGTAGGATTCGTATTACGTGTTTTATGGGAAACCTTCTCATACAGAAGGCCCTTGTCGGTGGCTGTTAAATGCCGCTGTCGGATTTCAGTAACGTCACTGATCCGTAACAGGGAATACAGCGAAAATAGAAAAGCATCCCGGTAGAAAGCCAGATGCTGCTGATCGTCAGAAAAGGTTAATTGCTCGATCCGCTGTATCTCGGCTGGATAAAGAACGTCCTTCACTGTTGCCTGCTTCTTCGATTTGAAGTGCAGGTACGGGTTTTTGCTGGCCTTGACCAAGTCCATCAGGGCCGCACGTTTAAAGTACTGATTGATAACCTGATGCTCTTTATAAATCGTGTTCTGATGGTATTTCCTGACGGTCCTGAGATAGTGATCGAAGCCGTCGACAAACGTGTAGTCGAGCGTAGCAAACTCAACCGACTGACCTTCGTTGAAATCTACCAGATTGCCGACCGTTCTTTTGTATCGGATGTAAGCAGAATACGATAGTTTGACTTTATCCCGTTCGATCTGTTCGAGCATAAATGTGGACAGGGAAAGCCGCTTCTTTGCTTTCGTAGCTTCCGGCTGATCGTTCAACAGATCGAAGTCGGCCAGGATAAATTCGCGGCCATACGTGGCCGGAAATCGCAGTTCAAAGTCTTCAAGTGCTGACTTCTGTTTTGAGATCGCTGCGTTATACGATGGGTTGCTCTTGACCTGATTTTTCTTCGTATCCCATTCACCAGGCTTAAGCTTAATGCCGGTTGAGAAATAACGTCGAACGGGGTTCTGATAGGCTTCGATCACTACCGGTGCCCTGCCTTTCTTATCCAGTTTGTTTGCACGGTTGTACATGATTCGGTAGGCGATTTTTGAACTCATGAGCTGTGTACAGTTTTATCACAGCCCAAACCTAGAATCTAAAACTTGTATCAAGTATGTATCAAAATGGAGCGAACTAAGGCGAACTTTAGCGAACAAAAAATAGCATTATTATAGCAAGGTTCGAATTCCTTTAAAAATAGAAAAGCCTTATAAATCAGCGACTTATAAGGCTTTCAAAGAAAACTTTGTGCACTCGTAGGGATTCGAACCCCAAACCTCCTGATCCGTAGTCAGGTGCTCTATCCAATTGAGCTACGAATGCGTTTCCCGTTGATTGGGAGTGCAAAAGTAGGCATAAAAACGGCTCGTGTCAATTCATTGGCCAGAAAAATTTGCAGGGCGCTTTGTCAAAAAGGCGGTTACACCTTCGGTAGCATCGGCAGAACGGCCCAGTTGATTCTGATTATCAGCTTCGTGCTCCAGCATCTGGTCGAGGTTGGAATAGAGCGATTCGTTCAAAACTTTTTTCATAGCGCCGATTGCGCGGGTAGGAGCAGTCACGTAATAAGCAACGACTTCGGCGACGGTATTATCCAGATCGATACCGGGTACGGCGCGGTTGATTAGTCCGATACGGACAGCTTCCAGGCCATACACACGTCGGCCAGTACTGCACAGGTCGAACGCCAGTTGTGGGCCAACCAGTCGGGGTAGGAAAAAGGTAGATCCCGCGTCGGGCATAAGGCCGATGCTGACAAAGATCTGGCTGAAATACGCTTCGTCGGCGCAGATAACGACGTCGCAGGCTAACGCCAGTGAACAGCCCGCCCCGGCAGCTACGCCGTTGATGCGTCCGATTACGGGTTTCGGCAGGTTACGGATCGCCCGAATCATGGGGTTGTAGCCCTGTCGCAGTGCGTCGCCCAGACTGGCGCCCCCGCCGGTCATGGTAGCCCCCGCTTCTTTCAGGTCGGCCCCGGAGCAAAAGGCTTTGTCGCCCGCGCCGGTTAGCACCACTACCCGTATACTGTCGTCGGCACCGGCAGCTTCTATGGCGTGGGTGATGTCCTGAATCAGGGCGGCACTAAGGGCATTGTACACCTGCGGGCGATTCAGCGTGATGCGGCAGACGCCATCCGTAGTTTCGTAAAGGAGGTTGTCGTACATCGGTTCGTCGTTCATCGTTTGTTGTTCGTGGTTGAAAACAGGGTCTTTTCAATCGACCAAGCAGGCTGGTGCCGCAGGAAACTACCAGTTGAATCAGTAGTGGATTTGCGCAAACTACGAACGACAAACCATAAACTACAAACTAAACCAGCCACACGACGGCGGTGAAGCTGACAAGCAGGCCAAGCAGCAGTCCGGCGGTTGTCTGGGCAGTTGTGTGGGCGTTGAGCTGAAGCCGGGCGCTGAGGACCAGACCAGCCACTGCAATAACGACGGCGAGGGCGGGTACCAGCTCGACCATATCGGCATGGGCGACTATACCGGCAATGGCCCCCGTTACCCCACCGATACCAACGCCGTGGGCACTGATTTGCCAGTACAGACTGATGATGCCAACCAGCAGGATAGAGATTGTTATGCTGCCCAGCAGAATCGCAATTTCGGGGGCCAGCTGTGAGAGCGTTTCCATACGGAAGCCAAACAAAGCCGTAACAACGGTGTATACCGCTGCGGTCAGGAAATAAGGTAGTCGCCGGTCAGCCAGCGTGTTGAGATACAGCGATTGCACATAGCCACTGCGAAACAGGTAATAGATCAGCAGGGAGGGGACGGCGAAGGTGCCGATAAAGATCAGTACCAGCAGACTGCCGCGCACAGAGGCCGAGAAAACATCGACGCCCAGTGCGTTGGGGGCCTGAAACAGCAGGATGCCAAACAGCAGCGTCGGCATCAGTAACGGGTGAAAGGCAACCGACAGGAAGCGGGCAAGCGGGGTAGTCAAAGCTTCGGTTTACGGTTTTCTGTATACAGTATATAGCGGTCCGACGGGTCGGCGGTCCGACGGTTTCCGCACGGTTGAATCCACTCAGAGTAACAAAAATACGGCATGAGCCTCGTAACTCCCTTACGCCGTAGCGAAAACTGAAAACCGTAAACTGTATACCGAAAAGCTACAGCTCCTTCCGCAGTCGGGCAACGGGGATATTGAGTTGCTCGCGATACTTGGCTACCGTCCGGCGGGCGATATTGTAGCCCCGGTCGTTCAGTATCTTTTCAAGCTTATCGTCCGACAGCGGGTTGAGTTTCGGTTCGTTGTCGATCAGCTCTTTCAGAATATTCTTCACCTCGCGGCTGCTGACATCCTCCCCTGAATCGGTCGAGATACCCTCCGAGAAAAAGTATTTGAGGGGATAAATACCGAATTCCGTCTGTACCGATTTGCTGTTGGCTACCCGTGACACCGTCGATACATCCATGTCGATCAGCTGGGCGATGTCTTTCAGAATCATGGGCCGTAGCTTCGATTCTTCGCCGGTCAGGAAAAAGTCGTACTGGAAACGCACGATGGCGTTCATGGTTTTGAGTAGCGTCTGTTGCCGCTGTTTGATGGCGTCGATAAACCACTTGGCCGCGTCGAGTTTCTGCTTGACAAACGACACCGTTTCTTTCAGCGCCTTGTTCTGCTTGTTGCCTTTATCATAGGTATCGAGCATGTCGGCAAACGACCGGCTGATGCGCAGTTCGGGCGCGTTCTTCGAGTTCAGCCCCAGTTCAAGTTTACCACTGGTGTTGACCAGAATAAAGTCAGGCGTGAGAAACTGGGCCGTTCCCGAACTGTCGTCGACGGAGCCGGGCTTGGGGTTGAGCCGGATAATGATGTCGATGACTCGCTTGAGCGTTTCGTCGCTGATGGCCAGCCGACGCTGAATTTTATCGTAATGCTTTTTGGAAAACTCTTCGAAAAAATCGTCGATGATGCGGGTTGCCAGGACGACATCGAGGTCGGAGAGATCCCGGCGTCTGAGTTGGAGCAGCAGGCACTCCTGCAACGAGCGGGCGGCAATACCCGGCGGATCGAGCGTTTGTACCTTGCTCAGGACCTCCTCGATTTCCTCGGTATCCGTGAAAACGCTCTGCGAAAACGCGAGGTCGTTGACGATGGCCTGCATCGACCGGCGGATATAGCCGTCGGCTTCGATACTGCCGATCAGCTGCATGCCGATTACGCGCTGATCTTCGGTAAGGGGCAGGTAACCAAACTGTTGCACCAGTGAATCGAGCAGGCTCGATGACGTAGCCAGCGGCATATCGCGGTCTTCCTCACCGTAGTTGCCGTCGCCCTGCATTTTGTAGCCCGCGTAGTCGTCCTGCTGCAAATAACTGTCGATGTCCAGGTCGTCGCTGCGTTCCTTGTAGTCGTCGTCAAACTCGTCGGCAAAGGGGTCTTCTTCCTTTTGCTCAAACTCTTCGTCCATGCCTTCTTCCAGCGCCGGATTGATTTCGAGTTCTTCCTCGACACGGGTATCCAGCTCGGCCGTCGGGATTTGCAGCAACTTGATAAACTGAATCTGCTGGGGCGACAGCTTCTGCTGGAGGGACTGGGAAAGGCTTAACTTCTGCATGACGTACTGAAAAACGCAAGGATAAAGACTAGGACGGACAACGGCTGGCAAAAGCGGCCCGCACAAAGATTAGACCAAGTTACAGGGTTTGGTGTTTTTAAGCCAAAAATTTTGTGGACCTAACCAGCTCATTACCTTCGTGGCATGACCAATAAACTCTACGACACGTCGCTTAGTTTGCTTACGGACCTGTATCAGGTAACGATGGCCTACGGGTACTGGAAGTCGGGGACGGCCGAAAAGGAAGCCGTTTTCAATCTGTACTTCCGGAAAAATCCGTTTGGCGGGGGCTTTACCGTCGCGTGCGGGCTGGCAAACGCCATTGGTTACGTAACCCATTTTGGGTTCACAAAAAAAGATCTGCGCTACCTCCGTACCCTTACGGGTTCCGACGGGGAACCGCTGTTTGAAACGGCTTTTCTCGACTACCTCGGGGCGCTGAAACTGACCGTCGACATCGACGCAATACCTGAAGGAACGGTCGTTTTTCCCAATGAGCCGCTGGTGCGGGTGCGCGGGCCGATCCTGCAATGCCAACTACTGGAAACACCCCTGCTGAATCTGATCAATTTTGAAACGCTGATTGCCACTAAAGCGGCCCGGCTGCGGCTGGTGGCGGATACCGACACGCTGCTGGAGTTTGGCCTGCGCCGGGCGCAGGGTGTCGACGGGGGCATGACGGCGAGCCGGGCGGCTTACATCGGCGGCTGCGATGCCACCTCCAACGTGCTGGCGGGTAAACACTACGACATTCCGGTACGCGGTACGCACGCTCATAGCTGGGTGATGTCGTTTGATTCGGAACTGGAAGCCTTTGAGACGTATGCCGACGTATTGCCCAACAACGTGACCCTGCTGGTCGATACCTACGACACGATACAGGGCGTCCGCAACGCGATCGAAGCGGGGCAGCGGCTGCGTGAGCGGGGTTACCGGCTGTCGGGCATTCGTCTCGATTCGGGCGATCTGGCGTACCTGAGTATCGAAGCCCGGAAGCTGCTCGATGCGGCCGGATTTGCTGATACGGCTATCGTCGCCAGTAATGATCTGGACGAAACGATTATCAATAGCCTCAAGCAGCAGGGCGCGAAAATTACCGTCTGGGGCGTGGGTACCAAACTCGTCACGGCCTACGATCAGCCCGCGCTGGGGGGCGTCTACAAACTCGCGGCCCTGCGCAATGCCGATGGGTCGTGGAATTATAAAATCAAGCTGTCGGAGCAGGCTATCAAAACCTCGACGCCGGGTATTCAGCAGGTGCGCCGGTACCGCGATGAGCGCGGCTTTCTGGCCGACATGATTATCAACGAAAGCGAACCATTGCCCGGTGACACCGTGACGATGATCGATCCGATGGACTTCACCAAACGGCGAAAATTCGGTCCATCGCAGGTATTCGATGAGTTGCTGGTCGCGGTGTTTCGCGCTGGCAAGGTGGTGTACACCCAACCCGTTATTCATGAAGTGCGGGCGCGGGTACAAACACAGCTGGCCAGTCTGCACCCCAGTGTCCGGCGGTTTGTCAACCCCCACATTTACCCGGTCGGGCTGGAAAAAGAACTGCACGAGCTGAAGACGGAACTGATCCTGAAGCTGCGGGGCACCCGCGACGCCGATTACCCGAAAGCATAGCGGGTTATCGTGACATTATGAACGGCGCAGGTGAGTTGATGATTTGTTTACAGCCCGAAACCGGTCCCGCGATTTATTTTTGCGGGCTGGTGATCTGGTAGCCTGTAGTGAAGTAGCCTGGACCTCCAGGTCCGGGTGGCCGTCAGGCCAACTAATCAAGGCGACAGCTTTGTTGGTCGCTTTGGCGCCCACCCGGACCTGGAGGTCCAGGCTACATAACTACGCCTGCTGACTAACCCTGAACGAATGAGACGTTATTTCGTACTGCTGTTACTACTGCTGAGCCCGGCGTTGTGGGCGCAGGGTCGGGTGAAAAAAGTCGTGTTCGTAATTGTCGATGGTATTCCGGCGGACGTGATCGAAACGGCGAACGTACCCAACCTGCGGGCGATCTCGAAAGCGGGCACCTACCTGCGGATGCACGTCGGGGGCGACAAAGGCACCTATTCGCAGACACCGACGATCTCGGCCGTGGGCTATAATAGCCTGCTGACCGGTACGTGGGTCAACAAACACAACGTCTGGGACAACAGCATCAAAGCGCCAAACTACCACTACCCGACGATCTTCCGGCTGTTTAAAAATGGGTTTCCTGCTCGAAAAACAGCTATTTTCTCGAGTTGGCTCGACAACCGGACCAAGCTGGTGGGTGAGGGATTATCCCAGACTAACGCGATCAAAACGGACTATCATTTCGACGGTTACGAACTCGACACCGTGCAGTTTCCGCACGATAACGAACGTAATTTCATGCATCGGATCGATGAACGCGTTGTCGATGAAGCCGTAAAAACGTTGGGTAAGGAAGCACCCGATCTGTCGTGGGTATATCTGGAATATACCGACGATATGGGCCACAAATACGGCGACAGCGAACCGTACCAGAAGGCCGTCGAGCTGATGGATGCGCAGATGGGGCGGCTCTGGAACGTTATTCAGCAGCGGCAAAAACAGCACAATGAAGACTGGCTTTTGCTGATTACGACCGACCACGGCCGCGACGAACAAACGGGTAAAAACCACGGCGGACAGTCGGCCCGGCAGCGGCTGACCTGGCTCGTCAGTAACCTCAGCAACCCCAATGCTTATGCCCGCTACGATCAGCCCGGCATCGTTGATCTGATGCCGACGATGGCTCACTTTCTGGGGCTGAATCTGCCAACGGCCGTGCAGCGCGAAGTCGACGGTATTCCGCTGATCGGGTCGGTATCGATTGCAGAACCCGAGGTGATCGTCTCGCAAAACCGGCTGATTATCGACTGGCAGGCACTGGAACCGACCGGTACGGTAAAAATCTGGGTGACAGCGACCAATCAGACCGAAACGGGCGGCACGGATACGTATCAGCAATTAGCCGAGGTGCCCCTGGCGCAGCGACATGCCGTTGTCGACGTGTCGAAACTACCGTCGGCGTTTTACAAAGTGGTGCTGGAAGGGCCGCACAACAGCGTCAACCGGTGGGTGGTATTAACTGATAAACCGAACAAGTAAGCCAATGGCAACCCCGATCAAACTGGTTGTTTTCGACATGGCCGGTACAACCGTTACCGATCAGCACGAGGTCGAACGATGTTTCGCCGAAGCCGCAGCACAGACTGGCCTGACCGTGTCCGACGAACGGATTCTGGCGATGCAGGGACTGTCGAAACGGTACGTTTTCGAGACGCTCTGGAAAGAGCAACTGGGGGCCGACAGTCCCGAAGTGCCTGTCCACGTCGACGTGTCGTATGATGTGTTCCGGGATGTGCTGGAAAGCCATTACCGGACACAGGGGGCTACTCCGACGGAAGGCTGTCTGGATGTGTTCGCTCAGCTGCACGATCGCGGTATCAATATCGCGCTGACGACCGGTTTTTACCGCGTCGTTACCGATATTATTCTGGAGAAACTCGGTTGGCTCGATGGTCTTGATAATCAATACATGGGCGGTCCCGACAGCCTGATTCAGTTATCTATCGCCAGCGACGAAGTGCCGCAGGGCCGCCCCGCTCCCGACATGATCCGCCGGGCTATGCAGTTGCTTAACGTACCGGACCCCAGGTCGGTCGTCAACATCGGCGATACGCCGTCCGATTTGCTGTCCGGTCAGGCAGCAGGTGTTGCTCTCAATCTCGGCCTGACCAACGGTACGCATACCCGTGCCCAGCTCGAAGCTTATCCGCACGACAAACTGCTCAATTCACTCCGCGAACTGCCGGGCTTACTGTAACCCAGACCTCCCGGTCTGGAGGCCGTCAGGCCAACTCTCGCTCAAGGACACTTTCTTAGCCCGACGGCTACCAGACGGGCTACGCGGTAGCCGGTCTGGGTTACATAAAACAATCGTATGCCTGCTTACGACCTAATCATTATTGGTGCCGGGGTGCTCGGTACATTCCACGCTTACCACGCGGCTAAAGCCGGGCAGCGGGTATTATTGCTCGAAAAAGACCGCTATCCGGTAGGAGCTACGGTGCGGAATTTCGGGCAGGTCGTGCCGTCGGGGCTGGCGGGGCGGTGGTTCGAGTATGGCCGACGGAGCCTCGAGATTTATCGCGACATTCAGGCTCAGGCCGACATTACCATCCGGCAGAACGGGACGATTTACGTCGCGTCGGAGCCGAGCGAATGGCAGGTTGCCAACGAACTGCACGACCGATACGTCCGTGTTGGCTACCGGAGCGAACTGCTCACGAAAGCGCAGGTGCTGGCGAGATACCCGACCCTCCGCCCGGATTACGTGGTGGGTGGCTTGTTCTTCCCCGATGAGCTGAGCGTCGAGCCGGAGCAGATGATTCAGCGGCTGATTGGTTTCGTACAGCAGACGTACGGCGTCGACTACCGGCCCGGCTCTCTCGTGGTTGGCTGCGACCCCACCGGCGACCACGTGCGGGTGACACTGGCAAACGGGCAGTCGTTCGAAGGTGGTCGGGTATTGCTGTGCGGTGGGCACGAGGTGCGACTGTTATTTCCCGACGTGCTGGCGCAGGCTGGTCTGGTAGTGAGTAAGTTACAGATGCTGCTGGCCGAACCCGTCGCTGGACTCGATCTGCCGGGCAATATCCTGACCGGCCTGACGATCCGCCGGTACGAAGCCTTTCAGGAATGCCCGTCCTACGGGCAGTTGTCGCCCGTGTCGCCCGAACTGGCTGAGTTGCAGCGCTGGGGCATTCACATCCTGTTCAAGCAGGCCGTCGACGGCTCCATTATTGTCGGTGATTCGCACGAGTACGCGGTTGCCACCGAGCAGGAAGACCTCGGCTACCACACGCAGGACTATATCAATACCCTGATGCTGACCGAGGCCCGGCGCATCGTCTCGTTTCCGCTGACCGTCAGCAAAACATGGGCGGGTTTTTACAGTCAGACCCCCGCCGAAATCTTCGAGCACGACATAGCCCCGAACATCCGCATCATCACCGGCATCGGTGGTAAAGGCATGAGTTCCAGTGCGGGCTACGCCGAAGAGAGCATCCGGCAATGGGGTTAGACCGTCAGCGTTGCTTCCTGTACGGCGGCAGGGTTCGTCTTGATAAGGGGTTTCGGGAGCCGGGCTTTGCGCAGGTGCCGTACGTGGAACGCGCCGATACCCAGCGCCAGCAGACCCTGTAGCAGCACCGCGTTCTGCACGCCGATGTGCTCCGAAAGTGTCCCAATCAGCAAACTGCCAATGGGCTGCATCCCGGCGTTGGCCATCACAAACAGACTGATGACCCGGCCGCGCATCACCGGATTCGACTGCGTTTGCAGCAGCGTGTTGGTGATCGTGATCTGCGACATCATCCCGAACGCCCCTACGGCAATCAGGGCTAACGCGAGCGGGTACCAGTGGGCGTGCGAAAACAGAATCAGCCCCGTACCGAAGATAAACGTATTGACGGCCAGCACGTTGTTGAGGTTCGTGCCGGGTTTCAGCGACGCCAGATACAGCGCACCGATAAACGCACCCAGACCAATCGCGCTGTCGATCAGGCCGAAGGTGGAGGCCGTCCCGTGAAAAATGTCCTTGGCGTAAACGGGCATCAGCGTCGTGAAGGGCAGCACCAGCAGACTTGTCAGGGCCAGCCGGGTCAGGATAAACCGGATCGACTCGGTATGCTTCGCGTACGAGAACCCTTCGACCAGCTCGCCCACGATGTTTTTGGGGTGGGGGCGGGGGGTAAAGGCCGGTAGCTTAATCATCAGCAACGTACTGATGACGGCGATGAAACTGACGGCGTTCAGGCCGAAACAGACCATCTCGCCCCACCGTTCGATTACCAGTCCGGCCAGCGCGGGGCCGATCAGCTTCGACAGATTGACCATCGACGAGTTTAGCGCCACGGCGTTCGACAGGTCGGCTTTGTTGTCGACCAGTTCATACACCAGCGACTGCCGGGCCGGTACGTCGAAGCCGTTGATGAGCCCCAGCAACACACTCAAGCCAATGATTGTCCAGACGGCATCGGCCTGAAAATACACGACTGTTGTAAGCAGGATGGCCTGAATCATCGACAGTACCTGCGTCAGCAGCAGGACTTTATACCGGTCGTACCGGTCCGACACGACGCCCCCGATGGACGTAAGCAGGGCGGAGGGGAACAGGGTGGCGAAGACGCTGATACCCAGCATCAGTTTGGAGTGCGTAGTCGAGTAAATGACCCAGCTGACGGCGGTTTTCTGCATCCAGGTGCCCAGTAGTGAGAGGGATTGCCCGGCAAAGTAAAGTCGGTAATTGCGGCTACCGAAAGCCCGGAAGGTTTGACTGCTCAATAACTGTGTGTACGCTGTTTTAGGTGGTTGTATTGCTTATGAGAAGAAAGAGGATAGATGAAAGAACCAAGTGTATCATGGCACTACCAGTTATGTCTTTCCTCTCATGTCTATTCTCGTTCTTCTATTACTCAACATCGAGTAGCCGATTCAACGGCCCAAGTGCCCCGCGTAGTAGCGCCTGATCGTCGGCGGAGCAGGTCTGACGAATGGCGTCGGCCAGCCACTCATCGCGCTCGTGCCGGGTTGTATCCAGAAACTGCTTACCGGCTTCCGAAAGCGAGATACCGACTGTCCGGCGGTCGGTTTCCAGCGGTTGCCGGATGATGTAGCCCAGCTCATCCAGATGGCTCAAAATCTGCGACATCGACTGCGACGTCACCTTTTCGCGTTTGGCCAGTTCGCCCGGTAACAGCATCGGCTGTTCGTCAAGCAGTTTGATAACGCTGCGCTCGGTCATCGACAGCGGGCTGCGGCCGGACGAGTGACTGCGTAGTTTTTTCATCAGCCGCGATACAACCGTTCGCAGATCGGTAGCCAGTTGTGTATCGTCGGGAGGTGTCATAATTGCTCAGTAAATTACGTAAGTTACTTTACTAATAAGACAGGGATTTGGGACAATTAGTGCCGGAGGATCACTAATTTTTTTACCGTCAATTCTGTTGCCGGTACTCGTGGCGAGGCAGTAGATTACTTATAGATGAAGTCTTCATACGCGCCTGTGTCGTACCCGAAACGCCAACGGGTCTGATACCGATAGTTGTTGATGCCGACACGTGCAGCGGCTATTCTTTTTGACCGTTTAATCAGGCTGAAGTGTATTACTATTGCGTGAAATTTTGCTGATTTAGTTTCATAAAGGATTGATAAACAGTAGTATGAGTTAGGCTGGGACGTCTGATATTTTTGTGAAAAATTCGTACTAACCTGCACTTTGTATGACGTTATCTTTCCGTTCATCACCCCCCGAAAACTGGATTCGGCTGCTGATCGCCGGTCTGCTTTTCTGCTTCGGTACACTGTCGGCGCTGGCCCAGACGATCACCGGGCGCGTCACCTCAGCCGACGATCAGCAGCCGCTGCCGGGCGTGTCCATCCTGGTCAAGGGCAGCACCGTCGGGACCACGACCCGCGAAGATGGGTCGTATAGTCTGAACGTGAACAACCCATCGGGAGCCACACTGACGTTTTCGTTTATCGGGTACAATAGCCAGGAAGCGGCCGTTGGTAGCCGGTCGGTTATCAACGTAGCATTGCGGGCCGGAACGGCCAACCTCAGCGAAGTCGTCGTAACGGCCCTCGGTATCAAAAAAGACATCCGGCAGACGGGCGTGGCTATTCAGACCGTCGATGGGAATCAACTGCTGAAAGCCCGCGAACCAAACCCCATCAACTCGCTGACGGGTAAAGTCGCCGGTCTGACCATCGGTGGATCGGCCGAACTGCTGGGTCGCCCGAATATCTCGCTGCGCGGCAACTCCGACGTCCTGTTCGTTGTCGATGGTATCCCGATCACGTCGGATACCTGGAACATCAGCGCCGACGATATCGACACCTACACGGTGCTCAAAGGGGCGTCGGCATCGGCCCTGTACGGCTTCCGGGGGAAAAATGGGGCTATTCTGATTACGACCAAACGCGGCACCAAAGACAAGCGCGGCTTCTCGGTGGAGGTCAACACGAGCCAGATGTTCGACCAGGGTTTTCTGGCCATTCCGAAAGTACAGGATGAATACGGCCCCGGCGACCACGGCGTGTATGCCTTCGGCGACGGCAAGGGCAACGGCCTCAACGACGGCGACTATGACATCTGGGGACCAGCCCTGAACGGTCAGCTGATTCCGCAGTACGACAGCCCGGTCATGGTCGGTCAATCGTTCACGACCAAATTTCCCAACGGCGCGACGTTCACCAGCAACCGCCAGCCGACGCCGTTTCTGCCGCGTGGCAAAGACAACCTGAGCCGGTTTATCCAGACGGGGATTCTGTCGAACAACAACATCGCCGTGGGTACGTCGGGGGAGAAGTACGATATGCGCTTCTCGACCTCGTACAACTACCAGGGCGGGCTGGTGCCGAACACGAAACTGAACGTGGTGAACTTCAACATCACGGGCGGCTACACGTTCTCGCCCAAGCTGCGGTTCGACGCCAGCATGAACTACAACCGGCAGTTTACGCCCAACTTTCCCGACGTTAGCTACGGGCCAAACTCGCTGATTTACAACATTATTGCCTGGGGTGGTGCCGACTGGAACATCGATGATATGAAGCAGATCTGGCAACCCGGCAAGGAAGGCACGCAGCAGATTTACGCCGAATACCAGCGGTATAACAACCCGTGGTTCCTGGCCAAAAACTGGCTCCGTGGTCACTACAACAACAACCTCTACGGGTACACCTCGCTGAAATACCAGCTCACGAACAACCTGCAACTGACGGCCAAAACGCAGCTGACGACGTACAACCTGCTCCGGACGGAGAAATTTCCGTATTCGGCCACGACCTACGGCCGCGAGGAAGCACGGGGCGACTACCGCGAAGACCGCCGGAACCTGTTCGATAACATCAACCAGGTGCTGCTGCAATACAACAAGACGATCTCGCGCGATCTGACCATCAACGCCCTGGCCGGTGGCGAAGCGCGGGTGTTCAACTACAACTCCGACTACGCCAGCACCAACTACCTCAACGTGCCGGGCGTGTACAACTTCGCCAACTCGTCGAACCCGGTGATTGCCAACAACTTCACCGCCGATATGCGCGTATTGTCGGCCTATTACTCGGCTGACTTTACCTTCCGCGATTTCCTGACGCTGACCACCACCGGCCGACTCGACAAACTTTCGACGCTGCCCAAAGGCAACAACGCGTATTTCTATCCGTCGGTAGCCCTGAGCACGGTCATTTCAGACTACGTGAAGCTGCCCGCCAGCCTGGGTATCTCGTTTCTGAAAGTGCGGGCCAGCTACGCCAACGTAAAAGACGGCCTGACCCAGTCGACCATCGGGGCTACGCCTGGCGCGTCGTTCCCGCTCAGTTACGGCGACAACTACGCATCGTCGTACGGCGGACCGACCTACCAGAACTCGGCCGTGTATTCGCTGCCACTGCTGTATAACAACAAGCCCGGCGCGTACTTCACCAACACGCTCAATAACCCCAACCTGAAGCCGAACTCGACCTCACAGACGGAACTTGGGCTGGACATCCGCTTCCTCAACAACCGGCTGGCCCTCGACGCGGCTTATTACGTCAGCAACGACGGTCCGCGCATTTTTACGCTGCCGTCGTCGGAGGCAACGGGCTACACCGGCCGGCTGGTCAACGGGATCATGACCCAGAAAAAAGGGGGCGAAATCTCGCTGACGGGTAAGGCTATTCGCTCGAACAGCGGCTTCAACTGGGACGTGGTGGCCAACTACTCGACCTTTACCGAGCGGCTGAAAGAAGTGTATCCCGAAGGCGGTATCAACACCATTGCCTCCAACTACTTTGTAGGCAGCAGCAGCGGTAACCGCTTTATCAACGTCGGCGACCGGACGGACGGCTTCTATTCCGGCGCGTTCGTGCGTACACCCGACGGGCAATACATCAATGACGCCGGTGGACGGCCCATCGCGAATCCGGTGGCGCAGTTTCTGGGCTACGTGAATCCGAAATTTGTGTGGGGCATCAACAACCGGTTCAGCTACAAAAACCTCACGTTCAGCTTCCAGTTCGACGGGCGCGTGGGTGGTGTGATCGGCGACTACGTCCGGCAGAAAACCTTCCAGGGTGGTCGTAACATCGAAACCATACAGGGTGCGCTGGGTACGGCCCGCGTCAATGACGTGCAGGGCGTGAAGTCATACGTGGGTACCGGCGTCGTACTGACGAGCGGTCAGCTCAACTACGACGTCAACGGTAACGTGCTGAACTACGGCGAACTGCGCTACGGCCCCAACACCACGGCGACCTACGCACAGGACTATGTTGCCCGGATCTACGGTCAGGCTGAGTCGTTCCTGATGGACCGGAGTTTCGTTAAGCTGCGTGAAGTCATCATCGGCTATTCGCTGCCCACACGCCTGACCAGCCGGTTTGGTGTCCGGCAGGCGAGTGTCTCGCTGGTCGGTCGTAACCTGCTCTACTTCGCGCAGTACAAAGACATCGATCTCGATCAGTACCTGACGGGCGGCATCTCCGGCCTGCAAACGCCCACCACCCGCCGGTACGGTATCAACCTGAATCTGACGTTTTAAAATGGGTTCAAGGTCTGAGGTTTAAGGTTCAAAGTTGCCCCGATGAGCGGCAACCAACCTTAAACCCTGGACCTCAAACCTTAAACTCTTCGACGAATGACCTCCAAAAAATACATCCTCCCCCTGCTGGCCCTGCTGACGCTGGCGGGCTGCGAAAAACCGTTCGACCAGCTCGAACAGGATCCCAACCGCCCGACGAGTGCGCCCGCGTCGCTGGTATTCAACGGCGTTGTCAACGATATGTACAGCGTCGCCGGTGGCGGTGGCTGGAACGATAGTCAGCGGTACAACCAGTTCTACGCCAGTAATTACAACTACTACGCAACCAACGATTACGCGTGGACCACAACGGGCCTCAACTACACGACGCTGAAAAACGTGGTGAAGATGGAAGAAGAAGCGAAAAAAGCCGGTCTGCCCGACGTGAATGCGTATTCGGCACTGGGCAAATTTTTCCGGGCGTACTTCTTCGAGAACATGACCCGGCGCGTCGGCGATATTCCGATGACCGAAGCCCTGCAGGGCCTGAGCAACGCAACGCCTAAATACAACGCGCAGAAGGACGTATATGTCCAGATTCTGAGCTGGCTCGACGGAGCCAACACCGATCTGACGTCGCTCATCGCCAAAAACGACAACAACCTGTCGGGCGATATTTACTTCGGCAACAGCCTGAGCAAGTGGCAGAAAGCGGTGAACACCTACAAGCTGCGCGTGCTGATCAACCTGAGCCGCAAGGAATCGGATACGGATCTGAACATAAAGTCGCGCTTCGCCGAAGTCGTTGGTAACCCGACGAAATTCCCAATTATGGCGTCGATGGACGACAACCTCCAGTACGTTTACAACAGCCAGTTCAATAAGTACAACCGCAACCCCGACAATTTTGGGGGTAACGCGACCCGTGAAAACATGGCGGCAACGTACCTCGGTACGCTCACCAGCCTGAAAGACCCGCGTACGTATGTGGTCGCCGAACCGGCTACGGCGCTGGTTGCTGCGGGAACAAAACCGACCGATTTTGCCGCTTTTGTGGGTGCCTCGTCGGGCGAAGATCTGGCAACGATGGCCGACAAAGCCAACAAAGGGCAGTATTCGTTTCAGAATCGCAAGCACTACTACAGCACCTATACCGCCGAGCCGTATCTGATTATCAGCTACCCTGAGTTGCAGTTCAACATCGCCGAAGCCATCAACCGGGGCTGGGTGGCAGGTAACGCCGAGACCTATTACCAGAACGGTATCAAGGCATCGTGGGGTTTCTACGGCATCACCGAGGGAGCCAATTCAGTCTACTTCTCAGCCGATGGCGGCTACCGCAATGTCAACACCTACACGGTTGACGTAAATTTTGCCGGTTACTACGCGCAACCCGCTGTGAAATACGCGGGCAGCTCGACCGGTCTGACCCAGATTCTGACGCAGAAGTACCTGGCCTTTGCGCAGAATTCAGGACTGGAAGCCTTCTACAATCAGCGCCGGACGGGCGTGCCCACGTTTCTGATCGGCCCCGGCACGGGCAACAGCCAGCGGATTCCGCTGCGCTGGCAGTATCCGGCCACCGAGCGGTCGTACAACACAGCCAACAACACAGCGGCCGTATCCAGTCAGTACGGCGGCAACGACGACATCAACGCCCAGATGTGGCTGTTGAAGTAGATTCCCAAAACCTCCCGACAGCGGCCGACCGTCCCCAACCGGAACGCCGGACCGCCCTCCCTGACGGGGAGGGGGTGGGTCGTTGATATGACAAAAAGTTACTAACTAACTCATGCGCCTTCTTCTCATCTGTTTGAGTTTATTGCTGAGCAGCGCAGTGTTGGCACAACCGGCGCAGAACCTGATTCTGGTGACGCTCGATGGGGTACGCTGGCAGGAAATCTTTACCGGGGCCGACTCGACACTGCTCTTCGACCCGGTGTTCAGCCGCGATACGTCGGCCGCCCGCAAGGCGTTCTGGGCCAAAACGCCCACCGACCGGCGGGAGCGATTTATGCCGTTTCTCTGGAATACGATTGGCAAACAGGGGCAGCTCTACGGCAACCGGCAACTCGGCAGCAAAATGAACGTGTCGAACCCGCACTGGTTCAGCTACCCCGGCTACAACGAAATTTTGAGCGGTTACGCCGACGACCGGATCAAGTCGAACGATAAAATCGACAACCCCAACGTGACGGTGCTGGAGTTTATCAATCAGCAACCGGGATTCAACGGAAAAGTAGCGGCTTTCTCGTCGTGGGACGTTATCGAAGCCGCCGTCAATGAAAAGCGCAGTGGTATCTACGCCAGTTCGGCCAACGAAACCAGCCAGCCCACTACCGGCCCCGATTCACTGCTTGCCGACATGACCCGCCTGCTGCCCCGCCAGTTCGGCGACGGTGTCCGGGCCGACGCGCTGACCTATTTTACGGCGCGGCAGTACATTCGGGAAAAGCAGCCGCGTGTACTGTTTCTGTCGTTCGACGAAACCGACGACCTGGCCCACGCCGGGCAGTACGCCGAGCATCTGACGATGGTGCAGTCGATTGACCGCTACCTCGGTGATTTGTGGCAGATGCTCCAGTCGATGCCGCAGTATGCGGGTAAAACGGCGATGCTCATCACGACCGACCACGGGCGGGGCCATACGCCCAAAGCCCGCTGGAAAGACCACGGCACCAAAACCGCCGATTCATACCAGATCTGGCTAGGTGCCATTGGTCCGGGCGTCGCATCGACTGGGGAGCAGAAAAATGGCCCGGCCGGGCAACGCCCGGTTCTCTTTCAGAATCAGATCGCGGCAACGATGGCCCGGCTGCTGGGGCTTACCTTCACCGCCGATCACCCCGTTGGGCAACCGATTGAGATGACCCCGTAGCTGAGGCCGATCGTCCCCGCCCGTCCGGCAGCGGCCGACCGCCGTCAGGGAGGGGCGTAAAATCAGTTAGGTTTGGCTTATGAACTATCTTGCAGAACAAAACTAATCCGCCTTACCGCCCCTCTTTTACGAGGAGGGGTCGGGGGTGGGGTCAATCCATGAACCGTCGCGAACTACTCAAATCGGCTGCGCTGCTGCCACTCGTACCAGCCACCAGTGAACTGATCACCGGTCAGCCAGCCACCGCCCGCAAACGCAGCCTGCGGTTTGCGTACATCGGCGACACGCACATCCTGCCCGACAAAAAGCCGATGGACGGCGTGGCGAAATGCTTCCAGAGCGTACAGGAGCAGCGCGACAAACCGACGTTCATTCTGCACGGGGGCGACGTAATTATGGATGCCCTGAAAGAGGACCGCGACAGGGTGCAGAAGCAGTGGGACACGTGGCATTCGGTAGCGAAAGCCAACAACAACCTGCCCATCGAATACTGCATCGGCAACCACGACATCTGGGGTTTCGACGGGGCCAAAGCCGACCCGATGTATGGCAAGAAATGGGCGCAGGACCAGCTACAGATCAGCGGCCGTTATCGCAGTTTCAGCAAAGGCAGCTGGCAGTTTATCATCCTCGACAGTGTGCAGCCCAAAGCCGATGGCGGCTGGTACACGGGCGGCATCGACCCGGAGCAGATGGAGTGGCTGAAAGGCGAACTGACCAGGCTGGACAAGAAAACGCCGGTGCTGATTATGTCGCACATCCCGATTGTATCGGTGACGGGCTTCGCGTTCGCCACCAACGTGAAAGACGGCAACTGGCAGATTCCCGCCGGTATCGACCTGCCCGACGCGGCTCAGCTGATAACGCTGTTCTACGAGCACCCGAACGTGAAAGCCTGCCTGAGCGGCCACATGCACCTGCTCGACCGGGCTGAGTACAACGGGGTGTCGTATATGTGCAACGGGGCCGTATCGGGTAACTGGTGGAAAGCTGACACCTACCAGCAAACCCACGCCGGTTACGCCCTCTTCGACCTCTACGACGACGGTACCGTCGAGCGGCAGTACATTTCGGTTTAACCAGTTTGTGGTTTGTAGTTCGTAGTTGCGGTTCACTGCCGGAGCTGACGCGGAACTACTCCGCCGGAGGAACTACAAACCACGAACTACAAACTACAAACTCTAATGCAGCCCATTGCCCAGCTTTTCGCGCAGAGCGGACAGGACGAATACTACGGTGAACCCGTAACGCAGCTTGAACACGCGCTGCAATGTGCCCAGCTTGCCGAGCAGGCCGGTGCCGACGACGAAACCGTCGTGGCCGCGTTCCTGCACGATATTGGCCACCTACTGCCGGTTGAGTCGGCTGAAGGGTATATGGATGGCTACGGTACCGTCGACCATGAGCGGCTGGGGGCTGATTTTCTGCGGCAGCGCGGCTTTTCGGAGAAGATTGCCCAGCTTATCGAGCACCACGTCAACGCCAAGCGGTATCTGGTCTACAAGCACCCCGAGTACCGCGCCCGGCTGTCGGAAGCGAGTACGAAAACGCTGCTCTTTCAGGGTGGCCCCATGACTATCGACGAAGCTGCTCAGTTCGAGCAGAACCCGTATTTCCGGGAAATTCTACAGGTGCGCGGCTGGGACGAACGCGCCAAAGAAATCGACCTGCCCACGCCCGGTATCGAGCACTACCTGGCCCTCTGCGAGCGCGTCCGGCGGTGACTTTTTAGTATATTGCTGGAAAATAGTCGGTCATGGAAGCAACGTACCACCTCAACCCCGGCGAGTTAACAGATGACTTTCTAAAAGCCATTCAGTTGATTTTCCACGACCAATACGTAAAAGTGGCGGTCGAAGTGGAAGATAGCGGAGAAACCAATGCGATTCGGGCGAACACGGCATTGCATGAAAAACTCGTCCGGCGAATGAGGAATGTCGAGAACGGATTAGTCCGGGAGGTGGATAGCAGTAAACTGATGAATGATGCGTCGGCTGACATTTGAAAACGAAGCATTCGACGAATTCACTGAGTGGGCTACGATCAACAAAAAAATCTTCGACCGAATCATCAAGCTGTTGATTGAGATACAGCGAACTCCACTTACTGGTACGGGTAAACCGGAGCTGTTGAAACATGAGTTTAAAGGCTACTGGTCACGGTGAATCGATCGCACCGGCGACCCGGCAGGAGCATCGCCTGATTTATCAGGTTACCAACGACGCGATCGTCGTGCTATCTTGTCGGGACCACTATTAACTGCTGCCTGTGAAATCACCCGTTTTTCTTCGCAATCCGACCGTTTTTACCCTGTTCGGGGCGGTGGCTGCGTTTTGCACGTATGCCTGTATGTACGCCTTCCGCAAGGGGATTACGGCCGTGTCGTTCGACGGCATGGCGTTCGCGGGCATCAGCTACAAAATCTGGCTCATCACGGCGCAGGTGATGGGGTACGCGGCTTCCAAGCGCATCGGCGTCAAAGTCGTTTCCGAGATGTCGCCGGGACGCCGGGCGTTGAATATCCTGCTCTTTGTCGGGTTTGCCGAACTCGCCCTGCTCGGTTTCGCGCTGGTCCCGGCTCCCTGGAATATCGTCTTTCTGTTTCTGAACGGCCTGCCGCTGGGCATGGTCTATGGTATCATGCTCGGCTTTCTGGAAGGCCGTAAACAGACCGATGCGCTCGTGGCCGGCCTGACGGCTTCGTTCATCTTCGCGTCGGGCTTTGTCAAAACCGTCGCCCTCACCATCCGCGCTGACTGGGGTGTTTCCGAGTTCTGGCTCCCCTTTGTAACGGGTGCCCTGTTTGTACTGCCCCTGTTGCTATCGGTGTATGCCCTGACGCTGCTGCCCCCGCCAACCGCCGAAGACCGTGCTCTCCGCACCGAACGCAAACCAATGGATGCCGACGAACGCCGGGCGTTTGTCCGCACGTTCGGGCCGGGGCTGGTGCTGCTCATCGCATCGTACGTATTGCTCTCCGCCTTCCGCGACTTCCGCGACAACTTCGGCCCCGAAATTCTGCGCGACGCGGGGGTGAGTAACCCCGCCTTTTTTGCCAAAACTGAAACGCTGGTAGCCGTGGGCGTGCTGGTGGTAATGGCCCTGCTGCAACGCGTCACCGATAACTTTCGGGCCTTTGCGCTGCTGAACGGTATCATGCTGCTGGGGGGCGCACTGGTGGGCGTCAGCACCTGGGCCTACACGGCCGGCCTGCTTTCGACCGGCACCTGGTTTCTGCTGACCGGGCTGGGCCTGTACATGGGTTACGTGCCCTGCAACGGCCTGTATTTCGAGCGGCTGGTAGCATCGTTCCGGTACGTCAGCACGGTCGGGTTTATCGTGACCCTCGCCGACTGGTACGGGTATCTGGGCAGCGTGGGCGTGCTGCTTTACAAAAATTTCGGGCAGGGCACCATCAGTTATCTGGCTTTCTTTATCAACGGGGCCTACATTCTGGCCGTTGTCTATACGCTGCTGGTTATCGGCTCGTTTGTGTATTTTCGGGCGCAGTACCGGTCTGCATCCGTCGCGCCGGGTCAGGAAAGCCTGGCCTGATCGTCAGTTGTGAACGGTCCCCCGAATCTGTTAGCTTTGCCCAGTATGGAAGCACGTATCAACCCGGTAATCGAACCCATTGTGCGCGAGTTCAAAGCGGCATTACAGGTGATGTACGGCGAGCGGCTGCGGGACGTGGTGCTCTACGGCTCCTACGCCCGGGGCGACTACGACGAGGAATCCGACATCGATCTGATGATTGTGCTCAACGATGAGAAAATCGATACGATTGCTGAAGTCTGGCGACTGAGTGATCTGCACGTCGACTTTCTGGATCGTTACGGAAAGATTGTTTCCAGTCTGCCCGTTGGCTTCGACCGGTACCGGCATTCCTTCGGTCCCGTTTATCAAAACGCCCGGCGTGAGGGTATTTTGCTATGAACGAACAAATCGATCGTTTTCTGGAGCAGGCTGCCGACACACTGGAGGCCGCCGATTTATTATTGAAGCATGAACACGAACTGGCGTTGGCCAACCGGGCCTATTACGCGGTTTTTTATTGCATTAGCGCCCTACTTCTGTCTAGAAATGTCGTAACAAAATCACACGAAGGAGCGCGGAGCAAATTCCACGAGTTGTTCGTCAAAACGCGTCAGTTTACTCCAGAGATCAGCAAACTCATTGCGCGAAGTGCCGACGCCCGGCAATCGGCTGATTACAATATGGACGTCGATATTACCGAAGAACAGGCGCACGAACTACTCACGGATGCCCGCCATTTCTACGCCCTCACGCTGGCCTATTTCCGTGAACATCCTCCGGTCGAATGAACCGCATTATCCGTTAGCTTTGCCCAGTATGGAAGCAACGATCAACCCGGCTATCGAACCCATTGTGCGCGAGTTCAAAGCGGCCTTGCAGGTGATGTACGGCGAGCGGCTGCGGGACGTGGTGCTCTACGGCTCCTACGCCCGGGGCGACTACGACGAGGAATCCGACATTGATTTGATGATTGTGCTCAACGATGAGACGGTTAATACGATCAGCGAAGCCTGGAAAATGGGTGATCTAACGACAACATTGTTGCTTAATTATGGCAAAGTCGTTTCTGTTCTGCCTGTTGCTGCCAATCGATTTGCGCTATCGTATATGCCTGTTTATCAGAACGCCCGTCGTGAGGGCATCATGTTATGAAAGAGGCCATTAAAGAGTTTCTGAACCATGCAGCGATGGCATTGGATGATGCCGAGTTTTTACACAAGGACGGTCGCATACTGGCTTTGGTTAACCGGTCTTACTACGCCATTTTCTATTGCATCAGTGCTTTATTGCTGACAGAAGGCATTACGACAAAGAAGCATACCGGTGCACAAAGCAAGTTTAACGAGCATTTTATTAAAACAGGCCTGTTTGATATTGCCAACAGTAAGTTGGTTGCCCGTAGCTTCGACGCCCGCCAATCGGCTGATTACGATATGGAATCAGCTATTTCTGATGAGCATGTACAGCAATTGCTCAGCGACGCCCGCCATTTCTACGATCTTACGCTGGCTTATTTCCGTGAACATCCGGTCGGGTAAACAGCATTGAATGGGCTAACTGATGTTGACTCGATAGTCGAGTTGATAAACTGCCCCGCAACCAATTACCCTATGAATCCCTGGAGCAGCGTGCCTTACGCCGATTACGAACGCCATATGAGTCACGAAACGGTGGGTCAACTGGCGTTGCTGAACGAGATCACCGGCGAAAAAGTAGCCCAGCGGTATCCGCATACGGTGGCCGTTTACGGAGCCTGCACGGGCAACGGCTTTGCTCACTTCGTGGACGCCCAGACCGTCTACGCCGTTGACCTCAACCCGACTTACCTCGCGATTTGCCACGACCGCTACGACCCCATTCTGAACAAGCTGGTGCTGGTGCAGGCCGACATCAACCTGGAACCCGTACCCATTCCGCCCGACTCGGTCGACCTGCTTATCTGCCACCTGTTTCTGGAATACGTCGACCTCGACCGGGCGTTTGCCAGTTTCCGGCAGGTGCTGCGGCCGGGTGGGCTGCTCAATGTCGTGTTGCAGCGCAGCAATGATACCGGTTGGGTCAGTAATACGGGTGTCACGACGCTCCGGCCCGTATCGACTATCGCCAAAGAGGTGCCGGACGAAACACTCCGGCTACTCGCATCACCCGATTTACGGTTTGACGGTTTACAAACCTACCGGATGCCCAACGGGAAAAGCCTGATTTCGTACGATTTTGTGAAAGCAGCCGATGCTCCGCAAGTTGACGAAGACGATACGGAATCTGACTGGCTGACGTGGGATCGGTATATGCACGGACTTCTGCACGATGACTGTCATTTTACCGCCTGATAATTGCCTATGTTCAGCAATGTACCCGTTGGTAAAGGCTGGGTTGTCAGCTAGGCAGTGAGTGGTTGGCTGCAAGCTTGCAGAAATCGGCCGACGGGTCAAAGCGGGGCTAAGTTTGTGTCGTTAAACCAACCGATACACAAACATGGCACACCCTACTCATCAAGTATTTAACCTAATTGTTCTCGACGAAAGCGGCTCGATGGACGTACTCGCAACGGCCGTTCGGACGGGTTTTGATGAACTGGTTCAGACTATCTGTCAGGCGCAGGAAGCGTTTTCCGAACAGGTGCATACCGTATCGCTCGTCACGTTCAGCAGCATCGGTATCCGAACCCTGCTGGCCAACCAGCCCGTGGCGCAGTTACACCCTCTCGAACCGGGTGATTACTGTCCCAACGGTGGTACCCCTCTTTACGACGCGCTTGGGCATAGTCTTTTACGGCTCGAACGGCAGATCGAATCCGACGCCAATCACTCAGTGCTCGTAACCATTATCACCGATGGAGCTGAAAACGCATCCCGCGAGTTCACCGGTTCTGTTATCAGGCAACATATCGAACGGCTTACGCAGAAAGACTGGGTGTTTACGTACATGGGAGCCAACCACGATGTGGCTACCACCGCCGGTACCCTGTCGATTCGGGCCAGCATTGAGTTTAAGGCTAATCAGACAGGAATGAACGACCTGTTCCAGAAAGACCGGTTCAGCCGACACGCCTTCTACGAAAAACGCAGCCGGGGTATGTCGAGCCGGGATGCTTCGGACGATTTCTTTAAGTAAACTACCGCCTGAATTATCTCTTTGCTGTAGTCTCCGCTCTTACTCGCCACCCAATGACCGTCCACCTGCTCCGAACTCCTGAATACAATACCGATGATTTCTTTTCGGTGCTGTCGCTGCTCCAATCTACCAACCCGTCGGGTATCCGTTTTCAGGCGGTCGAACGGCAGGTGGACGAGGAAGAATTCCCGTTTTTACGGCGCCACTACGACTCATTGCAATTTAGCTATAAGCCTTTGCAGCAAACACTGTATGCGCTGGAGCGCGAGGCTCCTCTGTCGTGGCAGGAAATGTTCGGGGTATGCCAGTGGTACCGCGACTGGGCGAACGTCGGTCCTGCCGATCTGGTGTTGCTGCTAACGCCCCGCCCCAACGCACTCAACTGGTTCAGCGGCTCTGATGACCGCCACAACACGTTTATCCATACCGCCGACTGGGAACACTATATCACCAGCCATCATAAGTACCCGGTTGCCTACCAAGTGTGGGCCACAGTACTACGCGATGCGATGCAGCTACCCGCCTTCGGCGACCACAGCTACTTTCATGAGCGGCCCATTGGCTGTATGAATGACTTTTGTGAGCAAAAAAGAGACGTGGCCCTCAAGCTACGGACAGCCGACATCTGTGGCTCCTGCTGTGATCGGTTACAGGCTGTATCGTCCGATGCCAAACTGATTCTCGACGGCTTACAGGCCTTCGCCAGTCTACGTGAACAGATGCTTTTCCAGCAGGGCTTCCGGCGGTCGGCGTCGGTCAGCGACCTGCTGGTCACTGAGCACCTGAACATCACGTTTTCCCAGTTTGGTAAACTCGATGTGCAAATGCCTTCACTACCTAAAGTGCTTTACCTGTTTTTCCTGCGGCATCCGGAAGGAGTCCGGTTGAAGGAACTTGAGGCGCATCGCCATGAACTGATGCAGCTTTATCTGCGCGTGTCGGGTGCCGATAACTTGGGGCTGATGGAAGAACGTATTAGGAAACTGGTGAATCCCCTGGAGAGTGGCGTGCGCGATCAAAATCTGTCGCGGGCTAACAAAGCCCTGCGCGACGCCCTCGGCGAGTCGATGGCGGAGCCATACCTGATCGACGGGATAGCCGGTGAACGTTACGCCATTGCGCTGCCAACTAGCCGGGTTGTCCTGCCTACTGACCTGACTAGTGAATTCGCCGTTCAGTAAGCCTATCCTATTTTTCTGTTCAATCTTAACCAGTCAACTGCTATGTGGATCGCTTCAACATTGGGTTTCTTTTCGGTGGTTCGTTCCAGCCTTGATAACCGATTCATGATTCGGGCCCGCCGTAAGGCCGACCTCCGAAATTTACTGGAGGCCGGACTGACCGGTGAACTGCTCGATACCCCCGACGCCGATTACGTGGCCCAACTGCTTGTAGAGCCCGACGAACTGCCCCGATCCTACGCCCTACTGGCTATGCAGGTCGACTATGCCAACTTTAAAGGCCGGATTCACGACCTGCCCGATCAGGCTGGCAAGTCGCGGATGTACGGAAAGATGTGGTCTGCGGCTTACGAGTACCAGCAAAAAATTGGTCGGCATGAACCCGATCTTCAGCAATGGGTCGAAGCCATTACCCCCGACGAAGTTAAGTCGGTCGACAGAGATTACCAGCGCCTAGCTTACGAGCATTGGAAACAGCTCAACCCGGACGGGTAGTGCCCGGTTAAAAAACGCCAGTGCCTAGCTTTAGTCACTGATACGATTTAGATAAACTTACATTTCATAATCAGTCACTTATTCATCGTCCATGACTTTTCCTGTACTGTCGTCTGATCTATACAAACTATCCTTTTCCGGCTTACTCAGTAAAAACCAGATATCGCTTCGCCTGTACAAAAAACTGGTTAATTACGCGCGGCTGACAACCGTAGGAGATCTATACGTAAAGTATCGTTCAGTAACTGATTTTGTAAATCGAGTCCCATCGACAGGTGAAAAAATTAAGCTTCAGCTGACCGAGATGCTCAACGCTCTGGCCAATAATTGCGATGCGTCCGAGTGCGAAATCATACCTTATCAGGGGCCGGAGGATACCTCGTCTGTCAGCAGCTTGCCTGACGTCAGTTTCCCAGACTTAGACGAAGACATTCGGCAAATCACGTTCGATGCGTTATATAAGAAGGGCCTTATTGCCAAGTCATTACACAATAAACTAACGCGGGATGCCGGTCTGCGATGTGTCGGAGATTTTTTGGATAAGTTCACCAGTATAGAGTCGTTTATAGAATCCACACCCTACACAGGTTCTAAAACGAACGAGCGAGTAGCACAGATGCTGGAAATGGTGGCAAGCAACCCGACAGCACTGGCCGCTCAGGCAGCTGCATCAGGCATTCAATTGCCTTACATACGATGATGAGGTACGACTAGGGGATGCTCTTCATCAGCTTCTGATTGATTCGATAGCGGAGTTGAAGCAAAAGGAAATGCGGAGCAAACGAATGCAGGGCCCCGTTGCCGAGCACATTCTTATTCGTAATCTGACGTATGAAGAAACAGGTTTGCTCATAGGGCTTACACGCGAACGGGTACGTCAGATAAGGGGGGAGCTAATCGATGGATTTCGGGTTTGGCTTACGCATGGTGTAAACCCGCTGATGAGAGGTTTTTACATCGCCGAAGGACTTCGACAACGGACCAGCGATCTAATCAGCAACTTGTCAACTGATTTCGGCGATGTAGCTTCTGAAGAGCAGATTGGGCAGTGGCTAAGTCAGCAAGGTATTACGATTGTTTCTGATGATGCAATTGCCCGACGTTTTTTTCTACTGTTGGCAGGGGCTGATCTGACGGACAAGGTAGAGAGTCGGTTTAGTAAAACGCGCTTTTATGTACTGAATTCTGCATTCAGTAAAGCCGACTTTTTGAAGGTAGGTGAACTGACGCTTGATGCTCTGGCGGGATCGGTAACTTCACAATCTGCCGACTCGGTGGTGTTGGCCGTGAATCGGCTGCTGAAAAAAGAAAAAGTTGCGTTGACCAAGGGGTTGCGCACCAATTTAGTGAAGTATGTACAAAATGCTTTGACCTGTCTGCCCGAAGTTGAGCAACTACAGAGTCCTGATGGATTTGTTTACCAACTTTTCTTCTCCAATCTCTCTCATCTATCTATGGCTGAACGAGTACTCAGTGAAGAGGGGAGAGCTATGTATTACTCAGAAATTGCTTCTGCTCTTCAGTCCCGTCTGCAAAAGGTAGGGATTCACCGTGACTTCGACGAAACCAGTCTCAGGCAGCAGATTGGTAATAGCAAACGAATTAAGCACTACGGTAAAAACAGTCTGTATTCAATCAAAGATTCAAAAACGGAAGATGCCGCTGAGAATTATACGAAAACAGAATTATCTATCAGAGCTATCGAGTTGGCGCAAAAGCCCTTGTCTATAGCGGATGTCAATTCGTACATAAACAATTTTCTGATTGGTCTTGGCGTTCCGGGTGACCAGAGTCAGAAGTCGACGGCTAGCCTGTTGTCGTACGCTCTGAAACAGCCCGATGGGGTCTGCCGACTTCAGAATGGCCGCTACATTCTGAAAAAATGGGAATATCAGTACGTTGATTTGTTGGAAACAACTCCAACAAAGGCATTAAAAGGGAGCCTGCTCAATAAAGTACAATCGATACTGGCTGCTGCACCCGAATGCACCATGGTTCGCAAAACGCTATCTAGACAATTGATAGCTGATGGACATCCCAGACCGTCGATTGGGTCGGTATTTAAACAGACTGCTTTCGAGCAGTTTGATCAAGACGGTAAGAAATATATCCAGCTCCGGCAGGATGTGGATTTTGTTCCTAAGGTTCTGAAAAAAGAACAGATCAAAGACCGAATTATTAATCTACTTTCCGCCGTGACTGATCGGCGGCTACCCATGCGAGCAATCGTTAAGCAGATTGAAAAAGAGTTTACGTTAACTAAAACTCAGCGGCCGGTCGTTTACAAAGTTATTACAGAAAATCCGCGCCTGTTTTTTAAAGAGTCAGATGATAATTGTCAGGTAACTCTGCTGGTGACACCGGGCGAACTAGAGAAGGCAGAACCCTACAATGCAGCAAAGGATTGGCCCGTATTGCTTCGCTATGTACTAGAACATGTTGAGGCAGTGGTAAATCCACTAATACAGCATTCGTTTGTTACCTTGGCAGACCAATTTCATCAGTTCGCGCTTGTTGAAGTACTCTGCGATGATCTGGAAGGAATACGCCTGCTGCCTTGGTACCTGTGGAACTACTATACTAACCCAAACTCACAGGCAACGCATTTATATGCCCGGGCGGTTATAGCTTCGATGGAACCTTATCTGCAAAAAATACTCCACGTTGCCAACCCTTATTATTTTGCTGAGTTCCAGCAATCCCAGCCGGATAAAAAAGGACTCAGTCAATTGATGAAAAAATTATACAGGGCTAATCCATGGAAATCGGATGCAACGAAAGACGTATATGAAAAGGCCAGACAAGCGCGTAACTCCATCGCACACACGGCTCAGGTGTGGGATCCGATGGAGGAGCGTACTCATGTTCAGGCGTGTCTATCGCACATGCTATATGTCGGAGACTGCTACTATGCAGAGCTAAACAAGACCTAGAGCGTGTTGGTAAAACATCAATCACATAACCCAAATGGCGACGGCCCGAACTTTCGCAGTTCGGGCCGTCGCCATTTGGTGCAAAAGCGGTAGCTACTGTAAACTAAATACCGTATAAACCGAAAGCCGATTAGAACTTATACCCCAGCGTGGCCGTCAGTTGCCGGGGGGGGATCGGCATGATGCTGTAGCGGTCGTGGATCAGGTAGTTCAGCTCGTTGGTGATGTTCGACAGTTTCACCAGCAGCGATACCGCCCGGTAGCCGTAGCCGGCCGTCAGGTCGATGGTCGTGAAGCCCGTCAGTGGAATCAGGCGACTGAAGGCGGGCGTCTGTCCGAAGGTGTTGTTGTTACCCCCGTTGCGGGCACCCGTGTAGAACGCCGATGCGCCCAGTTTCAGACCGCGCAGCCGGGACAGGTCGAAGGTGTAAAAAATCGTGGCGTTGGCCGTATGCGCCGGGCTGTTGGTTAGCCGCTCGCCTTCAATAAAGGCCCCCGCTGTCTGCGCCGTTTTGGTGTAGCGGATGTAGTTGTAAGCGTAGCCCGTGATGAAGTAGAAATTCTTCGACAGGCTGGCGTTGATGTCGACTTCAAACCCGTCGCTCGTCGTCTGACCGGTGAATTCCTTTACGTTGGTGTCGGTATTGGGCGAACCGTCGGCGCGGGTCAGGGCGGTCAGGGCCAGGTTGCTGTTCTGAATGCGGTAAACGCTGGCATTGGCTGACACCCGGCCGTTGAACAGATCGTTTTTGACACCAACTTCGTACTGATCGACAATCGACGGACTTAGCGTTGCCCCATAAATATCGACACCTGTGTTGATGTTGAAGTTGTTGGCGTAGCTGATATAGGCCGAGGTTGTACGGGTGGGCTGGTAAATCAGCGCACCCTTTGGTGAGAAAGCCGCGTCGGTTTTGTCGACGGCCGTGCCGCGCGTCTCGACACCCGTCATCTGGTTCAGAATCGTGGTCTGCACCGTTTTCTGCGACGACCACCGGACGCCTGCCAGTACTTTGAACTTGTCGCTCAGGGCAATCAGATCCTGAATATACACCCCGCTGCGCTGCGATGGAGCCGTGGTACGAGCCACTACGCTGGCGTTGGGAATGTCGCTGCGCTCAGGATACAAACCGGGGTTGAGAACGTTGATTTTATCGTAAGTCGTCACCGCTGAGCCGTTACTGTTGGTGATCGTGAACGAATTCGTGACGTTCGTCACGGCCACGTAATCGGCACCAAACAGCAGCTGGTGCGCGATCTTGCCGGTGTTGAACCGTCCGTTCAGGTTTACCTGCCCCGTCGCGTTATTCTCCGTGGTCAGCGTCCGGCTCAGCGTCCGGTTCCAGTCGCCGTTGGCGGCAATCGTGTTGTTTGGTATCCCCGAGCCGTAGGCGGTCACGTTGGTTTGCTGCGCGGCCCCGATAGCCGTCAGTTTCCAGTTGCTGTTGAACGAATGATTGATCGTGGCCGATCCCGATTTCTGGTCGAGATTGTTGTAGGCCCAGCCTACGTTGATGAAGCGCGAGCGGGGTACGTCGGGAATTACGGCGTCCTGATTCTGGTTCAGCGAGCCGATACCGTTGTCGGGCGTCAGGTTCGACTTGAGGTAGTCGCCCTGGAGCAGGATCGTGGTTTTGCTGCCCAGATTGTACTGTAGCGAGGGGTTGACGTAGACGCGCTCGGTTTTCACCACGTCGCGGTAGCTGTTCGACTTCTCGTAGGTGCCCACTACCCGGAAGGCCAGGTTTTTGGCAATCGGCCCGTACACGTCGATGATGGGTTTGTACAGACCGAAACTACCCACGCGCATCTGCACTTCACCCCCAAAATCGAAGCGGGGCTTTTTGGTGACCATGTTGATAATCATCCCGCCCGATACGTTGCCGTACAGTAGCGACGACGCGCCTTTCAGCACTTCGACTGATTCGAGCGTGCTGGCTTCGGGAAAACCATTGGTGTTGGAGATTACGCCGTTCTTAAAAATACTGCCCGCGCCACCGGCAATCCCGATGCTGTAGCCACGAGCTGTGAATGTTTCGGCCACCCCGCCCCGCTGCTGGGTAAGGGCTACGCCCGATACGTTGCGCAGGGCATCGCCCAGCCGCGAAATCTGCTGGTTTTCAATGACGATGTTGCTGACGATACCCGTCATCTGGGGCAGATCGAGCGGAGCAAGCCCGGCCTTACCTACCGTAACAACTTTGTTCGATCCGGTTACTTCAACTTCATCTAGCTGCGATGCATTTTCTACCAGCGAAAAGTTGGCGGCCGTTGTACGCCCGGCGGATACCGTAACCGACTGGTCCTGTGGCTGCAAACCAACGAATGTGATGCGGAGCGTATAGGAGCCGGGGGCCACGTTCTTCAGTGTGAATGAGCCGTCTTCGGCCGTAACCGTGCCTTTCCGTAGTTCTTTCAGACCGACGTTGACAAAGGACGCGGGTGACCCGTCGCTGGTTTTGACGATGCCGCTGATACTGCCGCCTGTCTGGGCTACCGTCGCCGTTGTGACAATGAGCAGCAACAAAACGATATAGTAAATGGGGGTAAACGGTGCTTTCATCTATTTAGATCAATTACAAACTGTTGCAAAAGTAAGGAGGGATCTTATCTGCGCAAGAGTTTATTTAGATTTATTCTTAACAAACATTTTTCGGCTGAATTGTTGTTTAATGGTTGCCCCAGCGAGTTACCAGCACGTATGGTCGTTTTGGCGGGCCTGTCTATGAAAAAAGTATTGATTTTGATCGGTCTGAGTGGCAGCGGTAAGTCGACGCTGGCCCGGCAGTTTTGCCGCGATAAGCCCGACTATCTGCGCGTCAACCGCGATGATCTTCGGCGGAGCCTGCTATCGGTGTCGCTGAGTGAGTACAATCAGACGTGGCCTGAGCACCAGCGCGACCGCATTGAGCGGATGGTCAACGAGTTGCAGACGACGACGATTACGAAGGGGCTGGCGCAGGACTGGAACCTGCTGATCGACAACACGAATCTGCGGCCGTCGTATCTGAGCCAGTTTCGGAAACTGCTATTGCGTCAGCCAGAGCCGGTGGAGGTAACGTATCAACTGGTCGACACGCCGGTCGAGGAGTGCATCCGGCGCGATAAATACCGCGACGACTCGGTGGGTGAGGCCGTAATCCGGCGGCAGGCCCAGCAACTGGCGGTTATGAAAAAGCAATTTGATTTCAAACCGGAAATTCTTTCTCCCGCCGATTGGGTAGAAGCGATCACGGTCGCTGAAGTTGACAGTACACCGACTGATTATCAGGCCGCAGCGTACCGGCAATGGAAGGCGTTAAAGGCAGAGGAACGAGAAAACAGGTAAGGGGAAAGAAGTGGGGTGAAAGGAAGTACCCAACTGAAAGCCAGCGTTTTCTCTTTTTCTCACCTCTTTCCGTCAATATCACCCCATCGCCGGATCGCTGATGCTTACGGCTCCCGTCTCGACCCGTCCGGCGAAACGCTGCCTGTTTGTACTGGCAGCATAGCCGGCGGGCCTGACAAGTAGATCATACCAACCTTTACTGTCGCTTAGTGGCCACCGTAGCAGCGTAGTCTGGTTGCCAGCCAGCGTAAGCAACCGAGTCTCCGCCCGGTACGATTCATCGCTTAGTTCAAGGCTCAGTGGTTGTGCCGGGCTGGGGTTTGTCAGACGAATCTGTAGTTCGGGTGCGTTGCCCCTGGCGATGAGCGAAACAACAGTTTTCGGCATCAATAATGCGGCTTCTCCCGAGAAGTCCCGAAAGAACCCATTCGGCCCGTACACCCGAAACGAATAGGTACCGTCAGTGGCGATGGGCCATGAATCGGTCAGGTGCGTACCCGGCGACAGCGCGTAGTTGCGCACAGAATGGTCGTGCATGTTGTACACCATGTACGGCGCACCGGCGGCCTGTTTGCCAAACCGTTCGTTGCCCGCCGACAGCGTAATCTCGAACAGATTGGTTTGCCGATCGAGGTGCCCGTTTGCCCACAGCTCGTAGGGGAGGGCGCAGGCGGGGCGCGTACCGGGTTCCTGCCGGGGCAACACACTGCCCGACTCGGCCGGTTGAAAGGCCGAACTGATTTCCTCCGCACTGAGCGGGTGAAAATTGCTCGGTACCTGCTTGAACTTGGCCTTGTGAACGCTTTCGATAAATGGCTTCTGCGGTACGAATGTCGGTAGCGCAATCGGTTCACCAGTATAGGGCCGGAACACCGAGGTCAGGTCGCCACAGACGGTCCGTCGCCAGGGGCTGATATTGGTTTCGCGCACGTCCTTACCGTATTTCTTGCCGATGAACCCCTCCAGAAATTGCAGCACCGACGTGTGGTCGAAGACTTCGGAGTTGACGTATCCACCCCGACTCCAGGGCGACGCAATGACCAGCGGTACGCGGTAGCCGAGGCCAATAGCTCCGTCGCGGGCGTCGCGTTTGGGGTCTTTCACCGTCCGGCGATGTTCCTGCTCCAGACTGACGTGTTCGACGCGGGTGTCTAGTCCGGCCGTGGTTTTGCCCGTTTCGGGCCGATCGGGGTGGGGGGCGACGAAGGGCGGGACGTGGTCGAAATAGCCGTCGTTTTCGTCGTAGGCAAGTATGAAAATTGTTTTCTGCCAGACATCGGGGTTCTGCGTCAGGATGTCGAGCATCTCCGACAGGTACCACGCGCCGTACCAGGGCGCACCCGGATGGTCGGAGAAGTTTTCCGGGGCCACCACCCACGACACGGTCGGTAGTTTGCCGGTCTGCACGTCGGCGCGGAACTGGTGCAGCACGTCGCCCTTCGGAATCAGCACCTCCCGCTGCGTGTCGCCGTCCTGGTAGGTGTGCTTTGTCAGGTTGCGATAATCGGGGTCGCCGGTATTAGTGGTAAATGCTTTCTCGTGCAACGCCCGCTCCCGCGCCGATAACTGCTCGACCGACACGGGTTTTTCGGTACGCAGGGTGGAGAGCCACTGCTGTTTCTGCGCCAGCGTCCGGCGTTCCGGGCTGTCGGCGGGCAGGGCGGTCAGTTGCTTTTCGAGCGCAGCGATTTCACCCGGCAGTGTGTCGAGCAGGTGCAGGCGGTAGCGTTGATAGCTGGCCGACGCCTGCACGCTGTACTGCGAAAACCATTCGAGCGGATTGTCGGTGAAGTTGCTCAGCCACGCGTCTTCCTCCCCCGATAAGCCGCTGGGCAGGCTGATTTCGTTCTGGTAGATACGCCACGAAATGCCGTTGTCTTCGAGCCGTTCGGGGAAGGTTGTCCAGCTGGCGGGTTTGTCGTAGTCGAGGTCTTCGTTGCGGACGCGGGCCAGCGCGTCGGCGTTTTCGCGGACCGTACCGGTCCAGAAAAATAAGCGGTTGGGCGTCGTGCCGGTCAATGACGAGCAGAAATTCTGGTCGCAGATGGTGAAGGCGTCAGCCAGCGCGTAGTAAAACGGAATATCGTCGCGGTCGTAATAGCCCATCGTCAGCGGCATCTGCGCGTAGGCCGGGTTGCCCGACGGTTTGGCGTCGAGCCATTTGTCGTATTGTCCGCCGTTGCGGGCATCGACCTGATTGGCCCACGAGTGCGGCAGCGAACTCATCCAGGTGGCTTTCGTATCGCGCAGGTTGAGCCGAAAGGGCGCGTAGGTCTGCCCGGCGGTATTGGTCTGGAGCCAGACGGGCTTGCGGTCGGGCAGGGTGATGGCGCGCGGGTCGTTGAACCCCCGAACGCCCCGCAGCATCCCGTAGCAGTGGTCGAACGAGCGGTTTTCCTGCATCAGAATCACTACATGCTCGGCGTCGAGATACGTCGTGCCGGGCTTCGGCGCAATCGCCAGTGCCCGCTGAATCGAAGCGGGCAGGCCGTCGACAAATCCGGTGCTACCGGCCAGCAACCCCGCTTTTCTCAAAAACTCCCGTCGTGTGTCCATGACCCGTCCGTTCTGGTTTACGCAAAAATACACCGCTGGCTATGAAGTAGTCGCGCTTTCAGAACGGGTTTAACGATTTGGTAATGACTATTGTAGGAGGACTACGATGAGGCATGAGCGACGAAGTCCGCAGTCACGGCGACACCGGGTAAGAAATTGGTTCGTACGTACTGCTCTACGGTCTCGCAGACCTCACCTTTATAAGCACGCTTGCGGATTGTCCGGGAACGGTGATTTGGCTTCAACTCCGCAAGTGGTTTTTCTACGAACGGAATTGGGATGTGAAAAAAGACGGCTGACGGGTCGACGTGAAACGAACGCCAGAAAGAATCGTAGTCAAAAAAGTGCGTTTCGTTGACGCGTGTATACCGATACAAGTGCATATCGTTGCTGATACCGACTAGTTTATCGATGCCGAATGCAAGTCCTATACCCTGCAACGCGACAACCAGTAGGCTGGCTGGCGTGATATCGTATAGCTTTTTGGTTGCCTGTCTGATGACGTCGAACGAGCTGATGCCCTGAACGCGACTGACAAACAGAACCTGTCCGCTTGAACCATCGATAACGCTGGCAGGGACGAACGTGAACGATACGGCGTAGACGGGGATGTCGTTGCAGGAAAATACCAGCGCCAGATCGCCATCGAAATCAATGCCGGCGGGAAATTCCAGTCTGATTGTGAATTCATCCTCATCGACGGTTTGCCGCCAGATAATGGTCTGGTTCAGCACCAGACTAAAAAAGTCAGCTTTGGCCCGGGTTGCCAGGAAGTGGTAATGATTTGTCAGAATGGCGAGCCGGTTCCGAACTGGAAAGTTACGGGCCAGATAGCTGCCCAGGTACTTGTAAATCAACTGAGGCCGTCGCTTGGTCAGTTCGATAAGGTGCGGGTTCGATGTCATGACCCGGCATAATTTCAGGTGGCCATTGATATGCAGGAACCACGGCAGTGCTCTGTATACTGTAGAGAATGTATGGGCGTATCCTTTGCTGAATAATGTGCGGGTTATACCCGCTACATAGAGTTTGTTAAAGCCTCCAGGCTTCGTTTGTAATGGACGCATTGATTATAATTCAGTATGGTGTGGATAGAAAAAACTAGGCTAATATAGGTATCACATAAGAATACTAGACTAGAGTTTGGTCAACTGAACCGAGGGTGAGCGGTAAGCTAGTCGCTGACTTCGTTGCCGTATGTAAGCAACAGATTGTACGGCCAGGTAAATAACGAGTTACTTCCTGTCGGCAAACTTATACGTTAGCGACCGTCGACTCGGCCAGGTGACCAGCATTCAGGAGAAAGCAGACTGTTTCATCGTGTGAAATCAGTAGCGGTTATAGTCCCCGAGGTTTGTTAGAAAAATTATTATTTTAATTATATTTTAATGAATGTCAGCATAATACGCTGGTTCTGACTGCGATAGCTTATACGATAGCCGCTGCGACGCAGCTATTGCGTAGCGAGATTAGCGACCTGCTGATTTATCGCGCATCAGATCAGCAGAAATACGGGCCTGCAAAGCGGTTGGGTCAGGCTGCGGGGCAAGGGTAAATGAGCGCGTCGTTTTGGTGCCGAACCGGATTGTCTGCTCACTGGTTTTGCCCTGTTGCGTAAATTGAACCGTAACCGAATCGCCCGGTTGTCGGCCAGTTGTTAACGCCCGAACGGCGGTTACGTCGGCGGGTTTACCATCGATTGTTTGCAGCCATGCGCCCGACCGGATACCGGCGTTCCAGGCGGGCGATTCCCAGTCAACTTTCGTAACCAGTACGCTATCGTCGCTGGGTCGGACGGTCAGGCCCAGCCAGCCGTTGGGCTGAAGCTGCTCAGTTTCGGCGAGAGTTAGACCCGCGTAGGTTAGATACGTTTTATAGTCGAATGGCGCGGTGGTCGATGCGTAGGAAAAGACCTTGTCCAGCGATACACCCGCCGTTTTCTCACAGACCGCCCGGAATTCATCGTCGGTAAATCCCCGCTTTTTCGACTGGTAGTACGTTTTGTACAGCGTTCGCATGACATCGTCGAGCGAGCGTTTGTTCTGCGTTGCGTGGCGAATAGCGAGGTCGAGCAGCAGGCCGATGATCGGGCCCTTTTCGTAGTACGAAATCGTTTTGTAGGCGTCGTCGCCCTGCCTACCAAACGGCCCGTCGGACCAAGTATCGTAGCTGGCCTGCGTCGCCGACTGGAACAGCCGCCCCGGCTTGTTCTCGAACGAGTTGATCAGTCCCTGCCACGTCTGGAGGAGTTCGTCCTGTGTGAGCAGTCCGGCCCGGCGCAGCATCAGGTATTCGTAATACACCGTCAGCCCTTCCGACACCCACAGCATGTTGGTGCGGTTTTCGTGTTCATAATCGAACGGCCCCAGCGCGACGGGGCGAATGCGTTTGACGTTGTAATGGTGGAAATATTCGTGGGCCAGAAAGCTGTACAGCGTAAACCGCCCCTTCGCCGTGTTCAGCCCCGTTCCGTCGAAACTGATCGACGTTGAGTTGAGGTGTTCGATACCGCCACCGCCCGGCCCGATAGCCAGAAAGGTGTAGTGCTTGTAGGGAATATCATTGATGATGTCGGCCCCGGCGGCCACGATTTTTTGCAGATCCTCGACGAATCGCTGCCGGTCGAACTGCCCCAGGTTGTAGCCCACGAAATAGTGCGGGACGCCCCGAACGGTGAAGGCGGGTAGCTGCTCCAGTTCGCCCATCAGCATCGGACTGTCGTAGAGTACGTCGAAGGTAGGAGCGGTAAAGGTATGGTGCCGACCCGGTAACGAGTCCAGTCCTGTTGCCACGATGTCGGGCCAGTTTTTATACGGATGCACGGTCACCGTGACGGGTTGCTGAAGTCGCCCGGCGATGTACATGAACACGCCCGCTGGCGAAATATAGCCTTTGTGCAGGTCGAGGTAGGGGCTGGCGACAAAGTTGCGGACGGCCCGTACGTCGTACGAAACCAGCACAGTTTTAGCCGACGCCGTTGTAAGGTGCCAGGTGTTACTGCCGGTTTTGGTGCAGGATAGCGGTCGGTTTTCTACGTCGGTCGCCCGCACATTGCTGATGTTGGCCGCGTAGTTCATTAACTGGTAATAGCCGGGCGTCCAGGCGGGCATTTTCAGATCCAGTGTGGGCGCATGGCGGGCTGGACAGCGGAACGTGATGTGAAACAGACGCGACTCAGGCTGCTCCATTGTCACGTCGAAATGACCGACATCGGTTGGCGACTGCGCGTAGGTAATGGCCGATAGAAACAGGCAAATGACGACAGTCAGCCCGTATACGCAGGCTACCGGGCGGGATAGGGTGGGAGAATGGTTCATGCACGGGGAGCTGGTGAAAAAACGCGTCGAGCCGGTCTGCTACCTGATTGGACAGAAAAATCATTCATTTTTAAGGTAATAAAGGCAGTTGTCAGTAGATCATTGCGGTGTATGGGGGCTATTTGCTAAAAAACTATCAGCTTCCGTACAGGACTGCGAAGTATCTTCGGCGCTGTATTTACCAAACTCAACTTTTCGCTGATGACACGTTTTGCCCAGGTTACCATTGGCCTGCTCTCCGTTTTCACCCTGCTGATTCATCCTGCTGCGATTGCACAACCCAGCCAGCCGTATGTGATGATTGGCTACGTAACCGGCGACGGCTGGACGAAGGCCCAGATTCAGGCCCGCAAACTGACCCACATCAACTACGCCTTTGCCGTGCCCGATTCGACCGGTGGGCTGGAGCCGATGCGTGCCAAAGACGAAGCGAACATGGCCGCGCTGACCAGCCTGCGGTCGGTGAATAAAGACCTGAAAATTCTGATTTCCATTGGCGGCTGGGGTGGCTGCAAGTACTTCTCCGACGCGGCCCTGACCGATGCGTCGCGGAAGAAATTTGCCGATGTTGCGGTGGCACTGCTCAAGAAAAATAAGCTCGACGGGGTCGATATCGACTGGGAATATCCGGCGCAGATTGGGGCGGGTAACATCTTCCGGCCCGAAGACAAGCCCAACTACACGCTGTTTCTGAAAGCCCTGCGCGACCGGCTGGATGAGGAAGGCAAGCGCGACGGGCGAACGGGCAAAAACCATTACCTCCTTACCTCGGCCACCGGGGGCGACACGGCTTTCGTGAACCATACCGAACTGGCCAACGCGCAGCAGTACCTCGATTACCTGAACATCATGACCTACGACCTGTACCACGGCAACGACAAGCAGACCGGCCACCACAGTCCGCTGGAGCAGTCGGACCCGGCACCGCACGCGCGTACGGGCAGCGTAACGGCTGTGGAGGGGCACATCCGGGCGGGCGTTCCGGCCAATAAAATCGTGCTGGGTGTGCCGTTCTACGGTCGCGGCTGGACCGACGTGACGGCGCAGAACAAGGGCCTGTATCAACCCGCGCCGGGCAAGCATTACTTCATCAGTTACGACGAACTGATGGCCAAATACATCAACAAAAACGGCTTCACCCGCTATTGGGACGACACGGCCAAATCGCCTTATCTCTGGAACCCGACCCAGCGTATGTTCATCTCTTACGCCGATCCCGAATCGCTCAAAAACCGGGTCGACTATGTGAAGTCGAAAGGCCTGGCGGGGGTCATGTTCTGGGAATACACCTACGACCTGAAACAGAAGGACGTCCTGCTGGATGCGATGGTTGGCGAGTTGTAGAGTTGGACAGTTGGACAGTTATGAAGTTGGATAGTTGGACAGCCATAAAGTTGATGCGTCCAGTTCCGGCGGCAGCAACTTTATGGCTGTCCAACTATCCAACTTCATAACTGCCCAACTCAAAAAAGCAGGTTAAAATAGTAGGAGTTCCGGTAAAGAACGGTAGCATGGCCCGGCGCGTAAATTCGTACTTTCGTAGACCGACCCAACGAACCGAATCAGACCGCGACCCATGTTCACAAAATTGTTTCTCCCATTACGAGTTGCCCTGACCGGACTGCTCTGCACCGCCCTGACCTGCACGGCTTTTTCGCAGTCTGGAACGGCTCCCGCGAAAGGTGATTATCCCATTCAGCCGGTGCCGTTTACCGCCGTCAAAGTCACCGATCAGTTCTGGGCACCGCGTATTCGGCGCAACCACGACGTTACGATTCCGATTGCGTTGCAACAGTGCTACAGCACCGGCCGGGTCGATAATTTTCTGATGGCTGGGCATCTGAAGCCGGGCACTAAATTCTGCACCGAATACCCGTTCGACGATACCGACATTTACAAAATCATCGAGGGAGCGAGTTATTCGATTCAGACGTTTCCCGACAAAAAACTCGAAGCGCGCGTCGATTCGCTGATTACCTACGTGGCCGCTGCGCAGGAGCCCGACGGCTACCTCTACACGGCCCGCACCATCGATCCGGCCCATCCGCACCCCTGGTCGGGGCTGAAACGCTGGGAAAAAGAGTCGGACCTGAGCCACGAACTCTATAACAGCGGTCACCTCTTCGAAGCGGCCGTTGCACACTACCTCGCAACGGGCAAGAAAACCCTATTGAGCGTCGCGACCAAAAACGCGGATCTGCTGGTTCAGACGTTCGGTCCGGGTAAGCTGCACGAGTCGCCCGGCCATCAGATCGTGGAAATGGGCCTGGTGAAACTCTACCGCGTGACGGGCAAAAAACAGTACCTCGATCTCGCCAAATTCCTGCTCGACGTACGTGGCACCGGCAAGGAATACAGTCAGGACCACAAGCCCGTTACCCAGCAGACGACCGCTGTGGGCCACGCCGTCCGGGCAACCTACATGTATTCGGGTATGGCTGACGTGGCCGCTATCACCGGCGACAAAGCGTACGTTACCGCCATCGACAAAATCTGGCACGACGTGGTCGACAGCAAGTACTACCTGACGGGCGGCATCGGGGCCGAGGGCGGACACGAAGGCTTCGGCGAGGATTACAGCCTGCCCAACATGAGTGCCTACAACGAAACCTGCGCGGCCATCGGGGAGATTTACTGGAACCAACGCCTGTTCCTGCTCCACGGCGACGCCAAATTCTACGACGTCCTCGAACGGACGCTCTACAACGGCATGCTGTCTGGCGTGTCGCTGAGTGGCGACCGGTTTTTCTACCCTAACCCGCTCGAATCGCGCGGTCAGCACACACGGGCGGCCTGGTTTGGCTGCGCCTGCTGTCCCAGCAACGTCTGCCGGTTCATCCCGTCGATGCCGGGTTACGTCTACGCGCAGCGCGGTAACCGGCTCTACGCCAACCTGTTTGTCAACAGTATCGCCAGCGTTTCGCTTGATGGGAAGGCCGTGACGGTGATGCAGGAAACGCGCTACCCGTGGGATGGCGACGTTGCCTTTACGCTGAATCCGGCGAAAGCGGGGCCGTTCGAGCTGGCGATCCGGGTGCCGGGCTGGGCACAGAACCAGCCCGTACCGGGCAATCTGTACAGCTTCGCCAGCCAGAAAGAAAGTCCCGTCGTGCTGACGATCAACGGCAAAAAAGCAGCTTATAAGCTGGAAAACGGTTATGCGGTGCTGAGCCAGACCTGGAAGAAGGGCGACGTGGTGCGGCTGTCGCTGCCGATGGGTGTCCGGCGGGTGAAGGCCAATGAGCAGGTAAAGGCCGACCAGAACAAGGTGGCGCTGGAGCGTGGCCCCATCGTCTACTGCGCCGAGTGGCCCGACTCGCCCGACAGTCACGTACTCGACATGGCGCTGCCCGACACGGCGCAGCTAACGGCTTCGTACCGGGCGGGTAAACTCGGCGGGGTGGAGGAGATTACCGGTACGGTCGAGAAAGCCAGTCGCAACGCCAACAACGAACTGGTGCTGGCGTCGGCGCAACTGACGGCCATCCCGTACTATGCCTGGGCCAACCGGGGTAACGGCGAAATGAGCGTCTGGCTCGCCACCAAACCCACGGCCGCCCGCGTCACGCCGTCGCCGACGATTGCGTCGACCAGTAAACTCTCGGCCTCCACGCCGAGCAAGACGCTGATGGCGCTGAACGATCAGGAGACGCCCAAAAACTCCAACGACCACGACAATATCTACTACCACTGGTGGCCCAAAAAAGACACGCTTCAGTGGGTACAGTACGACTTCGCCAAACCAACTACCGTCTCGTCGTCGCAGGTTTACTGGTTCGACGACAGTCCGTGGGGTGGGTGCCGCATCCCGGCGGGCTGGAAACTGCTGTACAAGACCGCGTCCGGCGAGTGGAAGCCCGTCGTCAACAAAACGCCCTACGCCATCACGAAAGATCAGTTCGACACCGTCAGCTTCGAGCCCGTCGAAACCACCGCCCTGCGCATGGACGTGCAACTGCCCAAAGAAGCATCGGCCGGGATTATTGAGTGGCGTGTTTCTAAAGAGTGAACGGTGTAGCCCGGACGTCCACGTCTGGTGGCCGATAGGCCAACTCTTGCAAGCGGCAGCTTTTTGGTCGCTTCGCGCCCACCAGACGTGGACGTCTGGGCTACACGATAACCCTCGGACCATGAAACTGCCATCAAAACGCCTGCTCGTCGTTAGCGCGACGCTCTTTCACTCATTCGCTCTTTCGCTCTTTACATACGCCCAAACGTACCTCCCGGAGCAAAACGACCCCCGCGTGAAGGTGAAAACCGCCGTGCCGGTGCAGGCATATTCGTTTGCGCCGGGCGACGTGAAACTGCTCGGTAGCCCGTTCAAGACGGCGCAGGAGGCTGATACGCGCTTTCTGCTGAGCCTCAAACCCGACCGGCTGCTGTCGCAGTTTCGGACGCATTCGGGGCTGAAAGCAAAGGGCGAGATCTATGGCGGGTGGGAATCGTCGGGGCTGGCGGGGCACTCGCTGGGGCACTACCTGTCGGCGATGGCGCTGCACTACGCGGCTACCAATGACCCCGAATTTAAACAACGCGTCGACAATGTGGTCGATGAACTGGCCGAGTGTCAGCGGGCGCGGAAGACGGGTTATGTCGGGGCCATTCCGAAAGAAGATACTGTGTTTACCGAAGTATCGCAGGGCATCATCCGGTCGCGGGGGTTTGATCTGAACGGCGCTTGGTCGCCCTGGTACACGGTGCATAAGGTGATGTCGGGCCTGCTCGACGCGTACCTGTATGCAGGCAACGCGAAAGCACTGACCATTGAAATGGGCATGGCCGACTGGACGGGCGGCATCCTGAAAAACCTCACCGACGCGCAGGTTCAGCAGATGCTGCTTTGCGAATACGGCGGCATGAACGACGTGCTGGCGAACACCTACGCGCTGACCGGTACCAAAAAATACCTCGACCTGTCGTACAAATTCCACGACCGGCGCGTGCTCGATTCGCTAGCCCATCAGCGCGACATTTTACCCGGCCGACACTCGAACACGCAGGTGCCCAAGCTCATCGGTACCATCCGTCGCTACGAACTCACCGGCAGTCAGCCCGATTTGGCGATGTCGGATTTCTTCTGGAACACGGTTGTCAACCACCACACCTACGCGCCCGGCGGCAACAGCAACTACGAATACCTGAGTGCGCCCGATCAGCTCAGCGACAAACTGACCGACAACACGATGGAAACCTGCAACACGCACAACATGCTGAAACTGACCCGGCATCTGTTCGCACTGCGGCCTACTGCTTCGTACATGGATTTCTACGAACGGGCGTTGTACAACCACATTCTGGCGTCGCAGAACCACGAAAACGGCATGGTCTGCTACTTCGTACCGCTCCGAATGGGGACGCGCAAACATTTCAGCAACGAAGAGGAAGACTTCACCTGCTGCGTCGGGACGGGGATGGAAAACCACGTCAAATACGGCGAAAGCATTTATTTCAAAGGCGCCGACGGCAGCCTGTTCGTCAACCTGTTCATCCCGTCGGAACTGACCTGGACTGAGAAGGGGCTGCACCTGACGATGACCGCCAACCTGCCCACCAGTTCCGCCGTGTCGCTTACCGTCCGGGCCGACAAAGCCGTGTCGATGCCCATTCGGATTCGGAAACCGGCCTGGCTGAGTGGCGCGATGGTGGTAAACGTAAACGGCAAACCCGTTCCGCAAACCATGCAGGACGGCTACGTGGTCGTGTCGCAGAAATGGAAAACCGGCGACAAAATCGACCTGACCTTACCCGCTAATCTGCGGTACATGGCCATGCCCGACAACCCCGCCCGGCAGGCCTTCTTCTACGGCCCCGTGCTGCTGGCTGGTGATCTGGGCGCAAAAGAACCTGATCCCACCGAGGGCGTCCCCGTTTTCGTCACGAGCACTGCCGACCCAAACACGTTCATCAAACCCACCGACAAACCGCTGGAATTCCGCACAAGCCATACCGGTGCCCAATCGGTCGTGACGCTACGGCCATTCTACGAGCTGCAACGCAACTTTTACACCGTCTACTGGGACGTGTTCACGCCCGACGGCTGGCAGAAGCAGCAGGTCGTATACGAACAGAAACGCCGGGAAGCCGCCGACCTCGAACGCCGGACCGTCGACCTGCTTCGGCTGGGCGAGATGCAGCCCGAACGCGACCACAACCTGACCGGCGACAAGCTGGAAACCGGCGAAGACCACACCCGCAAGTTTCGCGTCGCCAACGGGGGCAGCGCCATGACGTTCACGATGAAAACCGACCCCGACAAGCAGAACATCCTCATCGGCACGTACTGGGGCATGGACAACCGGGGTCGCCTGTTCGACGTGGCCGTGGATGGTAATGTGATTGCCAGCGAAGACCTGAACAAGTACAAGGAAAGCCGCTTTTACGACATTCCGTACAAGCTCCCCATCGAACTCACGAAGGGTAAAACCGCCGTAACCATCAAATTACAGGCCAAGCCGAACAATGCCGCCGGACCCGTTTACGGTATTCGCATGGTGCGGGAGTAGAGTAGAAAACCAGCTATAAACGAGCGGACGTCCGGGGAACCATCGGGCGTCCGCTCGTTTGTGTTAAATGAGGTCAGAACTCATCGCCACAAAACCCATTCCCTGCTCATATTTGTTCTTCCATTGACGAGCCTGTAGAGAAATGAATTGTCTGGTAACGCCGGATCAATCGCTCTTTCGCTCTTTCCTTCTTTCGCTCTTTACATATGCAATTACTCAAGGTTGCCGCTGGCGTGCTGAATCAGATTCCGCTGGCCTGGGATCATAACAAACAGAACATCATCGACGCCATCACCGAAGCGCAGCGGCAGCAGGTCAGTCTGCTGTGTCTGCCCGAACTGTGCATTACGGGTTATGGGTGCGAAGACGCGTTCTTTTCGCAGAATACCATCGATCAGTCGATTGCGTCGCTGCTGGACATCGTTGGGTACACGGCCGACATTGCCGTGGCGGTGGGGCTGCCTCTGCGCCACAACAACCGCACCTACGACGTAGTCTGCCTGATGGCTAACAAGCGGATTCTGGGTTTCGCGGCCAAGCAGTATCTGGCTAACAACGGCATTCACTACGAAACCCGCTGGTTTCAGCCGTGGTCGGCCTACGTGCGCGATGAGGTCAAAATTGGCGAGTTTATGTATCCGCTTGGTGACGTCGTTTTCGACCTGTCCGGGGTTCGCATCGGCTTTGAAATCTGTGAGGACGCGTGGATTGCCAACCGCCCCGGCCGGATCCTGTATGAACGCGGTATCGATCTGATTCTAAACCCCTCGGCCAGTCATTTTGCCTTTATGAAATCGCAGACGCGCGAACGGTTCGTGGTCGATGCGTCGCGCTCGTTTGGTGTCAGCTATATCTACGCCAATATGCTGGGTAACGAAGCCGGTCGGGTGATTTACGACGGCGACGCGATGGTAGCGTCTAACGGCGAACTGCTGGTGTCGGGGGCGCGGCTGAGCTACGAAGATTTCGTGATCGTGCCGGCCGTAATCGACGTCGATCTGACGCGGCTGAATCAGGTGCAGAACCGGAACAACCTGGCCCTGGCCTACCCGAACCTGCGCGTGACCGAACGCTTCGACTGGCCTGAGGTTGCGCCCGTAATCCAGAAAGCCGAACTCGAAGCGTGGGAGCGGGGTGGGTACCTGAAAGAAGAAGAATTTGCCCGCGCGGTGGCCCTCGGCCTGTTCGACTACCTGCGCAAAAGCCGGTCGCAGGGCTACGTACTGTCGCTGAGTGGCGGGGCCGATTCGTCGGCGATTGCGGCTACCGTGTACCTGATGATCCGCATGGCGGTGGAGAACATCGGCATCGACGGTGTGAAGAAAAAACTGAGTTATATCAACGCCATTCAGGACTGCGACACGCCCGAAGCGATGCTCGGCAAGCTACTGACAGTCATGTATCAGGGCACCAAAAATTCGTCGGACGACACGTATCAATCGGCGAAAGAGCTGGCCGACGACATCGGTGCGACCTTCCTGAACATCGACATCGAGGGGCTGGTCGACACGTACCGGGGCTTGATCGAAGGGCAGATCGGCCGCAAGTTGACGTGGGAAACCGACGACCTGACCCTGCAAAATATTCAGGCGCGGGTGCGGGCCCCGAGCATCTGGATGCTGGCCAACATCAACAACGCCCTGCTGCTGACGACCTCTAACCGTTCGGAAGCCGCCGTGGGCTACGCAACGATGGACGGCGACACATCGGGCAGTATTTCGCCCATCACCGGCATTGATAAGCACTTTCTGCGGGGCTGGCTGCGCTGGCTCGAAACGGTCGGCCTGAACGTGAAAAACGCACCCGAACCCACCGATCGCACGAGTCTGGCCACCGAAGACGACGTCCGGCCTAACGAATTGATCAAGGTGAAGGGCCTGCACCGGGTCAACAACCTGCAACCCACCGCCGAACTCCGCCCCGCCGACCGCAAGCAGACCGACGAGCAGGACCTGATGCCGTTCGACGTGCTGAATTCCATCGAAGACGCCGGCATCCGCGACAAGCAGGCCCCCGTCGATGTGCTGAAGCAGATCGAGGTGCGCTACGCCGGGCAGTACGACCGGGAGCAGCTGGCGGGCTGGGTCGAGCGGTTTTTCCGGCTGTGGAGCCGTAACCAGTGGAAGCGCGAACGCTATGCCCCCAGCTTCCACCTCGACGATCACAACCTCGACCCCCGTTCGTGGTGCCGCTTCCCGATCCTGTCGGGTGGTTTCGACAAGGAACTGGCCGAGATGCGCGACTGGGCACAGGAGCAGAAGCCCAGCAGCCGGAAGGGAAAGATCGGGTTTTAGGTATATTTGCAGTAAACGAGCAAGGTAATGGAGACGATTAACTGGCGGGAATACGTAACGGCAGATCCAGCCATCATGGTCGGTAAGCCAATTATAAAGGGTACCCGGATTACGGTCGAGCTGATCGTTGAAAAACTGGGGTACGGTGAAACCGTCGATGAGATTCTGGTGGATTACCCGCACCTGAACCGGGAACAGATTTACGCGTGCTTACTTTTCGCTGCACATACGGTACAGAGCAAACGCAGTCGAAAACTGGCGGCATGATTCAGTTATTGGCCGATGAAAACGTGGAAGGGCGGGTCATCCAACTGCTGCGAAACGAAGGATATAAGGTTACATCAATTCAGGAAACGCAAAGTGGAGTAGCCGACGAAACTGTCCTGAAAACGGCCGTTTCGTCGGCTACTGTATTGTTGACAGGTGACAGTGATTTTGGCCGGCTGCATTTTCAGAAAGGACAGCTACACAGTGGCATCCTGTTCTACCGGCTTCCCCGAACGACGACCGAAGAAAAAGCGCGGATCATTCTGAAAACGATTTCAGACTATGGTGAGCAGCTGGTCAATTCGTTCACCGTAGTCACCAACAAAAAAGTGCGAATTCGTAGTCTGTAAGTATTGTGCGTCAGCTTATTCCCGGTATTCTCTTTGCGGCATTGTGGGCGTCGGCAGCCGTGGCCACCAAAGTAGGGGTGCAGTCGGTGCCTCCGCTGGTGCTGGCCAATGTGCGGTTTTTCATCGCGGGCGGAGGTATGCTGCTGTTTGCCTACGGCGTGCAGCGTACACGCGACGCGTGGCCCCGTGGGGCCGAATGGCGGCACCTGTTCATTTTCTCGCTGCTCAACACTACCATCTATCTCGGCTCGTTTGTGCTGGCGCTGAAGCAGGTGTCGGCCGGTATTGGTAGCCTGAGTACGGCCACTAACCCACTATTTATCACGTTGCTGTCGGCGCTGTGGCTGCGTCGGCGACCCCGCATCAACGAACTGCTGGGGTTGCTGCTGGGTCTGGCGGGGGTGGGTGTAGCAACGTACCCGCTGCTGCTCGACAGCCACGCGACCGTCGAGGGCATCCTGATTTTGCTGGTAGGCGTCGTGTCGGTGTCGGCGGCAACGGTCTACTACGCGGGGATCAGCTGGCGACTGCCGAATCTGGTCATCAACGGCTGGCAGGTGTTGCTGGGGGGCTTTACGCTGCTGCCCGTGACGCTGCTCACCGCCGATCTGACTACGGCCCATTTCGACCTGCGCTTCTGGGGGGCGGTCGGGTGGCTTATTCTGCCGGTGTCGGTCGGGGCACTGCAACTCTGGTTTTTCCTGATCCGGCAGGACCCCGTCCGGGCGGCTCTGTTTTTGTACCTGTGTCCTATTTTCGGATTTATCTACTCTTACGTGCTGCTCGGCGAACCCATCACCAGCTACACGGTAGCTGGTACGGTGCTGGTCATTGCCGGGCTTTGGCTGGGCCGGAAACAGTAAGAGCGGCCCTACAGGGCCGCTCTTACTGTTTGGGTTTAAGGTTCAATGTCTGATGTTTAAGGTTTTCGACTGGCCAACCTTAAACGTTGAACCACAAACCTTGAACTCACCTACTCTTTCGTCACCGTGAATTCGACCCGCCGGTTTAGGCGACGTGTTTCTTCGTGGTTGTTGCTGGCCATGGGGCGGCTGGGGCCGTACCCTTTTGCCACAATCCGGCTGGTAGCAATGCCGTTGCGCACCAGATACTCTTTTACCGCTTCCACACGCAGCCGCGATAACTGTACGTTTTCTTCGAAATTGCCCTGATTGTCGGTATGGCCGGCCAGCTCAATTTCGGCTTTGGGATTGCCGTTCATAAACGCCAGCAGCTGATCCAGTTCGGCCTGCGATTCGGGCAGCAGCTCGGGCTTACTCTGGGCAAACCGGATCGACTTAAGCTGCGTGGGTTCACCCTTGGGGGCAATGAGCAGGGGCGTGGTGGTACTTACCTTGGCATCGAGCGTTTTGGGCGGGGCAACACTGCTGCCGGGTGCCGACTGCGTAGCAGCTGCGGGCGCGGTAGCCTGCGCAACAGCCGCCTGTCGGCGCGTAGCGGCCGTGCCACGCCGATTTTTCACAGCAACCGGTGCCGACGCCGTCACAACCGCTGCCGACTGCTCTGACGTCGCTGGTGGCGTCACGATGGGCGTAGCTGCGGGTTTTGGTGCTGGAGCGGGTGTCGTTGTCGCTACGGTTGCCGCCGGGGTTTTGGCCGACGTTGTAATGGTAGGCTCTGGCGTCGAATTGCCCGACGATGCGGGTTGTGTGCTGATCGGCGGCACGGGTGAAGTCGACGCGGTCTGATTGGCCGGTGCCGGGGCTGCTACCACGGGGGTGGCTGCGGCTTTACCGGCCTTGTGCATGGCTACTGCGTAGTTCGAGACACTGTTTGTCGACTCCGAGGTAAGATTTAGCTGCTGCGGATCCGCGTCATAGCCAAAGGCTTTGGCACTTACCGTATAGGTCTGCTTTTTGGCGACAGCCAGCCGGAATTCGCCGTTGGCTCCAACGCGCTGCTCGCCCATTGTCTTACCGGACGGGTCCTGTAGAGCGACGGTAGCCCCCGGAATCGGTTGCCGGGTGTCGGCGTCGAAGACAATACCGGCTACCGGAATCGTTGGGCTAGTCGTAGTCGTTTCTGACTGTGCCTGAATCCGGGTTGTCTGGAAACCCAGTATACCCAAAAGAATCGGTACAGTAACATATGGGTGTTTCATGCATTTCCTCATGCAAACCCAACGTTTGAGACTACCTTTTAAGTGCATCATAACCCATAAAAAATTAGATCGATTGTTGATTATACGGTCGTCTTTTAATGGGTTATTTTTGGGGTAAAAATGAGTGTTTAATAGATTGATTATCAGTATAGTTAACCAGTGAAAAATGTGGCAAAAAAAGGAACGTGAAAAGGGGCTATTTCGTTAGAATTGTATGACACAGGCAAACAACATGATGACGCAATTTTCGAACGCTCCGGCCCCGCAGCCCCCTGTGGCGGCCAACACGCCGGTGACCGATGAAAACTGGCGGAAGTCAATTCCCGCACAGGTGTTTCTGAATCATTTCTTTGCGATGGACTACCACATCCAGCACCAGCAGGATCTGTTTGATGTCGCTAAATTTCCCCTATTCCAGCAGTTTCATGGTATGCCCAGCGAGGCTACCGCCAAAGCCATTGAGAAATTACTGCTCAATAGCTGGAGTGCCGAGTATGCCCTGCGCATTACGCCCGTTGTCAATGACGAGCAGTACCTGCAAAGCTCGCTGCACTGGACATTCCCGCAGGCTTACTACAGTGCTTTGTTCAGCGCACGGGCGTTTCTGGCCATTCAGGGCGTCAACGTCAGCAATGAAGAACTAATCCGGAAGCGGATCGGCAACATGGTCGTGCGTGGTTATTACCCGGCGTCGATTGGGTATTATGCGCTCGGCCCGATCAATAGCTATCGTATCCAGCGGTTACCGATGGCCCGCCGGTTTACGCTCGCGGGCAAGTCAGATCTGCTGTTGCCTTCGCGGCAGGGATCGGTGCAGGCCGAGCTGGCGCAGTTCCTGAAGACGACCCGCGATCAGCGCGTCAAGACGTTGCGCAATGTCATTCAGAATAATCCCAAGACGGCGCTGCGCAGTCCGAAGACGGGGGAGGTGTTGCAGAAGTTCAGCGTCGAGCAGTACAAGCAACTGGCCAAACAGATCGGCTATACGACGTATTTTGACATGCTGAGTCGTCTACGCATTTCCTCGACCAACCGGGAGATCGAGCGGTTTGTCGATTCGGAGATCGACGTGAAGCTGTTCCACCAGAGTCTGGTCAACATTGTGTCGCACGTCAATGCCATTCACGAAGCGTACATTGCCAAAGCGATCGGTGTCGATGCGTACCGACAACTGGTGGCCAAACTGCCGACGTATTTGCAGGAAAGCTTTGTGCGCGAGCGGATGAACTCGGTGATTGCACCGCTGCTGGTCAGCGACGAGCCAGCCGCCTGAGTAACCGTCACCGCCAGTAACGCAACAGGGCCACTCCGTTTGGGGTGGCCCTGTTGCGTTACTGGCGGACTGGTTTAGAAATCGCCCAGGTTGTTGGCCGAAATCCACTTGATACCAAGCTGATGACCGCTCACTTTCGTCTCCGACACGTTTTCGTACCGGATGCTGAAGTTGCTGATCGTACCGCTCCATTTGCTGTTCTGTCCCGTTGGGATAGCGATCGTGTGGTACTGGTTGTCGCCCTGTACGTTGAACGTGATCGTCTGATCGGCCTGAGCGGCTTCCAGTTCCGTCTGCCCTACTTTGCGCCACTCCAGAATCATGCGCGTTTCGGTCGTGATGGCCCGCATCCGTACGTACAACGTAGGCGTTTCTGACGCCCGGTACCCTTTGTTCGGCGATACAATCTTGAACCGGCGGTCGGTTGGGGTAATGACCAGTTCATTGCCGACCGGGAAGCCCTGATCGTAGCCCTTCCGGTAGTAGAAACCACAACGGGTTGGGTTGCCGTTGAAAATGTAATTCGGCTTTGTCTCCGACCGGGGCAGCGTATTGACCGTGTTGCGAATCTCCGACAGCGTACCGACGATCATGTTGATGTCGAACTCATATACACCGTTCGGGTCCAGCGGCATCGACACTGTGTTGGCGATGTACCCGGCGTTGATCGACTCCGGTGGTCCCCAGCCCATTTCGTTGAACAGCCCCACCTTGAACTCGTGCGAATACGGGGTGTGCAGCGCCAGCCCCCGCCCGTTGCTGGGACGGATAGCCGCAATCCAGGGTTCCGACGAATCGACGTTCAGCGGGCCCATCTGCCCCTGATTCCTGTAATTATTCAGGCTTGTGCCGCTGCCCCCCAGATTCTGAATGCTGTTGACATTGATGCTCGGTGCATTGCTGTACGGATCGCCCTGCGCGATATAGTACTGGTAGTAAGCGCTGTTGGTGTACGTACAGGGCAGTTCCTGCTGGCGAACGTCGTCGTATTTGGTATTGTCGGGGCGGTTGCCAACGATCTTGACGTGCCGCTTCACCACGTTACCGTCCAGGCGAATCCACTGCTCAACGATGTAGTGACCCGGTTCGTTGTTCAGCCCCCACAGCAGGTTACGCGTCTTGGTGTACAGCACCTTATCGGTACGGCCGTACCCCAGCATCGGTGAGAAATTACCGGCGATATCGCCACCCTGCACCGGGTTGTAGCCAATGTCGTCGAGAACGGGCTTGCCACCCTGCGACCAGCCGGTCGCGGCATTCGGCATGCCGTAGAGCGAAATCTGATCATCGCGGCCCGGATCCCGGCGACCGTCGCTGTAGACCATGCAGTTAATCATGTTTTCGCCTACCTGCAGGTCGGTCACTTCGCGAATGACACCACCAACTCCGAGGTCGACCGCTACCCGTACGCGCTCGTTTTGCAGTACGGGCCGCTTATCGCTGGGGTAGGGACTGCTCAACACCGGGTAGTCGCCCTGTTCGGTGGGGGTCGAGGCACAGCCACTGACCGTAACCGTGGCCGTGGCCGACTGGGCCGGACAACCGGTTGCCGAGCCAGTGACGGTGTACGTCGTCGTGCCGTTGGCAGCGGCTACGTTGAACGTAATCGACTGTCCCGACTGGCCGATACCACCACCCGACCAGGCGTAGCTGACCCGGTCGCAGTTGGCACCGGCGCAGGTCGCGTTCAGGGTGACGGTGCTGCCGCAGGCTGCGTTGACGTTGGTCGTGGTCAGCGTAAACTGACAGCCCGTGCCGGTGGTGTTGATCGGCGTAGTTATGCTTGGCGGAGTGCCCGACCCGGCGCAGGAGGCCGTTGTACGCGGGCTCAGGCTCAGGTCCGTTGTCGTGGCACTTGGCTTGATCGATACGGTCAGCGGGGCGTTGCTTTTGTAATTGTCGGGAATAGCGTAGAGATAGCCGTAGGTGTTGTACCCCTGAACACCGTAGGCATCGGCTACGTCCTGCCGGGCGCGGTCAGCTGTAATGGTCGCTACCTTGACGTTGTTGAGGTAAACGTCGACCGATGGGCTGCGCTTCGTATTGTTCGCGTCGAGTACCCAGCCCGCGACGACGTCACAGTTAGCGGTTTCGAGGAAGCCCTGATACTTGGCGTTCGTAACAACAGGCGTCGGTGGCGTCGTTACCGGCGTGGTTGTCGTGGTTGGGGTCGGCGTTGTGGTGCAGCCGGTCGTGATCAGATCAAACGTGGCTGACTGCGCCGGGCACCCTTTCGCCGTAGCCGTTACGGTATACGTCGTGGTGCCGTTGGCCGACGGGGCCGTCAGCGTTACCTGCTGGCCTGTCTGGGTCGTGCCGCCACCAACCCAGGTGTAGGTCGCCTGGCTGCAACTGGCCTGTAGGGTTACCGATGTGCCACAGCTAACGCTGATCGGGCTGGTGCTGAGACTGAACTGGCAACTGTCGGCAACGGGGGCCGGTGGTGTCGGGAGCTGGCCCGACCCGGGGCAGACGGCCGTTGTGCGGGGGCTCAGGCTCAGATCGCGGCTGGTACCAGCGGGCATAACCGATACTTTCAGGGCTGCATTGGCCTTATAGGCGGCCGGAATGGCGTAGTAGTAGCCGTAAGCATTGTAGCCCTGAATACCGTAGGCATCGGCCACATCCTGCCGGGCGCGGTCGGCCGTGATGGTCGCTACTTTAACACCGTTCAGATAAACGTCGAGCGATGGGCTGCGTTTGGTGTTGTTGATATCAACAACCCACCCGCTGATACCGTCGCAGTTGGCCGATTCCAGGAAGCCAACGTATTTCGCGTTGGTAATAGTGGTTGTCGTGGGGGCGGGCGTCGTAATCGTGGGTGTCGTACAACCCGTTACCGACACCGTTCCCGTTACGCTCTGGCTGCTGCAACCCGGCGCTGAAGCTGTCAGGGTGTAGCTGTACACACTGTTTGTGCTGGGCGCGGTCAGGTTGATCGTTTGCCCCGTTGCCGTCAGGCCGCTGCCCTTCCAGGTGTAAGTCACCCGGTTGCAGTTGGCTCCGCTGCAGCTGGCATTCAGCACAACGGCACTGCCACAACCGACCGTCGTGGGTGTCATCGTGCCCAGCGTAAACTGGCAGCTGTCGACGGGTGGTGTCGTCGGGAGCTGGCCCGACCCGGGGCAGACGGCCGTTGTGCGGGGGCTCAGGCTCAGATCGCGGCTGGTACCAGCGGGCATGACCGATACTTTCAGGGCTGCATTGGCCTTGTAAGCAGCCGGAATGGCGTAGTAGTAGCCGTAAGCATTGTAGCCCTGAATACCGTAGGCATCGGCCACGTCCTGCCGGGCGCGGTTGACCGGTACCGTAGCGACTTTGATCGAGTTCAGGTAAATATCGACCGCCTGGCTTTGTTTGGGATTGTTCTGGTCGATCAGCCAGCCCGCAATGCCATCACAGTTGGCTGTTTCCAGAAAACCCTGGTATTTGGCGTTGGTAGTCGTAGGAGATGGCGTTGTGGTGGCCGAGGTACAGCCTGTCACGGTGAGCATCCCGGCAGCCGTCTGGCTGGCGCAGCCGCTGGCCGAAGCCGTCACGGTGTAGCTGGTGGTGCCGTTGGTGGTGGGAGCGATCAGGCTCACGCTCTGCCCGGTGGTGGTCAGCCCGTTGCCTTTCCAGGCGTAGGTCACCCGGTTGCAGTTGGCCCCGGCGCAGGCCGCGCTGAGCGTCACGGTGCTGCCGCAGGTGGCACTCAGGCTGGGGCTGGTGCTGAGGCTAAACTGGCAGGTGTCGGGCTTGGTCACGGGCGTGGTAATGGTAGTGCCACAGACAGCCGTGGTGCGGGGGCTATTCATCAGTTCGACAGCGGTGTTGGCGACGCGGGCGGTTACGGTGATGGTAGCTCCTTTCTTGTAACCGTCGGGAATCTTGTAGGCGTACTCGTAGGCGTTGAATCCCTGGATACCGAAGGCGTTGGCCACGTCGGGCCGGGGGCGGTTGGCCAGCAGGGTGGCGACTTTGGTCCCGTTAATGAACAGGTCGACGCCGATGGACTGCTTGATAATGTTGCGGTCGAAGGCCCAGCCCCGGACGGAGTCGCAGGTGGCCATGTCGAGGAAGCCGTAGTAGCTGGCGTTGGGGTTGACGGCCGGGATGGTCGTTGACGAAACCGGCGTTGTGGTCGTGGTGGCGACTGGTGTCGTGGTAGCCGAGGTGCAGCCCGTCACGGTGAGCATCCCGGTGGCCGTCTGGCTGGCGCAGCCGCTGGCCGAAGCCGTCACGGTGTAGCTGATGGTGCCGTTGGTCGTGGGCGCCACCAGACTCACGCTCTGCCCGGTGGTGGTCAGCCCGTTGCCTTTCCAGGTGTAGGTCACCCGGTTGCAGTTGGCTCCGGCGCAGGCCGCGCTAAGGGTGACGGTGCTGCCGCAGGTGGCACTCAGGCTGGGACTGGTGCTGAGACTGAACTGGCAGGTGTCGGGTTTGGTCACGGGCGTGGGCGTGGTCACGGGCGTGGTGACGGTGGTGGTGCAGACCGCCGTGGTGCGGGGACTGTTGATTAATTCGACATTTGTGTTGGCCACGCGGGCCGCTACGGTGATGGCGGCTCCTTTCTTGTAACTGTCGGGAATCTTGTAGGCGTACTCGTAAGCGTTGAATCCCTGGATACCGAAGGCGTTGGCCACGTCGGGCCGGGGGCGGTTGGCCAGCAGGGTGGCGACTTTGGTCCCGTTGATGAACAGATCGACGCCGATGGACTGCTTGATGAGGTTGCGGTCGAAGGCCCAGCCCCGGACGGAGTCGCAGGTGGCCATGTCGAGGAAGCCGTAGTAGCTGGCGTTGGGATTGACGGCCGGGATGGTCGTTGACGAAGTCGGCGTTGTGGTCGTGGTGGCGACCGGCGTAGTCGGGGTAACGGCCGTTGTGGACGAAACGGGCGAGGCCGCTGTCGTTGAGGTTACGGGCGACGTGGTTGTCGAAACCGGCCCGGCGCAGGTAGCCGTTGTGGCTGGGCTGCCGATGATATGATCCGTCGTGCCGGTATAGCGTACGGCGATACTCAGTGGCGCGTTGGTTTTATAGGCGGCCGGAACGGCGTACAGAAAACCGTACTGATTAAACGTCGTGATCCCGTAGGCATCGGCTACGTCTTTGCGGTTGATGGTCGCCACAACGCTGGCGACTTTCGTTCCGTTGATGTATATGTCGGCGGTGGGGGCGGCATTCTTGTTGTTGAAATCAATGATCCAGCCCGTCACGTAATCGCAGTTGGCCGCGTCCAGATGGCTCTGGAAATTGCCCGCTGCTACCCGCGCCGATGCCCGTGCGTCGCGCATGTCGACAAGCAGGGTCGATGCCGTGCCCAGCCGATTTGGCTGGCTGGTCGTGACTACGGGTTGCCCTTCGCCCGCGTAGGGTTGCAGCGTAATCGACGATTTTTCAACGAACAAACTCTGCGCATCCGCCTGACTGTGGCTGCGGAGCAGTTGAAACTGCGTACCGGCCTTCACCGACGAGAAGTAACCCGTCACCCGGTAGGTTGCGCTCATGCGGGACGGGTAGCTGAGCTGATCACCCACGTAGTCGACAAAATCGCCACCGGTCTGCTCAAAACCGGGCGGCAGCAGCAGCTTGAGCCGGTAGGCATTGGCACCCGGCAGCGTGAACAGCAGCGACGGGGCAATATTGAGTAGTTCGGCTGTGATAACCAGTTCAACGGGTTCGCCCAGCCGTACCGACTGCTGATTGGTCTGGATGGTGAACCGAATGGGATCACTGTCTGCCTGCGGCCGGCCGGGTAAGGCGAAGAAAAGAGGGAATCGGGGTAGCGGGCGACCCGGTCCAATCCGGAGCATCTTTCCGGGGTCGGGTAGGGGACGGCCCGGCGAGATAGCTGGTGCTGCCCACGTCAGTGAGGTCAGCAGGGTCAGCATACTGGCCAAAAGTACCCCTCGTGTGAGTAGATTACGGCAGGCTAAGTAAACAGTACGATGCATAGTTGGACGGCGACTAAATGAATGTCAGTCATCCATAATGACAAATATTAAGCCAAAGCATTGTTGGCTATACGGTAACTAATATGTTCATATATGACGGAGTCGATTTAAATAATAGCTGCTAATGTTTATTAATTGTAGATTTTGTATACTTAATGTAAATTATAATTAATTAAATTTTAATTTCTCGCGTGCATCTTTCGTTCTGTAAATTTCCGGAAAGCGTACTGAAAAGCGGCCTGATTAGGCTGTGAAGGGCCATTTACGGTAGGTAGTCAGACGGAAACGGAGTATCTCGTAGCTAATTAATTATCCCTATCTTAAAAGTAGTGCACTAAGACAGTGTTGTAACCGCTGCGGGTAACCGAAATCGATTCGTTGACTACAGGGTGGCTGATTAAATTTTGTACGGCATGAACGTTGCCAATGGCGGTAACGAAAACGCCCTATCTCTATAGTAGAAATAGGGCGTTGGCAACTATCAAGCGGGGTTACATCAGGCCGTCTTCACCAGATCGACCAGCGTCTCGATCCAGATCGGGCTATCATTCAGACTCTCAACGAGTTGCCAGTGTTCACCTCCCTGTTCTTCAAATAACTCCCGGTATTCGTCACCAATCTCGATGGTGGTTTCCAGGCAATCGGCGACAAACGAGGGCGAGAAAGCCAGCACACTCTTGATCCCTTTCGCCGTGAGTTCTTTGATGACTTCATCCGTGTACGGCTTGATCCAGGGCGTGCGGCCGAGCCGTGACTGAAACGAGGTTGTGTAACTGCCTTCGGGGATGCCTAATTCTTTCACCAGCCGCCGGGTGGTTTCAAAGCACTGCGCCCGGTAACAATGCTGATTCATGGCGTGCAGCTTGCCACAGCAGTCCCCCAGTTTGCAGACCTTGCCCGTTATGTCGCCTTTCAGAATCTGTCGTTCGGGCAGGCCATGGTACGAAAACAGGTAATGGTCGTAATGGCGCTTATCCATGTACTTGCGGCCATTCTGTACGAACCCCTGAATGAATTTGGGGTGCTCCAGAAACCGGCTGATAAACCGGATGTCGGGAATGACCTGCCACGACTTGACGATGTCCATTACCTTTTCATACACCGAACCGGTACTGGCCGACGCGTACTGCGGAAAGAAGGGAATAACGATGATGCTGCTGAGACCCAGACGCTGAAACCGGGCCAGCCCCGCGTCGATGCTGGGGCTCTGGTAGCGCATCGCCAGTGTCACGACATAGTCATTGCCGAGGGCTTTCTGCAACTCGCGCTCCACAACCTGGCCGTAATACTTGAGGGGTGAACCCGTTTCGGTCCATAATTCCCGGTACACTTTGGCGGATTTGGGTGCCCGAAACGGCGCGATAATGCCGTTGACGAGAAAATAGCGGGTCGTGGCCGCGATATCCAGTACCCGCCCGTCGAGCAGGAATTCGCGCAGGTATTTACGAACGTCGGGTACCGACGGGCTGTCGGGCGTGCCCAGATTGACGATAAGAACCCCTGTCTTTCCCAATTGGCGGGTCGTCTCGGCAGGGGCGTTGCTTGCGTAAGTTTCCATTGATTCAGTAATCGGTGCGCTGGTTGTCACGTTGAAACGGCGCATAGTTCGTAAACCACAAACTGAGTGTAATGATCCAGAGTTTTAAGGGCTGTTTGCAGTGTATGGTGTACGGTTTTCAGTGGTCCCTGTCACAAGGGTCGTACAACACAGCGGTGCTTTGCCGTAACCTGAAAACCGTGTACTGTAAACCATAAACCTACTTTGCTTCCGGGTAGCGGCTTAGATCGGGGCGGGTAAAATCGCTGAATACTTCGCCCGGCAAACCCGAATACACGTGAATATCGGTCAGGTCACGCTCACCCCGTTCGCCCGATAGCAGAATCTTGCCGTGCGGCTGGTAATCGGTCCAGGGGAGCGTAAAACGGGGCTGCTCATCGGTAAACTTAGGGTAATGCGCCCACTGCGTAACCAGATGCGAGTCTTTATCGATCCAGATTTTGTACTTGTTGTCGGGGGTATTGCCTACGTTTTTAAAGGTCATCTGAACGACATCGGCCGGCTTGCCGTCTTTCGTCGGGTCTTCGCCCAGGTAGGTGAGCGTTACGCCTGAATCTTTCAGTTTAAATGGCATCACCAGCCAGTACGAATCATTGATCCAGGCATCTTTCCCGGCCTTCACGTACTTCGCTACCGAATCAGGCTCGGTCAGTTCGGCACCGTTGCGAAAAACCCGGCCTTTGTTGTTGTTGATGTTCAGCAGTACGGTCTGATCGTTGCGCAGGTTGTCGACCCGCACATCACCCGTCCATTTGTCCCAGATCAGCTTGCGTGAGCCAAAGAAATTCCAGGCGATCAGGTGCGTATTATCCCACGCTTTCCGCCCGCCCATCGCCTGCATCACCGCATCGGCCAGGCCAACGGCTTTGGGGTCGGAGTTAGCCAGGTCGAAACCCGGCGCGGGTGGGTTGGCCGTTTTTTTTGATTGCGCCGGTGCCGTGAGACTGACCAGTAGCGCCACTACGATAGCTGCGTAACGTTTCATTGGACGGGGTTGCTTGTGCTGACAAAAGTAGGACCAGAAGCCGTTAGTTTGGCTCAATATGATTTAGATTTGTATCAATATTTTCGATGACCTCCGCAGCCGAACCGGTGTCGGTCTGCCCAGCCTGCCTATGACACTTTCACAACTTGATTATATCGTAGCTGTCGATACGTATCGGCATTTTGCTACAGCCGCCGACAATTGTCATGTGACACAGCCCACGCTCAGCATGCAGATTCAGAAACTGGAGGACGAACTGGGTATTAAAGTGTTCGACCGGTCGAAGCAGCCGGTGGTGCCGACAGAAGTTGGCGAGACGGTACTGGCGCAGGCGCGGGAAGTGCTGCGGGCGGCCCGGCGCATTCCGGAAATTGTCAGTGAATCGAAAAACGATTTTCAGGGCGATCTCAAGATTGGCGTCATTCCCACGCTGGCGCCGTATCTGCTGCCGTATTTCATCGGTGAGTTCATCAGCAAATACCCGACCGTGTCGGTGCAGATTCAGGAACTGGTTACCGATCAGATCGTTGAACGGTTACGGAAGGGACTGCTCGATGTAGGCCTGGTCGTTACACCCCTGGATGATAATGGCATCACTGAAATTCCGCTGTTTCGCGAACCGTTTGTGGTGTACGCAGCCGATTCGCACCCGCTCGCTGCCCAAACCTCGATCGACAGTGCCAACCTGCCCACCGATGGATTGTGGTTGCTGACGGGGGGGCACTGCCTGCGCAATCAGGTGCTCAGCGTCTGCGGGGCCGATCGGCCGGCCAACGCCACCAACGCGTTACGCTACGAAACCGGCTCGCTCGAAACACTTATCAAACTCATCGACCGGCAGGACGGCTTCACGCTGCTGCCGTTTCTGGCTACGATTGATATGGACGAAACCCGGCGGGCGCGTGTTCGCCCGTTTGAATCGCCCGCGCCGGTCCGGGAGGTGAGTCTGGTCATTCACCGCAGCTTCCTCAAACGGCGGCTTATCGATGCGCTCCGCGCTGAAATTATTCGCTACCTCCCCGCTGACCTCACCAACGAAGCCCACAAGGGCACCGTCGTTACGCTGGTGTAGTGCCGGTGTGTAGCCTGGACGTCCACGTCCGGGTGGGCGCGAAGCGACCGAAAAGCTGCCGCCTGGAGTAGTTGCCCTGACGGGCACCCGGACCTAGAGGTCCAGGCTACGGTGGGCCGGTCCAGGCTACGGTGGCCGGCACACCGGTAAAGGCTACACCAAAGCTATCGCCATGAGCAATTGACCTAGCGGTCACCAGACCTGGAGGTCTGGGTTACACGTTTCTCCAGCCGCTGGTACGCCTGATCGAACGATTCGCCGGTGGCGACGGCGTTGGTAAGGGTCAGTAAACCCGGTCGGCCAACCCGGCGTAGCCACCGCTCCACTTCGTCGGCAGCGGTTTGGTAAGCCAGCATAACGCGACCGTAATCACCCCCGAAGAAGTCGGCCGTCGTAACCAGATCCGCTAGCGGAATCATGGGGCGGGGGGGGAAGCCGAAGCGCCTGATGTTGGGCGTATCGGCTGACCCGGCGGTCGAGTCGGGGTGCTCCCAGACGTCGGGCGAGCTAAACCGGTAGTCGACAAGCAGCGCCAGCCCCTCGTTAAACCACTGCGGAATCTGCCGCTTGATCTGCCACCAGCCAAGCCGGGCAAACAGCTCATCGTGACAGAGTTCGTGGGCGATTACGTCGACATTGTTGCCTTCGGGACCAAGCACTAGGTATGCATCGCCCCAGGGTGTGCCGAGGCTGCAACCGGCTCCCTCGCCCCCCGCGCAGTATCGGGCGTAGTCGGCCTGATTGGGGCAGTAGATCAGAACGGCCCGCCCCCGCTGCCCACCCCAGAACCGGCCAATACGCGCCTGAGCGGCCCGGCTGTGGGCCCGAAATAGCGTTTGCTGCCGGGCCGAAACGGTTGTGCGAATGTAGAGCGAATGGGTCGATGCACGGTCAGGAAGCGGTCTGAAATCACCCGACCGACTGACCAGCATGCAGCGCAGCAGATGCGGATACAGCAGGGGCAACGACAGCGGTAGCGCAATCAGCAGCGACAGAAAAAAACGAACAGCACCGATTCTGGGCATCACATCCTCAACGCGGGCACACCCCCGTTTGTTGAATCACGAAGTACGACGCCCCGGTCGGATTTTCCTACCTTCGCCCCACTGGCCGCAGAATTTGCTACGCGCTGCCAACTGGCTCACCGCGAAGCAAGGGGCCAAAAGTCATGAACTGAAACCGTAACGTCGTATATGCCGTCGTGTATAATCATTGGGGCCGGTATGGCCGGACTAACTGCTGCGCAACAACTGGCCGAACGGGGCTGGCGCGTAACCGTACTTGATAAAGGGCGGGGTGTGGGCGGACGACTGGCAACCCGGCGGCTGGCAAACGGACGCGCCGACCACGGTGCGCAGGTAATCCGGGCGGAGTCGGCGGAGTTTCGCACCTGGCTGACATCAGCCGACACGGAGACTGCGCTGATGGAATGGCCGGTTGACCCGGCTGGAACGGGCTGGATTGGCCGCGACGGGATGAACCGGGTCGCTAAACAACTCGCTGACGGGCTTACCGTCGACACCGAACAGACGGTAACGGCTGTACACGGGGAGCCGGGTGGCTGGCGCGTCGAGACGAAAACCGGCCCGTCGTTTCGGGCCGACGCACTACTCTGTACCATTCCCGCCCCGCAGGCGCTGACCCTGTTTGCCGACGCGTCGACCCTGCTCAGTTCAGTGGATCGCGACGCACTGCAACGGATTCAGTATGAGCCCTGTCTGACGGTTCTGGTGACGCTGGACAGGCCCAGCCTGATTCCGGCGCCGGGCGGGCAGTGGCTCGACCGCCCCAATATCGCCTGGATTGCCGACAATCAGCAAAAGGGTATATCGCCCGATCTGCCTACCGTTACGATACTGGCGAGCACTGCCTTCAGCCGGGCGCATCTGGACGGAGATCTGAACGCGGCCGGGCAGCAACTGCTCGCCCAACTCACCGACTACCTGCCCGCTGACGCCATTACGTCGATGCAGGTACACCGGTGGCGGTACAGTCAGGTGGTGCAGGCACACGCGGAGCCATTCCACCGGGCCGACACACCACTGCCCCTATTGTTTGGTGGCGACGGATTTGGCGGAACGGCTCCGTTCGATCCGCACCTGAACGTCGAGCGGGCCTTCCTGTCGGGCTGTCGCATGGCCGACTGGTTGCTTTCCCATTTGCGGTGATCGCCCAAGGGCTATATCTGCACTACCCCCAGGGCTGTGTCTTCACCGCAGTACAGGACAAAAGTTGTCTCAGTACATTGTGAGGTCAGCTACTGCATCAAAGCAAACCACCACTAACCGACACGCAAAATCTGCTCGGCGACCAGTCTGCCGGTTTGCAGGGCGGCATTCAGCGACGGATAGGCCGACTGGTCGCCACACTGATACAGCCCATCAGCCAGCTTAAGCGGTTGGTGGGTCGTGCCAGCGCCGGGTGATGCCGGACTGTAAGCGGGCAGTGCCTGCGGAATGTGGTACGTACGCAGGTGGCGCCATTGCTGCACACCCTCGCCAAACCAGTCGGTCAGCTCACGCCGGATGCAGTCGGTCAGCGAGGCTTCATCGACCGTTTCGAGCCCCTGCGTGCTCACCGAAATTAACCGTTGACCAGCCGGGGCATAGGTAGGAGCAATGTCGCTGACGATCGTCATATTATGCACGGCCGATGAGCGCCGGGGGTTGAGCATCAGCATCTTTTTGGGCAGGTCGTTGGGCAGTTGCCAGCTGGCAGGGGCGGCAAAATAGGTACAGGTCGTGTGGTTGAACGCCCGGCTATCCGGCGCAGGGCGGTTCAGTAACCGGGCCGCCGACGCCGGATCGACCGCCAGCACAATCGTCTCGGCCTGAATCGTTCGTCCATCGGCCAGCACCACCCGCGTCCCATCGAGTTGCGCGACCGGGCTGTTGAGCTGAATCTGTTCGGGCGACAGTCGCCGAGCCAGCTGATTCGCCAGTTCGCCGATACCGAGAGCGGGCACGGCTGCATCGCCCGAAAAAAACATGCGGAAGCAAAAATCGAAAAACGTGGATGAGGTCGTCAGGGCGTCTTCCAGAAACACGCCACCGAAAAAAGGCCGGAAAAACAGGTCGATGATCCGGTCGGAAAAGCCCAGATTGTGCAGCCGTTGCAACGTCGTTGTGGGCGTTTGCTGAAACAGTTCGTCGACGGGCAGGCTTTGCGTCTGGCGCAACAGTTCCACGATCCGCAGCTTGTCGGCCAGCGTACCGATAGGCGACGCCAGCGTTTGAAACACCGACAGCGGCTCCTGAAACGGGTTGAGCAACGTCAGCCACGGCTTGCCCGCGTTGGCCTGCGGGTAATGAATCAGGGCCCCCGACCGGAACCGGGCCAGATCGAGATCGTCGTAACGAAGCAGCCGCTGCGCTTCCGGATAAGCCGTGAGCAGAATCTGGAACCCCCGGTCGAGCCGGAAACCATCGACCAGATCCGTGCGGACGCGCCCGCCCACGCCATCGCTGCCATCGAGCAGGAGCGCGTCGATACCGGCGGCTTTCAACCGAACCGCGCAGGCCAGCCCGGCCATACCGGCTCCTACGATCAAAACAGAAACAGGCGTACTGGGGGAATTCGTCAGCATAGGTAACCTAAATAAAGCGACAGCGCGTCAAAAATACGGCTTCGCCCTGCCCGGCAAGCGGGAATCCTGTAAATGACTGGTACTATTTTTATAAAAATTGACTTAAATGAAGATAATAAAAAAATAATATACTGATTGTCAGGCACTATAGAAGAAAGAGAATTGATTTTTTCTGCGCATTATTAAATTTGCCACTGTTGACGTTATAAAGTTGAATAGGTACAGAGTTATAAAGTTATACAGTTGTAGAGTTGCGGTTCCCCCGCAGCCGCGGACGGTGCCGGGACTGGTGCGTCAGCCCATCCGGCCGGTAGCCGCCGGTGCGACCAGGCAGCAACTCTACAACTAGCCAACCTTAAAACGCTACAACGTTAAAAGTATGAACCTGCTGGTTGTCGATAACTTCGATTCGTTCACGTATACGCTTGTCGACTACCTGCGGCAGGTCGGAGCTACGTGCCGGGTCGTACGGAACGATGCGCCGTGGGATCAGCTGACGCAGCCCTGTGATGCGGTCATGCTGTCGCCCGGTCCGGGAACACCCCGGCAGGCCGGTCGGTTGATGGACGTGATTGCCCACTTTCACGAGCGGGTACCGATGCTGGGCATCTGTCTGGGGCATCAGGCCATCGGCGAATTTTTCGGGGCGCAACTAACCACGGCGGACCGGCCCATGCACGGAAAAGTCTCGACGATCACAACCGACCTGGTCGATGCGCTGTTTGCCGGGTTGCCGGGGCAGTTCAGCGTAACGCGCTATCACTCGCTGGTGCTGCGCGACCTGCCCGGTGAACTTGTCAGCACGGCACAAACCGATGGGGGCGACATTATGGCCCTGCGTCATCGGTGGCTACCACTCCGGGGTGTGCAGTTTCACCCCGAAGCGATCCTGACCGAGTACGGGCTGGAACTACTACAAAACTGGGTTACTAGTATTCAACACGACAGTATGGTTAGCGAAGGGAAGTCCTGCGCCAGCCTGCTGATTTAGCATAGCACACCGGTATGAACTATCAGATTCGGGAAGAGGGCGGTTTTCAGTACGTCGATGAAGGACAGGGCGAAGTGCTGCTGCTGTTGCACGGTTTGTTTGGCGCACTCAGCAACTGGGACGCGGTAATTCAGGGGTTTTCGGACCGGTACCGGGTCGTTATTCCGCTGATGCCCATCTACGAAATGCCTATCCGGCAGGCCAGCCTGGAAGGACTGCTTTCGTTTATCGAACGCTTTGTCGGCTACAAAAAACTCAACGACCTGACCCTGCTGGGCAATTCGCTGGGTGGCCACATTGCTCTGCTATACAGTTTCAAACATCCTGAGCGCGTGCAGCGAATGGTGCTGACGGGTAGTTCGGGCCTGTTTGAGAATGGCATGGGCGGTTCGTTTCCCAAGCGCGGCAGCTACGACTACATCGCCGAGCGGGTAGCCTACACGTTCTACGACCCAAAGGTGGCTACCAAAGAACTGATTGATGAAGTATTCGAGATCACGAGCAGCATTCCCAAGTGCATGAGCATCGTGGGCATTGCCAAATCGGCGCAGCGTAACAACGTTGCCAAAGACCTGCACAAAATTCAGGTGCCGACCCTGCTGGTGTGGGGGCTTAACGACACGATTACCCCCGCTGAAGTGGGCTACGAATTTAACCGGCTGATCGAGCGATCTGAACTGCATTTTATCGATAAATGCTGTCACGCGCCGATGATGGAACGCCCAGCGGATTTCAATCAGCTGCTCGATGACTGGCTGATTCGGAACCCCATTGGCGAACTGGTGGTTGGTTAAGTACCCGGACAGACCGTCGGTTGCCGGGTAAATCGGATTAACTGCGGAGACGTATAGCCAACCTATTTGGATTTTCCGTAGTTTTCTGACCAACACACTGTCGTTGACACCAATCGTTATGCTGGCTGCTGAACTTATCGACCCAATGCTGCCAGCCCTGAAACCGACTGATTCGGTCGGGCAGGCGCTGGACTGGATGCAGGAGCATCGCATTGGCCAACTGGTCCTGATCGATCAGACTGACTATCAGGGAATTATTAATGAAGAACTGCTACTCGATATTGCCGATGTCGACCGGCCGCTGAGCAGTATGATGCATCTCTTCGAGCAGGTATTCGCCTACGAAGGGCAGCATCTCTACGAAGTGCTGGGGCTGGTGATGCAGCACCGCATGGATGTGATTGCGGTGCTCAATGAGGGCCGCGAGTTTCTGGGTACCGTATCCACGTCGGAGCTGCTGCGGCAGTTTGCGCAGGAACTGGGCGTGCAGGAAGGCGGTGCTGTGCTGATGCTGAGCCTGAACGAGCGCGATTATTCGATGGCCGAGATTAGTCGGCTGGTCGAGTCGAACAACGTCAAAATTATCAGCAGCTACTTCTCCAGCGCGGCCTTCGGGATGCCCGACCGCTCCCGGCTGACGCTTAAACTCAACCGGCAGAACATCACCGCCGTTATATCCACGCTCGAACGATTTGGCTATCAGATCGAAGCGGCCTTCGCCAATGTACCCATTGAAAGCATCGACCAGGATCGGCTCGATTCGCTGCTGCGCTATTTAAATACCTAGTTTAAGGTTTAAGGCTTAAGGTTCAATGTTGGACAAACGCAGACTGACAACCTTAAACAGTAAACGTTAAACGTTGAACTCATCTATGAAAATCGCCATTCATGGGCGCAACTTCCCCGAATCAGCCCGGCCGTATGTGCAGGCCATGTTCGAGGAACTGGACAAACGGCAGGTCGATGTACTGATCTCGGCGGATTACCGCGACTATCTGGACTCGGCGGGCGTGGCCCACTACAGTCAGGCGACGTACCGACCCGAAGACGGGGTTACCGACGCCGATTTTATTTTTAGCCTCGGGGGCGACGGTACGCTGCTCGACGCCGTGACGCACGTTGGCTCGCGGCAAATTCCCATCGTCGGTATCAACATCGGTCGACTGGGTTTTCTGGCAACGGTAGCCCCGCCCTCAATCCGGCTGATGATCGATGCGCTCTTCAATGGGCAATATGGCATCGATGAGCGTACGCTGGTAAACGTAAAATCAACCCCCGATATCTTTGGCCCTCTGCCCTTCGGCCTGAACGATTTCACGATTACGCGTACCCAGACCTCGTCGATGATTACCGTGCATTCGTACCTCGACGGCGAATTTCTGAACTCCTACTGGGCCGACGGACTGATTATTTCGACCCCGTCGGGCTCAACGGGCTACTCGCTCAGCTGCGGTGGGCCGGTGCTGCTGCCCCAAACCAACAACCTGATTATTACGCCCATCAGTCCGCACAATCTGAACGTGCGGCCCATGATCGTGATGGATAGCTGCCAATTGTCGTTCGAGGTGGAAAGCCGCAGCGGTAATTTTCTGGCCGCGCTCGATTCCCGCTCCTACACGGTCGACGTGTCGGCCCGGATCAGCGTGCAGAAAGAGAACTTCAAGGCCCGCCTGGTCAAGCTGGGCGACGAGAATTTTCTAAACACGCTGCGCAGCAAGCTCAACTGGGGCTGGGATATTCGCAACTAAGCTGGTCTGATCCTTGCTGAGCCCTGTTGACGTGCGATGTAAACGACACGCCTTTTTTTAGTTAGTTACCAATAAAAGCCGCGAATTACCGTTTCGGAAGAGATTACGCTTTGATTCATCTGGTTGATTCGCCCATATATTTTTTATGAAGAAACTTCAATACCTGGCTGCTGGTATGCTGTCGACTGCTGTGCTGTTTGCCGACGTCGTCGACGGACTGGCCCAGCGACGCGTCAACACGCATTTTTTACCGTATTCGTCGATTAGCTTCGGTGTCGGGTCGTCGCATTACTACGGCGATCTGGCGGGGTACCGCCAGTTTCTCAAAGCCACTTATATTATGCCGCGCTGGAACGTTGGTATCGGCTATACCCGGCAGTTTACGCCCAAATTTGCCGCACGGGCGATGTTTACCTGGGCGCGTATTTCGGGCGACGATTACACGTTCAACAAAAACAACATTCAGGAGAACCTGCCGCAGTACGTCCGGAATCTGCACTTCCGCAACGACCTGAAAGAATTCGCCATCACAGGTATTTACAATTTCATCCCCGACGGACGGACCTCGGAAGAGCGGGCCAAAATTACCCCCTACATTTTCGGTGGTATCGCTCTGCTGGCGCACAGTCCCGAAGCCCGGACGCCCTACGTCGAAGGGAGCGACGACTCGCAGCGCTGGGTAAAGCTGCAACCGCTGCATACGGAAGGGCAGGGGCAACCCGGCTACGAAAAACCGTATTCGCTGGTGACAATGGCCATCCCGGTTGGGGTGGGGGTGCGTTACCAACTGAATGAAAGTTTCAATCTGGCGTTTGAACTTGGATACCGCTACACCTTCACGGATTATCTTGACGACGTAGGCGGAAATTACGCTGCTGCCAATGTACTTACGGGGCTGGGAGCAACGATGGCCGACCGGCGGGTGGAAGTAAACGCAGCCCGGCTGAAAAGTCATCCCGACCGGTATCAGGCACTGGTTAATCTCTACCAGAACGGCACCCCTGACCAACAGGCGCAGATCGGTAACGAGCTACAGGGAAACGTTGTACGCGGAGCCGATGGTAAGCTGAATGATGGCTATCTGCTGACCAGTTTCCAGATTCATTACATCATTCCGAGTAAGATCAAGTGTCCTCCAATTAGATAGTGACGAAACAGAAACTTCATACGGCCCGGCTGCTCATAGCCGGGCTTTTTATCAGCCTGAACCTCCACGCCCAGAAAATTGAGGTGGGCGGGAGTCTGGGCGGGATGCTGTACAAAGGCGACGTATCGACCCACCTCGACCCGCGCCTGTACCGCCCGGCGGGAGGCTTGTTTTTTCGGTACAATGCGACGCGGTCATTCTCCATGCGGCTGGGTATTGCCATAGGCGGTATCCGGGGCGACGATCAGCTCAGTAACGATCCGTTTCAGCAGGCCCGTAATTACAGCTTCCGCTCGTCGATCAGCGAACTAACGGGTGATTTTCAGTATAATTTCCGGAACTATACGCCGTTGCCGAAAGCGGAAAACTGGACTCCCTACGTATTTGCCGGCGTAGGGCTGTTTAACAGTACAAATAGTGTCGTTCGGGCGCGGGGGATGCTTAATTTTCCGCTCGGAGTCGGTATCAAATACGAGTTTCACCGCCCCTGGAGTGTGGGTGCGGAGTTTGGCACCCGCTTTACCCGCTTCGACTACCTCGACGGGTTGGGTGAACGCACGTTCAGCACGACAAATACCAAACTTAGACAGGGTAACCCGGCCCTGTCAGATAGCTACACGTATACGGCCATAACGCTCAGCTATACCTTCTACAAAATAGTCTGTCCGTAAAAGCGGGCAACAGTGCCGTTGGGGCCGGACGTGAATGTTGCTGAAGCGCGAAGCGCTGGTGATGTTTACTTCCGGCCCCAACGGCTTTGACGTATAACCGCCATTCCCACACATTCCGTATTTTTGGGCACGTAACACAAAATCGGACGGGTAGTGAATAGTAACGGGCACGCGCTTATGCGGATACTGGGGATCGGGGTGGCAATACTGGTTGGCGGTCTCAATGTTGCCTCGTCGCAGACGATGGCCAACGAACCCGACGAGCCGACAATCTACTCGTACTGCCAGCGGTTTCAGACGCTTTACACCCAGATTCGGGAGCAAACCATTCAACCCGATTCGGCCCGGCGTCAGTTTAGCCAGATCATGCTGGGCCTGAAACGGCGCTTTGTCGCTGATGGAATGGTCCGAACGGATAGCCTGCAACGCGACAGCCTCCGCCGAACGGGGCGCTACTTTGCCTTTCCCATTCGGGGCTACAGTCCGCGCTCGATCGGCGGTACGCACGGCGAAGGGTACCGGGGTAAAGGGTTCGATTTATTCGATTACAATGTCCGGGGCAGTCATCCGGCGCAGGATATTTTCATTGCTGACCGCAACCAGGATTGCGTCGACGATCAGACCGGGCAACCCGCCGACGTACTGGCGATGACAAGCGGGGTCGTACTTGCCATCGAAACGGCCTGGACGCCCGGTTCCGAGTACCGGGGGGGCAACTGGATCTGGGTATACGACCCGGTGATGAATGGCCTGTTTTACTACGCCCACAACCGGGTTGTCGACGTACTGCCGGGGCAATGGGTTGGAGCCGGGCAAAAAGTGTCGGAAATGGGCCGGTCGGGGTTCAACGCCTACAAAGCCCGCTCACCGACGCACCTGCACCTGATGTACCTGCAAATTCAGCCCAACGGCCTGCCTGAACCCGAAGACACGTATAAGTGGCTTCTCTCGGCTAAACTCACGAAGTGAGTTGGATAGTTATAAAGCTTCTGCCGCCGGTGCTGGACGCAGCAGCAACTTTACAACTATTCAACTTTAATTACGATTCGCGGACGAGGTTGACGCCGGTGACGAGGAAAATCATGCCGACGATAAACGGAGCGGCTGATTCCGCTTTGTTGATGCTCATGCCCAGCACCGGTTTGCCGTCGGACAGGAACGCGACGAGGGCGAACAAAACGATAACGACGCCGAGGATCATCAGCGATGCGCCGGAAAAACGGCGGAAGTTGGTATTGTTTTCCATAGTATGTAATCCAGGGCCACCGCGTGGGTCCACGTCTGGTAGCCGTAAAGCTAGCTAAGTTAGATGGTAGCTGGTTTAGCCGCTGACATGGCTACCAGACGTGGACCGCATCGGCGGACCGGTCCGGGCTACCTGCACGGGTATTAAATTTCGTTTACGCCCCTCTTCAATCAGAAACGGGTAAGCTGCTTCGAGCGTATTCGGCACGATACCGTCGAGGATGGCCTCCCGGATCAGCGCTTTTAAATCGCCCACTTCCCTCGACGGCGGCAGGCCAAACGTTTCCATAATCAGTTCGCCGGTAATGACGGGCTGAAAATTGCGCAGTTCGTCGCGCGTTTCCAGGTCAATCAGTTTCTGCTCGACCCGGTCGAAATTGCGCAGATGCTTCTGTACTTTCTCGTAGTTCTTGGACGTAATATCGGCCCGGCACAGTGCCATCAACCCGTCGAGGTCGTTGCCTGCCTCAACCAGCAGTCGGCGCAGGGCCGAGTCGGTGATCTGTTCTTTGGTGAGCGCGATAGGGCGCAGGTGCAGCCGAACCAGTTTCTGTACCATACGCATCGACTCGTGCAGGGGCAGCTTCATCGTCCGGAAGATACCCGGCACCCAGCGGGCACCCATATCTTCGTGTCCGTGAAATGTCCAGCCCACCCGCTGATCGTAGCGTTTGGTGGCGGGCTTGGCGATGTCGTGGAGCAGGGCCGCCCAGCGCAACCAAAGCTCCTGCGCGTCGAGTTCGGGCGTCGACTTGGTGCGATTGGCAATGTTGTCGAGCACCTGTAGCGTGTGGTAAAAATTATCCTTGTGGCCGCGCCCTTCGATAGTTTCAACGCCTTTCAACGCCACCAGTTCCGGAAAAATCCGGTCCAGCAAGCCCGCGTGGTACAGCAGCTTGAAGCCGTAAGACGGCGTTGGCGACAGGATGATTTTGTTGAGTTCGTCGGTGATGCGCTCGCGCGAAACGATGGTGATCCGTTCGTTCATCTGCACAATCGCGTCGAACGTGGCCGGTTCGATGTCGAAGTTGAGTTGCGAGGCAAACCGGATGGCCCGCATCATCCGCAGCGGATCGTCGGAGAACGTAATGAGCGGGTCGAGCGGGGTGCGGATGAGCTTACATTTGAGGTCTTTCTGCCCGTCGAAAGGGTCGAGCAGATCGCCAAACACGCCCGCTTTGCCTGTCCGGTTCAGCTGAATACCCATCGCGTTGATTGTAAAGTCGCGCCGGTTCTGATCGTCTTCGAGCGTACCATCTTCCACGATGGGCTTGCGCGAATCGGCCCGGTACGATTCTTTTCGGGCCCCAACAAACTCCACTTCCCAGGGTTGCCCCGCCAGATCGACTTTTACCATCGCTGTCCCAAAATTGGGGAACACCGCAACGGGGGCTTTCATCGCTTTTCCGACGGCTTCGGCCAGGGCAATGCCGCTGCCAACGCAGACCACGTCGATGTCGTTCGAGGGCCGTTTCAGCAATAAATCGCGCACGAATCCGCCCACCACATACGCCCGCACGCCCAGCGCGTCGGCCTGTTGCGCCAGCGTCTCGAAAATGGGATTGGTCTGTAAGGTGTCGGAAAAATTCATAGTACTGGTTTGTGGTTAGTAGTTTGTGGTCGTATGTCCACGGTTGTTACGTCAATAACCACGAGCGACGAACAGCAAACCACAAACTTATTTTCTAATGAACCCGATTCCACCGTCTATATCGAGCCGGATAATACGGGGTTTGCGGGGCATACCGGGCAAAGCGCCGAATCGTTCGCTGACGGCGGCTTCGGCCGGCGCGGGCAGCGTCAGCGACTCGAACGGAATCATAAGCAGGCCCTTGCCAAACCCGCCGATCAGCCGCTGGATCTCGGCGTTGAGCGACCGCCGGACGGCAATCTCCTGGCTTTGTTCGAGCAACACCGGCGCGATATTTTTTCCCTGTTCAAACACAACGATCAAGGGCGTGTCGGCAAAGTCGACTACGTCGTAGGCTACATCGGGGAGTTTGGCGACGTACATTACCAGCTGATCGGGGTGTTGGATCAGCACCGTTGGGCGGACACCGTCGGGCATGACCGAAAATAGCGTCAGCAGCTTCGCAACCGCTACGTCGCTGGTGGGGTCGGCGGCTACCGACCAGCCGGTTTCGTCGGCCAGCGCAATCAGATTGCCCTGCCGGAGTTGATACGTAATGTCGCGAATTGTAGCTGCCATAGTTCTTGAAACCGCAAAGATACGGCGTGGTTCGGCAATCGGCCAGTTGCGGTGGGTCTTTGTTGATTTCGGGGTTGATGGGCGCGTGAAAAGACAACCGACTGCCAATGGTGTTTACTGGTTGACTGACCGACTCACCCGGTCACCGTTCTCCATATATGACTACGTCCATTCGACCCAAAGCTATTGTGTTCGACGTCAACGAAACCCTGCTCGACCTGAGCAGTCTACAGTGGGCCTTCGCGCAGCAGTTCAACGAACCGTACGCGTTTAAACACTGGTTTTCATCGCTGTTGCAGTACTCGCTCGTTGATACGCTGACTGCCGATTACCACGATTTTGGTCAGATTGGTAAAGCCGCTTTGACCATGACCAGCGCGTATTTCGACAAACCGCTATCGCCGGATGAACAGCAGTCGTTGCTGGCTCTTATCGCTGACCTGCAACCATATCCTGACGTGGAGCCGGGTCTGGCCCGACTGAAAGAAGCCGGTTTTCGTTTGGTCACGCTGACCAATTCGCCGACCCGCACCCTGACGCAGCAAATGGCGAATACAGGGCTGGATGCGTATTTTGAAGCGCTCTGGAGCGTGGACGATGTGCAGGTGTTCAAACCGCATCCGCAGACGTACGGGCTGGCTCTGTCGCGGCTGCAACTGCCACCGGATCAGGCAATGCTGGTGGCGTGTCACGGCTGGGATATTGCCGGGGCCGCCCGCGTCGGGATGCAGACGGGATTCATCGCCCGGCCCGGTCAGTCGCCCTATGCACTGGCCCCCGCTCCGACGATAACGGGAAACACGCTACTCGATTTGGCGGAGCAATTGATCTAATGGTGTGTAGCCTGGACCTCCCGGTCCGGGTGGCCGACAGGCCAAAAAAGCTGCCGCCTTATATAGTTGGCCTGACGGCCACCCGGACGTGGACGTCCAGGCTACATATTCCAGCAGACTACATAACACAAAGCCACACGATGGAAGCGCTGTCATTCAGTCTGTTGCCATTAAACCCGCTGACCTTGTCGTTGGATGGCAATCTGCCGAGCCCTCCGGCACCCGCACCGTGCTAAGTTTCACCGCTGATTCTCTTATCCAGACCGTCTGCGAACCCGACAACCGGTAAATAAGCGTCGTTCCAACCGATGCCTGAGCAATGTGGTCTGGTCAGTAACCAAGGCTATACTACATCATGACCCGAGTTATCAATTGCTTCCTTTTCGCTGGCCTGATGCTGATGAGCTGCCAGCGCGACAACCTGCCGAGTTGCATACAGGATCAAATCAGGCAGATACAGGCGCAGGGTGTTTGGAGTCCACCCGCCAGAATTTACCAGTACCGGTATCAGGGCCAGACGGTCTACTTTATTCCACAACGCTGCTGCGATATACCAAGTCAACTGCTGGATGAAAACTGCAATCAGATCTGCTCGCCCGACGGGGGGTTTACCGGGGCGGGCGATGGCCGGTGTAGCGACTTCTTCACGACCCGCACCGACGAAAAGCTGATTTGGGAAGATACAAGAAGGTAACGTACGCCAGGGCTGCCTATTCGTAAGCTGTCGGGCAAATCGCGTGCTATGTAGCCTCACCTGGCTGCTTCGTATACGACCGCTGGGTGCGGGCACATTATATCGTTTTAATGTTGGCTTACGGGCAGAATATGGCGGGTAAATCGGATAATAAGCTGCTTTTACTGTCTGATTCCGAGGTAATGACCTATTGCCTATGCGCCTGATTGCTTTACTATTCATACTCATCGTTAGCGGTTACAAACTGGTTCTGGCGCAGACGCCCCGCTCCACAACCCCCGTTTTTTCCGTGACGGGCTACGTGCGCGACGCCCGTACCAGACAACCGATTCAGGGCGCTAACATTGTCGTGCTCGACGTGTCGAAAGGTTACGTTACGGCGAAAGACGGCTTCTTCGTGGTGAACCTGCCCGTTGGGCGATACGTCCTGAAATTTACGCATGTCGGCTACCGACCCACGCTCGATACGGTGCAGGTGCAGGGTACGGTGTTCCGGGAGATATACATGCCCGACGACGCCAAAGACCTCGACGAAGTAACCGTGACCAGCGAAACGCCCGACCGCAATGTGCGCAAGGTCGAGCTGGGGGTGTCGCAGCTGACTATCCGCAGTATTCGCCGGATTCCCCCGCTGCTCGGCGAGGTCGACGTGATCCGGAGTCTGTTGCTATTGCCGGGCGTAACGACGGTGGGCGAGGGGGCCCCCGGCTTCAACGTACGCGGGGGCAGCGTCGATCAGAACCTGGTCCTGCTCGACGATGCACCGGTGTTCAACACCAGCCACCTGATGGGCTTTTTCTCGGCCTTCAACCCCGACGTGGTGCGCGACGTAACGCTCAACCGGGGGGGCGTGGCGGCTTCGTACGGTGGTCGGGCGTCGTCGGTGCTGGATGTGAAAGTGCGCGAACCCGACGCGCAGACCTGGAGCATCAATGGCGGTATCGGCATCGTGTCGAGCCGGTTGGGTATCGAGGGACCGATCATCAAAAACAAGCTGTCGATACTGCTGGGCGCGCGCGCGTCGTTCAACGATTTTCTGTTTAAACTGGCCCCGCCCAACCTGCGAAATACCCGCGCCAATTTCTACGACCTGACGGGTAAACTCAAGTATCAGCTCAACGAGCAGCACACGCTGACCCTGACCGGCTACCAAAGTCAGGATGTGTTCAAGCTGCCGTCCGATTCGCTGTCGGGGCAGGAGATCAACGCGTCATCGACCCAGTTCAAGTACCAGACACTCAACGGGGCCCTGCACTGGAACTACTTTATCAGCAAACGGGCTAACCTCAGTACTGCCCTGATTCTGAGTCGTTACCGGGCCGATCTGTCGTCGCCCGATTCGGCCAATGCGTTCGATCTGCGGTCGGGTATCGGGCAGCGGCAGCTAAAGTCCGATTTTAGTTATTCGCTCAACAAAGCCCATCAGCTACAGGTCGGGATAAGCGCGATCGACTATCGGGTACAGCCCAATACGCGCACCGTCGGTCCGTTTTCCAACGTCTTGCCCGTAACGCTGGCCGACGAACAGGCGTATGAACTGGCGGGCTATGTGCAGGACGAATGGACGCTGAACCCGGCGGTGTCGTTGCTGGCGGGCCTGCGATATTCCGAACTGCTCAGCCGGGGGCCGGCCACCATACAGACCTACGCCGAGAACAGCCCCGTGCAGGACGAAACCGTGACGGGCACGCGTACCTACACGGCCGGAACGATCTACCACACAACGGGCGGGCTGGAACCCCGGCTGGCCCTGCGCTGGACGGTTGGCGAGGGGAAAGCGGTCAAGGTGGGGTACAGTCGGTTACGGCAGTATATCAATCAGATCAGCAACACGACGGCTGCGCTGCCAACGTCGCGCTGGCACCTGAGTGACGTGTACACCAAACCGCAGATCGCCGATCAGTACTCGCTGGGCTACTTCCGCAACAGCACCGACAACGCCTACGAACTATCGGGCGAGGTATATTACAAGTCCATTGCCAACGCCATCGATTACCGCGACGGGGCTGAAATTCAGCTGGCTCCCGCCGTTGAAACGCAGATCGTGCAGGGTAGTGGCCGGGCCTACGGCGTGGAGGGGCTGGCCCGGAAAAACAAAGGTCGCTGGACGGGATTCGCCAGCTACACCTACGCCCGTACGTTCCTGACGATGGATAGCCCGTACGCGAGTGAACGCGTTAACAACGGCAACCCCTACCCGGCCAATTACGACAAGCCGCATACGCTCAACATCCTGGCGACGTATCGCCCGACGGCCTGGTTCAGTCTGTCGCTGAATTTTACCTACAGCACCGGCCGACCGACGACGCAGCCTTATGCCCGCGCCCTCATCAACGGCATCTACGTACCGATCTACGTCGACCGGAATCAGCAGCGCATCCCTGACTATCACCGGCTTGACTTCTCGATGCTGTTTGAGCAGAATCCGGCTAAAAAGAAGCGAAATCAGAGTAGTTGGGTCTTTTCGGTTTACAACGTGTACGCCCATAAAAATGCGTATTCCGTTTTCTACCGGCTCAGCAATGCTGCCAACGAGAACGCCTACAAGCTGTCCATCTTCGGTACCGTGTTTCCTTCGCTAACCTATAATTTCAAGTTTTGACCGTAGCCCAGACCGGCCACCGCGTGGGTCCAGGTCTGGTAGCCGTTAGGCTAACTCACACAGGCGGTAGCTTTTTTTAGCCTAACGGCTACCAGACCTGGAGGTCTGGGCTACACCGTATACAGTAAACCGAAAACTGTAAACCAAATGCGCTCCTTACTCATAACCCTTCTCTGCGCGTTGACTGTAATGGCCTGCGTCACGGAGTTCAAGACCGACACGGTCAGTATTGCCCCCGCGCTCGTGGTGGAGGGGCAGGTGACCAATCAGCCCGGCCCGTATACCGTTCGGCTCACCCGCACCGCCGATTACAGCATTCAAAGCGTCAACCTGCTCGAAACCGGGGCGACCGTGACCATTGCGGATAACAAAGGCAACCGGGAACTGCTGACCGAACTGTCGCCGGGGGGTATGTACCAAACCAGCGCTGGCGGCTTGCAGGGCGTAGTCGGGCGAAGCTATACGCTTACGATCAAAACGAAAGCCGGGCTGACCTATGAATCGACGGCCGAGGTGCTGCCGGGCGTAGCGCCCATTGCCAAAATATACTACGAATACACCAGCCAGCCCCGCGTTAATCAGCTGGGTATCAAGCAGGGCTGGAACGTGTACGTCGATGCAAAAGACCCCGACACATTGGGCAACTACTACCGCTGGAACTGGACGCATTATGAGCAGCTACAGGCGTGTAAAAAAACATTCAATTCTGTCAAGAAAATGTACGACGGTATATCGTGTTGTTCCCCCTGCTGGCAGATCGACCGGTGCTATAACTGCATCGAAATTAATTCCGATGCCAACGTCAATGGGCAGGCCATCAGCCGACAATACATCACGCAGGTGCCATATACGTCCAGGTCACGCTATTATTTGTCGGTGCAGCAGCAGGGGCTAAGCCGGGGGACGTACCAGTTCTGGAAAAGTGTGAAGCAGCTGGTCAGCAATACGGGTGGTTTGTTCGATGCCGCCCCCGCGTCGGTGGCCGGCAATCTGCGCTGCGTGAGCGATGCCAGCCAGCCCGTCTATGGCTATTTCGGGGCGGTGGGTTTGTCGGAACAAATCATCTACGTCGACCGGAGTACCGGGCAGGGCAGTCCTGACGCCGACTATCCCACCGATTATCCGTACCCGACCAGCCCGCCCTGTATTGCCTGCCAGAACAGCTTGTATCAGACGCCGGTAGTCCCGCGTGGCTGGGTCTATTGACCGGGTTGATAACCCGCCCCAAATGCAATAGCTTTGTAAACAGGTTTAAGGTTTGTCGTTTATGGTTTGTGGTTTGTCGTTGCTGACGCCTGCTCACCTGCCGGAGGCACTACAAACCACGAACCACAAACGACAAACACCCGCATGGCTTCCCCGGTAAAAATTCTGGTGCTGCGCTTTTCCTCGATCGGCGATATCGTCCTGACGACGCCCGTCGTGCGTTGCCTGAAACAGCAATTGCCGGACGCTGAGGTGCATTTCTGCACGAAACGGTCGTTCCAGACGCTCGTCGAGAACAACCCATACATCGACAAGATTCATTACCTCGACGGGCCCCTGAGCGGGTTGCTGGCCCAACTCCGTCCCGAGCGCTTCGATTACATTATCGACCTGCACAACAACCTGCGTACCCGCATGGTCAAGCTGGGACTGCTGGGCGTGAAATCGTACAGCTTCGATAAGCTCAACCTGCGCAAGTACCTGTACGTCCGCTGGAAAGTCAACGCCATGCCTGATATACACATCGTTGACCGGTACATGGATACGGTTCGGCCGCTGGGGATCATCAACGACGAGAAAGGGCTGGATTATTTCATTCCGTACAAAGATCAGATCGAGCCCGACTGGTTGCCCGCCACCCACCGCGCCGACTATGTGGCCTACGCCATCGGCGGGCAGCACGCAACCAAAAAACTGCCCGTGCCGCGCATGATCGAACTGTGCCGCAAGATCAATTACCCGGTGGTGTTGCTGGGCGGCAAAGAAGACCGGGCGGCTGGCGCGGAGATCGAGCAGGCGCTGGGTAATGGGCTGATCTACAACGCCTGCGGTCAGTATAACCTGAATCAGTCGGCATCGCTGCTGCAGCGGGCACGGGTAGTGTTCAGCCACGATACGGGCCTGATGCACATTGCGGCTGCGCTCAAAAAGAAAGTGTATTCGATCTGGGGCAACACCACGCCCCAACTGGGTATGTACCCCTACAAGACCAGTTACGTCGTGCTGGAAAAGACCGGACTCGGTTGTCGCCCCTGCTCCAAAATCGGCTTCGACGCCTGCCCGCTCGGCCACTTCAAATGCATGAACGAACTGCCCCTCGACTTCGAAATGCGGGACCTGCGAACGAAAAAGAATTTTTAGCAGCCTTTCGAAAGGCTACTAGTAGGCATACCGATGGTTTTTTTGTCATTCTGAGCCTGTGAGGAATCTTCGGTGAAAGCCATTTATTCCGGACGATTTTGAAGATTCCTCGCAAGCTCGGAATGACAAAAAACAGCTTCGACACGATTGCTCGACGAATAATTTTCAGAGACCATCAGTTCAGCCTGAGCACCCCGCCACTGGCGTAAACCAGTTTGCCACCCGATGAAATCGTAATGCGTTGCGCCTGCCCGGTGGGGCTGGTCGATGGCGCGGCTGGTATCGAAATAATGTGCTCGATGGTAACGGTGTCGCCCGTGGCCGGTACGCGGTTGACCGACCATACCGCCGGGTCGGTCCAGGGGCCGTTCTGTATTGTTTTGACGGCTATACTGCCCGAACCCACATCCAGCTGGTAGTCTTCGGCTTCCCCATATTCGTAACTGCCGCAGGGGTCGGTTGGGTTGTCGGCGCTGACGGCCACCGAAATAAGCCGCAACGGAACCCGGCCGGGCGATGCGGTGGTGGGTATGGTCAGGCTACCCATGATCGTGGCGGTCGTCGATGCTGGTGTCTGGTAAACCTGTTCGCCGGGATCGCTGAACGAGCCGTTGCGGTTGAAATCGGCCCAGATTGTCAGTCGCATGGCATTGGCGCGGTTGATGGGGCTAACCGCGAAGGTATAGCTGCGCCCCGTCGTAACCGGCGGTATCACCGCTGTAAACTGGCCAACCCCCGACGCTGTGCAGCCGGAGTTCTGACTCAGTACCTGACTATTGATTGTCACACTGCCAATGCCCGTTGAGTACCGCTGACATCCATACGCGTAAACAGGCTGACAGACGGGGGCCGCAATGCTGGTCACATTGCTCCAGTTGCCGGTACTATTCGACGACCGCAGTCGGTAATAGACCAGTGTGGCCGATGGCGCGTGTGTATCAACGAACGTCGTCGCGTCTGGTCCAACGCCCCCGATGCACACAAAATCGGCTGGGTTGCCGGTGCGGGATCGTTCGATGAAATACCCCATCTCGTTACTGGCCCGGTCAGTCCAGGTTAGCACCACCTGCGCGCTGACAATTGTTGCCGACAGATCGGTAACGGGCGTAACAGTGGTCGATGGGGCTGTAAGCGAGTAGGCCGTATGCGTTTGGCGGAGCGTCAGTCCGTCCATGATCCGCCGGTACTGCCCCGGCGTCAGGTCGTGGGTGCAGGGGAAGAAGTACGACATGATATTGGTCGGGGAAGGGTGGTATTGCGCGCCGGTACCGGATTCGGTGAACGTGCAGCTATAAACCGACGGACAACCCGATACGCAGTCTGGACCGGCGTCTGGAAATAAAGACCAGCCGGTGGGGTCAGCGGGGGTATCGCAGACCAGATCGCCCGCCGACTTGCAGTTGCCGCCTGACACCTGCTCATAGCCCCTGCTGGTGTCGAAGGTGTGAATCAGGTTGAAGATATGGCCTAGTTCGTGCGGAATCAGCCGGTTGCCCAGATCGCTGTCGCTGCCCACCCGGATAAACGACTGTGTCGAGCGAACGTCGTTGGCCGGAAAGTACGAGTAGCCCCCCATACCGGCATTGCTGAACGCCTGAACGTAATACTGATTCAGCGCATCGGCTGCGTTGCGGGTGGCTATCGCGCTTTCATCGGATCCGCTCACAAACGACGCATACAATCCGTCGTCATCGACATAATCGGGGGTGCTGCCCGAAAAGAAAAACTGAATACCAGCGGGTTTGTAGTAGCTGTTGGTGAGGGCGATCACGTTGTTCAGGCTGGCCAGACTGTAGCCGCCGGTGCCGTCGGAACGCCGGAGAATGTGTGGCCGGATGGGTACGTACGTGATGCCGTTGAGCCCGGTCTGATCGGCCTGCCGCCGGGCCACGGCCTGGGCTACAACTCCCTCAAGAACCTGGCGCTGCGTCGGTGTCAGGGAAACGGTACCGCATGAGAGATGGGCCGTGTCGGGCAAGGACTGCCCCCAGACTGAACGGAGAATCGTGCTAAACAGGAGTATCCACCAGCCAGCTTTCATAGATATGGGTTACGGGAAGCTACTGCACAGGCAGTATCGTAAGTAACCAACAATGTTCATACCGATTGCGTAGGGGGCTGGTTAACGACGGTCAGTTGAAATACGTCCGGACGGGCATAGTGGCCCACGCAGTCGAAGTCGAGTTTACTTTTGGCGAGCAGGCTGAAATCGAGTTCGGCGGTAAGCAGCCCTTCCTGATTCCAGAGCGGCCCGGCCAGCACCTCGCCCAGCGGAGATATTATGACGCTGCCGCCCCGGCTCATCACGTCGGGTTCGTCGGTCAGGTCGGGCTGGTAGCGGGCGGGGTAGTCGCTTTTACGGACAAACTGATTACTCGCCAGCACGAAGCAGCGGCCCTCCAGCGCGATGTGCTGCATGGTGGCCTGCCAGGCGTCGCGGGCGTCGGCGGTGGGGGCGAGGTAAATCTCGACGCCTTTCTGGTACAGCGCCGTGCGGGCGAGCGGCATGTAATTTTCCCAGCAGATCAGCCCGCCGATGCGGCCCAGGTCGGTCTGGTAACTGACCAGCGTACTGCCGTCGCTTTCGCCCCAGATATACCGTTCCAGCCCGGTTGGTTTCAGCTTGCGGTGCTTACCCAGCAGTGTGCCGTCCGGCCCGAAATACAACAGCGCACAATGGAGCGTTCCGCCGATGGGTTCGCGCTCGGTAACGCCCAGTGCCACAAACAGTCCGGCTTCGCGAATCGCGCTGCTGAGTCGGTCGACGGAGGGAGACGGTATTTCCACGCTGTTCGCCCAATAGTCGAGCCACTGATCGCGGCCCCGGTCCGTCCGGCGACCAATGATCGCGTCGAACGTCAGCCCGCGCGGGTAGCAGGGGATAAACGATTCGGGAAACAGTACCAGCTGGCACCCTGCCTGCCGGGCCCGGTCGATCCAGTCGATGACGATGTCGATGCTTTTTTCGCGGTCAAACAACGCGGGCGTTGCCTGCACGACGCCAACGGTTACGGTTTTAAACGCCATGTGGGTAAACGATCAGTTGATGTGGCGATTCCGAAGCAGAATCAGCTTGTATGGCGTATTTTTCAGCGCCTGTTGCACGGCGGCTGGCATGGGGGTCGGCGAGTAGGCTACCTGCCCCAGCACCAGATCCATATCCCCATCCCGATCGATATCCATTTTCTCCAGTGTCAGCGACTTAATCGGTACGGGTGTTTTGGCTACCTGTGCCACAAACCGATACCGGTCGGCTTTTTTGTTTTCCAGGTACACAAAGCTTTCGGCCGCCAGCGTATTCAGTTCCGGAAAAAAGGCCGACACCGCAAAATCGATGTCGCCGTCCTGATCGAAATCGTCGGCCTGTACGCGGGTCGCGCCGTAAATTGGGTAAAAGAACGCGCTGGTAAACGTCTGGTCGCGGTTGCCCAGGTACAGGTGCAACCCGTGGAAGGCCTTCGAACTGTAGGAGTAATCGGCGTTGTCGCCATGAACAAGGGCAATGTCATCGATCCCATCGTGGTTGTAATCCAGCAGCACAAAATCGCTGGTGCCGTACTGGGGCTCGAACTGAAGCACTTTTTTGGCCGTAAACGTCAGGTTGTCGCCCTGGTAAAAGATGTAGACCGACTCCAGATTCTGGGCAAACAGGGCGACGATGTCTTTTTTGTGGTCGCCGTTCATGTCGCGCACGTAGAACTTCACCGCGCCCGGTGCGTCGAAAATGACCTGCTTTGTACGGGTCGAGTCGGTGCGTGATCGCTGGCGGTACAGCGAGAGCGAACCGGTGTGGTAGCCGAAATTGGCCGTAATCAGTTCGGGTAAACCATCATTGTCGAGGTCGTCGGTCTGTGAATAAACCGGCCGATGTAACTGGCCCTGCTGCGCAACCAGCTTGTCGTTCACGATCGAAAAGACGGTTCCTTTCGGCCGGTTCGACGGGAGTAATGAACCGATATCGGTCAGCAGTAACTGGCCTTCGCTGGTGTGTATATCGACTACGGTCGCGGGCAGGTTGTAGTTATTGACGAGGGTCGCCGGCCATTTCCAGCTGTACAATTTGTTGGGCTCCGCGACCCAGAGTTGCTGATTGAGCGAATCGTAATGTAGCGCCGTAACGGTCGACCCCGGTTCGTTGCTCAACGAAATAGGGACCACCGTAAACTGGTCGAGCGCGTGGTCGCGTTGGGCCCGGCTGGAGTCGATCGGTAGTCGTGTGGGTGCCGCTTCGGTATAATAATCGACAAGTTGCTGCCAGGTCGCCTGGTCGACCACGGGCTTGTCGGGGTAAATATGTTCCTGCGCCAGGGCGTCCGTTTCGTCGGCAGTCAGGTTGCGATACGGGTCATAGTTCCCGTACTGAATGCCCATGTACCGGGCCATCACCGGCAGCACGTGAAGTTGCCAGGTAAATTTGGTCAGACTTTTGGGGTCCGGTACGAGGTGGCACGTGCCGCAGTAGGTGTCAGCCAGTTGTTTGCCTGAACCGGGCGGATGGCTACGGAACGACAAAAAACCGACCGTCACGAACGCCGTCAGTGCAATCAGGGTAAACGTTGAGCCTTTCATCAGGTGCGTAGAAAACGGTATAGTTTCTACGGATCATACCGTTTTCCAGATTGGAAACGCGTCGCCCGGTTTGAATGCCGACTGGTCGGCGGGTAATTCCATGAACGCGCTGGTGTCGAGCAGGTTGGCGAAATCGGCCGAGCCGGAGCCCGGCAACGGGTGCGCCAGTAACCGCCCGTCGGGTTCGTTGGTGAGCCGGACCGACAGGAAATGCGTTAGCGCCGGGCGGAACGTGTAGTTCGTTGCCAGTTGCGCGTAGGTCACCGGTTCGGGTGTCATGGCCAGCGACGCCCGCAGGTACGGCATCACGTAGCGGTACGTACACAGCACCGTCGACACGGGATTGCCGGGCAGGCCAAACACCGTTTTGCCGCCGGGTGTCGTACCGAACCAGAGCGGTTTGCCGGGTCGCTGATCGATTTTGTGGAACCGCTGTTCGACCCCCAGTCGCTGCAACACCGCTGGTACAAAATCAGCTTTCCCCGCCGATACACCCCCGCTAAGCAGCAACAGATCGTTCTCCGCCAGCAGCTTGCCAAGTCGCTCGGCCATCAGGTCTTCGTCATCGACAACGCGGTACATCGATGCCCTGATACTCAGCGATTTCAGCGCGGCCTGCAACAGATAGGTATTCGATTGCCGAATCTGGTATGGTAGCGGGGTGTCGCTCACACCCACCAGCTCGTCGCCCGTCGAAATCAGCGCGACGCGGGGCAGGGCCGAAACAATCAATGTGGCCTGTCCGACGGATGCCGCAACGGCAATTTCAGCGGGGCCGATCAGCGTACCGACCGAGAGCAGTTCGTCGTTTGCCCGGCGGTCGGTTGCCTGTTTATGCACGTTTTGCTGCTCGACAATGTCGTCGATTTGTAGTGTTGCCTGCCCGTCGGCGATGCTGATGTCTTCGTAGCGAATGACGGTATCGGTCCCGACGGGCAGCATGGCCCCCGTCATCACTTCCAGACAGGTGCCCGCGTCGGTGACGGTTTGTTGCGGCTGACCGGCCCGCTGCATGCCGACCACCCGAAATGTCCGGGGGCGTCCGGCGGGTTGCCCGGCGAAATCAGCGAAGCGAATGGCGATACCATCCATCGCTACGCGGTCAAAGGGCGGGAAATCGCGGTCGGCGCAAACTGTCTGCCGTAATACCCGGCCCCCGGCCTCGGTCAGTGAAACGGTTTCTGTCGGTAATGACAGCCGGTGTTGCAATACCAGCTCGGTCGCCTGAGCAGCAGTAAGCATATATGTCGAGTGATAAAAACAGTGAAAACCAACCCACGAATGTCGAACTTCGGCGCGACGAAACAAGTCCGGCTGGGTTTGTAGTTTGTGGTTCGTGGTTTGTAGTTATTGCTAACCCAGTATACCTCAGTAGGTTTAACCACAAACTACGAACGACAAACCACAAACTAACCCATGAACCAGTTCTCACACATCAGCCCCGAAGGCGACCCGGCGATGGTCGACGTGGGGGGCAAAGCCGTTAGCCGCCGAACCGCCCGCGCCCGCAGCGTCGTCGTGCTCAACGACGAAATCATGGCGCACTTCGCCGGTCAGGATATCAGCACCAAGAAAGGGCCGGTATTCCAGACGGCAATCATTGCCGGGACGATGGCCGCCAAGCGTACCGACTCGCTGATACCGCTCTGCCATTCGCTGGGCCTAGACAACTGCCGTATCACCATCCATACCGAGGGGTTGACCGCCGTTATCGAGTGTACCGTGTCGACGGAGGGCAAGACCGGGGTGGAGATGGAAGCCCTCGTCGGCGCATCCGTTGCGGCTCTGACCGTTTACGATATGTGCAAGGCGTTTTCGCACGACATTGTGATTCAGGATACGAAACTGATGGAAAAAACCGGTGGCAAACGCGACTTCAACCGAGATAAGTAAGGTCGGTGAACCGGTGGCCCCGCTCAACGGACTGGTGCTGATCGGTGGGCGCAGCCTGCGCATGGGCGAAGACAAGGCCGGACTCGTGTACCACGGCAAGCCCCAGCGCGAGTACCTTACCGATTTGCTGCGTCCGTACTGCCAGACGGTTTACTGGTCGGTCAACAGCGGTCAGCTCGACGCCCTGCGCGATACGGGGATGCCCTTATTGCCCGATGTCGAGAACCCGCGACCGGGGCCGCTCAACGGTATCCTGGCCGCCCTCGATCACGACCCGGCATCCGCCTGGCTGATCGTAGCCTGCGACATGCCCCTGCTAACCGACCGGTCGCTGCGGGCATTAGTCGCCGGGCGAAACCCGGCCTGTATGGCGACGGCCTTTTATGATACCGACGGACAGTTTCCTGAGCCGCTGCTCTGCATCTGGGAACCCGATAGTGGGCCAATTGTACGCAACGCGTTTAATCGGGGTATGGTGTCACCCCGTAAGCTACTGATGCTGAATCAGATTGAACTACTGGCGGCTCCCGATCTGCGCGAACTGACCAATGTCAACAGCCCCGACGAGCGTGGAGAACTGGGTCTTTGAAACAAGCGGGTAGAATCGGGGTTGTCTGTGGATAAATGCACAATACATGGCTACTCTTCGTTCCTGGTTCGTAACGGCCAGTTCACTCTTGCTGGGTACCGTCGCGACAGCCCAGCGAGCCGACCCACCGCCCACCCTGCGCGACTTCAGTGAGCAGCGTATTCGCCACCAGAAAACGCTGGGTTACGCGCTGGGTGGGTACGCACTGGCGAACATTGCCATCGGGGCCGTTGCGGCCGGGCAGACGCAGGGCGAAACCAGGGCGTTCCATCAGATGAACGTCTATTGGAATCTGGTCAATCTGGGCATTGCGGGGGCGGCAGCCTTTAGCCAGCGAAAACAGTCGGGCGCGGGCGAAACGCTGGCGCAGGCCGTCCGGCAACACGAAAATATGAAACAGGTGCTGCTGGTCAACACCGGGCTCGACGTAGCCTACGTCATGGGCGGGCTGTATCTGCGGCAGCGGGGAATGGCCAGCGAACGGAACGGGCTGGCCGACAAAGCGGCCCGGCAGCAGGGCTACGGTACGTCGATCATGGTGCAGGGCGGCTTCCTTTTCGCCTTCGATCTGGTCAATTACCTGCTCTTCAAGCGTCGGGGCGACCGACAGGAAGACCAACTACTTCAGGCGACCGAATCCGGTGTAGGGCTGGTGCTGCCGATTCGGTAGCGTATACAGGTGGTAAAATACGCGTATATTTGATTTTAACCGAAAACGTATGAATGCAATTCGCCAGATCGTTACCTCTGATTCGTCGGGTAATTTGTTGATTCAGGTACCCGATGACCTGCGGCAACGCCCGGTCGAGGTGATCGTACTGCCCGTGGAAACGAGTGAGTCAATGAATTTTCCGTTACTGACGGGAGCATATGCCGCGCAAAACGCCGTAAAAATAATCCGCAAGGCACAACTCGACCGGGCGTTGCAACAGCGCATCGCCGTATTGCAGGAGGAAGCCCAACAAAAGGGCCTGACGCCAGCAGAACTGGATGAACTCCTGCGCGACGATGACCAATAGTACCCTGTTTGTTTTCGATACAAACACGCTGGTCAGTGCGCTTCTTTTCGCCAGTTCGACCCCATCACTGGCGTTTCAGAAAGCGCAGAAAAGCGGCTTTTTCGTTTGTTCGGATGAAACATTTGCCGAGTTAAGCGAGGTACTGATGCGCCCCAAATTCGACCGCTACCTAAGTCAGGAAAGTCGCCACTTATTCCTGAAAGCTTACGAACGCAGTGCGTTGTGGACAACTATCGTTCAGCGTGTGACGGATTGCCGCGATTCCAAAGACAACAAGTTTCTGGAAGTAGCTATCAACGCCCAGGCCACCTGGCTGATTTCGGGTGACGCTGACCTGCTGGTGCTTCACCCATATCACGACGTACAAATCCTGACGCCAGCGACATGGCTGTCTGTTGATGATGACTAAGCTGGGCGACGGCCTGCCGGCAAATGGCTGGGTAGTGGGAGCGGCTGAGCCAGGTCATATCATCGGGTGTGGGGCTGGTGCTGCCGATTCGGTGATACGGATAGACTAACTCTCGAGTAGTACCGTTCGGCGGTAATTTACTACGTTTAGCAGACATGGAATCGGCAACACACCCGAAGTTTCACTCCTTTATCGACCAGGCGGTGGCGGTGCTCCGGCAGGATACGGACATGCTGGCGCTGGCGGTTGGCGGATCGTGGGCTACTGGTACAATGGATTCGTTTTCCGACCTCGATCTGGTACTGGTCAGTACGCGTCCTATTGCGCCCGACCTGACTCAGATGCGCGATGTGGCTACTCGGCTGGGCACCGTACTCAGTTCCTTCCGGGGCGATCATGTGGGTGAACCCCGCCTGCTGATTGCGCTGTATGATAACCCACTGTTACACGTCGATATCAAGTTTCTAACGACATCGGAATGCTATCAGCGGATCGAAGACCCGGTTGTCCTGTGGGAGCGGGATCAAAGCCTGACCAATATTCTCCAGCAGTCGTCGGCTCAGTACCCCGGCGTAGACTTTGACTGGGTCGAAGATCGGTTCTGGGTCTGGGTGCATTATGCGCTGCTGAAAATTGGTCGTGGCGAATATTACGAAGCCCTCGATTTTTTATCGTTTCTACGCAGCCGGGTGATCGGGCCACTGATTCAGCTCAAAAACGGTCGGTTGCCGAACGGCGTTCGCCGGCTCGAAATGACAGCAACTGCCGAGGACCTGGAAAGGCTGCGTCAGACAGTAGCTGTACCTGACTCCGCATCGCTTATGGATAGCCTCGAAGCCAGCATTCGCCTGTACACGGAGTTACGCGATTTGCTGGCCCCTGCGGAATCTAAGCCGAACCTGATAGCTCGCCTGGCCGTTGAACAATACATGAAAACGCAACCTGACAGTATACACAATGCCGCGTCCGACGATGGAGAAAAGTGACGACGATTTTTTGCGGGAGGCTATCCAGCTGGCCCGCGATGGGATGACGACCGGCCAGGGTGGCCCGTTCGGGGCCATTATCGTCAGGAATGGTGAGATAGTGGGTAAAGGCAGCAATCAGGTGACGTCGACCAACGACCCGACGGCGCATGCCGAAGTGGTTGCCATCCGCGATGCCTGTCAGCGGCTGGGTACGTTTCAGCTTGAGGGCTGTACACTATACGCATCCTGCGAACCCTGCCCCATGTGTCTGGGCGCTATCTACTGGGCGCGTCCCGACCAGATCGTGTACGGATCGTTTCATTCCGATGCTGCCGGGGCCGGTTTCGACGATCAGTTCATTTACGAAGAAATCGAAAAGCCGCGCGAGCAACGTCATATCCTGATGCAGCAAACCCTGCGCGAGGAAGCCAATGCCGTATTCCGTGAGTGGGTCGCCCTCGACAAGCGGGTTCTGTACTGAGCACGTGGAAAAGCCGGCTGAACGAAGTCGGTAAAATGCCGTACTTTTGCCCGGTCAATTCTAAACAACAAACCAACATTAACCCTTCCGACTATGCCTGGAATGGAGTTTTTCGGTGACGCCGAACGCAAGGAAATCAACGACGTGCTGGAGACGGGTATCCTGTTTCGCTACAACCACGAAGCCCTGCGCAACGATATCTATAAAGCCCGCGAGTTTGAAGCCGAAGTGGCCAAGCTGGTCGGTGCAAAGTACGCCCATGCCGTATCGAGCGGCTCGACGGCGGCTCTGATCGCGATGGTTGCCGCCGGTATCGGTGCGGGCGACGAAGTAATTGTACCGCCGTTTACGTACATCGCTACGATCGAAGCGGTGCTGATGGTGGGTGCATTACCGGTTTTCGCTGACATTGACGACACACTTTGCCTGAGCGCCGAAGGCATTCGAAAGGCGATTACGCCGAAAACGAAGGGTGTTTGTCTGGTACACATGTGCGGACAAATGGCCGACATGGATGCGATCATGCAGGTCATCGACGAGCATAATCTGGTCCTAGTCGAAGACGCCGGTCAGGCGATGGGTGCCAGCTACAAGGGTACGTGTACCGGACTGTTTGGTAAAACGGGTGCGTACTCGTTCGACTTTTTCAAAATTGCTACGGCGGGTGAAGGCGGCATCATGGTTACCAACGACGAAACGGCTTACAAACATGCCGACTCCTATTCCGACCACGGCCACGACCACATCGGTAGCAACCGGGGTATGGAGCAGCACCCGATTCTGGGCTTCAACTACCGCATCAGCGAACTTCACGCGGCCGTTGGGCTGGCGCAGACACGCCGGGTGCCGGAGATTATCGAGAAAAACAACGTCCACAAAAAGCAGCTGATGGCTACACTGGGTGAATTGCCGGGTGTGTCGTTTGCCCGCATTCCCGACGCTGACGGCGATTCGGCCACGTTCCTCAATCTGATGCTGCCCGACACCGAATTGGCCGTACGCGTAGTAAACGAGTTGAATGCTGCTGGCGTGGGTGGGTTCAACTACTGGTACACCAATATGTACCACTTCATCAATCAGTGGGACCACATCAAGCAGATGCGTACGGCTTCGGCCCTGCCCATCGAGAAATTCGGTGCCCCGCAGGACTACAACAACCTCGACGTACCGGGCGCTCAGCAGACCATCGGCCGACTGATTTCGTTTGGCGTCCGCGCCACTTGGACAAGCGGGGAAGTAGCCGCGCTGGCCGATAAAATCGGTGCCGCCGTAACGAAGGCAATGCCCGTAGAAGTGTAAGATGCCGACGCTGTTCATTCACGCGGGGTTACGCTTTTTCTTTGTCATGTTCGATTTGCTGAACGAGCCGTTTCACGTTCACGTCGGCGATAAAGGAAAGCGGTTATGCAAATACTGGATTTTTGCCGACGGAAGTTTTGAGCTGGCTGACAATAGTGGCTTCCGGCAGCGCGAATTAAATGACATTGAAGCAACGTTAATCGAGCAGATGCGATCAATTCAGGAAGCTTATGGAACCTACTGCACAAAAAACAATATCGCCGTTAACTACCGGACGAAGCGTACTATCTGATGAGGTGAAAATCAGTGCGTTACCCGAATTAGTGAACGTTTGGGTTGACGAGCAACGAGTACATTTTGACCTTGCCGATGGGCGTTTGATTGCCTGGCCGATTACTTGGTCGTCGTTACTGACGAATGCCAGCTCGGAACAGCGGCAGCAGTTTACGTTTTCGGCGTACCATGTGTTCTGGGATGATATTGATGAAATCGTTGGTGTGAAAAATATTTTGTACCCACCGGCTCAACTGGCTGCATAAACCAGATCGGCAGGCGGGTAAGTCCTATTGATATGCACAAGAATTTTAAAGGCGTTGAAAAGACCGTCTACGGGCGGGGAAGCTTCAATCAGCTCGACGATATTTTAGCTCCACAGCGGGCCGAAAACAACCAGTACTTCGTGTTTCTGGTCGACAATTATTTCAAAGGGCAGCCGCTCGAAAACCGCGTACCGGCGCACGATCACGACCTGGTGTACTATATCAGCGTCGAAGAGCATGAGCCTACGACCGAGCAGATCGATAACCTGCGCGACGACATTCTGACGCAGAAGGGCCTGCCATCGGGGGTGGTTGGTATCGGGGGCGGCAGCATCATGGACATTGCCAAGGCACTCTCGCTGATGCTGACTAACGAAGGCTCATCGACGCTCTACCAGGGTCTGAACCTGATCAAAAAACCGGGTATCTACCACGTGGGCGTGCCGACAATTTCGGGTACGGGTGCCGAAGTGTCGATGACGGCGGTACTGACCGGTCCGGAGAAAAAACTGGGCCTGAAATGCGAATGGACGGTGTTCAATCAAATCGTGCTCGACCCCGAACTGATTGCGTCGGTGCCGCGAAACTGGTGGTTTTACACTGGTATGGACACCTACATTCACTGTGTCGAATCGGAGAATGGGCGGCTTAACAATGCCTACTCGCACGCGTACGCTGAACAGTCGATGAAGCTGTGCCGGGAGATTTATCTGGGCGAAAATTCGGGGCAGACGCCCGAAAACGACGACAAGCTGATGGTAGCTTCGATGATGGGTGGCCTGAGCCTGACGTACTCCGAAGTGGGCGTCTGTCACGCGTTAAGCTACGGATTGTCGAAGATTCTGGGGATGCGTCACTGCTATGCCAACTGCATCGCCATGAATCAGTTGGAAGATTACTATCCGGAGGGCGTGAAGGAGTTTAAGGAAATGGTGGCTTATCATCAGATCGACCTGCCGCAGGGCCTGTCGAACGACTGGAGCGACGATATCCTGACGCAGATGGCGCACGTATCGTATGGGCTGCCCCACATGTGGCTGCACGCCATCGGCGACAACTGGAAAGAAGTCATCACCATCGACTCGCTGAAAGCCCTGTTCCGGCGGATGTAGAATGGCTGTCGATTACGCCACTTGCCCGATTCGGTTATCCCGCCATGCTCACGAACAGGCTGCTGAACGAGGTACTGACGAAACAGAAATCGTGCATGTTATCCGCCAGGGAACGCCGGAACCTGCTAAAAAGAATCGATTGAAAGCTAAGTACACCTTTCCGTTTGGAAAAGAGTGGAACAGTAAAACATATGCGTTAAAACAGGTCCAACCGGTCTTCGTTGAGGAAGAAGGCGAAATTGTCGTCATAACTGTTTATACCTATTACTTTTAAAGCTATGAAAATCAGCTATGATAAGTCAGTCGACGCGCTGTATATCCGCTTGGTTGAGGGTGATTATCAGTGTCGAACAGTTCAGTTAACCGACGAGATTTCGCTCAATATCGGCCCCAGTGAGTTACTGGTTGGTATCGAAGTGCTCGATGCATCGGAGGTGCTCAACAATGGGCAACTGCCTCAACTGGTTGTTGAAAACTTGCCGACCCAGTTACTGGCGGCTTAATTTACTTTTTTATGTCTCAGAAAATTGTTCGCGTTGGCGACATCGAATGCGGGTCGGATGAGTTGTTTCTCATCTCAGGGCCGTGCGTCATTGAAGATGAAAAAATTATGATGACCGTGGCCGAGCAGCTCCGCGAAATCCAGGAACGCGTCGGTATCAAGATCATCTACAAATCGTCGTTTCAGAAAGATAACCGGTCGAGCCTGAGCTACTACAACGGCCCCGGTCTGGAAAAAGGCATTCAGGTGCTGGCGAAGGTGAAGGAGCAATTCGGCTTCCCCATCCTGACCGACGTTCACTACCCCGATCAGTGCGCAGCCGTGGCCGATGTTGTCGATGTGATTCAGATTCCGGCTTACCTGTGTATGCAGACAATGCTGGTAACGGCAGCGGCCAAAACCGGCCGGGTGGTCAACGTGAAGCACGGGCAATTCCTGGCACCGGAGAATATGAAACACCCGGTGAAGAAAATCGAAGAGTCGGGCAACGAGCAGATCATCCTGACCGAGCGCGGCTTCACCTTCGGCTATAACGATCTGGTGGTCGACCCCCGTGCGTTCTACCATATGGCCCGTACGGGATACCCCGTCGTGTTTGACGTAACCCACGCGATCCGGAAGTACGGCATACCGTCGGCCGATGCGAAAGGTGGTGCCCGTGAATACCTGCCTGTTCTGGCCCGCGCCGGTGTCGCTGCCGGTGTCGACGGTCTGTTCGTTGAAACCCATACCTGCCCGTCGGAAGCGCTGTGCGACGCGGCTAGTCAGCTCGATATCAAATACCTGGAAGAGTTCCTGAAGCCCCTGCTCGAACTGCACGCGGTCGAAGTAAAGTACCGCAACACAATGCCTGAACTGGCGTAATGCATCAGATATGGCCGGTTTAGTGTAACCTGACGCGCTGGTGTAGCCTGGACGTCCACGTCCGGGTGGCCGATAGGCCAACTACTCGTGGCGGCAGCTTTTTTTGGCCTGACGGCCACCCGGACGTGGACGTCCAGGCTACACATTAGCGCCAAGCTACGCAACGCAACAGCGTTACAGACTCACGATGAGTTGATGAATCATACAGAACAAACGTTTACCGCGCTGGGCGGCCAGTTCGTGACGCCCGTTGACATCCTGACCGCGAAATTACGTGCCGTGAAAGCGATCGTGTTTGACTGGGATGGGGTGTTCAACGACGGGGTAAAGACGGGGTCGGGGAGCAGCAGTTTCAGCGAAGTCGATTCGATGGGGACGAACCTGCTGCGCTTCGGTTTCTGGCTGCATCACGATGGGCAGTTACCCGTTGTGGCGATCATCACCGGCGTCATCAACGAGCTGGCCGACGCGCTCGTTCGGCGGGAGCACTTTCACGCGTGCTATTCACAGGCCAAGCACAAAGTCGACGTGCTGAAACACCTGCTGGATCAACACGGCCTGCAACCCCATGAAGTCGCGTTCTTTTTCGACGACGCCCTTGATCTATCCGTGGCGGAAGTAGCGGGCGTTCGGGTGATGGTGCGCCGACGGGCCAATCCCCTGCTGACGGATTACGTCGTCAGGCATGGGCTGGTCGATTACCTGACGGGCTGCGAAAGTGGTCAGTGGGCGGTGCGTGAAGGCTGCGAAATGATGCTCGGATTGCTGGGCCAGTTCGACATGGTGATGGACGAGCGGCTTCGCTACAAACCCGTCTATGACCAGTATTACGGCCAACGCCAGGCCGTCGAGCCCATCTACTGGACCGTTGGCCCCGACGGACCGAAGCAGAAGACATGATTCAATTTACTGGTCCCCTTTGGCCATATTTTCAAGTTCCCTAATTCGAGGATATTCAATTCCACTGGTTACTTTTAAGCCATATTCAGCTACTTCTTGGGCATCTTCAATTCTGTCGTTTTCCTTCAAAAAATTAGCGTAATCTAGAATAGCACTCACTGAGCAAGTATCTACATCGTAGTAACGAAATCCCTCTCTTCCGTCCCGGTTAAACTTATATTTCATGGCTTCCAACTGAGTTTTAAGATCTTTGTAATGGCCTCTAGCCAAGTTCTGTTTCTCTGAATTTCTAACCGCTTCACGTAGGTTGACAATCTTTTTGATCAAATCGTATTTTTCATCGTTGCCCCCTAATACGTTATCGTGACGTAAAACTTCACCAATCAAATCTTCTTCTTTAAATTTCTCAGGCAATTCCTGTAACATTTTTTCTCGATCCCAGCTATAGGTAAGCATATAATATGCTGTGTAAGCGTATCGTCTCTTCTCAAAAGCGCGTTTTTTAAAATCATCGAATGCTTTCTGATGTTGCGCCCATTGACCCTGATCGCCACTGAATTCTTTTAGTAAACCTAGAACGGCCCCGTAGATCATACGACTTACATTCAGGAAAAACGTTTTTCTGCCAACAACTGCTTCCAGTCTGTTTTGTGCATCTTTATCGGGAACTCTATTTACCGCTCCTTCAAGTGCATCTACCATTTTTTGTTGAAAATCGATAGCATCGAAAAAATAACTACGCGCTCGTTCGTAGTCACTTTTGTTGCCATCACTATCGTCCTTATCGTCATTTCTCGGTCGTCCCCACGTCCAGTACAGCGATCCGAGATTGTGGTACACACTGCCCTGCTTCTCTGCTATTTTATCGTCTTCGTTTCGTACATACTTTCCGACAATATGTTCAAATACATCACCTTCTCCGACATTATTGCGGATGAAGTCCTGAACAATCGCATTTGTGGATAGGGTGACTTTCTCGCACTCTTCAAACTCGCATTTACGTTGGAGAATTTTTCCTACGACATCGTTCTGGCAGTCTATATAATCGGCCTTGTTGAGCAACTTGTTAAAGTAAGCGGCTGTTTCGCGGGCGTATTCTTCTGCTTCGTTGAGGTGATTTCCTCCCAACAAAAACAGTACATTAGCGAGGCTCTTTTTAGCCTTGGCAATTAACCCTTCATCGCTTGTTATACTTATCGCGGACCGGAACTGTTCGAGGGCCCGTTTGTTATCGCCGACATCGAAATGATATTGTCCGGCATTGATAAAAAGTTTAGCAGCTTCGTTCCTTTCTAATTCATTCATAGTACCGTTGGGTAGGTCTACTTGTCCATCTCTGACAACGTCAGCCAACGTGTCCGCGTGCGATAGCAGCAGGTTAATCAAGGCGTTGTCTTTACCGACAATCGAGTTGAATCGACGGGCCAGCAAATCGAGAGCTGTTTTATAGCTGGCAACTAGTGTACTGTGAGGCTGGATTTGTTTTATACAGTTCTGCACCAGCCGGTGCATAGAATATAATGGCGGCTCAGCGGCTTCATCGTACATACCCAACGACAATCGTTCAATATAGTTAAGATCGTCTTCAATATTATCATTGGATTCATAAAGCGATAGAACGGGCAGGTCATCAGGCGCAAAACAAGCTAGCACATTAATAAACTGCTGAAGTACTGTCGGTAGATGTTGATACGATACAGTTATAGTTGTCAATAATTTTCGATCTATATCGTAAGTCTCTTTCTCTATTTCACGGAACTGATCTTCCCATTTCTCGTAGAAGATCGAAAACCTATCCGATTTATTTATACTTAGTATGTAAGACTTCGCAATAGTGACAGCCAGCGGTAACCCCTGAAAAATGCTGATTTGTTTAAGCGAACTAATCGTTATTTTCCGTTTGGGACGTTCGGGTTTTTCTAAATAATCCTTTACTGACTCATCGGTCCATTTTTCCAAATATAGTGGTTGAAAAGGGTATTGGACTCCGCCCCGGATAGTCCAGCTTTTATTTCGGCTAGTCAGCAGCAGATGACCTTTCGTAGTGGTTTCAGGAAGGTATTTTTTGGCATAGTCTCCCAACGTAATAAGATCCTGTCCGAAGCCGCTAGCTGTGTCAGTATCCATAGCGTTGTCGAACACAATTAGCCAGGATCGCTTCTTCAGTTCATCGAATAGTTCTTTGAGAACCCCTGCGTTATTAATAGCGTCGCCAGTGCCTGCCTTTGCCAACCATTCGGCAACTTTTTCCTGTTCACAAACCTCTCCGGCCAGTGCAATCAATTCGTTTTCAACTTTATTCGTATCAGCGTCGATCCACCAGATAATGTCATATTTACGGCTGTCAATTTTCTGCTCTTCAGTCAGATAAATGTTATACACAACTTTGCGAGCCAAAAATGACTTTCCCATACCAGGTTCCCCCACTACGCAAACCTTGTGGTATTCGGCAATTTTCTCGCTCAGATTATCCTTTGTAATCGCTGATGCGCCGTCCGTGTTCTTTGTGTCCGCATTGTAATAGACAGATTGTGCATATTTAAAGAGTTCTTTATCGATGTTTTGGATGAGTTCCGGTAGTTTGTGTGCGGTGGACTGTTGGTTGGTTAAAATTATTTTTATTCCTTCTAAAATTTCATCAACTTTCACGATTAGCTCCTTCTGATTAGATAATATTGTACTCAACATACCCGAAATTTCATCCTTGAAGAGTTTGTCGTTTTTAGAAATTCCTTCTTTGAGATCTATAATTTCCACTTTGATTCGTTCAAGTTGTTCTCTATTTATCATAGTTATACGTTTGATATCTTCCCAAATCCATATTTGAAAAGATATGCGCCCACGTTCATTCTCTTTGAGAGCTTCTTTAAAAGCTAGATCGAAACAACTTGGTAGATTTTGCTGAAAGAATTTCCTTAAATTATTCCAGATTTCGTTTTCACTAATAACAGGGATGCCAAACAGTGAATCAGTAATCTTCGTTATTGCTGAGTGAGTAAGTCTGTTAATATTTGTGCTTTGGCTCGTTATGGCTACCTACAAACAAGCAGATTATGAAGCCCTGCGACATCGTTGTGTTGAGCTGAAGCAAACCGGATGGAAG